>Ga0209308_10000726_pt1 | contig 32861 bp, 19 predicted proteins | sample COGITO_mtgs_1204_3_FD_184806 | JGI IMG/M metagenome (GOLD analysis project Ga0209308, IMG submission 184806) | Pelagic marine microbial communities from North Sea - COGITO_mtgs_120405 (SPAdes) (version 2) | ecosystem: Environmental > Aquatic > Marine > Epipelagic ... | reverse complement strand
TGAAAAACCAAAACCGCGGATATCCATCGATCTGTCTTCCAATCAATCGCGTGGTAAAATCCAATCCAATTCTGTTTCGCGTTCTCAAACGCGCTCTTATCGAACGCCTCACGGAACGAGGAGGAAAGTTTTTCCAAGTGTTCGCGACCGAGGTCGAGTAAAGCGTTGTGTTGCTCCAGGATTTCCGTCAGATTCATTCTTCTTTGTGCGTTCGTTTGATCGTGCGTGTGTGTGTTTTGCGCGCTTTGCCTATGAAGAGAATACAAGTCTGAAAGTACACGAGAGTTTAATTACACAAAATTTTAAGGATACCGCGCGGCGTAAGAGAGTACTCCTACTCGCACTCCCTACGCCATCATCATCACGGCATTGGCAGATGACGAATTCGACGGCGGCAATGCCAGCTCGTTCGCGTGATTGATGAAGAAATCCCCGCCGAATTGTTGCACGCGCCCGTTGCTGTTCCCGCGAAACAGAGCGAACAACACTTCTCGGTGTTTCTTGTACACCATTTTCCAGCTCAAGCGCTTGACGATGCAAAACCGCTTCTCCTCCTCCAGAGTTTCTCCACTCCTTTTCTGTTTTTGATGCTTTTCTGAACTCACGATGGTTCGATTCGGCCGGTGGCCAAAGCGCGTGTTCACCAAAGCGGCCCAGAGTTCCTCTCGCTCGCACAAAGCGTGCAAACGCTTACAGGTTTGCCCAGTCAGTAAGATCGTTTCCGCGTCCATGAAGGACAAAATCGTTTCCAACAACGAGTCGTGGAAGTCGTCCAACCCGAACGCTTTATTAGTACAGGAACTACTCGCTATTTGCGGGTGTTGCCATCCCACCGGAACGAGCGGGTTCGTGTGGTGGAGCTGACCTCTGGTTGGGTGCACAATGATAGACGAAGGGAGCTCGTGAACCGCGTCGGCGACCATTCTTCTTCGTCGTCTTCTTAAATAAATCTCCTTGGTGGTACGTGTTGTTGTTCTTGTTGCTGTTGTTACCGCGGACGATGCAGATTCAAAGCGTGTGTATAATAAACCGCGTCGTGAGATAAAATGAAGAATTGGAAATACCGTTGGAAATGTCTTATCCTTTTCTTGTTCAAACGAGGCAAAATGTGGCAGATTTTTACTCTCCAAAAAAGAACTACGAACAACTGTGGTATTAATAATAATATTATAAAGCAACAACACTAAAAAGAGAAAGCGCGCTCTCCTCTCCCTCTTTCTCTCTCCATCTATCTGTCTGTCTGTTTGTTTCTGTTCTTTTTTTTCTCTTACTTTTTTCTTTCTTTCCGGTGGTGACTGTTATACATGTGTTTTATTTAAATAAACGCCTCGCTCGAGTCGCTTCCGAATCCGGAGTCCGAGTCGACGTCGTCGGGGACCTCGAACGCGTCCAAATCGACTTGGTATCTCAGCAAACCTCCGCAGCCGCCGAAACCTTGGCAAAACTGGTTTCCTTCTTGCGATTTGTCCGAGATGAATTCTAACTGGCACCCGAATTTTTTGTACTCTTTGGCCAACCATTCGCTGAAGGCTATTTTTTCCGTCGTTTCCAGTTGGTTATTTTCGGCGTCGTGAAAGTGTTTCGGGTCTTTTTGCTGTTCAGGGGTGAGAATTTTCACCTCGGTGGTTCCAGTGACGGAGTTGATGAGTTCTAAGCGTTCGTGCGGTAAGTCTTCCCAAACGACTAAGGTTTCGACCGCGCCCATATCCAAACAATTCAAAGTATCGTTGATGCCGAAACAAAACTTGCCGGTATCTTGCGCTATTTGATCGAAAAATTTACCGATGAGTTTCTTTTCGGCGATGAATTTTACGTTCGCCAGCGTGTCCGCGGAGAGCTCGATGGCTTGAGAAAATCCATTATCGCCACCGTAGGAGACATCGATGACGTTCAACACCTTCGCGCTCAATCGAGCGTCAAAAACATCCGCCTCGCTCAGTCTGTTTTTAAAATCCGCGGAACCGGCTAAAATCAATCCGGCGACGTTACACTTATCGTTGGTGATAAAATGGTGCGTCGCCAACTCGGCAACTTTCGTCAAATAGTTCTGCCTTTTTTCTAAACGCAAACGCGCGAAACGCAATGCGGACTGACCCCCTCTCCCGTGTTTTTTCGGCAAATCTACGGTAATTTTCTGCAACACTTCCCGATGGTTCCCGCACAACGTCCCGTACAGCGTCCCGTTACCGTCCATGATAATAAACCCGTACGTTTGATCTGCGGCCAATAAATCGTGCAAACACTCCGTGTGAAACTTGTTATCGCACATGTATAACGTCGTGTTAATCGGTTTAAACGGTTCAAAATCAATGTTCATTTTTTTCTCCTTTCCCTCGTCGGTTAACACCGTCCCGGTGTATATGATCAACCCGTTATCGGGCACGCGATTGTAAAGCTTCAACCTCGTTTGCGCGGACCCGATCGCGTTTAACACGGACAAGCGATTCACTCGCGATTTAATGTTCGATGCGGTCCCGATTTCGTCCGTGAGCATCTTATTCACCAAGTTCACCTGCCCTTTCGGTGGAATGACGAGAGAAATCATCGACGTCCCGTTTCCCCGGGCTTCGGTCAAGCCTTTGATTAACTATTTGATGATTATGAGTGCGCGCGCGAGAGGTAAGTACACCGGTATGAAGAGAAAGAGAGAATCAGTATTCGAACGCCACGACACGCGCGTCCGGGGTTAAAGAGCGCGCACTCAAAAGGAAGGGCCTTAAAAGGCGCGAAAAGAAGAAAACGCCATCGCATCTTTTCCTCGTCCTCGGGGCTTTCTCTCTCATCGCATCCGCCGGCGCAAACGAAAACTCTCTCACGAACGAGTAAAAATAAGTAAAAGAGAAAGGAACAAACTATACATATATATGTGATACCTTCTTAATCTTCCACATCTCGATGTTCTCCTCCTGGTCGTCGCCCATGGATGCCATCTTCGTATTCTTCTTCTTCTTCTTCGTGTGCGTCTAAAAACTCTCCGCCTCTCTCTGTACTAAATTTGCTCTCTGCTCAATCTTCTTCTTTGCGTCGAGTGTTCGATTTGTTGTGGCGAAAAATCTCAACTTTGCAAAAGGCGAAAAAAGGTCGATGCGCTTTGTTGAACAGAACTTTGAATTCGCTTTGGCGAAAATTTTTTGGCGCATCATCTCAAAGAGCGCTTTGGCACCGTCCCAATATAATTTTAACTCGCTTATTTCAGCGAAAAAGAAGAAGCAAAAATGTCAACGAACACAAAAGGCAGAACGAAAAGAACAGGAGTTCCCCTCCTCAGTTTTTTTATCGCATCTCTCATCCTCGCTCTTAAAGTCTAAACCTCAGAGAGCACGTCTGCGTTTCTCTTGGGTTTTCACGAAGCCGTTCTTCGGCTGTTTTAAGGAGAGAGAGAGAGAGGGAGAGGCGACTGTCTGTCTGTCTGTCTTTTCCAGAAAAAAAACTCGTCATTATGAGCAGCAATGGGGAAAAAAAGGAGAACGGTGCCTCGCTTGTAGTCACCTCGACGAAGCAACAACAAAACGAAGAGGACGAGGAGAACAACACTAACGAACATTTAATGCACGCAAAAACAAGACGAACGTTAACGTTCGGGAAACTGGTACTTTTCGCGTTCTCTTCCGTCGCGGGCGGGCCGTACGGGTTTGAAGATGCTGTGGGTGCAGCCGGGGCGAAAATCACGCTTTTGATGGTGTTCGTGGCTGGCGTGTTTTGGTCCGCGCCGCTGGCGCTCATGACCGCGGAACTGTCCTCGGCATTACCAGAAAACGGAGGACACATTTTGTGGATCGATAAAGCGTTCGGGCCGTTTTGGTCGTTTTTGAACGGGCACTGGTCGTTGATTTCGGGAGTCTTTGAAGGCGGCTTGTTCGCGGTTTTGTTTTTGGACTACCTCGAACCGGCGTTTGGGCAAGCGAGGGAGAAGATGTATAACGATCAGTTGAGGGTGCCGTTTGGGCTCGTGTTGATGGGTGTGGTCGTTGCGATAAATATGTACGGGATGGAGATGGTAGCGAATGCGAGCGTGTTGTTTGCGGTGGCGAGTTTAGGACCGTTCATCGCGTTGGTGGTGATTGGATTCCCCAAGTTGGATTTCGAAGCGTGTTTCGGGAAGGATACAATCGTGCCGCAACATGAAATGTCCGACGGGTCGTTCGGACCGGATTGGCACACATTTTTGATTATTTTGTTATGGTCGACCGCGGGGTACGATTTGTTGGGCAGTTGCGCCGGGGAGGTTAAAAATCCGAGCAAAACGTTCGTGAGAGCGATGTTTACCGCCATGGGATTGGCGCTGTTGATTGATTTTTTGAGCATTTCGGTCGGGTACTCCGTATTGGCAGACCCGACGAAATGGGAAGACGGAACGTTTACGGAGGTGGCAAAACTCGTTGGCGGGTCGGCTTTGGAGTTGGTGTTTTTAATCGGAGCGGCGATTAGTACGGTTGGTTTGCTCTGCACGCTGTTGTCGACGACGAGTCGCATCACGTACGGCATGGCGGTGGTGGGAACCTTACCGAAAATCTTCGCTAAAGTCGACCCAAAGAACAATAATCCGTACGCGGCGATGATCATGAACGCAGTTCTAATGACAATGTTGTTTCTAGTTCCGTTTGAGGTTCTCGCGGAGTTGGAGATGTGGTTTTACTGCGCGACGACGGTGATGAAATTCGCCGCGTTGTTGAAACTGAGAGAAGTCGCGCCCGCGATGAAGAGGCCTTACAGAGTACCTCTAGACGGTATATGGCTTCACTTATACTGCGCGCCACCTTTGGTGTGTTGTTTCATCGTCATGTTCTTTGCCAAGAAAGTCACCATCGTTGTCGGCTTAATAGGCGTCGCTTTCAGCGTGATCATGTATTACGTCTCCTTGGCCGTCGTCGGTTCGCACACGAAGTTGATTCGGTACGACTTGATCGAAGAGTTGTAGAAAGAAAGAAGGAAAGAGAGAGAGAGAGAGAGAGAGAGAGAGAGAGAGAGAGATAGATGCTATGCGTAGAGCGAGATAGACAGAGAGGAGAGAGAGAGAGAGAGAGAGAGAGAGAGAGAGAGAGAGAGAGAGAGAGAGAGAGAGTTAGATGCTATGCGTAGAGCGAGATAGACAGAGAGGAGAGAGAGAGAGAGAGAATAGCTAGCCTAATCATCATCATCATTATGTTGTTATTACTATTACTGCGTTGAGTTGTTATTGCTAATTACTGCGTTGAAAAAATAATATTTTCTCTATTCTTTTCTCTCTAATATTCGTCGGCGAGAATGATGCACATCATGCCTATGATAATCACGAAAACATACGGCAATCGATCCCCAATCGGTTCTTTAAACATAATGGCTCCACCTAGCACGGACAATAAGATCCCGCTCCTCTTTGCTGCTACCGCGTAACTCGTAAACAAATGCTCTAAACTATGCAAGTACGCAACCACGGTATACAACTCGCATAAACCCATGCCGAATATAATCGAAAGCGTTTTTGGATTTTTCAAGTACCCAAACGCCTCCGGATTTAACGCCGCCGTAATCATTCCCAACGGCGCGGCCATAAAAATCCTCTGCAGCGTCACGTACACGATAAATCCACCAGCATGAGCTGATGCGTTCTTCCCGAGCTTATCGATATCGCTCGTTAACCCCCACAAACCAGCGACGCCAAATGCGATTAAACTTCCCGGTTGTTTTCTCAACGCCGACGCCTGTTTTCCCAACGACTCCCGAACGGCTCGGCGAATTGTTCTCACCACGCCATCTTTTTTTACGATATTACCAGCATCGTTGCCCGCCCCGCTATTAGTACTATTCTCAACCATCAGCATACTACCGTCGCTACCGCTCCTATTCCCGCTAAAACCGCTACTCCGACTCTTCGCACCTCCCTCGCGATGATATTTCCTCTCGTCTATTCCTACCTCTAACTCCGCTAACGTCGACGCCCCCGACGCCGTCGTCGTCGCCCCCGACGCCGCCCCTCCTCCACTCCCGGCAGCGGCACTGTTCAACCCGTACGCGCCTCCCGTCATGACAACCACCCCAAACACTCCTCTCGCGCTCGGAATTTCGTGCACGATAAAGAACGACAGACCGAGCAACCACAAAGGCGTAAACGCCATGTACGGCGCGCACAAACTTATCGGCGTCAACTGTAACGCTCTCTGAAACGCAACCGACCCGACGCATTTAATCAGCGCAGATATCGACGCGAGCACGATTAAATGCGTGCGCGCGATTTGGTCGTCGTCGTTTTCATAGCTGTAACTCCTCGATGATTCGTTTTTCTGTCGAAACAGTGGCTTTCGCTTCCCGAATATTAACTCGCCTTGTCCGGTACAAAACACAAACAGGAACAACGTCACGCAGTTTAACATTTCCATCATGGCGACCACGTGCAGTGGGTTTTTGATCGATTTCGTGGCGTATTTCCGGAGGTTATCTTGAATGCCGTTCCCGATGGCGGCGGAGAATGCCCAGCCGTAGCCGATGAGTTGCGCGTGCAACATGATATAACAACGCGTTTACTCTTTTCCAACAACAAAGCCGCGAGAGTTAATTGATTCGTCTCCAACACTTTGCGCTCCGAAACGACGATTCAGACGAGCGGAGGCACGAAAACGCGTAACGAGAGGAAAAAGAATAAAAGAGAGAGAGATCCAAGGCGACCAACCACCCTCGATTCTCTTTTAAATGCCGCGCTGTGCGTAAAACAAGAGCTCTCGCTGAGGGGAATTTAAGTGTGGTCCGCTTGGGAAAATTCGCTCAAAAGTCAAACAAATCCTCAGAAACGAACCAACGCAACACGAGTCAAACCACCGTCAAAAAGCAGTCCAAACCACCTTAAGAATGGCATCCGCGAAGAGCAGCAACAAACCGTTCGACGTCCTGGTAAAACTCCTACTCATCGGCGACTCCGGGGTCGGGAAATCCTGCCTCCTCCTTCGCTATTCCGACGATAAATTCACGACATCCTTCATAACCACGATTGGCATCGACTTTAAAATCAAAACGATAGACTTAGACCAGAAGAAAGTGAAGATGCAAATATGGGACACCGCGGGGCAAGAGCGGTTTCGAACGATCACGGCGGCGTATTATCGAGGCGCGCACGGGGTTTTGTTAGTGTACGACGTGACGGATGAGACGAGTTTTGAGAACGTGAGGAACTGGATGAGGAATATTGAAGCGCACGCGAGCGAAGCGGCGAAAGTGTGTTTGATCGGGAACAAGTGCGATTGCGAAGATTCGAAGAGGAAAGTGACGAAAGAGAGAGGGGTGGCGTTGGCGAAAGAGTTCGGGGTGCCATTTTTTGAGACGAGCGCGAAGAGTGGGTTGAGAGTGGAGGAGGCGTTTAGCGCGATGGCGAGAAGATGCGTCGGGGAGAGCAAGACGAATAACAACAATAGCAACAACAGCGGGGGTGGCGGGACAGTCAGGCTGAGAGAGACCGCGAAGGGTGGAAGTAAGAGTAGTTGCTGTTAGTGAGAGAGAGGGAGAAAGCTCTTTCAACCTAGTATACATATCTATCTATATATTATTCTTCAATATCAAAGCAATCTATCAAAAACTACGCGTGGCAAAACGAAAGTAGCTCAGCGTATTCGGACCGCCGGCGCAGTACTCAAAGTCACACGTTGGATGCACGGCGACGGCAGATAAGATGGTTTCTTGATCAGACAAAGATGGGGCGATTGGTTTGTGACCGTAGCCGGGGTAGTACTCGTCCTCTTCGTCCTCCCGCTCCTCGTTCGCTCCTTCTTCTTCGTCGATGTGAGCGTCATCATCGTTCTCATTCCACAGTTTCACCGTCGTCGACTCCCGCGTCGCCGTTCCATCATCAATCCATTGATACGACTTCGGGTTATTCGCCATGACGTCTAGGATGAGTATACCTGAATCGTTCACGTTCGGAACGATTAACTTTTGCCCGTCCGTGGACCACGAACACGTGCGTTTGTCTCGGCCATTCCATTTGGCGATTTGCGAGCTGATGGCACCTTCAGTTTCGGTTTGCGTCGCCATTACCGCACTGTCGCCGTTAAGATATGCCCACGCACCTTCGGCGCCAATGAAACGCTCGGCTTCGTCTCGCGTGATGCGCGTTGGAGCCGTTGACGTCCACGGGTTGGGTGGACAGTGCGCGTGCGTGATAACCCCGAGAGACGACGTCGCGTGATTGTTTTGTTTCATATCGATTACGCCGGTGCGTCCATTGGAACAGTGAAAGGCTACGCGCGAATAATCTTTCGGATCGAAGTCTACCCAATACACTTCCGATTTACTCGCGAAGGATCTGCCGTGGATTTTTGAAAACATGTTGGACACGCTCCACGAACACATCTCTTTGTCCGGTTTTATCCCGGTAAATCCGCGATGGTCCGTCGCATGCGTAGAGACTGCTTTCCTAGCGTCCCATAAAACAACCCTGCCCGAAGAAGATGCCGCGCAGACGAGTTGACCGTCTTTCGTGACATTCACGCAATTCAGATTACCCGTAGTAGGAGCGCTGAAAATGGCAACCGGTCTCGTGTGATCGACGCGCTGCCTAAGATCAAACGTGAAGACGCTCCCAACACCAGTGGCGGCGAAAAGACGGTTCCCATCGTCGCACGAAGCAATAGAGGTGATACCGAGCGTATCTCTTATGTCGGACGGATGTGTAACGTTGTACACAGGACTGACGACTAAACCTTGCGAATACGCGAGGAATCGAGGAGAAGGAGACTGCGTTGATGTTGGCATCGCTCGACTACTTACTGTTGTTGTTGTTGTTGTCGCCGTTGATGTTACGGCTAACGCCGCAGCAGAAGATCCAGTTGGTGCAGTAGGAGCACTTGTACCCATCAATCCTCTTTCAACGTCGTGAAATGTAATCCTATCGCTCCTCTTCGATACTGTCGCTAACACCCCTTCTTTCACCCATGAAATGCCATCCACGGGATCTGCCACAAACTTCTTATACACCGGCGCGTATATGCTCGACAGCAACGAATTCCCGTCTCCATCTGACGTTTTCTGGTTCATATCTGAGGTTCGATGAACCGAAACGGTCCCACCTCCCCCTCCGCACGCCAAAAACCTCCCTCCGCTAAATCTATCAAATTCTACGCACGAAAATACATTCTCTACGCTCCCCGTCCACTGCGCAGTCTGATCTCTCGGCAACCACATTCGACTCGTCGCACGCATCGTCGCGCCTTCCCGTCTTGCATACTCTTTGGCTAACGTAATATTTTCTTGCACCGCTTCGTCACCTTCCGGTAACTCAATCGTCGGTACGACGCCTCGCACCTGCATAAACTCTTGGAACTGTCTCGCCAGCGCCGCGTTAAACATCCGACCATTTTCTTCCTCCGTGTCGTCCTCCGCTCCGGCGCTATCTGCGAGATGTATCGATCGCTCTGCAATCCCGTGCAAAACCGTGTTATGCATCGCCCGTCTTTGCGCGAGGAGTCCGCGTTCGCTCACACCGTACCCGCCGCGACCGCGTCGACGGCGTCTCTCATTTTTCTGCTTCACCGAACATCGGTACGCGTACGCCACCCGCATCAGCCGCTCAAACCTTGCCTCGCCTGTACCATTCATCTTCTCTTCGTCCTTTTCTTCTTCGTTATCTTCGCTTCTCCTTCCGCTTCGTCGTCGTCGCAACAAAACCAAATCTTCCGCGAGTTTCGCCCAACGTTTCAAAACGAGCGATTTTTTCTCGCTTCTTTCTCTTCTTCGTCTTCTCTCCTCTTCCTTCTCGAACTTTGCGTTATCGTCGCTTCGTTCGACGACAACCCCGTCGTTCAAAACCTCTTCGTCGTCGTTAAAACTCAAGCACTCTTCTTCTCCGACGCGTTCAACGAGCCTCTTCTTCTTCCTCTTCTGCATCATCAAAAGTGCGTCCAAATTTCTCTTTTTCCCGGGATGTAATTGCTCTCCTTTGTGTTCCTCCTGTCGCTGAGACGATCGATCCTCCGCTCGAACACCGGGTAAAGGAAAAGGCGGAGACATGATGCTTCTCTCTCACTGTCTGTCTTTCTTTTAAAAGTGCGTGTGCGCGCACACGTACGACGAGACTTTCGACGAAAAGAATATGTTGAAATTTCAAAAATTAAGAAGAGAAAAAGAGCAGACAAGAAAGAGTAACTTTAAGAGTTCAAAAAGTTTGAGGCGTTTGCGTTTACTACGCGCGAATCATGATACAATATTCTTTCTCTCGAAACTGTTGATGAATTATTAAACGCCAGCGTGCGATGTGCCGTTGTTGTTGTTCGAATCATCGCCGTTAGTATCGTTCGCCTTAATTTTACCGAATACTGGACCGCGCGCGCCGAGCGAAGAAGCTTTAGCTATCGGCGAAAATCCTTCGCTCAAGTATCCCGGGTCGTTGAGAACGATCACTCCGTGGGGAGACGCGAAAGTATTCGCCGCTCGTTTTTGGTTTCGTTGTCGGCTCGTTTCGCTATTCTTTCCGTTATTCTCGCCCTCGTCGTCGGTGAGCGCTTGCAACTTGCGTAAATAAAGATCCGCTCGAGCGGTTTGCGCCCTAAGATTACCGTGGACTCTTGCGAGTTCTTCTCGTAAAGCGCGGACGGTGCGTTTGAGCGTTTCGCTATCTTCTACATCCGTCGAGGAGGGTGCGTGATCTGCTGAGGAGGACTGGCGACGCTCTCTATTTCGTTGTTCCTCTAATAACGCGACCGATTCACACGGATCTCGAACTTCCACGTTTTCGCCGTTCCGCCATCTGCGAATGACCTCGTTTAATGAGTTGATTTCAATCAAAAACGAGTCGTGTCCGTGAGGAGAATCTATGGTATACAACTGCGCGTTTGGCATGCAATCGGCGAGTTCTCGCTGTAATGCAAACGGGTACAAGACGTCAGAGAGGATGCCCACGACGAGAGTATCGTGGGTGAGTTTCGAGAGGACTCGCTCGTAATCGCCGTTTTCTCGCCCTCGAGAGACGTCGTGGGAGTCTAAAGTGTACGTCAACTGCAAGTAGCAGTTGGCATCGAATCGTTGGATGAATTTTTGGCCTTGGTATTGGAGGTAACTCTCGACTTGCCAATACGGGACGTGGTTGTTGTCGAAGGATTTTCTTTTCTGTTGCGTTTGTTCTCGTTCTCGCGACGGCGCTTTGTCGTGATCGTCATCGTCGTCGTTCTCTTTTTCATTTTCTCCTCCAGCACTTCCTCTCACCGGATGCTCCTTGCCTTCCACGTTCATCCTCGAGAACTTCTCGTCCATGCTCACTGGCGCTCGATAACTCAACATCGCCATCATCCGACTCGTCGCCAACCCGTCCTTGGGTCCGCCCGTTTCTACATCGTAATCCCCTCCTTCAAAGTTCGCATCGCTCACAATCGCGTGTCGTTGCGCCTCACCGATCCCAATCGCCCAATCCGTGTGCTTTCCACATCCAGCAATCAACACTAACTTCTCGACGTACTCCGGGAAACTCGCCGCGAATTCCAGCGCTAACATCGCGCCCATCGATCCTCCTATACACATGGACAATCTCGTCACCTTCAATCGATCTAAAACCATCTTCTGCAAATTCACATTATCTCGTATCGTCACCGGCGCGGGAAATCGACTCCCGTAAATCTTCCCCGGCGTTTCCGGATTTTCCGAAACCGGCGACGCCGTTCCGTACGGCGACCCGAGGTAGTTGCAACACACTATAAAATCCTTCTCCAAATGCAACGAACATTTCGCCTCTTTTCCTTCACCCTCACCGCCTCCTATAAATTCCGACCACCACTCGTCCACGTTTGAGTTGCTCGTCAAAGAGTGTCCGACTAATACGCAGTTATCTCCGTCCTCGTTTAATCTCCCGTACGTGGAATAACACACTTTCACTTCTTTCAATTCCACGCCGTTTTCCAATTGGAATAAAGGGATGGTCATCACGTTCGCGTTTAAAGGCGGGCCGATTGCGGTCGATTTCATGTGGTCGTCCGGCACTGGTTCATTGTTACCACCGTTACCACCACTCATGGCAGGTCGATCTCTCTTTTAAAGCGTTCGTCTTTGCGCGTGTTATGTGTGTTTCAATTTGATCGAATTTCACAGACTAGATTTCTGGGGAAAAACGACACAAAACACACGAATATGACGGAAACCGATGATGACGAACGAAAACGGGGAGAGATGGTACTAAAGAAACTCAAAAGCGCGAACGAGAAACTCCAGAACGCGTGCCTGTTCGGCGATCGGCTTTTACTCGAAGAGGCCATCACAGACGGCGCGGAAGTGGGACTTCCTTTCGCATCATCAGTAGGGGAAGAAGACGAATTCGGCACGGGAAAGATGCATTCGTTATTGCCTTTACACTGCGCGGCGAGGAACAACCACTCGGAAATTTGCCTCGATTTAATCCTCAGATTTGCATGCGAGGTGGATGGAGAGGACGAGCGTGACGGGAGGACGGCTTTGTTCCACGCAATCGCGATGGATCGGGTGGATGTGGTCAGAGTTTTAGTTGGTAAATGTGGAGCGAACGTGAACCACGCGGATAGCGCGGAGGAGACGCCAATGTCGATGTGCGCGAAAATTGGGAGTTTAGAGTGTTTGGAGGAGCTCTTGTTTTTGAGTGAGGATGGGGAGGTATCCGTTGCGGACGTGTCAACTCCAAGAGGTCGGTTTCGGTTACCTCCGATGGTGGAGTGCGCGTGCGCGAGGACGGATTGGGGAACCTTTCCGAAAGTCGCGGAGAGATTGAGACGAGAAATCGCGAAGCAACAGTTTGAAGGAAGAGTGAAGGACGTGGACGTGGAGTATTTTACGATCGACGTGAATGAGAAAATGGAGAAGAAGAAGAAGAAAAGTTTGTTGATGTTGGCGGTTGGGTTAGGGAACGCGCACGCGGTGAGATTCTTATGCGACGAATGGAAGGTAGATATTCACGGAGCTTCAGAGGAAGGCGAAGACGGAGAGAGTTTTGGTCCGCTGGAATTAGCGAGGGCGGGGAAGTTTAAGGAGTGCGAGAATGAGTTGTTGAAACGAGGCGCGAAAGAGAAGAAGTATTCAAAGCAGAGAACTGCAAAAGAGGCGACGGCGGTAGAAGGGAGCGTCGAAGAAAAGAAAGCTCGCTTACAATCGCTCGCAAAGGAAAGAGAACGCCTCAGTTTTATCGTCCAAGCGAACGAAGACGAAGCGTTTCAATCGAGCATGCGCGAACCACGAATAAGAGCGGCGGTGGAAGACGTAATGGAAAATTTCATGAGCGTGCAAAAATATGCGGAAGATAAAGATGTCATGACGGCATTGTCCAAATGGAGAGGATGTCAAAGGTTTTTCAAGCAGCGAGGGGAGAAGGTATCGTTTGAGGAAATCGTCGTGAACTCGAAGAAAGGCGGGGAAGAAATGGCGAGACGTAAGTTACGAGTAGAAAGTCTGGGCGAAATGATCGCGAAAGAGGTCATGGACGTGGCGTCTTTATTGCCTAAAAACGGAAATAATGGCATCAACGATAATAACAGCGATAGTTATTCTCTGGACGAGAACGAAGACGAAGAATCGGTAAAAAGAGGAAAACAATCACCGAAAATGTTTTACTTGCGCTTGATTGTCGCGACAATACAATTCTTACCGCTCGTGTACGTGTTATACTTGCGCGTATTCAGATCGAAGGACTTGAATTTCAATTTCGAAAGAAGGAAAAAAACATCCTCATTGGGAGGTGGCGTGGCGTTCGATGCCAACGCGGCGGAGTTATAGAAGGGAAGATTAGACGTAAAATAGCACGCTACATAGTTTAATATAATAATACAATAGCTAGAATAGCATTTTCTTATCCTATAGAACGCGGCGATGACGAGCGAACGCTATTTTCGCGCGATCGCGTGAGGTATTCTTGCAAGACTAAATCCGCCGAGGCCATTTCGTCGTCCAACTGCGCGGTGGTCTTCTTCGAGTCGTTCGCCGCAACTTTTTTCGACGGACCTTCTTTCTTACCCACGTTGATTCTTGGCATAGAAGGAATGAACGAATCTTCTTGTTTACTTTGTAAATCTCGAAGCTTTGAGCCCCTCGGAGGACTTTTCACTTTCGGTAAAACAATCTTCTTTGAAAACATTTGCGCCTCACGCAACTTCTCCTCCAAGATTTGTAACTTTCGCTTCTCCTTTTCCAACTTTTCGTTCGCGTATTCGTCCGCTTGCTGCTGGGCGTCGTTGATCATGTTGTCTGCGCGTTGCATGGCTTCGACTTTGGCCGCTTCGGCTTTTTCGGAGCGGTCGCGATAGAAAGCTGCTTCCTTTTCCGCCCTCGCGGCCGCTTGTCTTGCTGTGCGAACCGCGTCTCTCGCCGCGTGCTTCGTTTGCTCCGCCACCGCATGCGCACCTTGCAAGGCTTGCCACGTCTGTTTAACTCGCTTTTCAAGACGCGAATTTTCAGTTTCCAACGCGCGAAACGCTTCGGGTGCATTCCCAGAAGTTGTCTTCAACGCCGCCTCGGCTTGAGAACGTCTCGCGTCCAAATCGGAAACTTCTTGTTCGAGCTGACGAATCTTATCGAACGCCTCTTCGGCGTGTTCGGCGTGTTTTTCTGCCTCGACCATCGCCGCCTCAGCGCGTTTGGCTTTAATGATCAACTCTTTCACTTCGGCTTCGAGTTCTTTGATTCGTCCAGAAAATTTAATCGCGTCTACCTCGAACTGTTTCGAAGCTTTAAGTTTGGAAAGTGCGTCCTCGAGCTCTCGCTGGACGTGTTGCTGGTCCTTCTCCACTTGTTCTTTCTTGAGACGCACGTCGCGTAAACCGTCGGCTAACCTTTGGACGAGACTTTTCGCGTTCGCTAATTCGGCGTCGACGTGCGCCGCTTTCTCTTCCGAGCTCTTTTGCGCTTTCTCGGCGGTTTCGACCGCCATCGTCAGTCTGTCCACATCTCTGTCCGTCCGCGCTTCAATTTCTTTACATCGTCGTTCGACGCGCGCGATGGCAACATCTGCGCGTTTCTCGGCTCCCGCGGCGTGTTTTCGAGCATCAGCGAGCGCTATTCTCGCTTGTGCGACTTCATCCGCGTGCTTTCTCGCCAAGCTCGTTGCTTCCATCGACTCAATTCTCGCCGCGTCCGCTGCAATCTTCGCCGATAACTTGGAGTCTTCCAAAGCGGCTTCGGCTTCTTCCGCGCGAGTCGTTTGTTCTCTAATTGATCGCATGAAATCGGCTCGAGCGTCTTCGAGGTCTTGCGCGAGATCGTTGCGTTCAGCTCGAAGTTCCTCAGCTGCACGAATAGCTTGCATTTTCTCGTAGAAGTTTGCCGTCGTCGGCTTGAGGTTTTCGTCGCGCTCTTTATCCGAAACGGACGCTTTATAAGCCGTGAACTCCAACTTTATGCGGTCAATCTCCGCACCTAAATCGCTCTTTGCTCTTTCCGCGTCGTCCCGAAGTTTCGTCGTCGAGGCGATTTCGTTTTCGAGGTCCTTGATTTTTTTCGCGTACGCTCTTTCGACTTCTTTCGCGGCTGTTTTCGATTGTGTTTTCTGCGCCTGCGTCGCCATCTCAAGTTGTCGTTCGACGTGCTTACACGCCTCCGATTTTGCTTTCAACTCTTTGTCGAGCGCTTCAACTTTTTCGTTGAGTTTTGCAATAACTCCGTTCTTATCGTTCTCGAGCGAGGCATATCGCGTCACCGCTTCTTTCGCGTCCAATTCAGCTCGTTCTCTTTGCTCGTTAATCTCCTCTCGGTGTTGATTGGACGCCACGAGCTCGTCGCGAAGCGCTTCCATCTGCGCCAACAAGCGTGTTTCCGTCTCTTTCTTTGTCTCGTTCAGTTCCTTCTTCGCGTTTGATTTTGCTTGCTCGAGTTCTTTCTGCAAATGTTCAATTTCTCTCGATTTAGCTTTCTCAATGTCAGCGAGTTCTTTACTCAGCGCTTCCGCGTTGCCCTCGAGAGTTTCGATTTCTTTCTGTAAACTCGACTTTGTTTGCTCGAGCTCTTTCAAGAGCGCTGGTTTCACCTTGGGCGTTTTCGGCGTCGTTTGCGCTTGTTCGACGGATTCTAAACGTTCCTCAAGTCTCACTTTTTCGCGCTTCAACGAATCGAGTTCATCGAGCGCCGAATCTCTAGCGAGCTCTGCGGATTTAGAACGCTCGGCGTAGTTGTTCGCGCGACGTTCGGTCGCGTCGTGAATTTGGCGCAAAGAACTAAGCTCCGCGCGAAGACTGGACATGGTTTCGTTCCCGGTAGTCATAGAAAGATCGTTTTCGTCCTCGTCGCTATCGTAGGATTCATCATCCGACAGAGGTCCTCTTTTCTCGTTTTTCTTGTACTTCTTCTTGTCTATAGTCGAGAGCGCGTTATCCTTCTCCGAGCCGCCCGCGTCTTCGTTTGAATTCAGCGCTAAGGATAATTCCAACTCTTTCGCTAACGCCGCTAAATTCTCGTCGCGCATCGTCAACTCCGATTGCGATTTTTCAAAAGCCTCCGTAAGTATGGCGAAATCGTTCGAGAGCGTTAACATTTCGCGTTCGAGCGACGAACACTTTTCGCGCTCAATCGCCAATTCTTCGTTGGCTGCATCTAAAGCATCCGCCGCGTTCGTCGCTGCAGCAGATGCGTCCGCGCAGTGTGACTCTAATTTTTCTATTCGCATTTTCAATTCTTCGACGAGAGCTTCGTTATCATTAGTAGTAGTAGGAGGAGTGTCGTCGTCGTTGTCGTTTTCGTTTTCATCGTCTTCTTTCGCAGACATTGTTGTCGTTGATGTTTCATCGTTGCTCGCTCTTCTCGCCTCCGCCAGTTGCTTCTCCAACTTTTCAATCTTAACGCCGTCTGTCTTTGCTCGAGTTGCCGCGGCTTCCATCGCCACTCGCGCGGTCTTAATCGCCCTTTCAGCTTTCTCTTTCGCTTGATTTGCCAACTCTTTCTGTGTCGCCACTTCCAATTCCAACTGGTCTTTTTCCATCTGAAACGATTGCGAAATGACTGAAGGCGATTTCGGCGGCGTCGCCGGCGGTTTCGATTTCGGCGTCGCCGGTGGCGAAAAAGTCGACTCCCCAACCTTCTTCTTCTCTTCGTTTTCTGCGACCACTGCATCCAACGCGTCCCGTAAACCCTGAATCACCTGTTCGTCGTGTTGCTTCTCCTCGCGATAACTTTGCTTCACAATCTCCAACTCTTTCGTCGCGTCTTCGCACGCGAAACGGAGCAACTTCCCATCCTTCTCAAAGTTCTCTCTCTCCCTTCTCAGCGTATCCCTCAACTCGTCTCTCTGCGATTCAAACTCTTTCTTCTTCCTCTCCGCCTCTTCCTTAAATCTCTGCTCTTCTTCCAACCGCTTCTTCGTTTCCGTAAACGACGACACCGCTCTCTGTAAATTATGCTCTAAACCTTCTATTCTCTGCGTATACACCGAGGACGTCTTCGAGACGTGCTCGTCGAACCTCCGCTTGGCGGTTTCTTCTCGTTCCAGTAATCGCTCGACTTCTTTCTCTAACTTTTGATTCCGTTTCTTCGCTTTCGCGTACTTTTCTTTGTAGTTTTTACTCGCACTCGTCGTGTTGTCGACGTCGTCGTTCGCGACATCTCCGTCGTCTCTCTCCTCTTCCTCCTCTTCGGCGGCGGTATCTCGTTTCGTACCAAATCCTCGCGGACTCCTCTGTCACAGACAAGAACGGACAATGAGTATAAATATATATAATAAACACGCACAAACAAAAAGAGAGAGAGAGAAACCGATTGGAAAAAAGACCGTTTCCCGAGAAACCAAACCAAAACGCAAACACACGCACAAACGCGCTTACCTCTGCTTCTGAAGAAAAAGATGTTCTTATTTCGGGAGGAAAAGGAGGAGAAGAAGACGTGATGACATCGCTTTCGAAAGTCTCTTCCTCTTCCTCCTCTTTCAAAGTCATCTTTCCGAGTCCAATCGCTCGTAACACCCACCCCTAAAAAACAACCTCTCTCTCTCTGATTTTTAAAGTGATTTTCCTTTTTTCGACGCCTAATAACAGCGATCAATTCCAGTCCACTATAAAGCTATCGTCTTGGAGTTCCTCCCGTTATTAAATCAATCGGTGTTGTTCTGTCTGCAACATTTGGAGCACGATCGGTGTATCACTTAATTTAAGTGGTTGTTTTTGATTTGTATTTTGAAAGAGCTGCCCCCGATGGATGAGAAAAAAATTTGGTGCAACTCCTTTTTTGCAAAATTTTGACATTTTTTCTTCTTCGATTTTTTCTTCCCCTCGCGTTCTCGTCTTTAGCAGTCCTTCTTTATAGTAGACACGCACACTTTACGCTTTGCGCGTAAGACAGAGAGAGAGAGACCACGATGGGAGGAACAGACGAAGAAGAAAACGAGAAGAAGTATTACTTTTTGAGGGAATTTTCGAGCGCGTTTTATAAAACGGCGCGAATGGAAGAAGAAGCGAATAAGGCGAGCACATCATCGTCCAATGTATCCATCGAAACAAGAAAGGACGACGGGGAGGAGAACAACAACAATAACAACATCGAAAGGCTGAAAGATGCGGCGGATTATCTGCTGAAAAAACCGAAAGAGGACATCGAGGAAGAGACGAAAAAGAAGAAAAAGAAAGAAAAAGCGGCGAAAACGTACACACCGATACAGATTCCAACCGCGGAAGAGCAAATGCAAGGGGACGTGATGAACAATTGCGTGGTGAAGACGGCGTTGTCGGGAGTTATGGGGGGGGTTTTAGGAATCGCGATGGGGATATTTTTCGGGGCGTTTGAAGCGCCGGATCACACGATGACGCAGAAGAAAGTGTCAATCGCGGAGACTTTGAAACAAACGGCGAGGAGCACGGCGTCGAAGTCGTGGTCGTACGCGAAAGGCTTCGCGGCGTTTGGCGCGCTGTACGCCGGGAGCGAGTGCGTCGTCGAACAGACGAGAGCGAGGCACGATATTTACAACAGCGCGTACGCGGGGTGTTTTACCGGAGGGACCATGGCCGCTAGGGCTGGACCGAAGGCGGCGTGTATTGGGTGCGGAACCATGGCGGCGCTGAGCGTCGCCATGGATCACTTTATGGGTTTGCATTGAGACAACACGAAGGATGAATGATAATAATATAAATCTTACGAAAGCACCGCAACTTCTCGCGGTTACTTCACTCTTTTTTACAAACAAACACTAATATTAAAAGGTTGATATATTTAAAAACACAATCGCGTCTCTCGTCTGATGCTGCTTTTGAAAGCTCATATACATATTATATACACACACTTCTTCGTGGCTTCTTCTTCTTTTACACGCATCTTCGAAGACGACTTTTTTTTAATAAACAAAATATAAAACGTACACTCTTCCCAAAACTTTTCTTCTTCTGATTTAACTTTTATTGTACACAAATAACACAGACAAACGGAATCACTACGTATTACTCACGGTAGTAGTAGTAGTAGTAGTAGCTGTTTTGTCGTTTTCGCCGGCTAAGACCATTAGTAAAACGGCGCCGTCGTAATCCGCCACGACGAAAGGAGAAGACACTCGCATCGGACCACCCATTTCCGGACGCCATCCGCCGACGATACCTCTCACTTTTGGCTCGACGCTTTTTTTCGTGTGAACGGTGTGACGAACTTTCAACGGTGCGTTGGAAAACCCAGCTCTCGCCGCGTTTGCCGCCGTGACTGCCGCAAATCGAGCCGTCGCGGAGGCGGTGGCGTTGTTGCTGCTCGTCATCGCAGTCGCAGTATTCGATGCGCCAACCGCCTCCGAAGAAGTTGCCGCGTTTTGCGCCGCCGCCGTGGCCGCGGCATGACTCGCCGTCCCAGCCGACCCGTTCTTCCGCCGCTTTTGTCTCGGTACGATAACACTCACCACGTGACCATCCTCGTCGCCGGCTAACTTTCCGAGTTTGAACTTCACGCCGCACGCGTTACACAACGTCTTCGGACCAAAAGGACCGTTCCGCCACAGTGGCGTTTTCTGCGTCCTACAAAATGCACACGTCTTGTTCGCACACGGTTCTGGTAACGAATCGTCCACGACTGGTTTTGCCAGTTGCGGTTGATGATCTTTCGCGTCTTGTTCTTCTCCTTCTTCCTCTTCCTGTTTGTGCCGCCGTCTCTCCTTCTGAGGATGTTCAACCTCGTCGTCGGAAAGCGGAGACTCTTTATGACTCGTCGCTTCGGAGTTATCCGAACGACTCTTCGCTTGTTTCGTCATGTCTCGAAGCCTCGTCGTCGAATTCTTCTTTGCCGAGCCGGTCGCCGCCGCCGCCGCCGCATTCATATTCATCATCGCGGCCGCGTTATTCCACATCTGCGACATAAAAAACGGGTTCCCGAAGTAGTTATTCGGCCCCGGCATTTGACCGCCGTACGGTGCCGCGTTCGCGTACGTCGTCGTATTCGACGCCGTCGGTCTCACCAAGTTGATATCATTATTCGTCCCGGCGGCGGCGGTAGTAGCATTGTTCGCGTCCGGTCCCGCCATCATCATCATCGCCATCGGATTCGCGAGATGATCGTCTCTGCTGTGTAGAAAAACAAGTCAGTCTTTTGGTGCAAAAAAGGAGTATTTTAAGAGAATTTTCTGAGCAAAAACGAGGTCAAAATCGAACCGTCGGAATGAAGAAAAAAGGTGCCTCGGTCGTCGACGTCCTAACGAACTCTTTTCTCTCCGTTTGAAGATTTAAGATTGACGACTAAGCGCGCGCAGAGTGCAGATCCGCGCCTAAAAGCGGTCGAAACAAACGCGACGACTTTTCCTCGACTCGAATAGAGGACGTGCTCGCGTGAAAAACGATCGCGCGTACCTTTGATTCGCCATTTTCTTTTCTCTAAAGTTTTGGCGGTTCGTTTCAAATCGAGTTCAAACGGTTTAAACCAATCGCTCGTTCTCGGGAAGCGACGAATCGAATCGCGGCTTTTTCCCGCACGCGCGACAAATTGCGCGCGCTTCTGCGCGCGCTTTACGACGAAGAAATATCTCTCGCGCGAGCTTTGAGACTTTTTACGTAACGTGTGTGTCTGTGTGTTGTGCTCTCAAAATCAAAAGAGAGTTTCCCGCGCGTTTTTTCTGACGCAGGGGAAACGAGAGGAAAAAGAATTAACTGCTGAGTTGGCCACGTTTGACTATTTTGCTTGGTTCAAATTTCGCGTTGGGACTGCGAGCGCAAGAAAGCGTCGTTGTGTCTGATAAAAACGATCTCCTCTTTTTTGTACTTTTTTAGTTTAGAGGAGGAGAGGGAAACGGGAAACGTTGTTCGCAGCTCACTCTATTAATACGAACTAGTACTCGCGGGGAAGGAATAGCAATACTACGTACGCGATATTAATAAAAACATAACGGTTCAGCTACATGGTCTTCGGGCACTCGACGACGTGCCTGAACGGCACCGCCCTTCTCGGCACGTCGCCGTCGTCCTCGAATTCTAACAAAAACTCGCCGTAGTCGCCGCTCGGCGGTATGCGAGACGCGCTGCGAACGACTTTGGCTTTATAAAAAGTGGTCGTTTGAGGGTAGACTGCTAAGACGTACGCGCCGTCGTCGAAATTTGTAGCGCCGTGCGACGGATTTGCGGTTTTCGGGAGCGCGATGACGCACGCTTTCGCGGATAACCGGTAGGTGGTTTCTTTCGATTCTTTGCCTCCAGTTTTCTTCATGTTTTTCGTGCCTCCTTTTTTATTTCCTCTGGCGATGTTCTTGTTGTTCGGGTTATTTTTGTTCGTGTCGTCGTCGGCATCGACGATGTCGTATTCGTCCGTCGCGGGAATGTATCGAAACACGGTTCCTACGATCCACTCGTGCGCACCTGGGCCAATGTTCAACTCGCCGATGTTCGCGGCGACCAAATCGCCAATCTGTAAATTTTTCTTCTGTCCTCCTGCTGGTTGTTCGTTTCCTAATCCCGGTAAATTTTCGTTCGAATTGTTCCCACCACCACCCATTCTCGAACCTTGTCTGCTCGGTCCTCTCGTAGGCGTCCCGATATCCATATCCATCGCTTTATTGCTACTCTTAAACTTTTCCTCCTCGCCGAATTCCTGGTTCGCTTTCAACTCCTCCCGATATCGCTCCAAGTCCTCGTCGAGTTGTACCATCACGTTCTTCTCTAAAATCTCCAGCGCTAACGTCGCTAATCGTATCTTCTCTTTCGATAACATTTCCACGTGCTCGTGCGACTCGTCGATATCTTTCCTCAGTTTTAAAATCTTCGTCTCGTTATCTTTCGAGAGGCCTCGCGAGTGTAACCCAGGGAGCTCTAAGCACTCGTTTACTTTTTCTTGAATGGCGTCTCGAGTTTTCGAGACTCGGTGGTCCAAATCGGCCATGGTGTTCAGTATGCGCTGGAATTCCGCGGGGACGTCTTGATTGACTGTTTTCGGTAAAGAGAGAGAGAGAGAGAGAGAGAGAGAGAGAGGGTGTGTGTGTGAGTGAGAGAGAAATGGATCGAGAGAACTGATGTCCAATTCGCAAAGAGAGAGAGAGAGAGAGGATGCAAACGTGGTGCACACTCCTCTTCCTAAATACAAAAAAGGTAATAAAAGTCACCAACACTCACCGTCCGCGTACTTCTCCAGGTACGTCATCGCGCCTTCCATTGCTCTTAATCGCTTCGAAAAGCTCTGTTTACCTTTTAAAAATGAGGACAAATTGAGTTCAAAATGTCCAATTCTCTCTCTAGGGCAAATCGAATTGCGGCAGATCAACACGCACTTCTTCTCACACACACACACATCAGAATAATAATGTCGGACTTCAAAGACATGCTCGGGATCCCGCGGGAGAACCCAAACGCTAACGCGAGTGGTTTAGGAACGAAGAAATCGAAGAAAGAGGTCAAACCGAAAGGCATGAGCCGAGAGGTGTGGCAAATCGTTCGGGGAAACCAATCGAGCCATTCTCAGGGCGGAATGCAAGGTCTTCATGCGCAAGGAGGAGGAGAAGATAAAGCGAATGGAGGAGGAATGGTGGACGCGTTGGTACCGCTAGTCCCCACGCACGCCGGCTTGAAAACGAAAAGGAAAGTTTCCGCGAGGAAAGTCTCGTGGTCGTGGCAGCCGTTTCGGAATTCTGCCCGGACCGATGGGTTGATGTTGAAGCACTGGGTGAAGAAGAATATCGGCGCGGCGGCGGCGACGGGGGGGAAAGATGGTGCGGCGGGTACCGGTGGGAAACTTTTACCAGGGACTGGTTTAGAAGCGACCGGGTACGGCGTGGATATCGGAGGCGATTACGCGTTTGCAAAGTATAACAAGAAAGTGGAAGTGCCGGAGTTTACGGAGCGAGAGTACGAGAGATGGATCGCGAATTTAGATTCGAAGGAAACGAAAGCGGAGAAACCTTCCGAGAATGATACGAACGAAAACGACGAGAATCAAGAAAACAAGGAGAGTTTAATGAATGACGACCGACTGGCGTTCAAACCTTGGTCGAAAGAAGAGACGGAATATTTGTTTGAGATGTTACGAAGGTTTGATTTACGGTTCATAGTAGCTAAAGATCGATGGTCGAGCACGGCGAGTCCGTGCGAGAGAAGCATCGAGGATATGAAGACTCGATATTATGAAGTGTGCAGAGCGCTGGTGAGAGCGCGGGCGTCGAATAAGGAAGAAGCGGAGGCGAATTTGATTTGTAAGACGCCGTTTGATCCGCAACACGAGTTAATGAGGAAAGAAGCGTTGGAGACGTTGTTGGCGAGGACGAACGTGGCGCACAAGGAGGAGGCGGATATATTGGCGCAGGTGAAGAAGATTGAGTCCGATAGACGAGCTGAGACGCACGCGTTGTTGCAACGACAGCAAGCGGTGTTCGCACCGAATAGGTTTGCCGCGCACGAGAAGCGGGCGAAGATTGAGGAGATCAGAAAGGATTTCGAAAGCGACATGCCGCACCACGGCGTGCCGTGCACGACGACGCAAACGAGTCGAGACGACGTGCAGCCGGGAGTGTACCCGAGATCGCAGAGGGCGGTGGAAGTAGCGGCGGAAATTGCAGGGAGAGATGCGCCGAATTCAGGTTTAGGACCGAGGTACGCCAAACGGTTGGACCAATCGGTGGAGGAATTGGGATGTCCGGAACCAAGAAATGGAACCAAAGCTGCCGTGGCTGGTTGGTTGCGTTTGAGAAAGCAGTGCGGCGTGTATTTGACTTTGAGAAAGCAGATAGCCTCTGCGCACGAGAAGTTAGTGCAGGCGGGTAAAGCGGTTGCGATTCAGTTACCTCCGGCGACGGCTTCGGGGCCGGCGCTCGGAGCGAACGTTCCGCAGACGCCGACGACGGCAGATAGAGGAGGTTTTAGTAACATGGATGGATTTCCAGCGGCGGGAGCGAGCATGAAGCAGCAAACCATTGCGGATAGAAAACCACCCGGGCAGAAAACGGGCGGTTTAAATATTGGATTTAGAGATACTGAAGAGAAAGGCGGAAAAGCGGAAAAAGAAAAAGCGAAACCGAAGAAAGCGGAGAAGAGAAAAGCGGAAACGACTGGCGCCGGTACGCGCAAAAAGCTTCGAAAAAAATAACTTCCTTTCGCACAGACACACAACACTTTTTAATAACATAATGTATAGATAGCAACTAAAAATGAACGCGAGCAAAACAAACGCAGAAATATATTACTTCTTCACGACACCGAAAGAAATGAGCAGCGCCCAAAATTCCGTAACCGCCGTTGCCACAAGCATCAACGACGTAAACGCCTCAAACCCACCTAAGTTTACCCCGGGTAACTTTTCTAAGACGAATAACGCCGCAAACAGTTTCACCCCGGGTTCTGAAATAGCTTGCAACGCGCCAAAGCCATCTCGCTGCGATACCGCCAGCATCCCGAGCTCCCACTTATTCTCCGGTAACTTCGACGCCGGCACTAACAGTTTCTTCAGAACCACCCACGGGTCCACGTCCCACGCTTCGATGTGTTTCACCACTTTATTTGCATCGTCTAAAACGTGCGTCGTGTTCCCGCTCGCGGCTAACTTCGGTCGCCATGGCAAAGCGTCAACCACCGCCGAAAACTTCCAATAGAAAATAACACCCCCAACCCCGTTATCCACCGTTTTCAACACCTTACACTCCACGTCTCGTAAAGACGTCCCTAAGTTCCCTACGTTTTGTTTAAATCGATCTAACCCGGTAAACGAGACGAACGGGTCCGCGAAAACGCACGAACTCGAGTACGCTTTCATCTCGCTTTCGCCTCCTATGAAGTAATTTTTCTCGTAATCTTTCGCCAACGAATCGATCGTCTCCGCTCTCGTCGTCATCACGTTCTCTTCCTGCTTCTCAAGAACAGTCGCGGAAGAGTTACTCTTACCACCACCAATCGCTTTCCCGAACTGTTCCGACGCGAACCACGCCGCTTTCAACGCTGGATTTGAAGTCGTTTTTATCGATGACGACGACGACGCGTCTTCATCGTTCGACGCTTGAGTCGTACGGACAACGCGTGGTCGCTGCTCGCGCATCATCGTCGTCGTCGTCATCTCGCGTCGAAGATGAAAACGACGATTTCGCGATGAAGAAGACAAGGCGCGACAACAAAGAGAGGACGATGGAACCGTCCTCGTCGCAAACATTTTGTGCGGTATCACGTTGTTCCGCGAGTCGTGAAGCGCACGCGACAACAAATGGAGATTCCATCAGAGAGAATATCTTTTTTATCCAATTCGCCCGCACAGTTAGAAGTTGCACAAACCATGCGACCTTTCGTGTCGACGAATGCGACGACGACCAAAGGTGCGCGATTTCCGCACAATATGGGGACGTTTACCTTGCGCGCGACGACGACGTTTCTCTCCATCGGTTTCTCGTCGTCTCGCGGACGAAGAAGAAAAGGAGGAGAAAGAGGAGGAAAAGGCGCTGCTCGGAATTCCATTCGGCGCGAGAGGCACACCAACGCCGTCGGCATCGTTGGAAACGACGACGGAAACGGAAACAACAACTCGAAGAACGAACCGTTCATGAACGACCCGAAACGTAAGGCCACGGACGCGCTTCTCCTCTCGTTACTCGCGGGGTACTCGTTGCAACTCTTAACGCGACAAAAAGCGACCGCGGCGTTCGCGAAAGTCAACGAAAACGTCTCGAACGGGCAGTATTACAGACTCCTCACGTCTGCGTTTTTACACGGCGGGTTGGTCCACCTCTTCGTCAATATGTACAGCGTAAACGCCATCGGAAGCGCGGTGGAACGGATATTCGGCAAAACGCACACGTACGCCGCGTTCACTCTGAGCGCACTGAGCGGGAACATCGCGAGCTATAAGATGAGCAAATATCCAGCCGTCGGAGCGAGCGGGGCGATCTTTGGCTTAGCCGGAGCGTTCGCCGTGTATTTGTACAGACACAAAGACGTGTTAGGGAGCGGCGCGGAGGAACAATTGAACGCGTTAGGGACGAGCTTAATGATTAACGCGGTGTATGGCGCGACGAGCGCGAGAGTCGATAACTGGGCACATTTCGGCGGGTTAGTTGGAGGGTGCACGTACGCGTATTTGTTCGGACCGAACTTTAAGAGAGATACCTTTGGGAGGTTGAAGAATAGACCGATAGTCGATTTGAGATGAGACGCTTAGCGCATACTACTTAGCGATGATATCAAACATCATACTTTTACTACAACTCCGCCAAGAAGGTTTCGAATAACTTGGAGTTTTCAGTGCCGACTAAAGATTTTACGTTATCGTGCAACTCGCTCAGTAAATCGCGCACGTGTTCGGCGGTGTGTGCGCCGCCGTGAATGTCGGGATTTTCGGAGGAGGCGTCTTTCAGCAGGAGAGCGAACTCTTTGCCAAAGGATTTGGATTTCATGAAAGGTGCGGCTTGCGCGGATGCGATCGTTCCGTAGATGAACATCCACGCCAGTTTTACCGTTTCGGTCGCTTTTTGCGTGCCTCCTCGAATGCGCACCTCCTCGAATATGACGAAGAACGTACCCGCTGGTTTCGGGAATATCTTCTTGCTCCCGTCGCCGCTTCGTCCGCGAACGACGTTCGACATAAACTTTGCCAACGGAACGATGAGCGCGGATATAACCGCATCTCTAACCTCGGAGTCTTCGCAAAGCACTTCGCAACACCTCGCTAAAGTCGCAAACACTCGCCATCTCTTCGAATCGCCGTTCCCATTCATACCGAAGCTTCCAAAAAATGCAGGCGCGTTGTATTTCGGATACACCGCGTCCAACGCTTGCGCAAACGCTAACGCCGCGCACTCCGTGGCGAGTTTTAAGCAATCGCGAGCGACTACATTGGCTGCTTTCTCGACATCGTTTGATGTTTCTAACGCCACATCGTGCAAATACTTGTCGTACAAAGTCTCTCCGCTTTCGTTATCTACATCTGCGGTACAAATCGTTCTCAAACACTGCGCGCCTTTGGCGGTGTACCACAATCTCGTCCAAAGTTCGGTGTCGCCAAGGTAGCTATTTTCCTTCGATGCGTATTGTAGCAACGCTAACGCCAATCGAACCATTCTCATCGTTTCCAATTTCCCACCAGAATGATGCGCGTACTCCACAATCTCCGTGCTAAACGCAAACGATGCAAACGTATCTAAAAATGCGCGAAACTCCTCCGTCTCGCTGATGTTCCGCTTCTCGTCGTCGATGGTCGCGTACACTTCTCTCGTCATCGCATACGCCGCATCGTAAAACGCCATCAGCATATTTTCCTCGTGAAAAGTTTCTTTTCCATTTCTGTTGTTTTCTTTTTGCGCTATCGTCGTTGGAACCGGATACGTGGCCAACTCCGCCGCGCATTTGACCAAATCCTGTTCCCACATTCCGGTCACGATGTCAACGCACGTCTTCATAATCCCACACTTCAACTCGAGACTAGTATTACTAGAGTCTTTGTCGTTGTCGTTATTCTCTGAAAAAAAATTGGTATCCATCATCGATATTCTCCTCAACACGCACAAAACCGCGTTCAAAACCGCCGGCGTCGGATCGTACCCGATCTTCTCGAAATAATGCTTCACGCTCCTCAACGACCGAAGCGAAACGACTCTCTTCAAAACGTCCAAACTATTCATCAAATATTCTCCAAAACCGAACGCGTTCTCCTCTTCCTCCTCCCTCTCCAAGTCGCTCACAACCGACATCGTCCTCCGTTGCCATTCCTTCGCCTCCTCCTCGTCGTTCGCCATCAAAAGCGCTTGCACGTGCGCCGGCAACTCTTTCAAAATCAACGCCACGTTCACCTCGTTCGACGTTTTCACGTGCCCGCGTTCGTTCAAACACCTGTTCACCAACATCGAATCACCGTCGATAACTTTCACCATCGCGTGCATCCCTCGTTGTTGTTGTTGCGTCGCGCCACCCCCATTGCTTTTTTGTCTCTTCGCGTTGTTCATCGCCGTCGCGGATCCAGCGTTGACGCCGCTCGGAGCGAGGGCGTTCAGATTCCAGTTTTTCACCAAATCTCCAATCGCTCGCGCGTTTAACGACGGCACGACCGGGACGCGCGTGGACGCGAACGACCCGCCGTTTAACGTCGGAACGAATGCCCCGCCATCCTGTTTTGCCGCTTGCATCCTCGCCGCTGCAAAAGGTTGCCGAGGAGGTTCTTCTCGGTCGACGTTCATTTTTGATTTTCGATTTGTTTTTCGCGCTTCTTACTCCTACTCTTATAGTCTTTTTCTTAAAGTCTTCTTCTTTATATAAATATAAACGCGCGTTTATATATCGAACGCGACAAAAAACGTCTCTCTTTCACACGCACACACACAAATCGCCAAAAGCTGAAAGTTTACGTGGATATTCAAGAGAGAGAGAGAGAAGACTCTGCTTTTTAACGCAGAGGAAGGAGTGTTTTTATTACGAGACGATGTGTAAAAAAAAAGTATTCAAAAGGAGAGACGGAGTGAAAACGAGAAATTTTGTCATTTTTTTTCATCAAACGATCGTCATTTTTTGCCAAAAAATCTCTCTCTTTGTGTTTGTGTTGAAACGCCACAAATTTTGTGTTACAAGTACGTCCTCCGCACACAACTTACACGCGCACAAAAAAGACGACGACGACGACGAAGAAGAAGAAGAAGACCAAGGGTTCTAACAAAAAACGCGCTATTTGTTTGCATCATGGCGATAGCGGAAGCGTACCAAGGGCGCAAACCTGCGTCGTCTCTCCGAGAGGAAGAGGAAGAACGCATCAAAAACAATTCCGGAATGAACGGGACGGATTTCCATAATCTGATGTTCGACGCGTATTCGAACAACTCTCAAACGATTCGAAACGTCGCTCTCTTGGCGTTGTACACGATTGTGGTGTTATCGATCGGGGCGATCGCGTTTACACCTTCTTCTCCGGTTTTGAAGGAAAGAGGCGTGAGCAAGTTTAGCGACGGGATAACGAAAGTGTACACGAGCGATTTGACGGGGAACCGCTTCGCGGGGGTGAATGACCAAAAGAATCAGTGCTCGCGAGATTTAGCGCTGCACATGTTGAGAGAAGCGTATTTTAAACGGCAAGAAGCGGACGCGCGGTTACCGAAAGTGAGCATGGACGATAAAGGTAGATGGGGCGCGCTGAAGGAGAAGCAGAAGAAAGCGCACGCGGAGTTACAAGGGAAACAGGACTGCGTGGCGTATTTGATGCCCGACGTGAACGACGCGTTTAGCGCCGATTTGGAAGCCGGGTTGACGATCGATGGGAAGCAGATGAGAAGGGAGCAAGAGAAGATGCAACCGATTAGGGATTCGTTGAGGCGTGATGGGAGAGAAGGGTTTGAGGATCAGAGGTACACGCAAAGCATTAGGAACGCGTTGATTAAGGAGAAGACGTGGGATCCGTTTGGGAGAGATTTGAAAACCGGCGACGAGTTGTTCACGGGCGAGTTCGATAACAACGTTCCCGGACAGTATTGATTTGAGCGTACATTATTGCCTTAATGCTAATCTACCAATATATATATTACATTGACTATTACTATCTATACGTGCTGAATGATTTTTTTGGTCGCTCGGTAGATTTTCGCGGCTTCGACGGCGACTAAAGGCGGCGTAGCTCCTATGAACGCTCGCCAACCGCCAATCTCGATGGCATCGAAAAGCATTTCCGATACTAAGGAGAGCGATTCGTCCACTTTTTTCCCATCGCCGCTCGAGATGCTCTCTTCGAGCACGAGCCACGCGGAATTGTATAAAGCGTTGGCGACGAGCGCCCCGGCATGCAAAGCCTCTTGGTCGAGTTCGTCTTCGTCGTCGTGTCCGCGATCCGGGCGACCGCGTTCGAGTTCTTTCCGTTCGCGCTCTTCGCGCGTCCATTCGCGTTCTTTTTTCTCGTACGTTTCGAGTTTCGCTTCGTCTTCGATACCGTTCTGATGTTGTTCTTCTTCTGGTTGATGCTCTTGCTCTTGTTGCGTAAGGAACGCGTTATAAAAACGTTTCATCAAAGCGCTGCTCTTTTGCCTCAAACGCGACTGACGCTTTGACATTCTCCTCGGAGTTCTCGTTTGTGTTTCCTCTTCCACGTCACCGTCTCCGTTTATAAATCGCCTCTTCTTTCTATATTGCATCGCTCTTTTCCACGTATCGATGGCTTCATCGTACGCCAATTTCGCCAAATCTCGATGCTCCCCCGCGGAGTACTCGTACATCGCGTCGCCTAATTTCAAGTGCGCCCACGTTCGTTCGTTCGTCGTCGCCGATGGATCGTGCGCTAGCTTCCTCGCCGCCGCGATGAATTCTCTCCGCAGACGTTCATGACTGCCTATGAACCCACCCGTTGCACGCATTATTTTGTTCTTGGACGCTTGCTTCAGATAGTTTGCCACAAACGGAGGGACGCGAGGACTTCTCCTTTCGCCACCAAAGAGCATTTTATTGGCGAGTGCGTTCGGCTTGCTCTCTTTATTCGATTTCTGGAACGCTTTTTCATACAACCAAACTGAATTATGCGTGGAAGACGAGACGCCGTAATCGCTGGCGACGTCGTACTTGAATCGAGCCTCGCTAAAATTCCCCGCTTGAAAACTTTTCAAAGCGGATTCCGCGATTTGATTAAAAGCACTCGTTTCGGCAACTTTTCGCAATCTTCGGGCAGCCATCATGCACCGAGAGTCGCTTTGACCTGCCTCGGGATCCAACCGGTGATTGTGATTAGTGACATCGCTCAATTCCAGAGACCCGGCATTGTATTGACACGAGATGTGTTCAGGGAACATGTCCGCACATCGACGGAAGTATGTATATGCGAGCGACGTGTTCGGTTTGTTGCCTTCGACGCCAATACCGCCTCGAAACATTAACCCGGCGTTAACCATGCCATCAGGTGAGCCAAGTGCGGCTGCTTTTCGAAAGTACGTTAAAGCGAGCGTTTTATTTGCTTCAAATTCACCCTCTGAGCCGTAAAATGCGGCAAATCCTAATCCGTTGTACGCATCCGCGATACCTTTTTCCGCAGCCTCCTCGTACAGCTCCATCGCTTGGGTTAAATTTTTACCAACGCCTTCCCCTTTCAACATTAATTTCGCAAGACCAACGGTACCTTGAACGTTCCCGGCGTTGTGCGCTTGCTGGTACATGTTTGCCGCCGCTTCGTAGTTTCTCACTAAACCTCGATGCCCCCAATAATGCGCGTTGGCCAAATGTACCATCGCGTTCGCGTCGCCGCCTTGCGCGTTGTTCATGAGCCATAACGCCCTTTCGTCCGGTCGATCGACACCAGCCGTGTTGGCTGCCCCGATATCGCTGTCCACTGCGACGACTACGTCGTCGGCGGCGTGTGGGTCGAAATTTACTTTCAAACGATCGTGCAATCGCTGTTTTTCAATGCGTACTTGCCCGGATGGTTTGTTGTAATCTTCGTACGCTTTCGTGGCGGCGAGGAACAGGTATTGCGAAGCGAATAAACATGATTTCTCACCCCAGGTTTTCCGTCGCATGGCGTCCACGGCAACAGATAGACGCATCGCGGGGTCACCTAAGTACGCGCCTCGTAATCTGTGATACGCCGCTCGAGACGAGCTTTCCTCCCGAGAGGTGACTTCGTTAAGCTTGTTAGTATCGATTGGATTCTGGCCTTTGTATACGAATCCACCCCCGGCGCGGTAGACGTACTCGTGCGAAAGCAACGTAGCCGCAGCTCTGCGCGCTTTGTCGCTTCCAGCGGCGGCGGCTAATCGGTACAGATCTAACGCTTCTCGCAATAACTTATTCCTGTTGATGACCTTTATCTCCTCTTGCCGTTTCCAAGAATTGGACAAGGCGAGCGCGAGTTTTTCGTCCGCGAGCTTTCGAGTTGCTTCGGCGTATTTCTTTTTCGTATTGAGCGAGTTGAAATACTCTTCGCGGTCTCTCGAGACCGAAGTCGCCGCGAGCGTGGCAGCGGCGTCTTCGGACGACGAAGTCACATCATCTCCATCCGTCGCTTCTGTCTCGGCGTTCTCAACGTTCTTGTCGCTTTTTCCTCCCAACACTCCCGGGTTCGCTGGTTTTTCTTCCTCGCTTTCACTTCTTAGCGCTTTCATCTCCTCTTGTTGGGTGCTCGTCGTCGCCTCGGTATTTCCGCTCCCGTCGTGTGGAATCGGTTCTGGATCGAACGACATCATCTCTAAAATTTCCAAGTTGCGAGATTCTAATATGGCTTCTCTCTCGAACCCGGACGTTTCTACTTTTCCAGAAAGAAAGAGATTGTCCGGATCTTCATTTCCCGCGCCGCCCGATCCTACGCGTCTGGCTTCGTATTTGGACCACTGCGCTTCGTAATACCACGCAGTTGGATCGTCGATTCGCGTTTGGGATTGGTGTTGTTTTCTGTCGCCTCGACGGGTGCGGGGGATGTCGTCACCGCTGTAACAAGTCTGTGGTTCTGTTATTTTGCTGTCGCAACGTTGCTCTTCGACATCCTCCTCCTCCTCCTCCTCCTCCTTCTCCTCCTCCTCGTGGTAGCAGTCGCACTCCTCGGCGCTCGCCTCTTCGTCCTCGCCCTCGTCCTCGTCAAACACCATCCTTAATCTAGGTCCGTGCACT
>Ga0209308_10000717_pt1 | contig 33055 bp, 40 predicted proteins | sample COGITO_mtgs_1204_3_FD_184806 | JGI IMG/M metagenome (GOLD analysis project Ga0209308, IMG submission 184806) | Pelagic marine microbial communities from North Sea - COGITO_mtgs_120405 (SPAdes) (version 2) | ecosystem: Environmental > Aquatic > Marine > Epipelagic ... | reverse complement strand
TGGATATCAACTGATTGCTCACTGCTCGATACTTTTGTTCGACTGCCCCACTATCCTTTGAAACAAACTTTTGGGCATCAGCCAAAAGCTCGGAGGCTGTATTCGAAGAGTTAATCGCTTCTATAGCGATCTGCTCCTTCGTCTGACCGTCGAATGTATCCGGAGAGTACTTACACCAAAGATTCATGACAATCTCGTCAGGTTTACAAAACCTATTTTTATCAATCATACTCGCCACCTCGGACGCCTTCAGTTTAATTTTCTTAATACCGAGAGGTTTCAAAACGCGTTTGTAATTGTGAAGTATATGGTACACTTCACCACACGCACGTGAATCGGCGAGTGCGTTATGTGCATTTTCAAACTCTTTACCAGTCAAATCCGCGTACAGGTAAATCAGTTTCCGTGGTTTGAGAAACGTCTTAAGAGTCATTTTGAGTGTGCACACGAAATTAACCTTCTTAAAAGGTTCGACACTAAATCCTCGACGGTAACACTCCGACATGAGAATACTCTCGTCAAACTTCGAATTATGCGCGACCAAAGTATCGTAACCCTTGATTGACTCGACAAATCGATTATACACCTCTTCAAAAGGTAAACCGTGTTCCTTCGCGTGTTCCGGTGTGATTCCATGAATGTGTACCGCGTCAACGATAAAATTATCAGGGTACACGATCATATGGTCGGATTCGACTTCATTTCCTTCAGCATCGTATTTGACATATGCGATCGATAGCATGCGGCTCATGTCAAATGAATGGACATTCTTTGGGGATGCCACGGGGTATCCCACGGGGAGACCCGTCGTCTCGGTATCCCAGGCTATGTACGCCATTAAGTTATCAACGATCAAGTTCTTTATATTCGTTGTTTATTTACGATTCAAACCCCCACATAGGTCACTATTTTATTACTACCACCCACATCCACCAAAAATCTGGGTGGTATACCGAGCTTTTTACACATGTACGCATACATAAAACAGGCACTTCCGTCACCAGATGCGAAAATTCTATTTTTGCCTCTATATTTATTTTGTATAGCTACAACCATATACTGTAAAGCGTCACCCATAAATTTACCCATCATGGCTTGTGAAGATGCATTTGATCGATTATTGGCTCCTCTACCACCGGCATTTTTCGCCGTTGCTCCTAACAGTACAGCTTTATCATTAATCTTCAAGTCAAAAAAATTGCCGGAATACGTGTTATTTGTATTATTACTCGGACCTTCTTTTCTTATATTTAAATTTACTTTGAAAAAATCTTGTCCATTATTTTTTATTGAAAAATTAAGAGGACCCACGTGATAGTGGGCCTGCAATGCAGCATTATTTTTATTATTCATAATTTTTGGATCTTTGGTCCTTAGTACTCGAATAAGCATCGCGATGTCGTTTTTGTATGTGGACGAGTCGAGCATATGTTTACCCGCATCTATCATATTACCCGCTGTAACATACGGTCTAAACTGCGAAGTTTCTCTTATAAACTTGTCAATCGTGGCAAACTTACTTTGGTAATCCAATGATACGAGACGCGTTTGTGTACCTTTCAATTGCGAAGAAAGACCCGTTCTCGTAATGCCTATATTAGATGTGTTTAGACCTAAGATTTTGCCTATATTTGTTTTTAATGCCTTTTCAAACGTTCCTTTCAACTTCTCGTAGTCTCTACCAAGAATCTTCTTAGATACCGAGATTCCCACATTTTCCATTTTACCCTTCACCCTACGTGTACCTTTAAACACTTTCGGGTTATGTCCATGAATAAAAAACCATACAGATTCTGCTTCTATGCATATTTTAAGAATCGTACTAAATCTGTTATTAAATTTACCATAAAATAGATCGGCCTTATCTTTTTTAAACTTAGTCTCACCCACGCCTTTCTCCTTATATTTTTTAATTATACTATTTAGTTGTCCGTTATTCTTATTCTTATAGAACTCTGTTGCATCGGGCATTTGTTCTACAAATTCTTTTTTAGCTAACTTTATATGATCAGGGTTAAAAAAATTGGTACAGAAGTTACTATTTAAAAAGTCTTTAAAAGATAGATTCTTAAAATATTCATCATGACTTCCATCTAACCACATTAAAAACAAAAATTCTACCACATCATCATCGTTTAAGTTAAATATAAATTCTTTACGGTCACCAAGGCTATTCTTTGATCTTCCGGATGAATATTCATTTAATCGTATTATTCTTCTGTGTATTTCTTGTATAAGTATCGCATCGACACTCACACCTTTTAGTTTTGTGGTCTCCATCATATCAACCATATCATACAGTATTGCGTACGCATACGCATAATATTCCTTTATCGAATTAACCGGGATTTGAGGCATTAATGTGACTAATTTAGAATTGGGTGTACTTTGTGTAATACGAGCCAAATTTTTTATAACATTGAGTATCCCTTCTTTACCCTCACCTCTAATATTACTAACTGCATTATTGACCACGTTCCCTCGCGCGGACGGTAGCGCGGTAACAGAATTTCTTCTAGAATTAGCTGGTTTATTTGGTGATTTTGTCGCACTCGCAGATTTTACCAATCTTACCGATTTTGCTGATTTTGCTGATTTTGCTGATTTTGCTGATTTTGCTGATTTTGCTGATTTTGTCGATGTTGCCGCACTCGCCGATTTTACCAATCTTACCGATTTTGCCGATTTTGTGGGTGATTTAGCTTTATTTAAATTAGTTTGCATCATTTTTAATTGGATAGCTGTTATATTCTCCCTAGTAGACATTCTACGTAATGCATCATTTGTATATTTTGCTTTTAATACATTGGGTAATTTATTTCTCAAAGATATTAGATTTTTTAATCTTTTCTCTCGAAGATTTCTTTCAATGGCAGCAGCCGCCCCCTGCGCAGCCGTTCTCGGTGTACTTGCCTGCGGCTTTAAGGTCTTATTTTTTTGTTTTTGCAAAGGAGTTTTTGGGCGTGTTTTTGGGGATGTAGCTGCTCGTACCTGCCCAAATACGTTCGCAGCTGCCCCCGTCGCAGCCGTTCTCGCACCTCTCCGATTATTAACCAACATCTCTTCACTATTACCACTACCTTCGCTTCGTTCATTTGCCGAATTGTTAAACGGACCATTATTTCGTAAAGCTACGGCTCGTCGCGGTTTCTTAGTATTCTGTCGATTAACAGAGTTTTGTCTATTATTACTAACGACAGATCCACTCACACTGGATGCTCCCGGGGATAATACCGTATTAGGACTACGTCCACGTTTAAATGTGGTTGACATCTTATAATATGAAATTATTTTTTTCTGATCGGTGGAACATGACACGACGCGACCATCTCGTATACCACATCTCCATCTACGACCTCCTGATCAATGAGTATATCCTTCAATTGTTCAAGTTTTCCTTTATTCGCGCGAAGAAGTTTCATGACCTCGTCGTAGCATTCGTCGACGATTCGTTTGATTTCCATATCAACCAAACGCATGGTCGTGGTGGATATATACCGTTCATCTACGTTAATTTTACCAACGACAGTACTGAATCCACAATTGAGTACCATCTGACGAGCTATGGCATATACCTGTGAAAAATCGCTCGTAGCGCCTGTGGTGACTCTATCCTTACCATAGAATAACTCCTCCGCCGCATGACCACCGAGAGCAACCTTAATCTGCGAAAGAAGATACTCCTTGGTATACATACCCACGTCATCCGTCATGGGTTGGAAAAACGTGACACCACCAGCATCGCCACGTGGAATAATACTCACCTTTCGAACCTCATCGTATTCAGGCATGAGCGCTCCAATGAGTGCGTGCCCCGCTTCATGGTAGGCAACACGCGTCTTACGTCGGTCGGAGATGGCAGTCCTAGACTTCGCTCCCACGACGACACGCTGATACGCATTTTCTACAATTTCCTGAGTAATTTCACCATTATCAACAGATCGGATCGCGGCTTCGTTCATAAGATTTGCCAGGTCAGCACCCGAAAATCCAGTCGTCTGACGAGCTATATCGCGAAGGGATACATCTTCACCCAGATTTTTGTTTTTCGCGTGAACCTCCAGAATCTTTTCACGACCGTGTACATCCGGAAGATTAACTTGAATCTTACGATCGAAACGCCCGGGTCGAAGGAGAGCCTCATCGAGAATATCCACGCGATTCGTAGCTGCGATTACCACGATCTGCGCCTTGTTATCAAAACCGTCCATCTCAGTTAAAAGTTGATTAATAGTCTGATCACGTTCATCATTCGCCGGAGCGCCGTTAACAGATCTCTGTTTACCTATAGCGTCAATTTCATCTATGAATACAATACAAGGTTCGTTTTTACGAGCGAGTTCAAATACATCTCTAACACGTTTAGCGCCTAATCCTACAAACATTTCTATAAAAGAAGATCCACTACATTGAATGAATGGTACAGAAGATTCACCCGCGATTGCGCGAGCCAACAGAGTTTTACCAGTTCCAGGCTTACCCGTAAGTAAAGCACCCTTGGGAATTTTTGCTCCCGTCACGAAATATTTCTCCGGTGCACGAAGAAACTTAACGATCTCTTCCAACTCTTCTTTTGCAGCGTCAATACCCTGAACATCATCAAAACGTGTATCTATATCATCCTCCATTTCAAGTTCAACCGTATTATTGAGATTGAAAGGGTTGCCACCCGGCCCAGAGTTTTTCATTTGTGAAATCATCATAGTTATGATAGCATAACTTAAACCAAACGTGATGAATACAGAACCGATGTCCGCTTTAGTAAAGGGGATAGTTAAATCCACATCGTAATTCGTATTACTATCGATGAGAACCTTCCAAAGTTCAGGTCTGTCTATAAAGTTTGCTACGTTCATCGTTCCATTAGTTTCTGAAAAATATACTTTATTTTGATTAGGTTTTAGTAAGACATCATCTACCTTTTTTCGTTTTACACCGGTAATAAATTCACTCAGACGTCGCTCCTCATACACCGTAGGTCTAGATATAATATGTATAGGGGGCGCCTGAAAAGATTTAGGTACACTAAACATTTATATATATTGATATTAATCTTTTAACATTATTAATCCAAATCGGGGGGTTCCACATCATCGGCATTTTCATCCACGTCATCGTCATCGTCGTTGTCAACTTCTATAGCCTCATCCTCTTCGGGTGTAACATCGTCATCGTCATGCTCTTCTTCCACAGTGTCATCCGGTTTTTCTTCGGGTTCTTCCTCCTTTTTCTTTTTCTTGGCGGGAGCCTTCTTTTTGGTAGAGGGTCTTTCAAATATATTTTGAATCATTTTTTCATATTTGATTTCTAACACCTTTTTACGTTCAAAAGATTTATTCATCTTATTAATGAACGCTTCCGAATATCCCATACTTTTATAGGCCGAAACCAACATTTTGTGTGGAGGTATTTTACCTTTAGAGTTATACTTTTCCCACAATTGTGCAACGTGACTGAAAAGTTTGACACGCACCTTACCAGATTTCAAGACGTTTAATTTAACCACGACATTATCAGGATATTCAAAATGCCTCTCTATCACCTTAACGGGTGGAGGTATGTACACGAGTTCCACAACTTCAGGTTTTTTAAACTCGAGTTCGTAATACTCATAATTTCTTTTTATGAGTTTTAGATACAGTTCTGAATTTTGAACCGAGAAGGATTTTGAAGGTTTTTCACGTTCCTCGGGAGGGGTGATATTTAATATGCGCCGTACATCATCTTTAGTAGGACGTACTAAAGATGCAGTGTGTATTTTTTGACGCGGGGCAGGGCGCCTATACATTACTTATATAGTATGTTTATTCTTTATTACAACTTAGGTCTAGTTCACATTCTATGATATGGTGCGCCTGAAAATTCTGAAGAGATTCAAAAGGTCCCCATATTTCTATAACTTTACGCTTCTTATCGTACCAAAGATAGGATAAATCCAAATACTTCGTCAACCAATAAAATTTCTTACCACCTTTACCGATAAACTTGAAAATATCATCCTCTGAATAGGCGGATGCATCGAACTGACTGTAATGTGTATTGGGCGGTGTATATGGTGCCATCTTACGTTTCAAACGTGTATCACTTTTAAGTATGTTTATTAACGACCACAGCCACATCCTGCCATCATATATTTTTCTTTCTTCTTATCGGGGGTCGTATATTTCATCATCATGAATAATACGAATACCATAAGAGCCGCGGGGTACATTATATCGTTATTGAGAATCTTCATTTATTATACCATGATATTTTTATATACCGATAGTACCAACGGGTTTATCCCACTGTCCCATATCTGGTAAAGTTGGTGGTCTATCCAATATTTCAGGACCACCTTTTTGAAAAATACATAAATCGTCCATTGTCACCTTTTCACCCGGAACTATATATCCTTTAATTTCGTCGTAAAAATCACCTGTAGTTACTTCGTGTGACTTGAGACATTCCCGCTCTTTAACATCGAATGATTTGCAATAGTCCCGCCATTCGGTTACAGTGTCTGTGCCGTATTTCGTATCACTAAAATACTTAGTGTTTATATCACACTTTCCAGGTCCGAAATAATCTTTACACGCATCACCCATCGCAAATGTTTCGACGCGAATAAAACTATAGAGTAATAAAACGAGCAGTACGAAGAGTACTATAGATAGTTTTAATGAAGGAGTGACTTTTAACCTCATATATTTTACACAAATATTTTATTAATAATCGTCATCTAAGGAAACTTCGGATCCACTGTCGTCTGAAGAGTCGGATCCCTCGTCACCCGTATCAAAATCATAATCATAATCAGATTCATCTAGAGCTTCGTATATATTTTCACCCACTTTGTTATATTTCCCCGTATCTTCTAGACATGTGGTATCATAAAATACACATATACATTCCTTTGGAACTTCTATACAAAATGAAGAAAACTTATACTGATTGTAGTTAACGTGTTCGAGTGTCCGTATAACATAACAATCGTCGACATCTTCGACTATCTGGACCATCTCCTGCGTTTCATCGTCATATTCTATGTCTACAATTTGTCCCTCCATAGCGTACTCACAACGCTTTTCTTAAACCCTCATAATAATGTCCATATTCATTGATAAACGTAGACACTTCCATCATCTTTAAAACATATAAAATTGTGATGTAAAATAACGATACGTAGGGAATATAGAGACAACACCCTAAATTCATACAGATTCCTCACCTAAAATCTTAAAGTATATAAATGGATATCAATAGAACTGTTAATGAGAATGACGCGGTTATGTTTGATATAGACGATACACTTATTTCATCCAGGGATAAAAAAGTGATCGAACCTGTATATAATATCTACAAATCCTTAAAAGAAAGGGGGTATAAAATCGTCATCATCACAGCCAGACCGGGATTTCAAGAAAATATAGAATGGACAGAACGACAACTCAGAGAAATAAACGTTCAATACGATGTACTCGTTTTTACACCACCAGAAAACAAGGGGAAGTTCAAACGTAATTCAAATTATAATTATATACTTTCAGTTGGGGATATGGATACAGATTTAACGGATAGTGTATACTCCATCAAGATTTCCATGTAATGTCGCATATATGACACGTCACGAACACGGTCATAGGTTCATCAGCGCTTCTCGTTTGCATTTCGTAGTAGGTGGTCTTATACTCTCTACATTTAGCACACTTAAATAAACCCTTGTAGTCCTTTTCATTGACGATGCTAACTTCCTTTTTCATAGCTCTTTCGATAGACGCTTGAAGTCTTTTGTCATAGGGCCCCCCGGGCCACATGTGATTCGGTTGCATGTCAAATATCATAGATGTCTTCACTTCTTTGTTTAAAAGTTTCTTCTTCAGATCGGGAGAAAATTGTAAACATTTTTTCAACTCCAGAAATTTTTGTTTATATCTTTCTGCATGTTTTCTATTATCAAATGCCGGTGTCTGTCTCATCTTCAAACTCTTATTTATAGCCCAATTATTTGTCCCAATTTCTAGGTTTCGTGGAATGGTATCGTCTTCCTCCAAACTAAGAAGTTCAGCGTATTGTGAAATAACATACTTCCGAAGTTCCATTTGTATATTATTTTATTAAATTAATATCGACTTAGGTGCGGCATAGCAACTTTGGCGCAATCACCAAAAGATTCAGGTGAGCATGTGTTAAAAATGTCAGGCTTCACATGCCCAGACTGCGCGCCACGCTGTTGCTTCTCTTCCTTACGAGAACCCCAGTCGGTAGACAGAAAGTCGCGGCGAGTTAAGAACTCTGGAGAGTACAGATCAAACTTGGTGGCTAGTATTATAACTATAACTATAGCGATAAATAAACGTAACGTGTGTTTCATATATTAATACCAACTTTTTTTTATAGATCTACATAAATGACGATCGCTGTATTGATACATGAAGAAGGGGGTAAACTGGAAGAAATAAACCTAGATATAGACCCTGTAAAAAACGAAATATATAAAATCCTATCTGGACGAGCTACATTCATAGGTCAATGGCCTGATATAGATGTTGTTATATTAAAAAGTGTACAAGCTAAAAAATTAAACGAAAACATACTTCCACCACCGTTTCACGGGGAAGAAGTCTACGGAAAAATACTATTAGTACGCATGGACGAAAACTCGGAACCAAAAGATTTTACCCTACAAGAGTTTACTTCTTTGGAATAAAAGCATCGTTACTCAATACAGCATTTGTATATTTCATACATAATTGAAAGTGTACATACGCCCAATCCATTGGGTTGTCAATACTAGGCTTTCCGGGAAGTGGGTTATTTTTTACAACTTGTATAATATCAATTTTTTCACCACCAATGGTTTTAGCCATTGTTTGTCCCACTTCCTTCAGCCATAAAACGTGGCCCTCATTGTTACAATCAAAACTTCTTACGAAGTGTGCCATTTTGTAATATAATTTACGTATTCTTTAAACTGTAATCTAAATGCTCTCTGTACATGAAATCGTCGGCTTCACCATCCATATCCTGACCACTCAGAGATATAGACATGAGATCTTCGTACCCAAACGTATGACAATAGAAATATGAAATTCCAGTCATGATAGACAATTTATCTATATCGGTTAACGCCTTTTCCTTGATCTCCAAAAGATCCATGTAATCGTCTGACGACATCGTTTCTTTAGTATCACGAACGTGTAACTCTACATGAGGTGTAGATAAATTTACTGTCGGCCACATACCAAAACGAGATTTATGTTCACAAAGATATGTAGTGTACGTTTTCGCTATACCCCTTTCTTTAAAACATATAAATCTTGGATTAGAGTTACTGTCTAAAATTGTAGCTAAACCCCCATTTTTTATACCAACAAAATGAAATTCCATATTCTTATTGTATATAAGGATTAAAACCTTAAGTATTATATATGCAGTTTCCGAAAACTCGTGGACAATGCGTCTATGTTCGTCACATTCAAGCAAATAAACCTATATTAATCGCAACCGGACCGGCTGGTTCCGGGAAAACTTTACTCGTATGTCAAGAAGCTGTTAGAATGATTCGATCTCGGCAGGTGGGTAAAATCATATTCACAAGACCGATCGTCGCCGCAGATGAAGATATGGGATATTTGCCTGGTGAAATGGAACGTAAAATGGAACCATGGGCTAAACCCATGATGGAAATCATGGAAAATTACCTCACACATAACCAAATTAACGCGCGCACCTACATAGAACCGTTAGGCTTTATGAGAGGAAGAACGTTTACCAATTCATTTATCATAGCCGACGAAATGCAGAATAGTACTCCTAACCAAATGAAGATGCTACTCACGCGTGTAGGAGAAAATACAAAGCTCGTGGTCACAGGTGACACGTCTCAAAGTGATCTCGGTGAAGAAAACGGTCTCATGGACATCATCAACAAAATAAACGGGCTTGAGTATGATTACGTGAGTCACATGGAGATGGATAACGACGATGTGATGCGTCACCCAGCCGTCTCAGAAATACTCTCAGTGTATAATAAATGATACGCGAGTTTCAGGTATCCAAGATAGACGAACTCGTAGCGACGGGTATCACAGATAGGATACGTACCATGAGGCGGGGTGCGGCTGAAATTAACATTTTATCCACAAACACGAATCAGAATGTCAAGGGTCTATCAAAAAATTTATACCGCGTGTTAACTAGTTACTTACCAGATAGATTTAAACAAGATGTAAAAAATTACAGACTTTACTTACGGAGAGTAGATGATATCAACGCTCAAAGTTACAGTGAACGTCAGAGGTTTCACACGGATTATTCAACATCACAATCTTTGGGAGAAGGTTACATACAATTCATATACTTTGTAGAAACTCCTAAGAGGAATGGACGCAACGCGCCTATAAACGATCGCGGAATTTTACTTCTTAAAGGTGCTAATAACACCTTACCGAAAAAGATAATTCCCAAGAAAGGAAAACTCGTATTCTTCACACCCCACGATACACCCCATGAAGTCGCGTATCAAAATAACAAAAATCTGGGAAGTGTATCTCGTGATATGGTGATAGGTTTCTTATATAAGGCACCCACAAGAAGCAACACCGTGAACAGACAAATACGTGTCAATTCACCGAGAGCGAGGGTTTATAGAACGCTGGTGAACCAGATACCCTTGAATTCTAGGTCCGGACCGTATCAACCAACGAACGATTTGTTAGCAAGGTTAAGAAAACTAAACGTGAAAAACGTGAAAAAATCAGGCCCAAAAACAGGCAGAACACCCATAAAGAAGCAAAGAACAAAAACACCCACACCCACAAGTTCAAAACAACGAAGTGATAAACTTAAATCCGCTCGATCCAAGTGATCACTTCTTATCCTTACCCGGACGAATGGCCCACTTGTTATCCTTGTTAAATTTCTCATAATCAATCTCTACAATCTTAAATTTTTCCATGATGAACTTCTTTAGGGGGTGCATTTCCGCCTTGTTTTCTTCCTCGTTTGGTGGGCGACGCCTCCCCTCACCTGGAGCTTCAGCTGGTTCTACAAAATCATTCTTCTTGGCTTGGACACGGACATTTGGTCGTACGATATTAGGCTTTAGTGTAAACATTTTACTATGGACAGATATTATCTTTGCTTACTTATTGTAAAAACATCTTTCTTCACCAAATATTTTACATATCACATTACTTTCCCTTGACTGTAAATACGGTGTTAATTGGTGGTTGACTATGTAAGAAAACAATATAGATAATTTTCTGTACATAACATCCAAGACTGGGTTATTTCTTTTGGTGCAATCCCCCTTTTTTACTTTATCTATACCATTCAAATGTTTTAATCGTATTAGATCATTTTTGTGTACAATTTTATACTGTATAGCCTTTCTTGGCAATTTCTTAAAATTTAGACTTCCTGCATGAACTATGTCACAATTGAATAACACATATTTTGAATTTATTGTCACGGGTTGTGAAATAAGTAATGGTGCAGTTTTATGACTTCCCGGACATACACTTAAAGCTGGTCCTTCGTGGTCATATGTAATAAACGTGTATGTGGGATATTCCGTTTTAAATTCATATTGACTCGAAGTTACATCTCTATGAAATGTCGATAAAGTACAACCTTCTATTGTGTATTTGTAATCCATAAATTGGTACCCACTTGGAAGGTGTTTTAACACATGACTCTTATCCGCAGAATTTAAAAACACGAAACCGTCATATTCTAGTGTTGGGTTATACGTTTCATCATATTGTCGTTCATAAGTGAAATATAAAATTATGACGAATAAAAATATTAATAATATCACGAATTTCATCTACTTTTGTATAATATTTTAATAGTGTATAATTCCATTGGCTGCGAGAGTCAGTTTTGCCGCAGTCATGACAGTAAGACCGATCGCAATTTGTGGGTACTCTACCTTGAGTAAACGACCGGCGATTGTCATGGGCAGAATCCACGTGACGAGTTGAAGTTGTGCGTAGTTCACGAGGTCGGGGTTAGGAAGTGCAGCTTGAACAGGCTTCGAACGAATCGGGCGGCGAATAATAGTCTTTCTCTTCGGAAGTGTAACATTTGGGAATTGTTTGGTTATGGGCTGAGCGATTGTCAACATTCTGCATTTTTCGTGCACTTTTTCTTTAAGACCGTAAAATCAAAAAGTGAACCTAAGTCGATGACCGTAATTGTATTTTTTATAAAACCATGCCTTCCTCTTCCACCATGAAGTCTTCTTCCGTCGCCGACTACATTCTCAAGCTCGAGAAGCTCAACGACGAGTCTCGACTCAAAATTGACCAACTCAAGACCCTGTTCATCGAAGCACACAACGAGAGGGTCGCCGCACTCAAGGAACTCGATTCTCTCTACGATTCAACCGCACGTGTCACGGATAAAACTGTCGAGGTTGTTAACGATAACAATGTTGATCTCGCGAACTATCTCGATCTTCTCAGTGTGAATGAGACGAATCACTACAAGAGTGTCGCCTATCGCCGCGCCGCGGAGGTTGTCGCTGATCTACCCTACGAGGTTCTCGGTGGCGAAGCTCTTCTTGACGTGAAGGGTATCGGTAAGGGTATTGCTTCTAAGATCAATGAGTTCATCGAGAACCAAGATCCAGATTACTACGTCTCCGACGACGAGGAATACGAATCTGACGACGAGTCACTCGTTTCTGATGACGAGGAGAAGTTCCAATCCCCAAACAAGGACATCTACGATATGCTCATCGAGCACGCGGATAACGAACCCAACCGCCACAAGGCTCTCATTTACGAGCGCGCCGCGGATGGTATCCATGATCTCGCGTATCGCGTGACCAATGGCACTGCCCTAGCCGACGGACCTCAAAAGGTTTTCGGTGTCGGTAAGAAGTGTGCTCAACTGATTGACGCATATCTCAAGTGTACCCACAAGAACAATGACAAGCTCGCCAAGTGCTTTCTTAAGCTCAGCAACTCTGCGAATAACGAGTTCAAGGCTTACGCCTACGAGAACGCAGCCGAGAAGCTTCTTAAGTTGAACCGCACTGTCACATGTGGTAAGGATGTCAAGAACCTTAAGGGCTTTGGCAAATCTATCTGTTCCAAGATCGACGAGTACGTAGCTGCTGGAAAGTGCTAAACATAATCAAGGGGAGAGTCACGAGTATAGAATTCATATTTAATTATCTATAAACTAAGAATGCACATTAATTTCCCCGTGTTGATCAGTTGAATCATCATCGTCGTTGTCACTCTTTACCGGTAACTTTGTATAAATTTTACTAGCATCGTCCAACATCATCTCTTTTACCGTATCGTATAACACGGATATGAGCGCAAACTTATACGCCAAAAACCCAACAAATGTAGCCCCGTAATCGAAATCAAACGCGAACGGGGCATTATTCCACATCGTTTCAAAAATGGCCGTAGATATAGGCACGAATATCTGTTTCTGAACCGATGATTTTTCGATACTGTCGACGTGTTGTGACAACAAATCCATGTATACATACGATGCCACAGATCCTATGGTGGAAGAGACTCCTTTTTCGGCACCTTGTGTGATGAAATATGAAAGTGAAATCGCGGAACCGTACCCGAAGGTTGATTTCTTAAGTCGCGTTTTCAACTTATCATAGTCATTAGTGTTAGGAACTGAAAAAGCGTGTACACGAAGAGGTGTGAGAACGCTCATTTTATATTATTACTTTTTATTCTTTAATCTGGATTTCATCAACGTGATTGATATATCGTCTTATGATCGGTAAAATCTTTCCAATTATAATCGGAATCAGTCATAGTACCATCCTCAAAACATTCTTTATTCCAGGTCCATTGGTATTCCCGCCTAACCTTGTTTTCTCTGTCGCTCCAGTACGACAAAAATTTGGTTCCATCGCTAGAACTGTCACGGTCGACGCGACGTTTATCACGGCCTCCGACGTTTTTGAGGGAGACTTTATCAGATGGATGTTCATTGATACCGCTTTGGTTTATAGTAAAAGTCTTCCAAAACATCCAGGCATCATCATAGCAAAGATCTTTGTGTGTTGCCCGATGGTTTTTATAATACGCTTTAGGGTTCGGGTTCCAATTCCTAACCGGCCATCTAGTACACTTTGCACCGCGTTCAGGAACCCAATCTGGTTCAATAAAACAACATGGCTCTGTATACGTGTCGGCGAAATCATTATCGTCGTTTTCTCGTATTTCATCCTCCACTTCAGCTTTACATATTTCAGGATTATATACAGTTCTCCCGAACTTCACTTCACCGCCAGGGCCACACTTCTTGATGTTTTCTTCTTTAAAGTTATCCAATTTTTCTTGAGTGAATCTCCCTTTCTCCACACCATAGTTCAAGATATATTTAAGATAAGGCATTTTATCTACACCGTATTCTTTCTCCCCTTCTTCGGTAACTTCTTCAAAATCCGAAACATAACAACAATCAACTTCTCTTGACGTAGGTTGAGTAAGAAGAAACGCCTTACCTTCGCTATCACACAAATTCCTATTCAACAGTGTACGTTTTTCGGTTCGCATACCGTCGGGTTTACAGTAATTTTGGGTTTCATCCGCTGTCTGTATACTTTTATCAGCTTCCCAATTTGACGTAAATCCACAACAATCGACATTCTTCTCCGTATTTATACCATCCACATCACCATCATCATCAATACACGTGTCTATATTTAAAATGGTTCGAATAAGTTTTTGTTTTCCGTCGACACATTCCCCGCTTGGTGACCACTTTCCTTTGTAACAACAATTATCAATCTTTTTAGTAGCATTTTCAGGATCATCCACATCATTATTTCTACACGTATCAAAAAGTTCTATATCACGCTTCACTCGAATTTGTCCGTTCGGATTACATACACCATTATTGAACGTTGGATCTGGGAGCCATGGCCCCCTCTTACATCCCGGAACTTCGCGTGTAGCTTCCGTATCAAAAGGACACGTTTCCTCATTTTTCAAAGTACGCCCCTGTTTCTGTACACCTGATTCTTCATCACCAGGGCCGTCATTTTCCCACGGTCCTATGTAACAGCAATCGATCGTTTGTGACGTCGCAGCACCCGCATCCTCTTCGCGGCATATATCCGCGTTCTCTATAGTTCTTTTCTGTTTGAGTTTACCTTGAGAGAAATCACACGTTCCATCATCTTTCCAATCGTCTCTGTAACAACAAGGCACTTCTCGAACATCTTCATAATCGTCTCCGGTGCACAAATTCCGGTTAAGGTGTGCACGTTGCTGCACCTGCATACCAGTGGGTTTACAAAAACCATCATTAGCCCATTCTAAAGGTAAACAACATTTCTCGGTTTTCATAAGGCTGGTATCCTCACATAGTTGACTGTTAGTGATAGTTCTGGTGTAGTTCTGGTTTCCATCGACACATTCACCATCAAATTCCCATTCACCGTACGAGCAACAATCTATTTCACGAGTAGTTGTGGTATCGACGCATAAGTTCGGATTAAATATCTGTCTGTTCTGCTTTTGTACCCCATCAACACATTCACCATCGTTTTCCCATTCACCGTATGAACAACAGTCTACCATTTGTTCCTTCTCCGGTTCGACGTCACATAGATCCTCGTTAAGAATACCTCGAATCTGTTTTTGTTGCCCATCACCACAGTCACCTTCGTTTTTCCACGGTTGTTCGAAACAGCAGTCTACATTCTCGTACGCGGGGACGAAATCGCCAGTTTCTTCGTCAACCTTAAAACCTGTATACATAGACCGCAATCCTCCTGGATTACACATCTCTTCAAGCTCCCTCCATTTAGAAAGTTGCTCCTGGGTAGGCGGTGGAACCGTCTCAGTATCAGGTTCCTCGGGGCTGGGAGCTATACGAGATTCCTGGTCTGGAGGAGTTTCCTCGCCGTAGCCTACTGAATCATCTTCTTCTGATGTATCCTTAAGACTTTCCATAAAATTATCAAACGTACCATGTTTCTGTTTGATATACACACTCGCTAGGTACATCAATCCACCGATGATGAGGAAAAATACCAGCATCGGTGTCTTGTATTGTGGGTAGAAAAAAACTCACGCGTATAAATGTAAAGTACACGAATAATCAACTCTATCTTCAACCGCGGGATTAACCCTCGGATCACAATTTACCGTCGTTCGCCTATACCGTTTCCCCGGACCGTAATCTACACAATATTCCTTTTCCCACGGAGTTGCATAACAACAATCAACTTCTTTAGTCGTTTCATACTTTACGTCACATGTTTCAGGATTTAACACTTCCCGAATTTCTGTGCGTTTACCGTTAGGTTTACAATATTCACCACCTTCAATCAGATTATCCGTTTTTTCAATGGACGTATCTGTTTCCCATGGTTTCACTGTACAACATTTATCCACGCGTCTCGTATCGACTCCGTATTCATCACCATCTCCACTACATAATTCAGCGTTCGCTACTCTTCTTACCATAAGTTGTTCACCTTCTACACAGTCTCCACTCTTTTCCCACTCCGATTTATAACAACACGGATCCTCCCGTTTTCTCGATTGATTTATTTCTCTCACAGAACATAATTCCCTGTTTATAACTTCACGATTTTGAGTTTGCAAACCGTTTAGTTTACAAACGCCATCCGTAGTCCAATCCATAATTTGACAACAATCTTCTAATTTTTCACTGTCCACACCCGCTTCACATAAATTTTCGTTAACGACTTCATCACTCGTAAACTTTTGTTTTCCAGTTTCAAATTCTCCGCATACCCCCTCACGTTCCCACGATTTAATGTAACAACAATCCTCAATTTTACTCATACTATTTTCGGGGGCTGCGGGGTCGTTATTTTGGCACATATCTAACATATCGATTTCGCGTAAAACCCTAATTCTACCGTCAAAACTACACTTCCCAGCGTTCCACGAAGGATCGGGAGTCCATGGACCCCTTTTACAACACGGTATTTCTTGTGTCGCGGACACATCACTAGCACACGCTTCCTCGTTTTTCAAAGTACGCGTCTGTTTTTGTATTCCACTTATTTCATCACACACACCATCATTTTGCCATTCACCTATTTCGCAGCATTCAATTCTTCTCGACACAGATGAATCACCCTCTTGTTGACATATAGCCTCGTTTACGTTTATCCGGCTTTGAGAAATTGTACCGGTCGTCGTATCACATTCTCCTTCATTTTCCCATTTACCTCTAAAACAACATGGTACTTCCCGAATATCATCGTAGTCTTCACCGGTACACAATCCCCTGTTTAAGTGCCCCCTAGTCTGTTGCTTCATACCGTCAGATCTACAATTTGCGCTATCCCCCCATTCCATGGGAAAACAACATTGCTCCGTTTTGGTTATGTTTCGGCCACCTTCACATAAATAACTGTTAAGTATATTTCTGGAATATTTCTGTTCGCCATCATCACAATCACCATCCTTTTTCCATTCACTCTTATAACAACATGGTATTTCACGTTCTTTAATCGTATCGGCGCATAGTTCTTCATTAAAAATTTTCCGAACCTGTTTTTGTACACCGTCTACACACTCACCCATATCTTTCCATTCATCGTACGAACAACAATCTAAATACTGTTCCTTCTCTGGTTCAACCTCACATAGATCTTCGTTGAGTATACCCCGAACCTCCTTTTGTAGTCCATTCACACACGCACCTTCTTTTACCCACTCTTTTTCGAAACAACACCGTTCACTTTCATATTCGGGGCTAAATTCACTGGTTTCTTCGTCGACACTGAAGCGAGCATATACAGATCTAGTTCCATCTGACGTACACGCGGTATCATCTTCTTTCCATCTATTAATCTGATCCTGTGTAGGTTCCGATGTTAGGTTCTTTTCCTGTGAGGAAGATGATGACGAGTACACAACCTTCTGTTCTTCTTGTGTACTAGGTTTCCTGAGAAACACAGCGGCCAAAAATAACATTCCACCGATGATGAGAAGATAGATCAGCATCGGTGTCTTGTATTGTGGGTAGAAAAAAAGTTACGTGTGGAGATATATCACTCCGTGAAGTCTTCTATCATAGGCTTCCAAGTTATGCGCCTTTTCCATCTGTACCTCGGCTCCCAGCGGCCCCCGGTCATTATCATCTGCTCGGCGTCAGCATAGGTATGCACCAACTTCACCCCCTTTGGAACGTCTATGTGCATTTTTCTAATCAGAACATCACCGTTCCAAAACTTCATCTCTAACTTCCCGGCTTTACCATATGTTTTACCATAGGCAGAGACCGCCCATATGTCCCGGGGGGGGTCGAAATCTAATGTTCCTGCGGGAGAATCCGTACCAAACTCAACGAAGATGTCCTCCCCACCAAGAAGTCCAGTGTTATCATCCCTTTTCCTTGTCCCGAAATAAATCTTATATTCATGAAAATTACCGGTACCCTCAACGGTTATATTAGTGACTCCTGCAATATTGTAACAATGATTCATAGTCGTTTTCTGATCTCGATCTTCTTCCATATCTCGAGTCTGATCCGTACCCACCGGACAATTCAATACAGTTCTACGTTGCTGCCGAATCTCTCCACGGCATCCATAATCTTCCCACCCACCTATATAACATACCTCCTTTTCATATTGTGTATCCTTTTCCTCGGGAGGGCAATTATAAACCTCACGAACTTCTTTTACTTTACCCAATTGACCATCTAAATTCTCACCTACAGGTTTCCACTCACCTTTATCACAACAAGGCTCATACCTCTGAGAAGATAAATCGTCCGTAGCATCCACAACACACATATCAGGATTTTCTATCGTGCGTATTTCCCTTTGTTTTCCTTTTTCATAAAAGCCACATACTTCATCATTTTTCCAAGCAGTTTTATAACAACAGGGAACTCTTCGCATACGATCTTCATACACCAAATATTCAGAGTCACCTCTACACAAAGTTCTATTCACGAGTTCTCTTTTTTCCCATCTCGTACCATCAGGCCTACAATAGTTTTGACCTCCCTCATCCTTCGACGTATCAATTTCCCATGGAGTTAAGGCACAACAATCCTCCATAAACTCTGTTTCGAGTCCCAATTCGTCCCCATCATCTCCACACATTTCGGGGTTCGTGATAGTTCTCGTATACTTTTGTTTCCCGAATTCTTCATCACCACAAAACCCATCTTTCTCCCATTCACTCTTGTGGCAACAATCCTGAATATCCGTTAAAGCGTTTTCGGGGTCACCCGCATCATTATTTCTACAGGTATCGAAAAGTTCTATCTCACGTAACACCCGTATTTTACCATCGAAGTTACATACGCCACCGTTCCATGCAGGGTCTGCGTTCCAAGGCCCACGTTTGCAACAGGGTACTTCTTGTGTCGTTTTTTCGTTTGGAGGGCACGTTTCCGCCATCTCAAATGTTCGTATTTGTTTCTGAACACCGCTCACTTCGTCACAATCACCATCATTTTGCCATTCGCTGATTTTACAACAATCGAGTGTTCGTGTCGTAGCTGGATCCCCTTCAGCCCTACATATTTCGTCGTTCACGTTGATTCGTTTCTGTTGAATCTTACCTTCTTTGTAGTCACATTCCCGAACAGTTTCCCATGGTCCCCTATAACAACACGCAAGTTCTTGCACATCTTCATAATCGTCTCCGGTACACAATTCCCTGTTTATGTGCGCGCGTACCTGTTTTTGCATACCGGTCGCCTTACAATCACCCTCATTCATCCAATCTAAAGGAAAGCAGCACGGTTCGGTCTTTTTTAAACTCGTATCCTCACATAGTTGACTGTTAGTGATAGTTCTCGTGTAGTTCTGAACACCTTCAACACAACCACCCTCGGGTTCCCATTCACCGTAGGAACAACAATCTATTTCACGAGTAGTTGTGGTATCAGTACATAAGTTTGGATTAAATATCTGTCTGTTCTGCTTTTGTACCCCATCAACACATTCACCATCGTTTTCCCATTCTCCATATGAACAACAGTCTACCATTTGTTCTTTCTCCGGTTCGACGTCGCATAGATCCTCGTTAAGAATACCTCGAACCTGTTTTTGTTGCCCACTAGTACACTCACCTTCATTTTCCCACGGTTGTTCGAAACAGCAGTCTATATTCTCGTACGCGGGGACGAAATCACCAGTTTCGTCATCAACCTTAAAACCTGTATACATAGATCGAATACCCATCGGTTTACACATCTCTTCAAGCTCTTTCCACTTGGAGAGTTGTTCTTGTGTAGGCTGTGGAACCGTCTCAGTATCAGGCTCCTCTGGGCTGGGAGCTATACGGTTTGTTGAGTCGGGCGGAGAATCTTGGTCTTCCATGAAATCATTTTCTTCGTCTTCATCCTCGTCGCCTGATAATTGCCTTTTAGCTTCATCGATGAAAGCATCAAACGTACCATGTTTCTGTTTGATATACACGGTAGCAAGGTATATCAATCCACCGATGATGAGGAAAAATACCAGCATCGGTGTCTTGTATTGTAATTAGAAAAAAAATATTATTCATCAGTATATGAGAAATCCTGTTACGATCGCCACCGAATGTCTCGTCATAGGATCCATGAACGTAGCCTTATTCTTTGTACTCCGGGATAGACTTAAATACTTGTCAAATCTTGCCATAATATTCATATGCGGTGTTCTCATACATCTATTATTTGAAGTACTCGGAGGAAATGAATGGTGGTGTCGATCCACGTATAAATTTATTTAGGACTTTTTTTAGTTTTAGTTTTTTTTATTAATCCTGATTTAATTTTTTGAAAAAATATATTTGAATTTTTAGAATTATATCGTGTTAAATTTTTATAAGTGCGGACATTACCCGACGAAACTGCGGTACGAACTCGTGTTGCAGAAGCCGCGTTTTTTGGTCTTTGAATAGAATTTTTTCTGAATGGTAAAAAGTTGAAACTGTTTTTACGATTCTCACCTACGACCATGAGCGAGTTATTATTAAAGTCTTCTGTGATCTTAGCGATACTCTTGTTTGGCGCGGATTTTAATACCTTAACGTTTGGAAACCATCCCTTGAGAATTTTTATCTTGTTATTTTGATTAAGGGGATTTTTATTCGGAGGCTTTGTAGAATGGGATACAACTATCACAGGCGTTTTCTTATTCTTCCGCGCTTTTGCGACAATCTCCTCTATCATTTTTTTATGACCCCTATGAGGTGGATTAAAACGACCGTATGTAAAAATCACAGATTCTTTATCGGTCATCTATTATTATTTTATAAATATTATTTATGACAGACCAAGAGTGTACGTGGTGTGACAAACAGGAGAAGTTGTTAATACGTTGGGCTGAAAAAGCGGCGGGATATCGGTGGCTTCATAATCATTCTCGAATTTTTTATAAGCGTCAGAATGACTGGTTAGCTTACCCATCAATCATAATAGCCTCCATCACAGGTGTGGGTGGTTTTGCCGTTCTAAACCCAAGTGGTAACGACGGGGTAAGTAGTGAAACTAAGACACGTATAATTATAATCCAGTACGGATTTGCGTGCCTTAACGTACTAGCGGGTATACTTTCGAGTATATCAAAATTTAGTCAGAGTTTAAGTTTGTCGGAAGGTCATTCCGCTATGTGCATACAATGGTCGAAGTTCTATAGGAACATAGATATGGAGCTATCGCTAGATGTAAAACATAGGGCAAATATGGTAGATTTCATCATGAAATGTCGTGAAGATTATGATCGATTATTGGACGAAGCTCCGGATATACCCTCAATTTCTATTCAAGCTTTTATGATTCAATTTCCTGACAAAGAAAACAAACCCGATGTATGCAATGGACTCAGTATCGTTGTGAGCGATGAAACAAATTCTATTATCGCGTCAAAACGAGCTGTATCTCGATGGCTGAACGCTTTTTCGAATGTGAAAGACAAACGAAAAAGTATTAGTAATGAAAGAGAACTCACCAGATTAGAATCAGTTTAATACCCCCTAACCAATACGTTAGTTTTTACATTCGGATATTGGCGTGAAAAATACTCCTTTTTACCCCAATCACTATGACCTATCGTACTACCCTTACCCCTATCTATTCTCATATATTTACGCATGTCTTTATAATAGACGCGCGCACCCTCGGCTATAATATCCTCATGTTTCATGTCTATGTGATTATCGACGGGGAAAAAATACTTATAGTACTGGTTCATATTTTCAACGTGAACCAGGTAACATTTAGTACTGGATATCCACTTTACACGCTCTAATCCATTTTCACGCTTATCTGGATATCTGGATAAACAATGGAAGAAACACATCTCAAAATCGTCGCCCATAACATCTATGACACTTTGAATTTGGTCGTATAATTGGTGATCTTTCACTATCACGTTATCTTCAAATATCAAAGCGTATTTTAAATTCTGTTCAAAACATCTTCTATAAAACTCCATATGACCCATATAACAGCCTATGGCTCCCAAATTAAAATACGTAATATCAGGCCTCCCCCCGCGACGATCATATTTTAACCGGATGGCTTCTTTATAATATTCGGGTTTGATGATATGTTTAAATTTTTCCGCATTCGAAATACGTTTCGTGTCTATGCCGTAAATAGTCTCAATTTCCACTGTTGGGTCGTGATGATTAAAAAATACTTTTTGTCTATCACCCGATTTAGGTAAAGTGAGAAGAAAACATTTATACGACAACTCCTTCTTCTTTTTTAACCTAAACAGTAATACAAAAAATACACTTATTAAAATTAATATAAGTATTACCGTCATCTATGTTAGTCTGAGATTTTTTTAGATAGGTGCAGGTATAACTTTTGCAATATTCGATGCAACATTTTGAGCCATAGACCCCGAGCCAGAGAGGATAGATAAAATCTCGGTCATGATGAAGAACTGCTGGAACATGACTGCAATCTTAGCCCTGACAGTCCTAGGGCTATAGTCACCGTATCCCACAGATGACATTGTTGTCGTAGCGAAATACATAGGATCTATCCACGATTTAAAACCAAAATCGTCTGGGTTACTCGTGTTAAGTATCAAATAAAGAATAGAAAAAATGGTGGTCACAAACACCAAAACGATAATTTCTCTTACGATATTCATATATTATAGTAAATAAAATAAATATAGCTAAACTATAATGTGCTTTCCACTGAAACTTTTCAGAAGCTGGGTACCAAACGTATTCAATTATAATCAAATATTCGAATGCTCGTGTGATATATGTGGTACAGTGTTTCCAACTATGAACGAACTAATAACGCACATGGGATATCATACGACAGAACAGCTTAACGAAAGATTAGATAACGGTTATGGGACTGTGAGATGTAACAAATGTTTTAGATCTTTTACGTCCGTTGCCACCATGAAAGAACACTCATGTGTTAAAATACAGAAACCTACTTCTCATATAATTTGCGGACTTTCGCCGGTAAATAGTCTTGAATCGGTTTTGATACACGATGAGCCTGAAGATATTTACAATCAATCACACAATTACAATAATTGTATGGAGACAGTATCTCCTTCTTAGACACGTAACAATAGAAAGGTAAAAACATATCCTTTTGAATGTACCGCGTTATCCTGTCGATGTGGATGTTCATATAATATATTATCTTTGGATATATTATATGAACGATAAGGAAATTGATAATTTATATAATACCAACACGTTCAATGAGCTGACAGTCGCTTCAGCAAAATTATTGGTCAAGCATAAAAACAATAGATCTATGACCGTAAAAATTATGAATAGGTACAAAGATCATAAAAATCTTTTGGGAAGAGGTATGCACAGAGTTAGAGTGTACTCCATGGTTCCGGGTAAAAATAAACTCGGAGAAATGGGTTCTATCGTGATTAAAAAGTCGAAAAGTGTGGCGAATCATATTCGCACGGAACGAAGAACGAGTTCAAAAAATCTAAACTTGCGTATTTCTGCGACAACAATCGTATCTCCAAAAAGAACATTTACGTTTTTGGGTCGTAAAGTTAAGGATTTCATAATCGTTCCACCCCAATTAGATTTGGATTTGACGAAAGAGTACGCTAAGTTTATAATAAAACAGTTAGATGATATTAAAATTAAGTTTACCGCTTTAACGGCCGACTACGGTGGTGTAATATTTATTTAAGCGTGTTTTTCGGTAATGATATAATTAGGATACTCTTCACGTAACATTTTCTTATGTTGAAGGAAAATAACTCGTTTTTCGTCGTGAGACATAGAATCCGTCTCGATGTTAATGATCTTCTCATCGTGACTGACATCAATTTGTATAGAATATCCCCAACTCGTCGTGGGTGAAACTTCTACACATCTGACCAATCTTGGGAATAACAGTTTTTCGTCGAGAGCTAACGCGGACATATGTCTGCGTAAAACGTTTACGCGATTCGCGATTCTCGGTGTAATAATCATCTTATCTTTTTATTAAATAATCTTGACTTAGGTTCCGTTTACTTTAAGGCCACTCCGGGGGTGTATCATCCTTTTCTCTCACAGACCATCTACCGTTGAGTAAAGCTGAACGACGTTCCCAATCGGTAGTTTTCATCGTCTCGGTGGGTGGTGTCACGAGAATTCCATCATCTACGATGCGACATGTATAGTTACCAGTTTCACACATGTAGTCAAGTTCATATTGTGAGGCAAATTGAATATACGATGAGCGTTGCATTTCGGCATCGAGAAGCACTTTGTACCTAAAAACATCATCAAAGTTCCTCCACGCAACGATAAAATTTTCGGGTAAACCCTCGCTGTTCAACTTACGGAGTGCATAAACACCTTCTTCTTCGTTGGGTTTGTGAAAAGTTATGATATGAAGTAAATCATCGGAGTCACTCTCACTTAACGACTTTGTGTTTTGTTCATCAATTGTGAGATAACTCTTACATACACGAGAAACCTTACGTCTCTTGTATGTAGTAGGCACGTGGATAATGGGAAGGGGAGTTCGGAGGGCAAACATATTTGTATGTATTAGTAATATTTATTCATCACTTAGGTCAACATCGTAATTTTCTAAAAGTTCGATGATCTGCTTCGTATCAGAAAGTGCAGACTCCAGAGATCGCTGATTCCATCGAGTGAGTGTCGCAATTTTCATGCGCAGGACCCTGTTTCGTGAAATCTCATCACGCAATTTCTTCTTATCATCCGTTTTGTTAGCCGCGTATGGACCCCTTTTCGGGTGTTTCAATCGAACCCTAGCCTGCTCCGTGGGAGTCTCGAATACACGACCAGGTACTTGGGAACATATAACGGTTAGCATTTATTCTATAACGTTTCGTATCTTTAATATTGATTACGCATGACAAATTCTTGAATTTTACCAACTCCCCACACGAGGCTCATTATAGAAACGCCGTTTTTAAAAGTGTCGTGTAGAGAGTTCATCTTATAAATAAAAGTCGTGGTGTACGACTTAGGCTTCTTCTATATCCACATATTTGTATCTCGGGAAAAAGTTATATAATTCAGTCCAGTTTAAGACGCTATGATCCCCCTTTTCACACCATGGATACACTTTACCGTCATATCCCGCAAAATGCATGACATCCATTCCCCAATTTTTACAAATCGCACAATTGAGATCGTTATCATCTATGAGCATACCTATGTTTAGGCTATTACAAATATCATATTTCTGTACCTCAAATCTCGTGTAACTATTTGTTAATATAACATCGTCAAAAATTCCAGGAAAATGGAAATTAATCCATTCTTCCGTCTTATCACGGACACAATTTTGTCTACCGGTCAATACGTACATCTTATCAACTCTAGGTCGCAACAGACGTAGTATAGGTTGTGAGCCATAAATAGGTTGTAGCATATCAAACTCTTCGGAATCATAAAAACTTTCTACCATCCTAACGGATTCATTATGTGACACGTCAAACATGTGTCGATACACATAGCTGTATTTCTTAGCTTCAGGCATTTTAACATTGTGGAATTTCGCCAAGGGTTTCACGAAATGGGTGAGGACTTCATCTATATCAATAGCTACACGACTTATATTCATATTCGTATTATTATATTACTCATAATCTCTAATTACAATTCCAACTGGAAATCTTGGAATTCCTAAACTCGTTAAGTTTTGAAATTTTACCGTTAGTAATTTTCCAAAAAAATTATTTTTGTTTTTAAAATAATTTTTTCTTGTTTCCAATGTACCCTCGGGTCTGACAGTGAACTCACGGCCACTTTGAGTTTTACAAACCCATATCACCGTACCCTTCTCTCTACCTGTTCCCTCGTTTGCACCCACGATTTCATATTCCTCGGTCTGGAAATCCTTGTGCTTGAGGAGGTAGTTGCTTCGTTGACCAACCTCATAGACACTGAAGCGGTCACGGATCATGGTGCCTTCGTGCCCTTCTTCAATGTGCTTCTGATGTATGAGAGGAAGATCCTTCTTGGATTTTACGAGTGTCGTTTTGACATATTCGTAATGAGGATTGTAGATAGAATCCTTGACATACTCCCAGCGTTGCTCGAAGGTCATCTTATCTCTGGCGAGGGCTTCAGCCCTGAGATCAAAGAAATCGAACACGTGGAACTTGAGCTTCAGAGGATTAGTCTTGAAAGTGCTCGTAAGTTCCTCAAAGTTGAGGTTAGGGTCAAAGGCTTCGCCATCAACGTATTGACCAGCCTCAAGTCCCTTACCAAGAATCTCGGTTCCCGGGATGATCTTCCCGGTTCTTGAGATACCCCCACCCTTAGAGACGAGTAGACGAATACCATCAAGTTTGGGTTGAACGTAAAACGGCTCAGAGATGTATTTCTCACGATCTTCCCATTTGTTTGCGAGCATTGGCAACACTTGGTTGCATTTGGTATGCTCATTATTCCACATGGTTTGGGCTCTCTTGAGAGCCTTTTCATATCCAGTCTTGACGTTGGTTCGTGACTCGGAAAACTTTTCATTCCCCACAATGCCAGAAATCTTCACGATATCCGCAGTTCCATTTTTCAAATCTTCAACCCTGATATCGACGTAACGCTCGTGGTTATGCTTGTCTCGTTTGATAAGGCGTTCCATTATAGAGGTAAATAATTTCTCAACTTTAATTAGATGTCTTCTTTAAAAGTTGTAAATTACGAAAAAATGGAACGACTTAGGCCTCCTCCGATTACGAACATCCCGTTTAATTTAAATACATTGAGCATTATTGTGATAATCTTCAGTGTAATACTTATGTTCAAGCGTAGCGTTGATGTTAAGCAATCGCGTGAACGATCCCGTACGTGAGACACTCACTAGAATCCAGATATACATCTCGTGACATGAGTTCTTTGAACTTGCTCTTAGGGATTTTAGTCTCGGTTTTATACAAATTCTTGAGAGATTTCATGAGTTTCTTACACGTACCCATCTCATCCTTGAGATCCCTATACTTTCCAAAGAATCCACCCGAAGATATCTGATGAATAAGGACGTGTGCGTGTTTACACATAAGGCGTCGAGATCCACCGAGTAACATAAACGTTGCCGCACTACAACAAGTACCTTCAGCGATGGTTTCAATCTTTACCCTAGACTGTTTGAGAGTATCCATAGCACTCATACCCGCAAACACGTCTCCACCATCACTACATATATGTACACGAATGATAGGAGAATATCCGGGAAGTTCAATAGATTTTTTGAGGAGATCAATCTCCAATTTTTTATATGTTTCAATAAATTCTAGGATACTTTCACGATCTATATCCCCATAGTAATAAATTTCGGAACCTACCACACGAACACACTCGTACTCTTCTTTCTCAGTGTCACTGTCAGAGCTCATTTGTTATAGCTCGCATCTTCTTTTTAAGTTTGATGACATCGTTTGATTTAAGTTTATTATGAAGAGAAAGATGGTTGATTACGTCAAAATCAGATGGTTCGATATTATAAGATAAAGCTCTCGAGAAATCACCTTTAATAGCGTACAACTTAATCACTTGTAACTCTTCCGCACTTAATCGATTACCACTCCTTTCGCGAATATTTTTAAGTTTCTGGTATCTCATCTTATAATTACCATACTTCGTCCAGGTACTACCGGGTTTTATATCACTCGGGTGTAACAGTTTCCCCATGTAATACTTGGGAACAGATATGCCAGCGCATATATAATACGGCATCGTTCGCCATTCACCCTTATACATCTCAACGTCTAATACATCCGCTAATGATAACGATTCAGATATTTTTACCATATCACACCCCTCCGAATTTAGATAATTACCGTTGATAACATCTCTAACGTGACCGTGTTCGTGTACAGTTTGAGAATTATCAAACTTTGTGGGTTTACATAATATGTCTATGATGATATCTTTGGACGATTTAAATTCATCCTTTAAATCCGAAAAATCTAAATAATGATAAAAGTTTCGTATATTACCACAACATTTCTCAGCAGCCACGTAAGCTCTCTCGTTATTACTTTCGAGAGACGAAATCTCATCCGCACTTCTTCTCGGTACGATCAAAAGTTTGAAATTTGGAATGATATGTATAGAATTAGATATAACTACGACGGATCCCTTGGTTATTCTAAAATTTTCCGTAGAGATTTTATCTATTAAATGTTTATGTCCGTACGTATTTTGATCATAGCCGTCTATGACTATAGATATACTCGTGTCCCCTAAAAAGTCGATATACGAATGCTTTTTTTGAAAAAAATCGCTATGAAGTTCCAAACTATTTGTTTTATCTAAAACTTGGTTCACTATAAAAGTTTTTCCAGACCCAGATGACCCACACACGAATACATTTTCACCATCTTTTATACACCTTTCTAACGTGTCGATTTCCTTCTGATGAAGCGTCTGTGGTCTCTCTTTTTTTTGTGGGAGTATTTTAACAAAAGCGTCCATGTCAGATGATCTTACTGAACAAGCTTTAGATATTTTTTTGGAAAATGATACACTCAGAACAAAGGTGGTTGATCCTTTAAAGAAGAAGGTATATCCTTATTTCATGTGTTTCATAATCTTTAATATAATTTTATTTATCATGCTTGCTTATTTGACTCGTCGTCTGAGTCAAATTCTCTAACGCTTTCGACCTCAACTTCCACTTCCTCCTCATCAGCGTATACGTCTTCGCGAATTAAACGAAAATCTTTATTCAATTCTTGTATGAATTGCTCTTCGGATATAAACGTATTTATGGGATGAACTTCCATAATCTCTGGTCTGTTGAACGGGTATTTCTTTCCAGATGGGAAGGCCTTATCGAATGACATCAGAATCTCGTATGGTATCGACGGGGATTGTTCTATTAAACGATCATACTCCGCACGTGCAGCCTCTATGACAGCTTTACCGTCTTGGTTACGTTCCTCCAAGGGAAGTGAGAGTTCTAAACGTATAGTTCTTGACAACTTACCATATTGTATGGAACTAACCCTGTGACCCTCCATTAATTCATTAATTTTGAGAAATTGCATAATAGTGGCTATGAGACCTGCAATTAAATTTAAAAAACCTATGAGGGCCGGTGCGGATGATCGCATTGATGGTGGAAAGGAACTTTGCGCAAAATTTGCAGTACCCGTGACTGTGGACAAAACAATGACTGGTATAGTAAAACGCATACTCGATTTCTTAAATGTTAAAAAGGCTTGATTATGCATATACCTATAGCACGCCGCGGCTTCACCCCATTTCTGTAAAATTCTCTCTTGTTGCCGTGACCAAATTTTAGGTCCACCTTTTTTCTTTTTGTCCATGACTTATACTATGTTGAGATAAATTTCCTCATTTATATAAATGAAGCAACGAACAAAAAATTCACTCGCATTTGTAATCATCGTACTGTTGATAGTAGTGATAGGATTTCTCATGTCTAAACCTACTGAAGTTGTAGAGGTTCCAGTCTCAGTTCCAGTTAGAATTCCCTATGAAGTTCACAGGGAACCTGAATTCAGAAAACCACCCATAAAACAATATAAACCAGGTCATGTTCAGCAGATGGGAGTTCTTTTGGGTGACAATAATGAAACTTTACCTCTATATGGAAAAGAGGTGAGAGGTAGAAGGGACCGCTACCACTATTACACATCTTCTCCGGGTGATCAGATATACTCTCTCCCCGTTTCTCTCGGTGACAGGGACTGTATGGGTGATATAGGTTGTGGAGAGATATACGGTAACGAAGATGTTAACGTACTCGGTAAAAATGCATCGTTTCAGGCAAAATTATATAGAACCGATAACTTTTTTTAAATGTGAGTATATATAAATGGTGTCTGTCATCAGGGATAAAGCACGTAAAAAGGGTTTACGTTTGACTAAAAATGTAAAGGGTAAACGTGTAGATAAAACAGATAAAGCGCTCAAGAAAGAAATGGAAAAACTCGACGATGGATTGTTTAAGAACAAGATTCGAGAAACTAAAAAGACTATCAAAATGTGTAAAGGTGTTCTGAACGTACTCACTAAATACAAGACACCCATAATGATCAGGTCTACCAATAAAGGAACTGTATTCACGAAACCTCAAACTATATTTGAGATGCCCAAGAAACCACCCCCTCCTCCACCCAAGAAGCCGAGCGCAGCTTTGATGAATCAGATAAAAGCTAACATGAAACGGAGAGGTTTGAAAAAAAGGGCGAATAAAACGTCGATAACCACCGTAGCTTAATATATTATACTATACCAGAATGAACGAGATAGAAGCTGATTCAACACGCACTCTCGCGAATGCAGTTAAGTATGCTAATATGTCCGTCAAATCAAAGAATAATGCACAGGTATACGCTAAAGTATCCGAACAAAATGCACTAAAAGTGATTTATTCGAACGATAAAATAAACGAGCTAAACCTAAAAATATTAGATGCGGCCGAGTACATAAAAAAACCTGAAACGGACTTTAATACAAGTGAACGATACGTAAAATTGATAGACGACGCTATCGTGCAAATGAAAAAATATCAGGCAGACGCCGAAGAGGCTATCGAACTAGCAAACTTTTATAAAAATAAAACGACCGTTGAATATAATGAAAGTGTATCATCATACGAACGAACGTTAGATTACCTAGAATCTATGAAAGCTACATTAAACGAATACTAACCCGAAACGTTTCGATATAAATTTTTTAGCTTCATCTAACGATGGTTTAGACCACAGTAACCATCTGGACCAAAAACCAGCGGTTTTTACCCCACTTTTTGTCCATGTTTCACCCATTCGCCCATGCCTGGCAAGGTATCGACGCATACGCGAAACATCTCCATGCTTAGTAAAATCCGAATACCCCCTACCACCGAAATCAATTTTCGACCCATCATCAAACGTAATTCTAAATTTCTTCTCAGGATTCGGACTTCTTCTGAGACGAACTCTCATTATTTTATAAGTAATATAATAATACCACATCATGGCTTCAGCACTCGCCAGGGGTAGTAGTAATTTATCTTTGGTGGGAAAAATTGATATCCCGGCTGGTTCGACGAGGTATGGTGGTGGCGCTTTTAAAGCGCCGGACGGTTTTATACGATTGGGTGATGGCGTTGTATTACCCAAAGGATCCAAGCGATTACCGAATAACACATTCGAATTACCAGATGGATCCATAAAATTTCCCGACGGTTCTACCAAAAACCTAGATGGAACGTTTAAAATGAGCGATGGATCGTTTAAGTTAGCTGACGGTGCAAAACTTCCACCAGGTACAAAGAAAGTAGATGGTAGATTTAAGTTCAGCGATGGAACTGATATTCCCGTTACCGCTGTAAAAAAGGCTAACGGTAGTTTTAAACTTCCAGATGGAAGTTTTAAAATTACAAAAACGACAGAAGCTAAACTCGGTAAAAATATAGATAGTGCGACAAAGGTATCTAAACAAGCGGGTAGCGCGAACGTTGTCGCGAAGCAGGCGGATGATTTAGCCTCTAAATCGGTAAAAAACGCGGATGAAGTCGGTGGTAAAATCTCAAAAAAGATCGATGACGCGAGTTCTTTGAAAAAACAAGCTGACGAGGCATCTCTTAAAAAGGGTGGTAAAGACGCAAAAGCTAAACGTAAACAGAAGGACGTAGAAGCTAAAAAGAAGAAAGACGCTGACGCTGACGCGGAAGCTAAAAATAAGGGTGGTATTAAGAATGACGCGATCATGGCTCTCGTAGCTTTAGGTGGTCTTCTCGCGGGACTATTCATGGGCGATGACGATTTTGAAGATAAAAGTGAAGAAACAAAAGGTTGTGTTAGTTTATGTCTCCCATCAAATTACCAAGATTACTATTACGGTAACATACCAAAAGAAGAGTTGGAGTATAGAACCCTCGAAAGTGCGAGAACCGAGTTCCCAAATTTAGAAATTTACGAAGAACAACCGTTTTGTACAGCTGACACGAAAGATTGTTATGAATATTGTAAGGTTAAATGTTTTAACCTTTTCGCCGAAGAAGACGAGCAATTTAAACAGGATCAGGAACAGGATGACGAAAACGCTGACGATGGTGAAGATCCAGATTACACTATCTACATGTATTACATAGCAGGTATTTTGATGGCTATCACTTTATTAATAGTTGTAATGAACATGGTTCGATAAAAGTATTTAAAAGGGTATTCTTTCTTTATATTAAATGATTCTCAGTATAGATGTTGGAATCAGAAATTTGGCTATGTGTCAATTTAACGAAACATCTAATCTTGTCACCGAATGGGACGTTTCCGGAGTACCACCCGAACACAGGGATGGTATATATGTTTCGTTAAGAAAGCATTTAGATGAAAGACCTTGGGTTCTCGAATCAGATATCATTTTGATAGAGAAGCAACCCGATCGTAATAAAAAAATGAAAATGGTCGAACACTTTTTACACGCGTATTTTGTCATAAAAGCTCCCAAATCTGAGACGATCATATACGATGCGAAGTTTAAAATTCCCGATGTAGTGGGTCCGGGAAAAGCGCAATATATGAAACGTAAAAAGGTATCCATAGAAAGATGTGAAGCATTTTTACGTGGGGATGATACGAATAAACATTGGATAGAAACCTTCATGAAGTCTAAGAAGAAGGACGATTTAGCGGATACTGTCATGC
>Ga0209308_10000712_pt1 | contig 33096 bp, 24 predicted proteins | sample COGITO_mtgs_1204_3_FD_184806 | JGI IMG/M metagenome (GOLD analysis project Ga0209308, IMG submission 184806) | Pelagic marine microbial communities from North Sea - COGITO_mtgs_120405 (SPAdes) (version 2) | ecosystem: Environmental > Aquatic > Marine > Epipelagic ... | reverse complement strand
TGAGAAAAAGTCTTTTTTACTATAAACAATATAGTACTCCGTATTTCCTTTGATAACAGGGTCGATAAAAATGGTGCTTTCCCCTGGTATCATAATCATTGCATGCAATCCTTGAGGTGTTAAATCCCACTTCACAAAAGCCTGATTATTAGCACCTTTTCCATCATATGATTTTATTTCCGAAAACTTTTCGGCTAATTTTGGATGCATTGTACTATTTTCCTTGGAATTGTATAAATGAAACGTACCATCCGGGTGGGGAAATGAAACTTGAGCAATAAAACCACTATTCTCATGTTCTCTATGCATCATTCCATCTAAGTCTTCTTTTAAACGATGAAGGTCGATACTGTAATATTTGGCATTGTTTGCCTGTATTTGAGAAACACCTATTGACTCAATATTGTTTTTAGACATTTCAATAAAAGAAAGCTTAATATTTTTAATGCTTTGGGAATGTGAAATTGCTCCCGTTGAAAGGCATAGGATGAGTAGTCCTAATTGTAAAAGTTTATTCATTTTGTATAGTTTAGCTTTCTAAAGATATAACAATTATTCATCTAAACAGTTATGTTCATGTATCAATTAGACGAGCCCTTGAATTCTTTAGACCAATTATTCTGATATTTCGTAATTCTTTTCAATTTGTAAGAAATAAAATCATTTTTGCTACGAAGTGGAATAGTCTTCGTTGAATAATTTCATTTCCTCTCGAAAACCCTTTTTCATTTGTATTATAATTATTATATTAATACATTTGCCTGATTAATAATTAGTTATATTTTTATGAAAAAAGCACTTTCGATTTGTTTTCTTTTATTTGTTCAAAGTTATTTCTTTGCGCAAAGCATTAATGATACTGACGCAACTAATGTTCTATATGAAATAGAGGCTTTTGCTCCAGGTAAATCATATAGTTATGATATTGGAGAGAAGGATCTTTTTTATCATAAAAGTGATTCTATACTGGTTTTCACTAAAGTAAAAATAGAATCATCCGAATCTAAAAAAACGGGGTTAAGATTAAAGTTTACATTTATAGATAAGGTGGGTAATGAGATTGTTTGTGATGCGACGGATGTTAAAAAATTAATTCCCAAACTCGAATGTAAAGGCGAAATGCTTTATGCAGAAATCTTGTCTGAAGAATTTAATCGTTTTGGGGTACAATTTAGAGGATGGAGAAATGAATATTCTATAAAAAAGGCGCAAGACCTCCCTCTGGAATATGATGAAGCATTAGATCGCGCTTACCGAGTTCAATTGGTCAATAACTGCCTTGAGCCTACAAAATGGGAATTTGTGTTGGATAGCGAAGATTATACCGACTTTAAAAAAAGAAAAAAAAGTGACAATTATTTGAACCAAAGAAGAATCCTCGCGCACAGTTGGTTTAATGTCCCTATGGAATTCTACATGAAACTTCTTAAGTACTATAACCCGCATGTTGATGATGAGCTTTTTAATTTATCTTATGATGAGTTGAGTAAAAAAGCAGAAGAAGTTAAAATAGATTTTAATTTGTTAAGGGGCCCTCTTGATAAAGAGTTAGATCTAGAAATTATTGAAATAGGACACCAAAGTAAACGTAAAATTTCGATTTTAGATCCTGAAGAATATTATAAAAAGCAGTTTGGCCTCGTTTTATCTGAGGATAAGAATTACGATTATGCCTCTATTTTAGATGAGGAATTACCTTTAACACGTTTTCAAGATAGGGGTTTTTATAAAGCGGAGAATCAAAGCCCTTTTTATGTGCAGTGGTTAAAACAGGTAGACGATGTAAAAATTACTACCATTGAAATGAAAGATTCAGAAGTGATTGTCGAAATTAGACTTACAGGCGAGCATTCTCCTTATGAAATTGTCGTTGGAAACGTTGACCTTTCAATTATGAATGAACAAATTTTATGTGGTTTTCTTTTTGGGGTTAATACTTTTACAACGAACATGAGAAATAATTCAAGACCAAGCACTATTAATTATGACCCAACTCAATATGAAAATCACAGAAAACCATATTTGTATTTGGTGGATAAAAAAACAGGTCAATGGGTAAATAATCAATTTAAAGGGGTTGAAAAATTTTATGTTTCATTTGATGACATTTCCTATGAGAAAATAAATATACATGTACTTTCTTATGAAAGAATAATACCTGTATGGATGGCTCAAGTTAAACTACCCAATGATTTTGTTGAAAAGCTAAGAGTAAGACGTAGATTATTTAATTATTAATTTTTTTTATCATGTTAATTAGGTTATTTTTAGTTGGGGTTTTTCAACTTTTCATTCTCTCATCATTCAGTCAAACTTCTATAAAGTTTACAAAGCCTCAAAAGGCATTTCTTTATACGCAGTTAAATCTCCATGGAGGGGGTTTTTTTGATGGAGACAAAATTAATTTTAATGCAGCAGCTAAAGGCATTAGAAATAGAGTGGTAACTCAGGCTTTTTTTAGATCAGGGAAAACTTTGCAAAAAGGGTATATCAGAAAGTTTGGGGTTCGAAACGCTTGTTTTGCCTTGTCCTTAGACTATGATCCTTTTTATTTTAGGACAAACAATTCTGGTGCAGTTCAGCTGCGCCTTATGGATAATTGGATTGGATTTGGAACTAAGAAAAGCCGGAGAAATATATGGGTCGGGAATAGAAGACTTGAATATGGGCGAAATCCGAGAATGGATGGCGAAGCCAATTTTATGAATAGGAACTCTCTTCAGGTTAGAGATTTCGGTTTTTGGTGGGATCTCGGAACTGTATATCGTTCACCAATTATAAAAAACCCTGAAAACCGCTGGGATATTACCTTGCAATTATCAAGTGGCGGCTGGTTATTTAATGGAGCTGGTTCTCAGGGAACTCTAATGTATATGGGTACTTCTAGAGAAGATTCAATTAATTATTTGTCCTTATCTGGAGGCGACGTTAAATATCAAAACACATTTTTAGCTATCGCTAATATCGGAAGACCTACATATTCACAAAAAGAAATAAACTTTTTTGTAATAGTCGGCAACATTAGAGATCAATATAATTTAGACAGCACTCTTTTGGTAGCACGTATTGGTGCTCAACACACCATTAAGATGAAAGAAAGCTTCAAATTCGGAAATCAATTATCCATAGGTCAAAACTCTTATGCATCTGGACTAACCTCTTTTGCCGCACTCGTCAATAACAGCCTAGACTTCTCAATAAGTTCCAGGTTAGCTGTTGGCATCTGTCAATATATCGGTTTTTATAAGGGAATGAATCATGACCAAGATTATTTTGATTATTCTATTGTATCTAGTTTGGCCTATATTGCAAGTCCAGACATTAAATTTCGATTTAATGTGTTCTATGATAAAGAAGAGCATTTAGGCAATAGAGAGCATATTGGTGCTTATTTACAAATGGTCGTTGGGTTTGGTAAAAGACTATAATTAACCTGCGGACTATTTTGTAATTCTTTTCAATTTCTAAGAATAAAATTATCTTTGTTAAGAAGTGGTATTAATGCGCCACACCAATTCGAAGATTATGGACAAGAATCAAGAACTTAAAGCAAAGAGAGAATCCTCAAAATTAGGAGGAGGGCAAGCACGAGTAGATCGTCAACATTCACAAGGTAAATTAACGGCACTAGAACGTGTTTTTTTACTTTTAGATGAAGGAACTTTTAATGAAATCGGACAATTTGTTGAACACAGGTCTACTTCATTTGGATTGGAAAAAAACAAAATCCCCGGAGATGGAGTCGTTACTGGTTTCGGAGAGATTCATGGACGGTTGATTTATGTTTTTTCTCAAGATTTTACTGTTTTAGGCGGGTCTCTTTCAGAAACTCATGCAGCAAAAATTTGTCGTGTGATGGATTTAGCAATGCAAAACGGCGCTCCTATTATTGGATTGAATGATTCAGGAGGTGCTCGAATTCAAGAAGGCGTTGTTTCTTTAGCAGGTTACGCCGATATATTCTATAGAAACACTCGTGCTTCTGGAGTAATTCCACAATTGAGTGTTATTATGGGCCCATGTGCAGGTGGAGCAGTATATTCTCCAGCATTAACGGACTTTACGCTAATGGTAGAAGACACTTCTTATATGTTTGTTACAGGGCCAAACGTTGTGAAAACTGTTACTCATGAAGAAGTTACTTCTGAAGAATTAGGTGGAGCAAAAACGCATGCTGAGAAATCTGGTGTGAATCATTTTACGGCAGGAAATGATATAGAAGCCCTTAAGCAAGTTCGGGAACTAATTACCTACATGCCACAAAATTGTAACGAATTAGCACCGAAACCTTCAAAATTTGAGTTTAAAGTTTCAAAATTGAGCACAATTGGTTCAATTCTTCCAGAGAACAGCCAAATGCCATATGATATTAGAAAGATAATTGAGGCTACAATTGATGATAATTCATTTCGTGAGGTGCATAAAGATTTTGCAAAAAGCATCGTTGTTGGTTTTGCAAGAGTTGAAGGACGAACATTAGGTGTTGTTGCGAATCAACCAGCTTCTATGGCAGGTGTATTAGACATTGATTCATCTAGAAAAGGAGCACGATTTGTTCGTTTTTGTGATGCGTTTAATATTCCCTTATTAGTATTTGAGGATGTCCCGGGATTTTTGCCAGGGACAGACCAAGAGTGGCGTGGTATTATTACCAACGGCGCAAAATTATTGTATGCTTTTGCAGAAGCGACTGTTCCAAGAATCACTGTAATTACCCGGAAAGCTTACGGGGGTGCATTTGATGTAATGAATTCAAAAAGTATTGGTTCCGATCTTAATTTTGCATGGCCAACTGCTGAAATTGCCGTTATGGGAGCAAAAGGCGCTGCAGAAATTATCTTTAAAAGAGAAATTAAAGCAGCTGAAGACCCAGCCGCAAAACTTTTAGAAAAAGAACAGGAATATGCTGAGATGTTCTCGAATCCTTATCGAGCGGCAGAAAGAGGAATTATTGACGATGTTATTCTCCCTGAAGAAACAAGAGCAAAGGTAATTGCTGGATTTAAAATGTTAGAAAATAAAGCAGAGACGTTACCAAAGAAAAAACATGGGAATATTCCTTTGTAAATTTTTTCTAAAGTGATTCGTCTTTTTAATTACAGATCTCTCTTTTTTAGAATAAGGTTAGAGATTACTACAAATATCCCAATATAACCAACAGCGACAGCAGTTCTAATTGATTGTGAAATTACCAACGCGAATTCACTTTGTTGCTGGGCATCCAACATTTCAATTTGCGCCTGAAGAATTGGAAAAGGTGTTAAGCCCGCAAACACATTCATGGGAATAAATTGAGCCACAGTGGACCCTAAAGCCAAGTAAAAAATAAACTTAAACACGAACAATACAGCGTAAATCACAATAGACAATGCGGGTCTTTTCAAAAGAATTGCCAATAAAAAAGCTAAAGTGAAATAACCTAATGTCTGTACGAAGTAGATTCCAATGTAGTGGAATTCATCAAACATTAATGTTAATTCGTCGGTGTAGAAATAACCAAAAACAATTGCTAATATTGCCGTGTAGGCAGCAACAGTAAAAGCCAAAACGAGAATCATTATAAACTTTGATAGAATCACTTGTTGCTTGCTCAAGCCATCAATTATGTTCTGCTTAAATGTTCTGAAATTAAAATCATTGGTCACTAAAAGTACCACAAGAATACCAAGCAGCATGTTAAAAATGCTGGCCACGTAAGTTACAAAATTCCAAACTGTTGGAAATGTCAAATTGTCTGTTCCTCTAAAAATCGGCGGCAGTTCAAACGAGGCAATCCCCATTAAGGCCAACGGAACCATTAACGCATAAATAAAAAGCATTACCCAAAATGTTCTGTAATAACGAAGTTTGCTGTATTCTATTTTTAATAAGTGCATCATTTTTTTACGATCTCTAAAAATTGTGTTTCTAAACTTTCTGTATGTGTTCCTAGTTTTGACAGTACAATTCCTTTATCAAAAAAAAGCGTGTTAATCATCTCTGGAGTTGTATTTACTGGAACGCTAACAATAATTTCTTTTTCAAAAGTCTTATAAACGGCTAAACTATCTTCGCTGTCAATGATTGATTTAAGAGCAGTCATATTTTCAGCTCCAAGCATGATAAAGTTATCACTCCCGATAATATTCTCTATTGGGCCTTGCTTGATCAATTGCCCAAACTTCAAGATTGCAACGTGTGTACACACTTTTTCAATTTCATCTAACATATGAGAGGCAATAACAATAGTCTTTCCACTTTTAGAAATGGTTCTAATTAGCTCCCTGATTTCTGCGATTCCTTGAGGGTCTAATCCATTTGTTGGCTCATCCAAAACGAGTATTTCTGGGTCATTCAATAATGCGCTGGCAATTGCCAAGCGTTGCTTCATTCCTAAAGAAAAAGTTTTGAATTTCGAATTTTTTCTCCCGATGAGGTCAACTTCTGTTAACACTTTTTCAATTCGCTGAGTTGGACTGTCTAAGTTTTTTATTCTTGCTACAATTTCCAAGTTTCTCACTGCCGAAAGGTAAGGATAGAAGTTGGGCGTTTCCAAAAGTGCACCCATTCTTTTTCTATTCTCAGTAGCATCACCATTATTGAACCAAGAATATGTCCCCTTTGATTGACGAATGACACCAAGTAGAATGGCTAAAGTTGTTGTTTTACCACTTCCATTTGGCCCCAAAAGACCAAACACCATTCCTTTTTCAACCTTGAGGGTCAACTGGTTTAAAGCTTTAACGTCTTTATACGATTTTGATAAACCATTTATTTCTAGAATTGTCTCCACTCTTACTTTTTTTGAACAATATAGGAAGAAACTTAAAGTATTTCTCACTAAATTATTATGGACGGTAATATGGGCGCAATTCAAGGCTTAAAAAGCTACGACTTTTACTTGTTTCTAAAGTTAAATAACGCGCTAAATTCTTTATCTTTGTGACCTAATAATTTAATTCTATGTACAGATCACATACATGCGGCGAATTACGCCCTTCGAGCATTGGACAAACAGTAACGCTTTCTGGGTGGTTGCAGAAATCACGTGATTTGGGTGGTATGACGTTCATTGATTTGCGCGACCGTTATGGGATTACACAATTAGCTTTCAATATGGATGAGGACGCGAAGGTGTGCGAGGAAGCTAGAAAACTAGGACGGGAATTCGTGCTTCAAATTGAAGGAGAAGTTATTGAACGCTCAAGTAAAAACACAAAAATACCTACTGGAGAAATAGAAATAAGGGTTTCTAAAATTACAGTGTTGAACGGTTCTAAAACACCTCCTTTCACCATTGAGAATGAAACAGATGGCGGAGATGAAATCCGTGCTCAATACAGATATTTAGACCTTAGAAGAAATCCTGTTCAGCAAAAATTATTATTGCGCAATAAAGTAGCATTAGAAACCAGAAAATATTTAGACACCCTAGGTTTTTTAGATGTTGAAACACCAATTTTAATAAAGTCAACTCCTGAAGGAGCAAGAGACTTTGTTGTTCCAAGCAGAATGAACGAAGGAGAATTTTATGCTTTACCACAATCTCCACAAACATTTAAGCAATTGTTAATGGTTTCTGGCTTCGATAGATATTATCAAATCGTAAAATGTTTCAGAGATGAAGATTTACGCGCTGACCGCCAACCAGAATTTACACAAATTGATTGCGAAATGGCGTTTGTTGAGCAAGAAGACATTCTAACTACTTTCGAAGGGATGATTCAACATCTTTTTAGTGAAGTTCGTGGTGTAGAATTGGACGCAACATTTCCTAGAATGACGTATGCTGAGGCCATGGAAAAATATGGTTCAGATAAACCAGATATTCGTTTTGCTCTCGAGTTTGTTGATTTAAACTCAGCGGCAAAAGGGAAAGGTTTTGGGATTTTCGATGAAGCTGAGCAAGTCCTAGCGATTAACGCACAAGATTGTGCTGGATACACAAGAAAACAGCTTGACAAGTTAACCGATTGGGTAAAAAGACCACAGATTGGAGCGAAAGGGATGATTTATCTTAAATGCAATGAAGATGGAACTTATAAATCATCTGTAGATAAATTTTATTCTCAAGAAAACCTTGCAGAGTGGGCTCAAGTAGCTAATGCTAAGCCTGGTGATTTATTATTGGTTCTTAGCGGCGACTTGGAGAAAGTTCGCAAGCAAATGGGTGAGTTGAGATTGCACATGGGCGACGAACTCGGATTGAGAAATCCAAATGTGTTTAAGCCATTATGGGTAATTGATTTTCCATTGTTAGAGTGGGATGAAGAAACCAACCGTTATCATGCGATGCATCATCCGTTTACTTCTCCAAAACCGGAAGACATGAATTTAATTGATACTGACCCTGGTAAAGTTCGTGCTAACGCATACGATTTAGCCATGAATGGAGTTGAATTAGGTGGTGGCTCTATCAGAATTCATGATAGAGAACTTCAGGCAAGAATGTTTGACTTATTAGGATTCTCAAAAGAAGAAGCAGAAGCTCAATTCGGCTTCTTAATGTCGGCATTCGAATATGGAGCTCCTCCTCACGGTGGATTGGCTTTCGGACTTGACCGATTAGTTGCAACGATGGACGGGGCAGAATCTATTAGAGACTATATCGCTTTTCCTAAAAATAATCGTGGTAGAGATGTCATGATTGATGCACCTTCTCCATTAAACGAAGAACAAATGAAAGAGTTAGGGATTAAGAAATTATAATGGCGAATTTTATTGAATATATTGGATACGCAGCGTCATTATTTGTTTTGTTGTCATTTTTAATGAAGAAAATGACAAATCTGAGGATGGTTAACATTGTCGGTTGTGGCTTATTTGTTTGGTACGGTGTTATGCTAAATTCCATTCCAATTATTATTACCAATTGTGCGATATTAGTTGTGAATATTTATTATTTGCTCAAAACGAAAAATCAATACTCGAATTAAAGTATTTTTACTTTATATATTACAGTCAAATTCTATGAGCTTAAGAAAAGGTAACTTAAACGTATACAATACTCTTTCAGGAAAGAAAGAAATCTTTGAACCTTTAAACGAGGGGCTTGTTGGACTATATGTCTGTGGACCTACGGTTTATAGTAATGTCCACTTAGGAAATTGTCGTTCATTCATATCTTTTGATGTTGTTGCTAGATATCTTCGGTTCATTGACTATAAGGTACGTTACGTGCGTAACATTACTGATGTAGGACATTTGGTTGATGATGCGGATCAAGGCGAAGACAAAATTTCTAAGAAAGCGCGTTTGGAACAGCTTGAACCAATGGAAATCGTTCAAGAGTATACCGTTGATTTTCATAAGGTTTTGGAGCAATTCAACAACATTCCTCCGAATATTGAACCAACTGCAACAGGACACATCATTGAACAAATCGAATTAGTTCTAAAAATCATTGATAAAGGTTTTGCTTATGAAGCCAATGGTTCTGTTTACTTTGATGTAGAAAAATACAACGAAACACATCCATACGGTGAACTCTCTGGCAGAAAAATAGAAGACCTGATTTCCAATACTAGAACATTAGATGGCCAAACGGAAAAGCGTGCACCCTTAGATTTTGCACTTTGGAAAAACGCATCAGATGAACATTTAATGAAATGGCCTTCACCTTGGGGCCTTGGATTTCCAGGCTGGCACGTAGAATGTTCAGCGATGAGCTCAAAATATCTAGGCGAACAATTCGATATACACGGTGGAGGAATGGATTTGAAATTCCCTCATCATGAATGTGAAATTGCGCAAGGAACATCAGCATCTGGACTTTCACCCGTAAAATATTGGTTACATGGAAACATGTTGACTTTGGACGGTAAAAAAATGAGTAAGTCTACTGGGAATTCAATTCTACCTGAAGAATTGTTCTCAGGCGACAACACTTTTATGGAAAAAGCATTTGACCCAATGGTTGTTCGTTTTTTCATGATGCAAGCACATTACCGAAGCACGTTAGATTTTACTTCTGAAGCATTAGTTGCAGCAGAAAAAGGGTATAACAAGTTAATGGAAGCGGTTTCTTTACTTGAAAAGTTAGAAGCTTCTGCTGAGTCATCTTTGGATGTTAATGAATTGATCAATTCATTTTACGCTGCAATGGATGATGATTTTAATGCCCCTATTTTAGTTGCAAATCTTTTCGAAGCTGTTAAGTTCATTAATTCAGTTAATGATAAAAAAGCAACAATTTCAAAAATGGATTTAGCTTCCTTAACTGAGGCAATGTTAGGTTTTGTTCAAGGTGTATTGGGAATTAAAAACGCTGATTCTGGCGCTGATAATAAACTTGCTCCAGTAATGGATTTAGTCCTTGATTTAAGACAAGAGGCCCGTGCGAATAAAGATTGGGGAACATCGGATAAAATTCGAGATGGATTAGCTGCAGCTGGTATAGTTGTCAAAGACGAGAAGGACGGAAGTAGTTGGAAGTAGATGACTCGCAAGCTCGTTAGTGATAAGTGTGGAGTTTTAAGTTGAAAACGAATGATTTAGTTTAGCTCGGTCTTGTTTCAATTAATAATTATTCTTAGCTTAAATAGGAAACAACCTAAAACGATGAGTAAAAGGAATTTAAAAGACAAAAGTTTTGACTTTGCTATCAGTGGTGTTAATCTTTACAAACATTTAGTCAGTAAGAAAGAGTTCGTTCTTAGCAAACAACTTTTGCGATCAAGTACTTCTGTAGGAGCAAACATTAGAGAGTCAAGAAACGCTCAATCAACAAAGGACTTTATTCATAAATTGTCCATTTCTCAAAAAGAATGTGATGAATCTATTTATTGGTTAGAATTATTGAAAGAAACTAATTACATCAACGACCCGGTATTTTCATTAATGAAAAATAACGCTACAGAGATTCTCCTTATGCTAAAAAGTAGTATTATTACTGCTAAGAATAACATGAACAAATGAGATTCAAAACTTAACACTTATCGTTCATAACTAACAACAATAGTCAACGTCAATGATTTCTCAAGATACCGATAAAAAACTCTTTCTCATCGATGCATTTGCACTTATTTTCCGTGCTTATTTTGCGTTTGCGAAGAATCCAAGAATAAATTCTAAAGGACAGAATACATCAGCCGCTTTTGGATTTACGACTTCTTTAATTGAAATTTTAAAAAACGAGAAACCAACACATATTGCAGTAGTTTTCGATCCTCCAGGAGGTTCAAAAACACGTAAAGAAGACTATCCAGAATACAAGGCTCATCGAGATGAAACACCAGAAGGAATAATTTCAATGGTTCAGCCGATTAAGGACATTATTTCTGCTTTCAATATTCCAATCATTCAAGTGGATGGCTATGAAGCTGATGATGTTATAGGCTGTCTTGCGAAGAAAGCAGAAAAGGAAGGATTCATAACATACATGATGACACCTGATAAGGATTTTGGTCAATTGGTTTCTGATAAAACATTTATGTTTCGTCCAGGACGAGGAGGCAAACCCGCAGAAGTTTGGGGGGTTCCTGAAATTTTAGAACGATTCGATGTGGAGAATGTTTTGCAAGTAATTGACGTGCTTGGATTACAAGGTGATGCTGCTGATAATATACCAGGAATACCAGGAATTGGTGGAAAAACGGCTTCGAAATTATTGAAGCAGTTTGGATCAGTTGAAGGAATCATTGAAAACAGTGATAAATTAAAAGGAAAGCAAAAAGAAAACGTTGAAAATTTTGCAGAGCAAGGGATTCTATCGAAACAACTTGCGACAATAATCTTAGATATTGATGTGGAGTTAAATGAAAAAGAGCTCAAAACATGCGACAGCAATCCGGATAAAATAAAAGCAGTTTTCACGGAATTAGAATTTAGAAATTTAGCTCGAAGAGTTCTTGGAGAGGACATCGTAGTCAATGCACCAGCAGCTTCACCGAGCGGTCAAATGGATTTATTTGGCACTCAAAGTCTAGTGGAAGAACAAACACCTGCTGAAACGTCAGATTGTAAAACAATTGCAACAGAAAAGCCTAGCTACCATCTTATAACTCAACCAGAAGAACGGAAAGAGCTGTTGGAATTATTGATGAAACAAAAATCGGTTTGTTTTGATACTGAAACTGACCGACTGGATGCTCTTCACGCAAACCTTACTGGAATTTCTTTCTCCTACAAGGCGAGAGAGGCCTTCTATGTTGCTACACCAAATAATTTTGATGACGCAAAAAAAATAGTGGAAGAGTTTCGTCCATTTTTTGAATCGCAAAAAATTGAAAAAATTGCCCACAACATCAAGTATGACATTAAGGTAATTAATCGTTATGGGATAAGTGTTCTCGCGCCTCTATTTGACACGATGATTGCTCATTATTTGATCAATCCAGAAGCAAAGCATGGCATGGATATTCTCGCAGAAAAGTTTTTAAACTACAAAACAGTAGCTATTGTAGAATTAATTGGGAAAAAAGGGAAGAACCAAAAGACAATGGCAGACTTAGCTCCGGAGGAAGTTGCGGATTACGCCTGTGAAGATGCGGATATTACCTTTCAACTGAAAGCTATTTTTGAACCAGAAATTCAAAAGGATCACCTAAAAGATTTATTCTACAACATAGAAATGCCATTGGTTGAAGTATTAAAATCAATGGAGCAAGAAGGAATAGCAATTGATGACGAAGGGTTAAAAAAATACTCCATTGAATTGGGCGAATCGCTCATTGAATTGGAAAAATCAATCAAAGAAGAAGCAGGTGTCGATTTTAATATTGACTCTCCTAAACAACTGGGACAAGTTCTCTTTGAACAAATGGAGATTTCTTCTAAAGCCAAGAAAACTAAAACAGGGCAATACGCTACAGGAGAAGATGTGCTGCAGAAACTAAAACATACGCATGTTATCATACCGATGATTTTGGAGTACCGTCAATTGAGAAAATTAAAAAGTACGTATGTTGATCCTTTACCGACAATGATGGATGAGGTTGATGGAAGAATTCATACGAGTTTCATGCAAACGGTTGCAGCAACTGGGCGATTGAGCTCTCACAACCCTAACTTACAGAACATTCCAATTCGTACCGATAAAGGAAAGGAAATCAGAAGAGCATTTATCTCTCGTGGAGAAGACTTTAAGTTAATGGCGGCAGATTATTCTCAAATCGAGTTGCGTATTATTGCGGCATTGAGTAAAGATAAAAATATGATTGCGGCGTTTAATGACGGTTTGGATATTCACGCTGCCACCGCGGCAAAAGTGTATGGAATTCCATTAGAAGAAGTGACTAAAGATCAACGAAGTTCTGCTAAGGCGGTCAATTTTGGAATTATTTATGGACAATCTGCTTTTGGATTAGCACAAAACTTAGGAATATCTCGGAAGGAAGCCAAGCAAATTATTGACAGTTACTTTGAGCAGTATCCAACGATAAAAGACTACATGGATGGCGCTATTAAATCAGCTCGAGACAAAGGATTTGTGGAAACTATCATGAAACGAAGGCGTTATTTAAAAGACATTAATTCAGCGAATGCCGTTGTTCGTGGTTTCGCAGAACGAAATGCTGTTAACGCTCCAATTCAAGGATCTGCGGCGGATGTTGTGAAACTTGCAATGATTGGTGTCCATGGAGTGATGAAAGAGAAAGATTTAAAATCAAAAATGTTATTGCAAGTTCATGATGAATTGGTTTTTGATGTTCACAAAAGTGAGATTGATATTCTTCAAAAATTGGTAAAACACGAAATGGAATCGGCAGTTGAAATGGCTGTTCCTTTAGATGTTGAAATGGAAGTCGCCGACAACTGGCTAGAGGCACATTAATTTGTTCAGTTTTTTTTAGAAGAGTATCACTACTCGGGTACTTTCTCCCATTTTACTTCATCCAATAACTTCATGAAGAGCTTTTCAAAAGCTAAAATTGAACGGGGATAATCATACCGCTTTCTCACTGTTTTTCGTTTACCATCAATGACAATAGAAGTATTAGTTTCAGGGAGGTCTGATACATACCTATTGTCGTATTCATCGCTTAAGTTCATGTAATCTATTTGCTTAGCCATATCAGAAAATGTGTCCATTTTCTCCTGGTTAATCCTAGCACTGAAAAAACCAATTTGATCAATATTTTTAATTCCTTCCAGAGAAACGTGACCGCTGTTATAGATTTTCAGTTTAAAAACAGGGCATGTTCCAAAGCAGTATCCTTTGTTAATAGAAGCGAACAAAGAATCGTCTTGTAAGACATCCACCAAGGTTACTGTTCCATTTCCTTGTGGCACATCCGTCTTGTCGACTAATGGAGCAACGGGTGGTGGCGGAACATCTTGACTTCCTGTTTCTTTCGTTTGAGCACAGGACAGCAACGTTAAGCCAACTATTAATATGGTGAATACTTTTTTCATGTTTAGTCAAAGTTATTAATTTCTTTTAGTACAAAGCAAATAGTTTGCCAAAGAAATTACAAAGTCCACACCAATTTAAGGAGAAAATAGGTCATCGCTATAATGCTAATTTAAAATCTAAAAAGAGTAATGGTAAAGCTTAATTTTGTTCGGAGAAACCTCATTTACCCAAACAGACTTGACATTATTATCCCCATCATTAGAAATAAGACTTCCGGTGAAAGGGGTTAAACCATCATAGATAATTTTCTGAACTGTATAAGTAGGGCATGAGTAAAAAGCCATCTTTCAATATCCTAATAACTCTGTTCGGATTAAAAGTAACAACTCATTTGAATTGACCAAATTTATCGCCGTATTGGAGTTCCTGATCCCGATACTGCAATACCAATAAGAATTCTTCCAGCAACACGCATAATTTCTCCCGTATCAACATTCATTTTTTTACGTGTTTTTTTGTTTGTTTCTTCGGCTAAAAGAACACCATTTGCAGTTACACCTCTATTTGTGCTGTTGTTATTAATGATTGGTTCATATAGTTTAGGAAGAGTTATATAGTCCGCTGGTTGATCAAATAAAGGACTTGGACTTGGAGTAATGTTGAAATGAACATAATCGTAAAGATATCCTTCCATTGCTGCACCTTCTATTCCTGCATCCATGCATACCACTTCCGCCTTGCTCCTTTCCTTTTTCGACATATTACGTCGGCTTGTATTTATTTGCTTTATATCTCTATAATAGTTCGCGTCTCTGCCTTTTTCATATGAAAACAAAGATGATTCTGAGTTGATACGGGAATCACTCAGTTGATTAACTACTAACCCCGTATGCTCATTATTATCTACAGAATGTACTCGCAAAGCTATATCTAGATACTGCTTGTTCTTATATTTCTTAAATTCTACTATTGCGCTTTCTCCACTTGGCCAGTTGATAGTATACTTTCCATTTGAATATGAAATAACTCCTCCTTTAGATAAATAATAATATTTATCAATCGTTATTACTTCTCCATTAATACGCAAAGCTGAATAGCCTACTTCATCTGGCTTTTCGTTTGGGTACAAACTAACGATATCTCCAGAGACATTCATGGAAACAGCTGTTGCAAATGATGCATTCCTATCAATTGCTTCAAAACGCGCCTGAACTTCAAATGTAGATGTATTCGATTTAGCCAGAACAAATTCTCCAAGTTTGAAGTTTTGAGAATACTCATTGCTAAAGCTTACAATATGCGGCTCACCAAAAGTCTGGCTAGTTCTAACGGTTGAAGGACTACTAATCATAGCTAGCATTCTCAAAACATCAAATCCTAGATCAATAACTATGTCTGTTCCAATTCGTTCTATACTATCATTCTCTCTAAGCAACTCTAAAACTCTAATACGTCTATCCTCTGGAACAAAAGCAAACAATTGTGAAGCTGTTAAAACTTCAGGAAAGGTTCTGTCAAGAGCAGGCTCATTATTAGACATCGCTATAAAACTAGATGCGAGCCAATCTCCTCGAATTGGATCCCAATCAGTAAGAGTTGTTTGAATATCACGCAAATTATTATTAATCCTAACATTTTGCGCTTGTCCTGTTATGCCTAACATGAAAGTCACGGCAATTAAAAGTAAAGTTTTTTTCATCTCTTTTAAGTGTTCAATGAATATCATGGCAAATATAGAACATACAAGTGTTGGTTGAAAACAACTTTACCATTTTTATTACTATATTATTTAATATATAGTCTCATTATAATTTTATTATCAACAAGTTAACCACCATTTTTATTACTACTTAAATGGTAATAAATGGTTTTGGCACGCTGTTTGAATTACTCTCATCAAACAACTTTAAAACTTCAAATCATGAAAAACGAAGAACAAAAATCAACAGCAGTTAAACTAATGTTATCCGCAACACTTCAAGAGTATTTAGTTTATATTCAAAATTTATCTCCAAAAGTTTGCTAGAATGACATTATCAAATAACGACAAGTAAAAGGGTTTCCATTCTATATAGGGACCCTTTTTTTAGTATACTTAACGCAGGATCTCAGTTCGACAAGCAAATATTTTAACACTCTCAACAACATTTGAGAAGTCCTATCCAATATTAATCGATGCCTAACCCAAGGTCATTTTTATTGATTTCAATACTATCATTTAGCTCAAATTTAACTGAGGATTGACAAACTTAGATTTGTAACACAAATTAAGAGAACGATAAGAAGTATAAATTTCTGAATTGTATATTTAGGGTATGAGTATAAAATCATCTTTCAATTAATTTTTTCATTATCCTAATAACTTTGTTCTGATTAAAAGTAACAACGCATTTGAATTGACCAGGGTTGTCAATTCTAGTTATATTCAATTTCCCAGCTCCTGTTCTCCATCACATTCTGCAAAGTGACTAATTCTTCAGCTTGCTGAAATGTTTCTTGAACGTTTGTTAAAGTAAGTTTTTGATTTTCAATTATAGGTTTCAACCCAAATGGAAATGAAACTTTATCTGACGTTTTGTAATTTTCACAGAACAGAAGCCATTTTTTCAGCAAATTAACAGACTCATTATCGCTTAATTTAAATTCACTCGACTTTACAGAACAGAAAAAGTGAATGGATTTCTTTGCTCTTGTTAAGAGAACATTCAATCGGTTTCTTCCATTTACAGCGTTCATCGGTCCAAAACGCATATGAAACTCGCCATCGCTATTCTTGGAATAGGCAAAGCTTATCAGTAGAATATCACATTCATCGCCTTGTACATTTTCGAGAGACTTAAAAAAGCCATCGTTTTCTTCTGACAAAAAAGCCTGAGATACTGGCGACAATTTACCCCAAATACAAGTCAATTGTTGCTCAGAAAATGCAACTACTCCTATAGAGAGATGCTTTTTAGCAAATTCATTGATGTGTTTTGCTATTGCTTCGGCTTCTATTAAATTCTCTCGGTTATCAAAAATACCACCTTCACAATAATGATAATTTATTGGATTTAGTTGTTCCCCAGAAGGATATACCTTCAGTTCACCGTTGTAGAAATGCTTGTTCGAAAAGGCTATTAGATCAGGGTTTACACTGCGGTAATGGTGACTCAAACTTGTTTTCTTCCAATTGTAATTGCCTTGATGTAAAAGATCTATTACCTCAGATGTTCCTGTTTTGAAATAGTATGTTGGACCCATTTGATGTTGATCACCTGCAACCACAACTCTATTGGAACGTTGAATTACACCCAGTGCATTTTGAAGTGGAATTTGACTCGCCTCGTCAAAAATCGCTACATCAAAGATATTCTCTTCCATAGGGAAACATTTAGCGAGTTGCGTTGGGTTACTCAACCAAATTGGCTTCAATAATTGAATCCATTCTCGTGCTTCCGAATTATACAACTCCCGCAAGGAAGGATGACTACGTGTTTTAGAAAACTCCTTAATCAACAATGATTTCCCTTTCCTTAATCGCGCCTTTAATTGCTTATCACTCTCCGATAATTTTCTTGCAGGAATAGTTAATAGCTCTGTATAAAAGTCAAAGCGTTTTTTCTGTCCATTTTCAATGGATTTCGCGAATAAAATTGCCTCCTGTTTTTGTGCACTAATTATTGTCGAAACCTTCTCTTTTATGTCGCTAATCTTGAATGAAGAAAGCGCAGGGTATTTCTCTTTAAATCGCACCAAGTGACTTTTAAAAAGCTCTCCTTTAAACTTCTCTGCGGAACCATTTCTTAAAAGTGAAGAAAGAGCTAAATCTGAGAAGTTTTCAGAAATTAATTTTACGGATATTAGCGCGGGTAATTTATTAATTAATTGCTTTAAAAATTCGTTGATATCCGTCGATTTTTCAAAACGAAACACTTGGTTCAACACTTGATGTAATTCTCGTAAATGTGTGTGCGAATCCCTTAAAAATTGCTTCCGTTCATCTGGAAAGTTATTAATTTTTTGCCATTCTTCTTCCGAGTAATACGTTAAGGTTTGAAAAATTTGTGGGACATCAATTTCAACATTTTCTATCCCAAATTCGCAAAAATCAATTGAAATTTGCGAAAAACTATTGATTGTTGCAATTTGTTTCTTGTGCTTTAGCAACTCTTTTTCTGCTTCGATGAAGGGCATTTTTGAGATTTCATGCCAACGTTTTTTGAGCTTTCTCTTCGTGAAAAAAGTAATTCCTTTTAAGCGAGATAAGAGTGAATTTGTCTCCGATTCTGAAGGGACAATTATCCATTGAGTTTGATTTTTCTGAATTACCTCCAATTGAATTCTAGCTTTTAAATATTTTTTTCTCAAGCTTAAAAAGCGCTTGTGCTGAGCTGAACCAGTTTTAAAGATTTCGTTGTATTTTTTGTACAAATCATTGTTGAAAATCTGGCAGATTGCCGCCTCCTTTTTTAGAGTATCGAAATCACTCCAAGATGAAAATTCACAGGATTTCTTAAGTGTATTAAGTTGTGCTAACCACGCGTTGATTTTCCCGTCAAATAGTGAAAGATTCTCCGTTTTTAAAGCGGTTGATTTGAACCTCCCTAAAGTTGACGAAAGGTGTTTTTTGTAAACCTCATTTATAGAGGCCTCCAATTCGAGAAAATCACTCACTTCTAATACAGAACTAGAATACTCTGCATCAATTAATTCTAGTTGTTCATATTCTTTAAAAAATGTAGAGAAAGAGACCCCTCCAATTAACTTTTCATGCGCCAACAAATTTAACGTTAACTGCAATCCATCTTGGTATTGTTCTGAAAGCTTTAGATTGTTGACAGGAACTATTTCATAGTTGTCCAGGTGATCCCAAGTCGCTTTTAAGCTCTGTAAAAAGGTATGACTCAAATAATCCGAGCTTGCGATAAAGCAATATTTATCTAGAGAAAACTCACTTAATTTTTTTACCAAAACGGCTAAGGCTACATGTTTTTCAGAAACAACAATGCTGGTTTTATCGCTGTGGAGTAACTTTGCGATTACATTGGTTAGAACTTGTGACTTGCCTGTTCCAGGAGGGCCTTGAATGACGCAATTATCATTTTTGACGGATTCAAAAACGGATTCATGATCCAAGTCTGCAGAGAACAAATTATCGTTTGGTAAATCAAGATTTATTCTTTCAACCCTCTCTTCGCCAAACAAGCTCTTCAGATTTGGTGAGTAATTATCAATTGATTTCAGTTCTTCGAGTTCTTTGATAATTTGAAAACGATGATGGTGGAAATTTCCTATAACTCTAGTTTCCTCCGACTTGATTTTTATTCCCGTTTCACTCAATAAACCAAGCAATTGTTCTTTTCCATTTTCAAGAGAGAATTCAACGTCAGAAGAGTTCTCTAGAAAATCAAGGATATAGGGATTAATAAAAAGTTCCTCCTCCTCAAAAGAAAACTGGACCTCTTGATTGATACGGTCAACCTTATAACTTAAAGGGTATAAAAACAAAGGTGTTTCGGTGTTTTCCGAATTTATATCAATTGTGCCTTCAGCTAGACAGAGAGAATTTACGCCCGACTCCTTTTGTGTCTTTTTTGTATCGCGAAGAATACGTTTTGGAAAGTGATCAATCTTAAACTTTAAATTTTCTCCAAGAGTGACAAAGAATAAGTTCTTGTTTTCTTTATCCAAACGAACGAGCACATCATTTGCATTGAAAACTTTCGTTTCCATCAATAATTCTTCGATCCTATTTTTTAATGAAAGTGACACGGCTATAAAAGTAAACAACTTTTTATAGATTAGTTGAGATTAGTCTGATCTACTTAAAAAGGTTGCCTTTTTATTAAAATTGAGCGCACTTATATTACTGCTTTCGCTATATTTACTATTCTTGCTCACTAACCAGAAATTTGAAGGAAACTAAATTTATAGAACAGAACAAAGACAAGTGGAAGCGCTTTGAACAACTCTATGAATCTAAATCAAATGACCCTGAAGAATTGAGTGAACTCTACATGGACATAACGGATGATTTAAGTTACGCTCAAACATTTTACCGAAGAAGAACTGTGCGTGTTTATTTGAATAAACTTGCACAAAAAGTATATACTGGAGTTCACAAGCAAAAAGGAGAATCTTTCAAACGATTTATCGATGTCTGGAGAGTTTCTTTACCGTTAGAAATATACCGCTCAAGAAAAAGTCTGTTACTTGCACTGGTTGCGTTTTTAGTGTATTCGTTAATTGGTGTAATTACGACGGTGATTGACCCTGAATTTCCGAGAGTGGTCCTCGGAGATTATTATGTGAACATTACACTAGAAAACATCCAAGAAGGAAATCCTTTAAAAATTTACGAAGACGATGATCAGTTGGCCATGTTTGTAAGAATCACTACAAACAACATGAAGGTGGCATTTTTGACCTTTTTTGTTGGTTTCTTCTTCACTATTGGCACTCATTTACTCATGTTTTACAATGGTGTTATGCTCGGTTCTTTCCAATATTTTTTCTATACAAAAGGACTATTGATAACAAGTTTTTTAGGAATCTGGATCCATGGTGCATTTGAAATTTCGGCAATTGTTCTTGCTGCTGGTGCTGGAATAACAGCAGGTAATGGGTTGCTGTTTCCTAAAAGCTATACGCGTATGCAATCTCTTCAACTCTCAACAAAACGGGGCTTAAAAATCATGATGAGCCTTGTCCCTTTTATCATTGCGGCAGGGTTTTTAGAAAGCTATGTTACTGCTAATTATCAAGTGTTGCCAGAATGGTCTAAGTGGGCACTAATTTTATTTTCTTTCGGCATCATCCTCTTCTTTTATGTCTTTTACCCAATTTATGTAGCGAGAAAGTATCCAGAATTAATTACAGAAGAAGAAGTTGGAAACTTTCAAGACAGACAAAAGACTAACTTCCAAAAAATTAGAGGTTCTGGAGAAGTGATTGCAGATTCTTTTAGAATGTATCGCTTTATCTTCAGAAAAACAGCAAAAGTTTTTGCGCTCATTGTATTTCCTGCAATTTTTGTGATTGTTGCCTTTCAAAATCTACATTCTCCGATTTTTCAACAATCCGAACATTGGTATGATTGGGCTTCTCAATTGAAATTTATGATTGGATATCGATTCGTAGACATGCAAGACTATATCGTTTTTGCTATTTGGTCGTTCATTTTCGCACTCATTTTCTCAACTGTGTTTTGGGGTGTTCGAACCTCTGAAGAAGCATTCTCATGGAGCTCATTTTTCCAATTTCAATGGAAAAAACTGTTTGGAATATGGTTGGCGAACCTGTTCCTCTTTTTGTCGGTTTTATTATTGCCCTGGTATTTATTGCTGTTTGCTGTATTTCTGCTGCCATTCTTCTACCTCAATGCAGCAGCAATGGCGTTAGATGATGACACGTTTAAGGGTCGGTTTAGAAAGGGATTTCGTTATGGTAAACAACACTATGGAACATCATTGGTACTCTTATTAATATTGATCGGGTTAACGGCTATTATTACTCAACCCATTGCTCTCGTATTCAGCATTCATGAAGGAGGGGAAGGAGAACCAATGATGAGAGATTTATTGGACATGACAGCGGACTTTGTGAAACGAATCGCACAAATTTATACGGATGACTATATGATTTGGGCAAATATGCTCAGACAGTTTGTTTACATTTTATGCATGCTAGCAATTTTACCTTTAATGATAATTACAATGTCATTTGGTTTTTATACAGAACGAGAAAAATCGGAAGCAACAGGTTTACGAAAACTGTTCGAGCTATTTGGAAAAAGGAGTAATACAAAAGAATCGGATTCAGATTATGAATAAAATCATTCTATATATCGTCGTATTCTTATTCGCCTTTTCTGCGCATAGCCAAAACAAGAAGAAACAACTTTGGAAGTCGGAGAAAGAAAAACTTGAATACCGTAAAAAAACAAAATACAATGGTCCTGAAGATTGGTCTGGTGCTTACCCTTCTCATTTGGAGGATGAAGATTATGTCTCTACAAGTTCGAGCGAGTCATCAAGGAGTAATAGCTCCTCTCGAAACCTAAGGTATAATCCGCAACAAATTCAACGTGATAGAAAACGATTGGACGGATTTGATAGAGGTGGAGGGGTTGAATTTGACCCGACAGTAGAACGTCCTAACCCAATTGAGCTTCCTGACATTGACCCAATAGACATTGACCCAATTGATTTGGACATGCCGGATATTGACTTGCCATCAATCCCAATGTCATTTTGGAAAGGTGTGATGTTTATATTCATATTTGTTGCTGTGTTCGTTATTGCTTATCTAATTATTAAGAACAAAAAGCCATCTGATAAAAAGCTGATTTATGACGTAGAAGACGATTGGAACCCAGAAGTTATTTCAAAAACAGAATTAGAATTACGTCTTGAAGCTGCAATTGAAAAAGAAGACTATAGAGAATGTATTCGAATTTACTTCACTTTTATCTTAAAAGAATTGATTCGTAAATCTTGGATTCAGTGGATGAAAGAGAAAACAAATCATCATTATGTCATAGAAATGCAGCACCGTACAAATGCGATGTCATTTCATGAATGTGTTCGTATTTACGATATTGTATGGTACGGAGATTATAATATCGATAATGACATATACGAATTATTGAAGCCAACCCTGGAAGAATACTACCAATCTTTAGATCCTGTTAATGAATAAACAAACTAAAATAGGATTAGTTGGCGGTATTGTCTTAGTGATGATGCTATTGATTTGGCTATTTTCCTACGGCAGCAATGATAACAAAAAGAAAAGCAAACAAGTCTTTACATCAACAAATTGGACGAAAAAATACCAGGTTTACGATAAGAATCCTTTAGGGCTCTACCTATTTACAGCCCTCTCTAGAGTTCATATTGATTCTAACCATACGGTTATGGTAGCGACAAGTGATACGATTCTTGATTCATTAATTCGTGCAAATGATGACCCAAAGACTTTTTTGTTTGTGGGCAATCATTTAGGTCTTCACTCTGTTGAATTTAAAATGATTCTTGATGAGGTAGAAAAAGGATCGGATATCTTTTTAGCATACAACAAGATTACAGAGAATATAGCAGATGCTCTTTTTGAAGATTCCGACAACCTTTTCGATTACGCACCCTCAATAAATATTTATACAGAAAAGAAAAAATATTCAATGCTGAACATTTTTCAAACAGATACAATTGCCGATAATTGGAGTGCATTTGGAAAAATTGAACTCAAAAATGCAGTAAATTACAAGGTGCTATCCTCCTTTATGAAAATGAGCAATTTCATCAAATACAAACATGGAAAAGGTAGAGTTTTGCTAAACACAACGCCTAAAGCTTTTTACAATTACCAATTAAAGAGAAAAACAGGCTTTAAGTATTCAGAATTCGTTCTCAATCAGCTGTCTCCAAATCAAGACATTATTATTTTAGAACTTGGACGGCTTTCTGACAATTATGGCGATGAAGATGTGGATGAAGAAACGGGGGACAAACTCAAAAAAGATGATAGCTATTTGACATTACTCTTTAAGAACCCCACACTATTGAAAGCAATGCTTCTTGCGATCATTGGCATGCTGTTATTCGTTATATTCCGCTCAAAGAGAACACAGCCTGTTGTACCATACATCAGCCAGAAAAAAGACATGACACTCGCATTTGCAGATACCATTACCTCTATATATTTTGCGAAAAGGAATCCATATGGACTTTTACAAGTTCAAAAGCGCAATTTCTATTCGATGGTACAAAAGCATTTTTATATTGACTTAAGCCGTGACGATAAAAAGAATGCTATCGAGTCTCTAGCGGAAAAGAGTAATTATAAAAAAAAGGAGTTAATTCAATTAATCAACTTATTTGAAACAAAAGAAGCATTCTCTGTAGATGATCAGTACGTTTCAAAAACATTAATTATGCAACAAGAGTTTTATCGTTCAGTGGGTATTATTAATGATAAAACAATGGAGCGAACGAGTCAGCGAGAGGCAATTTATAGACGTTCTTTGTTCTTACCCGGAATTCTTATTTTAGGAGGAATATTTGTATTCTTTTTCGGAATTCACGAACTTGTTAATGCAAAAGGCTACGGAATTTTATTATGGCCAATGGGGTTTAGTTTGATTTTTATTGGTTCTCTTCGAATAATTAGACCTTATTTGAAAATTGAAGGAAACAATTGGAAGTATTACTCCGCATGGAGCTTGAAAAAGACCTTCAACCAAGATGAGATTACGCAAATTGAAATTTTAACAAAAGGAACGATTGTTCATTTTGGGGAGAATAAAAAACTAATTATTAATTATTGGGACTTAAGTCGTTTTGATCAAAAGCAATTTAAACGATTTATCTCAAAACTTCATACACAACAATTATGATGAACACAGACGAAAACGAGAATGTAACGCCAAGTAACGAGGGAGAAAACGAAGCAGCCAATACTGATGCTCATTCAAACTACAAGCCTTCTGGAGAAGAAAAGAAGGAAGAGGCGCCAGTTGAAAAAAACCCTGAACTAGCAACTGATAGTAAAGCGGAAGGTGTGGATAAATCTTTTGGTTTTGAAAGAGAAAACAAAGAACTCATTTGGGTTTCCCAAAAGGTGAGTAATGTTCGAACTGAATTGGCCAAATACATCATTGGACAAACAGAAATGGTTGATTTATTAATGACAGGGATTTTTGCAAATGGTCATTTATTGCTAGAAGGTGCTCCAGGTGTGGCAAAAACATTATCAGCGAAAGCACTTTCAAAATCTCTGAATGTTGAATTCTCTCGAATCCAATTCACACCAGATATGATGCCTTCAGACGTAATTGGAACGGCTGTTTTTAACTCTAAAGACGCCACTTTCACATTTAGAAAAGGCCCGGTTTTTTCCAATATTGTTTTAATTGATGAAATTAATCGCGCACCAGCAAAGACACAAGCAGCGCTTTTTGAAGTAATGGAAGAACGTCAAATCACTTACGATGGAAAAAGGTATCCTATGTCTTTTCCTTTTATTGTTATCGCAACGCAAAACCCAATAGACCAGGAAGGAACTTATAATTTACCTGAAGCACAGTTGGATCGTTTCCTGTTTAAAATTAAAATAGACTATCCAGAATTACAAGAAGAGGAGGAGATATTACAACGGTATAAGAATGAAATTAAGTCTCCAAGTTTAGACAATATAGTTGCTGTATTTAGCGCAGAGGAGCTTCAGAAAATTCAAGATGCAGTGTCAAAGGTAATTGTTGAAGATAATTTGGTGAAATACATTGCCGCGATTACACATAAGACAAGAAACCATGGCAAGATTTATCTTGGTGGTTCCCCAAGGGTTTCATTGTCAATACTCAAGGCCTCAAAGGCAATGGCTGCTATACGTGGACGAGACTTTGTAACGCCTGAAGACATTCAATTTGTGGCTGTTCATGTTCTCAATCATAGATTAATCATGACACCAGAAGCAGAAATGGAAGGGATTAGAGTAGAAGAAGTAATCCAAGAGATCGTTAAAACAATAGTTGTACCAAGATAATAAACAACAATTAATAAAAACAGATTGAAAATTCTAAGGAACATATACCTAACGAAGTGGTTTTTTGCACTATTTGTGCAGGTAATTATTTTATATGTAATTGCATTTTCTCTTCCATGGATTGAGTTTATCGCTAACGTTGTTCTTGCATCTTTAATTGGAATTACAATGATTGACATATTGCTTGTTTTTAGCAATTCAAAACCGATTACGGTAGAACGAAAAGCAAAACAAAGACTCAATCTAGGAGACGCGAATACGATTGAGTTAAAGGTGATAAATGAAACCGGTCAACCACTAAACTTTACTCTAATTGAAGGATATCCAGTAGAGATGCAAGATCGTTCAACTGTTCTTTCAGGAACCCTCTCTTCACATTCATGGAAAGAATTCAGTTATTTGTTTACTCCAAAGAAAAGAGGGGAGTATCATTTCGGAAATGTATTTGTTGTTATTCGATCGATGTTTTTTCTGGCATCGAGAAGAATAGATATTCCAATGGAAGAATTGATTCGTGTTTACCCTTCAGTGCTGCAATTAAAAAAGTATGAATTACTTGTATTTCAACAGCAAAAAATAAACAACGGTATTAAACGCATTCGCCGACTTGGCAATAACAGTGAATTTGAACAAATTAAAACATATGTTCAAGGGGATGATTTAAAATCGATTAATTGGAAAGCAACAAGTCGCAGAAATGAATTAATGGTCAATCAGTACCAGGAAGAAAAGTCGCAAAGTATCTTTTGTATTATTGATAAAAGCAGAAGTATGCAAATGGAATTTGATGGACTTTCTATGCTCGATTACGCAATTAATTCATCTTTGGTTTTCACCAATATCGCATTGAAAAAGGGCGACCGAGCTGGACTGATAACTTATTCCGATAAAATTGGAACAGTATTGCCAGCTGAGCGTTCTTCAGGACAAATGCGACGGATCCAGAATGTATTGTACAATCAGAAATCCTTATTTAAAGAAGGTAATTATGAGCTTCTATTTCAATCTGTAAGAAGGGTGGCGAAAACGCGTTCTCTCTTGATGCTATTTACAAATTTCGAGACAGAGTTTGCAATGAGAAGAGCAATGCCGTACTTGAGAAAGTTAAATCAAAAGCATATTTTAGTTGTTGTGTTCTTTCAGAATAGTGAATTACAAGAATTAGCCTTTCGACCTTCAAAAACAGTACAAGAAGTCTATCAAGCTACTGTTGCGGAGAAACTAATTTCGGTTAAAGCAAAAATTGCACGTGAACTCAAGCAAAATGGAGTTCAAACAATGCTTACCTTACCTGAAGACCTATCGATAAACACGATAAACAAGTTCCTTGAGTTAAAAGCAAGGGGATCGATATAAACATGTAATGATTGGCCTGATTAAGAATTAGCCACTTTATTAGCTGTTTTTTTTATAACGTTTAGGCTTTGCTTTCGTGCCGATTTCTCAAGTATCTACTTTTCGGCATGATGTATATGCGATGATATAATTGAATTAAAATGATTTTCCTAGTTTCATTGACATACCAAATTGAATTTCTTCTTTTGGATCATGATAAATTTGAGGTCCAAAGTCCAAACTAAAACGAAATCCTTTCTTACCTAAAAATGTCATGCCAGCAGGGATATAATGTTTAGGGCCTATTAGTATCAGCATTCCTTCAGAAAAACCAATTAAAAAAGAAACTTTCCCATTTGACAATTTTGGGAAGTAAATTTTCGTTCCTATTGACCCACCAATAAGACCTATAGATGCATCAATTCCCCATCTTGAATAAAGAACTCTTTCATACGATACGCCAATCCATGGATCAAAAAAACCTAACGTTCCGCTAATCGTATTTTTGAGTTCGCTGTCAATTCTTGGCTTGGCAGCTTTTTTTTCTTCTTCTGGCTCGGAAGGAATTGGGTTTACTGAATTATAAATGCCATTTTGTGCACTTAAATTGCAACTGACAAAAAAAATAAAAAGGATGGTTAACTTAAACTTTTCAGGCATTAATTTTATATTTAGAGATAACGTTAAGGCTATGCGCCGTTGCGTTGACTAAAGATAAAATTTAATTCGGAGTAAGGACTTGCGAGCTGGAATGATTTATCATTCGTAGCGAGATTTAGCAATGGAGTATAGGTAATGTTAGCAGTATTATCAGTATTATCATTCGGTGAGGTTTATGCTCAAATCATACTTTTTATTTTGAACTACCATTAGATCAGGAATCAATTCTTCCACATGTGACCGTGATAAAGACAGTCATATAATTTAGTATTACCTCCTTTACTCTATGCGCACTTAATAACTGGGGAGGAATAAGGATCAATTTATGATCACTCTTTTCTGTGATTTCTCTTGGTTTGAATAAATCTCAAGAATATAAACACCCGGACTTAAAGCACTTACATTAATGCTTTCTTTAGGTTTTTCTTGTGTAAGAATATATTTACCAGAAACATCGCAAAGCGTCAATTTAGTAAGAGGCACATCAGCTTTTAAATAAATAATATCGTTCACTGGATTTGGATAAGCCTGAATTGAAGAATTTAATTGCGAATTATCCTTAACACCTAAACCATTGTTTTGATAGACCCTGACATAATCAATAACCATTGGACTTTGAGTAAATGAAGGACTAATTGACCCAGATATTCCACCCATTGCAATATTTAATATTAGATATTGCTCTAAATCAAATGGCCATGTATTTGCATCTTTAACAGCTGGATTATAAGTATAGAATCCCACACCATCAACTAAAAATGTAATTTGATTTGGAGACCAATTAACTGAGTATATATGATAATTATTAGTAACATCACTAATTACTTGAGAAGCAGTGTTTATAGTGCTTCCAGAGCTTGAAGGTGTATGCAATGCACTCGATGTATGATTTACAGTACCTAACCCATGTTCCATAATATCTATTTCACCACAGGAAGGCCATGAAGTATTACCAAAACCTTGAGTTTGCCAGTAAGCTCCAGATTCGCTAACATTCCTACCTAAAGTCCAAATAGCTGGCCAGGTACCACTACCTGCTGGTAATTTGGCCCTTACATCAACTCTTCCATAGGTAAACGCAAACTTGGAGTTTAACCTTGCAGACGTATATTGTTTTGTTACGCCTTGGTCTGTAAAAGATTCCTTGATGGCAACAATATTTAAATTATCGTCTTCTACAAAAGAATTTTCTATACGATTTGTATAATGCTGCTCTTCTCCATTAAACCAGCTTCCTGCTGCTGGTAATTGTGTTTGATGAAACCAATTTATAGAATTAATTGCTGTTTTTCCGGGTGTATCAAACTCATCAGACCAAACTAAATCCGTGTACTCTACATCAATTGCATTAAGGTCTACATGTACAGAACCATCATCAATATCATCTATTAAAAAAGTTCCAGCAACTGAACTTCCATCATCAATTCTAATAGTTAACCTATTATATTCACCATTACCTCCAATAGTTGAAAAATCAAAGGTCAGTTCTGTCCACATATTCTGAGAAGTTGTTGTTGCTTCTACTTCTATATTTGCGTTTGTTCCGCTCTCAAGCTTAACTATAACTGTATGAGAATTAGCATCAGAGGCATAAAACTTTAATGTTATTACATCATTAAAATCTAAGTCAATAGATCTATCTAAATCCATATAATTACCCTGTTCTAAAACAGAAATATCACGACCAAATTGACCTACTGTATTATTTGCGTCTGTTGGTGAAGGTGCCGTTGTAAATGTACTACCTCCCCAGTTGCTAAACACATCAGAGTTATCTGAAAAATCGAGAGGCATTTGTTGTGAAAATGAAAATTGGGATGATATAAATAGGGCGAAGATTGAAATTATGAAGCTTTTTTTCATGCTAGCATTTAATTTTAATAAGATATTATAAAAGCACAAATGTAATTAAAAATACTTTTTGTTAAAACAACAATAAGTATTTTTAATAACTGTGAGTATAATAGGACTTCTAACTAATCCATAAATAAAAGCAAAGGATTAATCATCTGAAAATATACGAATATTATTAATCTGAACGTTAGAAAACGTAAGGCTTAGAATGAAATTAATTCAGAGTAAATGTTTTATAAGCTAATTTTATTTAGAAATAACATTTACACAATTTTCAGGCCAATACTACAAGTTTACATTTACTGCTAACGTTTTGAAGCTAAGAAGTCGTAAGGACTTCTTATCGAGATTGTGTTTTAAAGATAAGAATGATTTTCTTACTAGAATTTATAGTACGAAGCGTAAGTTCCGTATGCTTTTTAGGTGCGGTTATGTACACTACATTAGTTATATATTGTTACTTTACCCAAGAACCCGATAGTTTTCGAATGATGCCATCTTCACCTTTAACTTTAACGTCGATTATTATGAGTTCTCCTGTTGTCATTGAATTTGTACCGTCGAGCATTTCTTTAGAAAGTAAGTTGCCTTGACCGTCAAATTTAGTTTCATTTATACTACACGCCCATTCAACGATTTCGAAATTCGCTTCAAACGATACTTCTGGCGCGTATTTGATTTCTATTTCTGCCGATTCAGAACTAGTCGATCCTGCCTTATTAGTCCCCCAAAATAGAGAAGGGCTTGGCAAATTTTCCACATTGAAAGGAATACTCTCTATTGTCTGACCATTCGAAACGATGTTGATTTTTGCAGTCTGAGCTTTAGTTCTTGTCTTTACAAGATAGGTGTTTTTATCCTGTTTTAGAACTTCACAATTAATTGCTTCAATTTGGTGCGATTGATTATCATCACCAATTTGATTAAGCACTATTTTGTTTTCAAATCCTCTGTAGAGTATTTTGTTCTGATTGGTATTTTCGATAGCTAAGTCCTGTCCGAAAGAATTAAACCCTAAAAAAATGATTCCTAAAATTGCTAGCTTTTTCATATTCTGATGTTTTAGTATTAATGAGTTGTACTTAGCTTGTTCCTAAGCACTCTATAACTAAAATTCATTTTTTTTTAAAAGTAACATACATGGTGATTTTTATTGTACATAACGGTTAATCTAAACGCTGTTGCGTTTGATTAAAGATAGAATTAATTTACGAAGTGGGGTACTTACGAGTTAGAATGATTTATCATTCGAGGCGAAATTTAAAGCAATAGAGTTTAGATAGTGTTATATGTATCCTACCTGTTAGTAATACAGTCAATTTCAATAATATCACCGACCATGCATGTAGTAGCAATAAAGTTGGTGGTCAAATGATAACTAACCCAAATCTTGTTTCCATCCTTCAAGTCAATATCAAATTCACTGAGGTTTATTGGCTCTAGTTTATCCCCGTTTTCCAATTCAATCACAAATCCACATCCATCTAATCCGGATAGATCCTTAAATTCGGCTTTTACGGCATCATTACATTTGTTTTTATTACAAGCCATCAATAATAGGACTATCAAACTAATCCAAGATGTTGTTTTAAGAAATTGTTTCATTTATTTTCATTGTTGAGTTTACATTATTCAATTACATATAACATAAGGATAATACACATGTGCATTATCCCTCTGTATATTCATTATTTATTACCTGAATATCCAGCTTTACCAGTCGTTTCCACAGTATCTGTCCAATTAGGTATTGGTCCAGCTGGATATTCAGGGAATTCAAATTTATTGCATGATGATAATGTCAACATCAAAACAACTACAGCGGTAGAAATGTAACCTAATAGTTTCATATTTAATTTTTTTTGAAATTAGGTAATTTCATTATGTTCAAGAACTATATCAATGGTTTGTTGTCCACTTTGCTGTGTTAGTTAATTCTTTTGTCACTTATTCATTGAATATAACGGTTACGCTAAAAAGCGTTTTTTGCTTCAGCAAGATATGATTTTTTAGCGATTGTTATAACCATCCTTCTTCTTTTTCCACACACATGCAGAATTTGGAAAATTTATTAATAATCAATATTTTGTGGGCCTAAATATGTTAAATATGAAAAGACACACACTCGTGCTATTTTCGCTTTTAGCTACGGGTAGTGTGTCAGCACAGGAAGTCGTATCCACGCAAGGAGATTCATACTCCAATGCAAGTGGAAGCATAGACTTTACCCTAGGCGAAGTGATTATAGCCACAGGATCAGATGGAACCAACGATATAACGCAAGGTTTCCACCAAACCAACTGGAACTTTTTGGGAGTGGAGGATTTTGCTCCCAACTACGAAGCCATTATTTTCCCCAACCCGACAGAAGATGTATTGAACATTAAAACAAGCATGTTTGAAAATGTAACTTATACGCTTTATGATGGTCTTGGAAAACTTGTTATGCAGGACAAACTTTCTGCCGAGCAAACACCTATTCAAGTAAGTCAGTTAGCTCCAGGTAGCTATTCATTGACCTTGAATAACGAAACACAAAATCTCAAAACCTTTAAATTAATTAAGACCTATTAAAATAAAACACAATGAAAAGAATATTACTCTCACTTGTTGCCATTGCAACACTTTCACTAAGCTCATTCGGTCAAGCACCAGAAGGCTTTAAATACCAAGCAGTCGTAAGAGATGCAGGTAATCTAATATTAAACAATCAAGCTGTTGGAATGCAAATGACCATCCAACAGGGTTCCATTGGGGGAACAACAGTTTACCAAGAAACATTTACCCCAACGACTAATTCCTATGGATTAGTAAACCTAGAAATAGGAAGCGGTACAGTTGTAACAGGAGACTTCGCAATCATTGATTGGGCAAATGGACCGTATTTTATAGAAACGGCTGTAGATGTAACAGGTGGAACAAGCTATGCAGTTATGGGTACTAGCGAATTAATGAGTGTGCCGTACGCATTGCATGCGACAACTGCAGAGACAGCAATGACAGATTTAGTAGATGACGCGGATGCTGATCCAGCAAATGAGTTGATTACAGATGTTTCTTTGAATGGAACATCTTTGGATATTACGGAAGCTGGGGTGACTGCTTCAACAGATTTAAGTTCATTGCAAGATGGTGTTATCGATGCGGATGCCGATGCAACGAATGAGATTCAAACAATGTCAGTATCTAATTTGGGCGATACATTGTTTTTATCACAAAGTAATTTCGTTATAATTCCAGGTATTTCCTTAAAGAATTTCGGAAACTATCAAGCACATTTAGATGCCGGGTACTCCCCTTGTGATTTATTTACTATGGGAGCTCCTTTGGATTCATTGTATGGTAGGGTTTATGAAGGTGGGATAATATTTTATCTTAATATGTCTAATTGCACGGGGTTATTAGCTGCTCCAAATGACTACTCTGCAGAATGGGGTTGTCAGCCT
>Ga0209308_10000710_pt1 | contig 33145 bp, 23 predicted proteins | sample COGITO_mtgs_1204_3_FD_184806 | JGI IMG/M metagenome (GOLD analysis project Ga0209308, IMG submission 184806) | Pelagic marine microbial communities from North Sea - COGITO_mtgs_120405 (SPAdes) (version 2) | ecosystem: Environmental > Aquatic > Marine > Epipelagic ... | reverse complement strand
TTTGGTCAGCAGAGACGAGAAGAAGGACCGTCGCCGCCGAATCCGCAGTGGGCGCACATCAAAACGCCGACGGAGTTTTCGCCCTCTATGTTTGCCGAGACGCATCCCGGGGTGAGGACGACGAGTTTTAATACCACCACGCCGACGGGATCGGCGAACGCGACTTCGACGCCGTTGATTTTTCAAAGCGGCGGTGGCGACGGAAGTTCAGAGGGCGGCGGATTTAGTGGAAGCGCGACAAAGCCAAAGTCGTACAGTAGGAGTAATAGCAGTAAAGCAAAAGGCAGCAGTAGCGGTGGTAGAATGCAGAACAAAAGTAGCGCGAATAGCGATAGAATGCAAGAAGTTCCGAGCGATAGTAAGGAAGCGGCAAAAATGGCGACGAAAGCCGCGACGAGTTTTCGAGAAAATGGCGCGTTTTCCCCGCAGGCGGTGTTGAGCAACTCCTTCTCAAAGGTGACCATTGGAGGTGAAAGCAACAACATCAACGGTAGTGGTAGTCCGTTACCCAGCGCGTCTGCCTTTAACGTCGGTTACAACTTTACTACCGACGGAAGACCAATCCCGCGAATAGTAAACGGCGAAGGTGCGCGAAAACCGTATAAGAAGTTTGCCGTCGTGAAGTCACCGGGTTCGCCAAAGTCGCCAACAACAACGGGCAGTAGTGCAACAAATGCGTTCGGTCGCGCGATGGGATCGTCGCCTTCGAGGAATAGTCCTTCGTCCGAGAAAGAGATGGAGAAAATGGTAAACGTAGAAAAAGATGTGAAAGCGTATAAACTCGAAGCGAACGGATTGTTTCAAGAAGCTTCTTCTTTTGTGAATCAAGATAAAGACGAGCAGGCTTTGAAGAAGTTCCGCGCGGCTCGAGATACGTACACGCGCGCAATAATTATGCTCGAAAGCATTGCGCCGTCCCCGGACAAACACGGTAGTTTTTCGCCGAGTAGAAACAACGGCAGCGGCGCGCCGTTTCTTCCCACGAGACAGCTGTTAGGCAGAGAAGCGGGGACACTTTTGAGCAACCGAGCGGCATCGACGCTGATGGTTATACAAATAGAAGAATCGAGAGAACGAGCGAAGGAGATGGACGGTAAGTACACGCCGGATATGCTTTGGAAGTATCGCCAGAAAATCCAGGAATGCATCGATGATTGCATGCGCGCGAGAAAAGCGGATGCGACGTACATGAAACCGATTTTGCGTCAAGCGAAATGTCACGAGCGTCTGGCTGATTTTACTGCGGCGTGTGCGTGTTATACTACGATTGTTTCGAGCTCGAAAGCTTCGGAGAAGGAAAAAGAAGAAGCGCGCGTAGAGCTCGAGCACGCGAAGCGTTTGAAAATAATCTCAGATGTGACGTATCTCACCGACGCGAGACGCGCTTTGAGAAGAACACCCATAAACGGCGGAGAAAGCTTCGTGCAGAACGAGTTGTTAGTGAAATCGGCGATAACAGATGCGACGGATATTGAGGGCAGGGCGACGCACATGCCGTTGGACACTCGACAGCTCGTGGCGTGCTTGAAAATAAACGCGCTCATGATTTGCGGACAGTATAAAGAAGCATTAGAAACGTTGGAATCGTTCGACTTTTTCGCCCCGTTATCTCCGACAAAACCAAAAGGAACGAGGAACAAACACTCTCCTCCTCGCGTGGTCGAACCGGAAGACGATATGGCGGTCAGAGAGAACATAATCGAGATGACTTTGTTGCGCATAGTCGTGCACTACGGATTAGGTGACGTGGACGATTTGGAACGGTTCGCGAAACAAACGAACGGTTTCACCGGTCCAACGTTTGGCGGCTCAGAAACTGGTGAACCTGGAGGAGATGGCCCTGAGCATAAAACGTTCACCATGTTAGACACGTTTAACGCGATTCGTCCCGACTCCGGAGCTATCTTTGCCGTTCTGAAAGATCAATACGACGCGCGCATGTGCGGGAACTCCGCATTCTCGAGTGGCGAGTACGACGAGGCCGAGATGCACTACACGAAGTGCATCGCGGCGTCTAATTCGTCGTTATCGAAACAGTTTGTTAGCGCCATTCTGTGTAACCGCGCTGCTGCGCGTATGGGTGCGCAGAAGTACATCGACGCCATGCTCGATTGCGGTCGCGCCATCATTCTCGACCCGACGCGCGCGAAAGCGTACTCTCGTCGCGCGGCGATCTTCTCGCACTTGCGTTTGTTCGACAAGTCTTTAGAAGATTTGAACATGTACGAGAAAACGGCGGATGCGAACGGCGACGTCAAGCAAAAGAACGACGCCAAGAGTCGCGCGAAAGAGTTGAAAGCGGTGGAAATCAAATTGGAACAGCAGTACGGCGAATCCGCTCCAATACACGCTCGCGCCATACTCGGTTTCTCCGACGACTCGTCCACCACATCTCTGAGCGACAGCGACATCACGAAAGCGTTCAAAAAGTTATCCTTGCGCGCGCACGCGGACAAAGTCTTCCACCCGAACGAGCTCCCGAGCCATTTCGTCGCCGGGAACGAGGACGTGCTCAAACTGCTCACCGAAGACGCAAACAGAGTTTTCAACCATCTCAACGTCGCGAAAGACGCGTTAAAAACCTCCGCCGACCGACGTTCCCACGACGCCTCTGAGTACCAATGGGACAGCACGGTCTCCGTCCAACGACGCCGCGCGTCCTCGAGCTCGAACTCGGCGGGAAGCCGCCACGGACGCCCTTCGGCGCGCGATTTTTACTCCTCAAACGCGGAGGACGCCATGTTCTACAACTCCTTTTACGAAAGTCAAAGCGCGTTCTATACCAGCAGAAACGCCCAAAATGGTGGTCAAGGTGGTCCGTCCTCGTCCTCGTCCAGAGGAGGAGGAAGGACAAGCGGCAGTGGAAGAAACCGAAGAGGCGGTCATCGCAGGTAAAAAAAATGTCTACGAGAGAGAGAGACTGAGAGAGAAAAAATTAAGTAGAATTGTGAAATGGCAGCCTTTCCACACAAAAAACATCACAAGATACAAATTTCATTCACGTACTCCTCTTCTATGCTTTATAATTCTATTTAAAAGATGGGCGGGACGCACAAATCCGGCCACGCGGCGACTGTCGCCGAGGCTGGTCGCAAAGCCGAACTCGCCCGGGATTATTACGAGGATACGAAAGCGAAGGAGTTGAAAGAATTGGATAAAAAAGAGGTGAAATTGTTGGACGAATTGCGAAAGTCGTTAAAGACGACGGATTCGATTCCGAACCGGACGAGCATGCTCGTGAAAAGAATACGAAGAGGAAAAGAAGACGACGAAGAAGAAGACAACGGAGGAAAAGAAGGAGTTTTGCGAACGAAAACGAAAGGACGCGACCGCGACGACGACGGAGAAAAGGAAGAAAAAGAAACGATGATTTTGAGAGATGAGAAGACAAAGACAAAGACGTACGTCTCGAAAGCCGACAGAAAGCGGCTCAAGAAACGACGACGAGAAGAACAAAAAGAACAACACCAAAACCACACAACACACGCGAGGAAAAGGATAGAGTGACGACGACTCGTTTTTAAAGTAAATATATAGAAAGTAGACACTGTGAGTAGAGACAATAATACTCGTAAACATTAAACATCGTAAACGCGAGAACGCTTAAAATATCTCTCCTTTTTGCTCCAAATCTCTGGATTTGAATCGTCACAAAAAGTTGTAACAAACGTTTAAAAAAGCAAACAAACATCATGGGCATCGGCGATATCGTGACCGAGAAGAAGAAGCAGGTAGACGAGTGGTTGAAGAACCAATCTCTGCCGGTGGAAATTGCCGCGATTTCGGCCGGGAGTGCCGTGCAAGGTACGCGCGAAAGAGATCTCTTTCTCTCGTTTCATCTCTCTTTCTGGCGGCGATGTTGATCAGATTGTCGTTAGAAAACCAACAACCTTTTCCGCGTTCTCTCTCTCTCTCTAACGCTCTCTCTCTCTCTCTTCTTTTGTGACGAACAAACAGGTGGCGTGCTCGGCTTCGTGCTCGGGACGGTGAACAAAAACCTCGCGGAACAAGCGGCGACGAACCCGGCGATGGCGAATCAACCGGCGATGTCCGGCGCCATGTCGGGACCGCCGCACGTGTTGGCGGTGAACTTAGCGGTATTTACCGCCGTCCAAGGCGGGTTGACGTGCTGGATTAAGAAGATGAACAAATTTTCAGAGATTGAAACCGGGATGTTGGCTATGTTTGGCGCCGGCGCGGCGCTGTCGGTGTCGTCGAGTTTGAGCGGGCAGAAGGCGGCGTTTGGAGGGCAGGACGCGGCGATACCGGAAGGGCCGATGCAGATTGCGCAAGAGGCGGTGAAATCGGGCGTTTTGTTTTCGCTCTTGAACGGGGCCTTTATGAAGATTGGTCAGTCGTTTTCTGGGAAGAATGAAAAGACGGACGTGTTTTATTCGCACGCGGTTGGGATGTTGACGGCGCTCGGGTTGGAGAAGTACGAGAAGAATTTTAAGAGAGGGTTGTTGACGGACGATTGTTTGCTTTTGTTGAACGATAACGCGTTGCAAGAGGTACGAATTCCGCCGGGACCGAGGTTGAAGATTTTAAATTACGTGGCTGGGATGCGCGTGGCGCAGCAACAGCAGCAACAGGCGATGAGTTTGGCCGTGAAACCGTAAAATGAAGAATCATATAAATTTAGTAAACGATGCGAATTGAAATAACAACAAGATATATATTAGAAACCAAACGCGAACGAGAGAGAGAGAGAGAGAGAACGCAGTAAAACAACAATAATACACAGTAACATTATTTTAGTATTGAGGATGATGATAGTACGATTTATATTAAGTAAGTAAGTACAAATTGGAAACACAGAGTTTTTTCGTCGTTTCACCATCTCGTCGAGCGAGCTTCTTGCAGAACCTTCTCGTCTCGAGCTTTTTTATATTATTTTCAATCAACTTTTTTTCGGAGGTGGTGGTAATAAAAGGAAGTACGCTTAACACTTCTTCAACTTGGGAAGCGTAAACTTGTGGCGTAAAGTGGACGTCGTCACGGAGGCTTCCGTGACTCTGCCGACTTGTTGGTCGGTGTTCGCCCATCGAAACTCTTCGTTCTTGGAGCCGTTGTACCCGACTCTTCGTAACCGTCTCTTTTCGAGTTCAACGCGCTCTTCGCGACGTTTCAACCCAGCACGCATCGCTTCAAAGAACATGAAGAATATGGCAGAGTTGATACCGTTCGAGAATGCACGAGGGCCGACACCAGTAAAGTACATGGGAAGTTTGCCCTTGATAAAGCCAGCCGGCGCTTCTTTCCATACGCCCACAATGGCGCCGCCAAAAGATGGTCTCGCAGCGGCGTTACACATCATGCGCGTCTTTACGACGTCCAAAGGCGTCGTCGCAGCAGCTGCGACGGATCCAGCGATCAAACCCATGGAGATGTCTGCAAAAGCATCGGCTTCATCGTCGTCTTTGTTGAAAAAGTTGCGATGCATCGTTCGCAAAGTTTCGTAAGCCGCAAATTTGACCGCCATGTCTGGGATGTCTTCGAGCAAAGTCGGCGCGTACCCCGTAAACAAACCTCTCCAGCCGGCAGCTTTCGTGATTGTCCCCGCGGCAGCAAAGACGTTCGGGTATACTCCAGCTTGCACGGATCGAATACAAACCGCGGCGGGTACTTTGACCAAGGAGGAACCCAAGGCGCCGATACCGCCAGCCACGAAAGCAGTCTTGGAGACGGAGTAGTCGGAATATCGTTCCAACAATTTCTTCGCGGCGCCGTAGAAAGCAAAGTAAGTGCCGATAGCAAGTCCAGCTCCACTCGCGGCACCGAACACGCCTTTATAAAGCACGGAAAACTCTTTGCCGACGGCTGAAGCGCCTCGAGCCAACGCGACGCGTTTGCTTCCGCCATTCGCCATGAAGGCGCTCCCGACGCCATATTTACCCGTGGATACCGCCTTAGCCGCTTTCTGCACCGCGGCAGCTTCCTGTGCAGCTTTCCCCTTGCCAGCTAACGCTTGCATGCGGACCTTGACGGTATCGAGTGGGTGAATCGTCGACTGCGACGCGGCACGAGCGCAACCGCCCGCGATAACGTCGTTCACCGGAATGACGTTTCGCAACGTAATTTTCGGCGGCGCCGAAGCCGGCGCTACCGAAGCTTCGACGTACCCAGACTCGGCAACTTTCGTCGCGGCGCCGCCTCCGGATGGTCGTTGTAATCTCGCCATTTTATTTTTTCCTTTTTTTTGTTTTGTTGTTGTTGTTGATTATATATATATGTAATAATATAGTAGTTTTTCTTCTAAAGTAGTAGTTGTTCGTTCTGTCGTCCAACTAGCGTCTTGAAGTGTTTGTGTGTTATAAACTTCTTCTTCTTCGACCAGGATATGTATGTAGATTAGTAGTGATACAGCGATTTATATAGTAAGCGAGCCTCTGAAACTATTAAACTAAACGCGAACGTTAAGATTGTAGTTGCTGACGCGCTCGCCAATCGCCGTTGACTTCGAAAACTTCGAAGACACCACCTCCTCCAATAAACACCTCCCCAACGAAGATAAACTCAAGCCTATTCCCGTCCTCTTATCTGGTGGTTCCGGGTGTAAAGGTTGTAAGTTTTTGTCGTAAAGATTAAACTCTTCTTTTCTCCACAAATGTTCTTGCTTATGCGCCAGCGATTCCAAATAGAGATCTAAAACTCTGACTTGGATTTGAAATCTCGGTTGTTGTTGGAACGATTTGAGATTTCCAGTTTCTCGCTGGTAGTACTGTTGCGCGCTTAAATTCCAGACGGAGTTTGCGTCTCCCGGGACTAAAACGACGGACCAGAGAAGGACCTGTTGTTAAGATTGATCATTTTCGATGATGATGGTGATGAATCACGTGTCAGTCAGAATACAGCCGTCGCACAAAGGAAGAAGAAGTGAAAGAAAAAAGTCAACACTTTTGAATCCAATCTTTGAATTTTTGAACGTTTGAAAAGACTTGACGAGTGGCGATATTTGCTCTTCCCAGCGCATTCGAATGAATGAAAACAACGCGCGGAATCCGCCTCGAAAACGGTACTCGCGACCATCGCGCGTGGAAGAAAACGAGAAAATATCACTCGTCGACTGTCTCTCCAATCAATCGACGTCGTCTTTCGCGAATATGTGCGTACCTCTAACAGCGCTAAGAACAAAAGCGAATAAAAAACACAAACTCTTTTCGAGCGCAAGTGATTCAAGACAGACGAACACGTTATGATGTCGTTGTTCTTTTTGTTTACGCGCATGGTTGGATCGACATTTAAAGATGGATGTCGACTCGCAAACGGGTAAATAATTAGTCTCGCGTGCTACTTGTGCGCAAACGTTTGCGAATGGATATTCGTATGTATGTGTTTTCGTTGCGGACTTGCGCGGCGAAAACGATTTTGTGACGCTCGACGCTTCGTTTTTTCTCTCTCGTCTGTGTGGTACTTTTAGGCGGGTGTTTTTTGGTGCCTTGCTCTTTGAGTCAGTTTGGGCGGGAAAAACTGAATACTAATACTACTACTAATACTAATACTAATACTAATACTACGCTTTAGTCGTTCTGCTGCTATCTATTTTTGACTCCTCGTCGTCGTCGTAGTAGTAGTAGCAGCAGATGTACTACTGTTGCTCGTAATAAACGCGTCCAACTCTTCTCTGTCTACGGGCACGGCTCGACTCAAAACGTCCACTTCGCCTCGTACATTCAGGCACACCTCGTCCTCGACTCTCGCGCCGACGCCGCGGAGACTTTTCGGTAAAGTCGTATCGTTTGGGTCGAAATATAACCCCGGTTCGACGGAGAAACAGACGCCTTTTTCGATGGAAGTGGAGCCTGGGATTAAAGGCGTGTCGTGAGTGTCCATGCCGAGCCAATGGGAGACGGCGTGGGGGAAGTATTGGGCGTATTTGCCTTTGGAGAGGAGCGAGTTTTTGGTGATGGACTCGCCGCCGGTTTGAGACGGGAGCAAGTCGACGAGGACATCGCACGTCGCATCTACGCATGCAACGTGTAAATCGTGTAACGAAACCGGTGTTTGTGAGCGAATATCGCGCTCTAATTTCGCGAGTACCGCAGCTCTCACGTCGCACACGCGATCGTACACTGCTTTTTGGTAGTCGTTGACGAACGAAGCCGTTTCCGAGCCTCCCGCCCACACTCTCGTGATATCCGAGACGTAACCGTTCATTTCACACCCCGCATCCATCAAACACAAATCGTTCGGGTGAACAATTCTATCGTTTTGGTAGTAGTGGACAATAGTTGCACGATTTGAAGCCCCCATGACGGTTGGAAACGCCAATCGATCGGCGCCGAGCGATTTGACCGTATACTCGTGCACGTTCATTAAATCCCTCTCCGTGACCACCTCGTTCGTTCTCGACCTTCTCATGGCCGCTACTATACCTTCTAAATTTGCGCTCGCCGATTTTTGCAACAATATCAACTCGCTCTCCGATTTTCTCCACCTCAACGCTTGCGATTTTGCTTTCAACGCTTGCGTAGGGAACGCGCCGTCGGTGACTACTTTCAACACTTGATTCCCATGCGCAGTCGTCGCAAACCGCTCTTTATCCATAAAAACCTTTCTCGCTGTTGATAAACCACCACTTAAAAACGATGAAGACGACGACGACGACGACTTCAAAACTTTCCTCAAGTATTCTTCCATGCTTTCAATCGCGACCGATTCGTCGCACCCGAAAAACGTCTCCGCCACCTCCGGGTGCGCTCTCCAACCGTTCCAAATCTCATCTCGTTTATCGTACCGTCTCGTAAACAAAACGTATCTCAACGGTGCGTCTTCTCTGTCTTTTATAATCATCGCCGCCGAGTGTGGTTGCATCATCCCGGTAAAATACATAAAATCGGAATCTTGTCGATAACTCGCGTGCGGTATGACTGTGTTCGGGTAATAGGAGACGTCTCCGCTGAGTAAAATCGCGACGGCATTTTCCGGTAAAAGTTTCCCTAACCTGGTTCGTCTGGACGCGTATTCACTTTTCGAGATTCCAGGGGTTAAGTCATCATCCCCACTGAACAAGTGCGGGTGCGTTTGGAACGTCGGTTGGCCGATGTGGTTGATGATGTCGCTTTTGAGCGACGACGCATCGTATCTGTTTTCACCCCGGGAAGAAGAAGAAGAAGAAGAAGGAACCGCTGGCTCCACGTGCGCCGCCGCGGAGGAGGACGAGGAAGAGGACGAGAAGAGAGGAGAAGATTCCGAGGAGGTGGACGCGAAACGAGAGCGCAACGCGCGGCGGAGGACGCGAGCACTGGACATGTCTTTAGAATTCGTTTTCACGAATGAATTTATGGGGAAAAGGAGAGTTGGATTTCACGAACAATTCGCTCTCGTTATGCGCGGCTATCTATAAAGACAAAGCTATACTCTAACGACTAAAGACGCAAATTACCGCCCGCACAAATACATGAACTACCAATTTTCAGGCACGAAGATTTTCCTCGCGCTTTCTAGCACCCCGAAAAACGCGCCACCGCCTAAGGAGATCCACAGGACTCGAGGACTGGCGCCTCGGAACAACGCCTTGGCGCCTTCCTCTCTGACGATTCTCGTGCCGCAATCCACGACGCCTTTGAGCGGGCTGATCGTGCACGTATCCGTCATCAACCTGGTTTTGATGACGTCTAACGGCGTGGTGACGAATCCAGTGATGCCCCCTGCGGTGGCGCCTAAAATTGTCGCCTCCGCGCGACTGACTTCGCTCGGCGTCCGTCCTCGCCACTTGGCGTAGGAAATCTTCGCCTCTTCGTATAAACTAAATTCGATGGCATCGAACGGTAAATCCCGAATTAAAAACGACCCGTATCCGACAAACAACCCGGTGATACCGCTTGCCCGTAAAATCCCTCCTAAACTTTGCACTTTATTCCCAGTTTGCGCTCTCGTCTTGATCACTTCCGTCGGCACTCTCACGATACTCGACGCCAAACACCCGGTCGCGCCGGCGGCGAACATCGCCGCGTAATTTTGCTCCGGCGGTAACGTTCGCTCTAAATATCGCTTCGTAGGTTCGTACGCGAGGAAAAACAAGGCCGTGGCTGGCACGCACCCGGCGATGTTCTTCGATAATCCGTTGAACACGCCTTTGAAGAGATTCGCGTTGCCTCCTCCTCCTCCTCCTCCTCCTCGAGCGGCTTGCAAACGCGTTTTGATGGTATCCAAAGGGTAGAACAAAGTTTCCACGAATACGCCGGCGCAGACGCCGGAAACGGTTAAACCGAGCAGCGTTCTCGCTGGGAGCGTTTTCTTCGATTGATGATGATTCGTATCGCGAGGCGTTTCTGTCGTCGTCGTTACCGTCGTCGCCTTGTTGTTCTTCGTTTCGTTCCCCGCGCTGGAATCGGATTTGTTCGACGAAGAAGAAGAAGAAGACGCGAGCGCGGAGGAACGCGCTCGAGCTTCCGACGACGCAAAATCGCTACCAGTACTACTATTACTACTACTTTTACCACCACTCGCGGTCGTGTTTTGTTCCATCCTCTCTCTCTCTCTCTTTCAGAGAGCAAAAGTGAACTGCTTTTCCCCAAAGTGAAGTGCTCTTAAAAGAGAGAGAAACTATATGATAAATGAGGACGAAGACATCCGAAGCGACTCGATCGTGATGCTCGGCGAAAGCTTAAAGGACGAAACGCCTTTGCTCGACGTGGCGACGGCGATCGAAAGTGCGGTGTTTCACAACGTCAGTGAAGTTCAGTATAAATCTAAAATCCGATTCTTGTGCGCAAATTTTAAGCGGAACGAAAGCGTGCAAAAGGACGTACTTTCTGGAAGGATACAGCCATACGATGTGCTCCAAATGCACGACGAGGAATTCATGACGGACGAGATGAAAACGAAAGTCGAGCAAATGCGAGTAAAAATGGATAAACGAAAGGAACGGGCGGTGTTTGCGGATGGCATCGAGAGCGAGAGTTATACCTGTCCAGAGTGTAAAGGGCGAAAGACGAAGTTTATACACCTGAGCGACGCGAGGGACGTGAGGAAAGCGGAGACGTGGGGGAACGCTGATGTTGAGAGCAAGGTTTTAGTCGTGTGCATGGAGTGTAAAAACGAGTGGGTGTGTAGTATATTGTAGAGAGAGGGCGGAATATTGTTGTATGTCTAGTAGTATTTAGTCTAGTTGCGTACTATTTACACAAGGTGACGAAATCGTAACCGACGATGAATTTCCCGTCTCTCCGAATCGTCCATCGCATGGCGTCGTCCCAAACGGTCGCGTTTTCCGGTTTGTTTCCGTCTAAGGCTTTCTTCATGAGCTTTTGCCAGAACGCGTCGGCGTCGAGTTTACCGTCGTTTCCGCTCTTCTTTAAGAGTTTCTTGGCGAGCGAAGACCAAGGCGCTTTTTTTGCTTTCCTCTCGTCCTCGTCGTCTTCGGGGACGACGTCGTGGTCGAGCGCGACTTTTGTGCCTTCGAAATCGTGACCGACTTCTTTCCCAGAGCTGCTGAGTCCGAGACCTCTGTGCGAGGATTTCGTCGTCGCGGTGAGGTGCGCCCGTTCGAAGAGTTCGATTTGCTCGTCTTCGGTAAAGCCGAGTTTGTCTTTGTTTTCGTTCATCGCGTCGTTATTACCTGTCGCGTTATACCCGTCGCTGTCTTTCCCGCATCCTTCTTGACAAAACCCAAACGCATGTCCCCACCAATCTCTCGGTTTCGGAGGAAACGTAAACTTTGTCGTCATCATTTCGTCCGAAGGCGAACCTTCTTTGTCGCTCTTTTTACTACCATCACTCTTTTTATTCTTCTTCTCCTTCTTCGACGATTTCTTCTTTTTCCTCTTTCCATCGTCGTCGTCGTCATCTTTCTTCCTAATATCGTCATCATCTACTTTTTTTCTATCGTTGCTCGCATCGCTATCTTTCCTATCGTCGTCTGAATCGTGATTCGCTCTCACTTCTTCCAAGCCGCCAAACGCTCCGCCGCCTAAAATCGCGTTCAAATCGTCGTAGCTATACTCCCGCATTTTCTCCCGCTCTCGTTTATGATATCTCCCCGCGTGTCCAACCGCACTCCTCGGTCGTTCCGGAACGTCTTCTTCTGCTTTCTCCTCCTCCTCTTTCTTCCGCTTCTTCTTCTTTTCCTTCTTGTCTTTCTTTTTGTCTCCTCCTCCTCCTTTACTCCCATCCTCGTCATCCTCGTCAAAGTCTTCTTTCTTCGTGTAATCTTCCAGTCCTTTCAAAACGGCATCAAAATTCTTCGCGTTCCTGGTCCAATCCGCGCCGACGACGCCGGTGGTATCTCTCCTGTCCGTCCCTAACCCGCTGTTGTGTTCTCGTCTCGACGCGTGTAAATGTTTCTTCAATCCGCTCTTGTTCGGGCCTAAACCGGTACCTTCTCGCCAGCCTTGCTTTTTGAGGATGCGCATGCCGAACGAGTGGACGTCTATGCCTTGGTATTTTTGATTCTCGATAGATACGGTGGTGGTGGGGGTGGTGGCAGCGGTGGCGGCGGCGGCGTTCGAGAATCCCATTTTGGTTTCTCCCGTTCTGGGGGCGGCGGATTGGAGAAAAGAGAGAGAGAGAGTTGCGACTGAAACCAATACTAAATTCCTTCGCGCGAGGAGGAGAGCGCACAAAACCGCGACTTCCTCGAGCGAGAAAACTTCGAGCGAGTGTCTGTCTGCGATGAAACCTTTTTCCGCCCAAGAAAGGTCCGCGAGTGTTTGCCTTTTTTTATGTCGTGCTTTTCCAAAAAGGAAAGCATTCGTTCTAAAATTCGTCTATGCGGCTATAAAATACTATCGACGTTTCTCTATTAAAATCTCTCGACTTTGTCTCACGAAAAGAGCGCTCTGAGCTTTGCCTCTGCGTGCAACTCTTCGCTTAGCTTTTCTGTAAAGTCTTGGACGGCGTCTGCGTGTAATCGCGGCTTTTTCTTTGGCATCGCGAAGGATCGCTCGAAGGCGTCCGCGGCGGCGACTTCGGCGCGAACCAGATTCCGAAGCGCGTTTTCTTCGGCGGTTTCTCGATTATCTTCGTCGCGCTCGTCGATGAGAGTATTGTCGTCGTCGTCGTCGTCGTCGTCGTCGTGATGATGGTTATTGATTGTGTGAGGAAATCTTTCTTCTTCTTCGATTTCGCCAGCAGTTGTGGGGAAGTGCAAAGAGATTGATGGATATCCAGCCGACCGCGTTGGAGATAAATACGAGAGAGGACTTTGCCTACGTTTCTTCATAGTACTCCTTCCAATTTCGTTCGTACGTTTCTTACTACTCAAGGAAAGCAACGAGTGCGTATACGCGTCGTCTCGGACGTACGCTTTCACATCAGACGTGCTCGCGTGCAAAGTGAGCGCTCGCGATTCACACAGCGAAAGCGCCGTTCGCACGCAATCAAATCCAGCGCGTTGGAGATGTCGTCTCGCGGCGCCGATGAATTCCGAGTCTTCCAACACTGAAACGTATCGAGATAAGGTTTCAAAAAAGTTTTTGTTGTTTTCCGACGAATCCACCGGCGGTCGCGGAAGTTTTGCCCTTTCGAGTTGGTCGATCAAATACGGCACATCTTTACGCCAAAGCGGATCAGGGACATTCTCAAAGAATATTCTCTTCTCTTCGTTCGCGTACGCGCCCGATAACTCGACGTACGGCCAGAAATCGTTATCTTCCTCGCACGCCTCTCGAATTTTTCTCTTCACGTTATCGATGGCTTCGTTGAAACAATCGACGACGATTTTGAAGTCCGTCAAGGAGGGAGGATTCTCCCCAGCGTCTCGTGCGTTTGAAGAATCTGCCAATACTTTTCGTTCGAAATCGGTCGCGACGGGGGCAAATTCGTGTTCGAGCACTTCCGCGAGCGACGTTTCCACGCGATTTGGAATACCGGTGAACGCCTTTCCGCATCTTTTGATCTGGTTCTCGAGTTCGCGATTGATTTTTTCAATGAACGCGGCGTCTTTCTTCTCCATCGTAGATTCCTCTCCTCCGGACGCCGCCGCCGAGGAAAAGCGCGCCAACGCATCGTCCACGCGCATAATCAACGCTGACGATGGAACTCCCGCCTCTCTGAACGCTTTTTCGATCAATTTCTTAGATGAACTTGTGCTGTGATCTTTACTTGACGCAGCGATGACTAAAAGTGGTGCATTTCCACGCTTTGTCACGGCGGCGAAACGTTTCAATCGATGCACTTCGTTTCTCGAAATTTCCTTCATTTTCGTTCGCGGATTTTCGTATAAAGACGAGCAATCGAGAACAAAGCAGCCGGCGGAGAGACCGGCGACTTGTTCCTCGTACTTTTGCTCTTCCATTTCTTCGTCTTGTTGCGAACGTGGCGTCCAAGATTTACCCGGAATGTCTCTGATAATTATCCAGTGAAACGGCTCTCGCATTGAAAGCTTTGACGCGTACGACGCTAGAACTGTGCCTTCTTCTTCGCTACTTTTGTTCGTTGCCGCCGCGCTTTTGGATAATTTTGCGCGCAACCAAGCCGCGACGGCAACAGCATTTGGTGATCTCGTACCTCTGTGTACAGAAGGAGGTTCGTATTCCGCACCACTACACAGAACTAATTTCCAAATGCGCGTCTGTCTCGCTTCTCCTTTTCCGGGTGCGGCAAACGCGCGAGTGGATTCTAAAATTTTCGGCACATCGAGCGGTCTCGCGAACGAGGAAGAGACGTCAACGAGCGTCGTCGTTTGTATTGCGAGCGCGCGAAAGTACGCTCCATCTTTTTCTTCTCTCTTGCTTCTTGTTTCCGTCGGTATCGACGACTCAACGTTTCTTTTCTTGAGCAAGTTACGCAGATCGTCGTTCGCCGGAGCTTGCTGCTTCTGTTGAGTGTAAAAGGTTGGAGAGGCAAACGTCGAAGGTGACGATGACATCATGGACAAGGCTTTCTCTTTCCTCCTCGTCGCGATTCTCTCGTCTTTTCTTGTTCGCCAACGCCACAAGAACAGTTGTAAAATCGCTTTTCGATTCTTCCGAAATCGGCGCAATCGAATCGCTTCCAATCGTTCTCTCTCTTTGCGTTCTTCCTCGGCTTTCCTTCGCGCCAGTTCAGCTTGACGTCTTGCCTCTTCGCGCCTCTTCCGTTCTTCTTCTAAACGTAACTGTTCAGCTCTTTCAGCTTCCAGACGTATTCGTTCCTTCTCTTGACGCTCGCGCTCCAGCTTTTCTCGATACTCGCGTTCAAGCTTTTCTTCGCGCTCCCGAATCTCTTCCTCGCGTTTCTTCGCCGCTGCTTCCTTCTCGGCGCGCTCTTTCTCAGCTCGCTCCTTTTCGAGATGAATGCGCTCTTCTTCTTGTTTTCGTCTCAATTGTGCTTCTTTTTCTTTGCGTTCTTTTTCTATGCGTTCTTTTTCTTTGCGTTCTGCTTCAGCCTTTGCGCGAGCTTCTTCTTCGCGCTTCGTTGCCTCGAGCGCCAGGCGGGCTTCCTCTGCCTTCTTCGCTTCAATTGCAGCTTTCGCGCGTTTTTGTTCCGCTTCGACTCTTTGGATCTTCTCTCGCAGTTCTTGCGCTTCTTTTTGTTTCTTTGTAAGCTCGGGAAATTGTTGTTGCTGCTGCTGCTGCTGTAACTGCTGCTGCTGCTGCTGTAACTGCTGCTGTTGCCCAACCGGCAGTTGCTCCGTAACCTTACCTTCCGAAGCAATTTCATCGTGTCTAACGATAAACTGTCGATATTTGTGATTGATATTCGTTCTCACGAGGGGCGACTTTTTCGTCTCGAAATCTTCGCTTGGATGCGAAAACGTCGTTGTGCGAAACTCGACACACTTCCCGTCCTCTCGATGCAGAACAACGCTCAGACCGTGATGCAAACACAAGGCCTCCGTTTCCGTTTCGCTCGCACGGAAAATCCGCGCGAGCTCTTTGATTGGGAACGGACCTTTTGCCATGCTCTGGTTGAACCTTTCGAGCGTTTTAGAACGCATTTTGACGAAATACTTGTGCAGAACGCACTTTTGTACGTAATTTGCTTTCTCGACCAACTTGAAAAATTTCGCGCAGTTCACGTCGATGTACGCGCTTCTGCATTCTAAAGCAAAATTGACCAATGCGTGATTTAATATCGCATTTCTGGCCGATCTTAAATCGCCGAGCATTTCATGCGTGGACACGGAATATCTTCCGTGAGAGTCAATGCGCAACAACAGTTGCAACGCAAACATTTCAGCCTCGTGATCGAGCGGTAACGCTTGCTGCTTTGCGCGATGGTCATCGTATATGTGACGCAACGTCGTCAACGTCTTCGTGAGTTGCTCGACGTTCAAATGCGAATTGTGACCGTCAGGAGATATTGCCGTCGCTGCGTCCTCGCATAATTCGTGCTCAGAAATTATCGCGTAGCGGACCATCTGTTGCAAAGCGCTCGCGGCGAACGCGTCGTACATTTGCTGCAAACTTAAATCTTGTCGAACAGAGCGCAAACGATCCCAAAGAAACTTTGATTTTACGACAAACGCTTCGGGTCTTTCATCGAGAATACGCCACAGATGCGTCATTGTTTTCGCCAAACCAAATTTAGTTCTCACCATGTCTGGTTGTACGCCGTCTACAATGCGCGTGTACTTTTTGCAACACAAACCGACGGACGTTTTATTTCTATTCGATCCATCCACGCGCTCGAAAAGTTCCAAGTCGCCTTCTTCGCTCCGTCGTTGAAGCTCGGATGTTGGACACATTTCGTTACACGTGCCCGTGATGTGCCTTTCAGACGTCGCTTTGTGTAAGTCATCCCCGAAATCGTCAATCGCGGAAGCCGTCATCTTCATCTGTTGCTTTGGAGGTGGCGTTTTCCCAAAAAGAGACGATCCTTGCATGCCGCCACCGAAAGGTGCAGTCTTCGGTAAGGGAGGTGCGGATGCTTTTGTGCCTCCGCCGCTAAGGAAAGGGGAAAATGAAGGCGTTGCAGTAGCAGCCGGTGCTATTCCAGTAGCAGCAAGACCACCACCACCACCACCAATCTGTGTCCGGGGCGTTGGAATTTTCAATCCCGACGCCGTCGTTTTCACGTCGTTAAAGCTTCCGCCACCCATTAATCCTCCTCCGAAAGTGGATTGGTTCTGTGTTTGCGCTTCCTTCTTCTCTCCTCCTAGTTTCGTAGCGGCTGCGTTTCCACCACCGAATGGTGACGACAAAGACGGAGCGAACGGAGACGGCATTGCCGTCGCGGGAGCAAATGGAGACGCGTTCACGTTCAAATTTTGCTGAGCCAGTTTCGACGCCGGCGCGCCAAAGAGTCCACTCGTATTCGCATTCGCACCTCCACTTCCGAACGGATTGCTGCTTGTATTAGCAGGAACAGATGACGGTATCGAGCTAAACGGCGATGGATTTGCGGCGAACGGCGAGTTATTGTTCGCAGTAGTCGTAGCAGGTCCGCTTCCTCCCCCAAATGTGGATCCAAGACCGCCGCTTCCACCACCAAAAGGCGTAGTACTAGCAGCGGCAGTAGTGGTAGTATTTCCAAACGGACTATTGGTGTTGTTATTCGCATTCTGCATATTCAACGATCCAAATCCGCCGGCTCCTCCTCCACCCGTCGTTCCAAACCCTCCTCCAAACGGAGACGCTGGCACCGCTCCCGCAGTCGTCGTCGTCGTCGCGACGGGAATACCGAAACCGGAACTCGCGCTTCCAAAACCAGTCGCGGTACCTCCACCGCCGCTACCACCAAAAGGACTGTTGTTCGCATTCACACTCGCAGAAGCCCCAAACGGAGACGACAAAGAAGGTGCATTAAATCCTCCGCCTATTCCTATTCCTATTCCTGGCTGCTGCTGCTGTTGTTGAGGTTGTTGATTGAAACCACCAAAAGGACTGCTGTTGAAACCTCCACCTCCCGCCGCCGTCGTCGTCGACGTCGTCGCGTTGTTCGTGTTGTTATTCGCGGGGGTCGTTGCGATCCCAAACGGAGAAGGAGCGTTCGCGTTCTGTTGTTGATTGTTTTGATTGAATCCACCGAATTGATTCCATTGCGAGTTGTTGTTATTACTAGTACTCGTATTGTTATTACTCGTATTATTATTCGTGTCAGTGCCTCCCCACATGATGCTGGTTTTTCACTCTCTCTCTCTCTATCTCTCGCGTCTCATCGTGGTGACGCGATTAAAGTCTCTCTCGTCGCTTTTGATGATGCGCGCTTTCTTTGCGCGCGTGAAAGTGCCGAAAAGAACTTCGCACTTTTCAAACCATTCCAACGGGGAAAAGTCTTCATTTTTTGAAAGCATCATCATCATCATCTTCATCAAAAGCGTGATGATGTCGTCCTTCTTTCTACCGACGACGACGACGAGGACGAGGATTACGATTAAGAGCACGAGAAAAACGACGACGACGAGGCAAAACGCGGGAGGAAGAGGAGGAAAAGGAGGATGGAAACAAGTGATTTTGGTGAAAGCTTCCTCCTCGTTCGGGGAAGAAGATGTCGATGGAATAAACAAAGACTCCTCCTCCTCCTCCTCCTCCTCCTATCGCCAACCGTCGAACCAATCGCTGGGCGCGTCCAGTCGACTCGAATCCGTGCACAAGAAACCTCTATTTACGCTCGGCGTATTCGCGGACGCGCAATACGCGGATAAAGAGAACGGCACGTACGGCACACGGAATAAATATTTCCGAGACGCGAAGGAGAGACTGAAAAACTGCTTGAACGAGTTTAGCGAAAACGCGCACGCGCTCGCGTGCGTGATTAATTTGGGAGATTTGTACGACGGGTACAACGAGGATAGCGCCGAGAACTTATATTTCCGAGATGCGTCGAGTTGGTCCGAAGAGGTGAAAGCGAGGAACGTGAAAGAGTTTAACGAGATGGTTGAGATTACGGAGAAGAGTTTAACGAAAGATTTGAAACTGGTGTCGGTGCTCGGGAATCACGACATGGCGGTCACCAGAGAGGTGTTTAAACAGAAAATGAACTTCGGAGAGGATGATTATTATAAAGTAGAATTACCCCGGAATTGGGTTTTGCTTTGTTTAGATACCACCGATATGAATCCGAGGTATGTGGACGAGAACAGCGAGGCGTGGAAAGAAGGACACGCGTGGCTCGCGTCCAAGACGGAGGAGTTTAAGAAAAGAAACGCAAAGCCGTGGTCGGGTGGTATTGCGAGTGTACAATTTAATTGGTTGAAGGAGCAAGTCGACTTAGCCGAAAAGGAAGGGAAAAAAGTCATCGTGTGTTCGCACAACGCATTAGCGCCCGGTTCTGCGAGAGAAGGCATGGTCGCTTGGAACGCGGACGTGATTAGTAGTTATTTTGAATCCAAGTCGGAAACGGTGAAAGTCTGTGTAGCAGGTCACGACCACCCTGGGGGGTACATACAAAGAGGTAACGTGCATTATGTAACAATAGAGGCAATGTTAGAAGCTGACTGCGGAACGTCGTATGGGTACCTCGAAGTGTACGAGCACGAGTGCATCTTACGAGGCGTCGGCGCTTGTAAATCTCGAAGAATGCGCACTTCCGAATGGGGCAGGTTCACCGGCATCGCCAATTTCGGCATGTTAACTGGAGATATCGATGTTATTGATTCTAATGACCCGGAAGAGGAGAAATTAGCGGATTGGATAAACGACCAACTTCGGACGCCATCCTCCGCGTCGTCCTCCTCGGACGACTCGGACGACTTGATTATTAGACGATGATAGTATAATGTATAAAAAGGCGATAGACGATAGATAGTAAATGTATAATAAATGAATGTAATAAGTTTATAGAAATGTGTAATTGTATATGGTATTAAACGAGCAGGTGACGAGGAACAGAGACAATATTAATTTATTCGAAGATTTATTCGTCGGCCGGAATCGTACCACTCGTCCATTCCATCCACTTTGTCGAGTCTTTCCAGTCTGCGTATTGGAACGCATCTTGGTTTTGGAACGACGCCCCGGTGCCGTGCACCCCCATACCTTCCGCACCGTGAGAAAACTCTTCCTTGAAGTTACCCGGCAAGTTGCGTCTTCTCATGTTTTGATCCCATTGACGGTTCCACATGTTGTAGCCGCCTTTGAGACCGACGATGTTCACGTATCCCCACTCGTCGAGCAACTCCAACGCTTGAATCGCGCGGTCTCTGCTGTCAGAGCACGTGATGATAATCTTTGCCTCCTTGTCCGGAAACGTCTGTTCGATCTTCTCTTTGAACGATTCGTTCTTCGATTGCACGTACACCTTCGCCCCGACTTCCGAGTCGTACTTTCTCACCGCGTTAATCAACGGAATGCAATGAAATCGCACCCCAACTTCCTTGTTCTTTCTCGCGGTCGGAAAGTTCCCGACAAACTCAATCTCCGCGTCCGATCGAACGTCCAAAACATCGTACCCATCCGCCGCGAACAAGATCATCCCTTCCAAGTTCGACGCGATCCCTTTATCCGGGAACGCCGCGATGACTTCTTCCACGACTTCATCCGTAAATCCTTGCTCCGGGTACCGATACGGCGTCGCCAACGCTTTCGTTCGCACGGATTGCGCTCTTTTCGCGGACTTGTTCACCGAAGAAACGACGACAGCTTTCGTCGTCGTTTGCATTATCATTGCAGTTGTGGAGGACATTTTGATTAATAAGAATAAACAAAGTGTGTCGTTGGTGTGTCTTCTTTATGACGCGATTGGATGATCTTCAATCGCGTTTGGATAATCTTCTTCTTTCGTGCGCGGACCCACGTGGCAAACGACCAGAGATTTTTCAAGTCTTTATTAGGGTTTGACCCTAAATACTTTTTTAGAGAATTTTCGTCTCGTCTGTTTTGGACAAAAACTCTTTCGTCGTCGTCGTCAGAGGGAAAAAAAATGAGCGCGTTTCGTGTCCTTCTTCGAGCGCTGGCGAGGAGAGAACAACGACAACAACAACAACAACTGCTGTTCTCGTCGTCGTTTACATCGTCGTCGACGCTTCTTTCTCGCACACTTCTTCTCGGAGGAGGAGGAGGAGGAGGAGGAACTCCCGGCGTGGCGGTGACAAAAAAGAAAGCAGCTTTGTCGACGTTTTCGCGCGTTTCTTCTTCTTCTTCTTTGTCTTCTTCTTCTTTTTCGAACAACAACTACGACGAGGAAAAGGAAGAGCACAGAAAAAGATTGATAAACAAAACGCTCTACCGCGCGAAACAGAGAGGGTTTCTCGAACTCGACGTGGTCGTCGGGGAGTGGGCCGAGAGAAACTTGAACGCGAAAACGACGAGCGATTCGTTTTTGACTCAATTCGCAAAAGTTTTGGAAGAGGAAAATCCAGATTTGTACTCGTATTTGACTGGACAAAGCGAAGCGCCGAAATATTTAAGAGAGGAAAACGAGGCGTATAAAGCGCTGAAAGCGCACGTGATGAAGTTTTTAGACGAGAAGAGCGACGAGAAGACGAGAGCAAAGTTTGGGAAGGAGTGGGTCAGGGGGTGGAACGACGGCTCTTCCGAGGGGGGCAACCAGTAGAGATTTAGTAGAGTCGTCGCGGCGTTCGAGAGATAGATAGATAGATAAAGAGATAGATGGATAGATCAATTAGATGTGTGTGTGCGCGCGCGCGTAGTCTTCTACACAGATGTATGTAATGAACGTATGTATTTGTATCGATTAAATCAAGCTATGAAAAAAGTCTTTCCTTGCATGTATGTATATTTACTAGAACAAAAAGCTTCGTGTGTGTATTAAGTGAAGCCAACCAACTTTTATTAATAAGCTCAACACCTCTCAATCACGTGATCAAATAAATATTGCTGTATATTATTTAATCTGAGGTGGTCTTGTTGTGCTTCGCGTCGTTCGGCGTGAAGACTTCGTCGCCGTTCTTGATCCAGACCCACCAGTAGGCCAAAGCGACCAAGAGGATCTCAACCGCTAAGACAATCAAACCGTACTGATACGTCTCCCAGTCGTCTCTGAAGACCGGGGCGAGAGTGAGGGAGAAGACAGTCATCAACTTGATCAAGATGTTCAAGGCCGGACCGGAGGTGTCCTTGAACGGATCGCCGACGGTGTCGCCAACGACGCACGCTTTGTGAGTGTCGGACTTTTTGCCGCCGTACACCTTTTCGTTTTCGATGTACTTCTTGCAGTTGTCCCAGGCGCCGCCGGCGTTGGACATCATGACGGCCAACATAAAGCCAGAGGCGATGGAACCCGCCAATAAACCGCCGAGGCACTTGGCACCAACCAATAAACCGATGGAGATCGGCGTGAAGACGGCGATGATACCCGGCAAGAGCATTTCGTTGATGGAGGATTTGGTGCACGATTCGACGCACGCCATGTGGTCGCACACAACGCCTTCCTTACCTTCCAACAAGCCCGGGATGGTGCGGAACTGGCGTTGGACTTCGACGATAATCGCGCCCGCAGCTTTTCTGACGGACAGCATCGTCAAAGCGGCGAACAAGAATGGAAGCATCGCCCCGAGGATGATGCCAGACAAGACGTACGGGTCCGTGAGCAACATGTTCTCGGCGAGGCAGAACTTGCTTTCAACGCCTTCGCCGCATCCGAACGGAACGTTTTTAACGAACGCATTCATCATGGACAAGGCAGTCAAAACGGCGGAGCCGATGGCAAAACCCTTACCCGTGGCCGCGGTGGTGTTACCGAGCGCGTCCAATTTGTCGGTGCGTTCGCGAACGTAGTCCTCGACATCCGGAGACATTTCGGCGATACCACCGGCGTTGTCCGCAACCGGACCGTACGCATCAGTCGCGAGTGTGACGCCAAGCGTGGATAACATACCAACAGCGGAGATGGCGATGCCGTACAAGTCACCAATAACGAAGGTGGAAACGATCGTCAAGACGATAACGATGGTCGGCGGGAAGACAGAGATCATACCAATGCCCAAACCTTGGATGATGACAGTCGCGGCACCACCGGCAGAACCGGCGTGCGTGATGGATCTAACCGGAGTGTACGCGTAAGACGTGCAGTATTCCGTGGCTTCGCCGACTAAGATACCCGCGATGAGACCGATGAGGACACACGCGAAGAACTTGTAGCCCAACTTGGAACCGTTGAACAAAATTTCGACGGAGATAATCGTAAAGACAATGACGAGGATAGAGGAAGAGTAAACGCCTCTGTGCAACGCGTGGAGCAATTCGGATTGGTCGGCGTCGTCCTTCGTGGAGACAGTCCAGAAACCAATAGTCGCAGCCAAGATACCGAAACCGGCGACCCAGAACGGCAACGCGATTTCAGCGTGAGAGCTCGCCAAGGAAGCGCAGGCAATAATGGAGCCGACAAACGATTCGAACAAATCAGCACCCATACCGGCAACATCACCGACGTTGTCACCAACGTTATCGGCAACAGTGGCCGGGTTACGGGGATCATCTTCCGGGATGTCAGATTCAACTTTACCGACCAAATCGGCGCCGACGTCGGCAGCCTTGGTGTAAATACCCCCCGCGACTCTCGCAAAAAGAGCGATAGAAGAGGCGCCAAAGCCAAAGCCAGACAAGTATCTGATCGCATCTCTCATGTCCGGATCAAAGGTGCTACCATCCTCGGGAGCGTTGTCTTGACCCATGGAGAACGCGTAGAACAACACGACCAAACCGAGGATACCGAGCGCGACGACGTAAAAGCCCATAACGGCGCCGCCGGCAAAGGCAATCTTAAGCGCAGAGTTCAAGGACTCCTTGGCCGCTTGCATCGTCTTAACGTTCGTTTCCGTCGCAATCTTCATGCCCATCCAGCCGGCCAACGCGGACAAAGACGCGCCGGACAAGAAGCACACGGTAGTTTGCCACCCGCCCTTGTTGTCGGAGTAGTCCACCGGAGAACCCGATTGGCCTTCCAAAATGCCAACAATAAACGCCGCGCAGATAACCACAAACGGCAGTAAATACGTGTACTCAGTCTTCAAAAACGCAACAGCGCCTTCGGCGATTTGGTCCGCGATGAACAATTGCGGTCCTTCACCACGCGGGGCGGCTCGAACTTTCTTCATCAAAACTGTACATTTGTGGTAAAACAAAAGCGATTGATTGATTGATTGTTTACATCATCACGGGGGAGGAGAGACATTTTGGGGTCAGCGACAGAGCGCACGAAAAGGTTTCAAAAACGATACCAAACAGGCTGAACCGATCGAGCTCGAGTGCCTGCGCGTTTTGGTTCCGCACTTTTCGGGAAAAGCTCCTCTCGAACGCATCTCAGCGACCGAAATAAAAACCGAACTTCGATCGTCATCTCCCCTCACCGCCGGAAATGATACACACAGAGAAAAGAGACCGGATTGAAAAAAAAATGAGAAATGCGCGCACCTCCAATCATCAACAGCGCCAAGATGCCGCCAAAGAACGGCACCGAGACGACGATCCCGGGAGAGATGTCTTTATCCGCATCAAAAACTGCCATCGTGAACTCGAGTTAAATTTCGCAACAACGAGAGGATGAGAGTTTATTTCTGACGTTTGATTTGATTCGCGCCGCCCGACGAAACCAAACCACACAGCCGGGAAAATTTTCAAAAAATATATATCTCGATTTCTCGCTCGGTTTGTGGGATCGAGTACCCTCCGAAGAAGCCCTGACAGGCCATACAAACGGGACCCCCGGGATTTGAAGAAGGAAGCAAAAGAGCGCAACTTTTTAACACAGAGACGAGAAAAGTTTTACACAACAACAGTTTGGGAGGAGCGGTTTCCGCCCTCCGTCGTGTAAGGGAGAAATACTTTATATACACACGCAGCACTTTTGAGTAAAGTGTGAGCAGCATATCGAGACGATGACGAGCCGAGGAGGCGCGGCGTCCACCTCTGCGTCTTCTTCTTCTTCGACGAGCGGCGATGGCAGCAACAGCCTCGCGTTGTCGTATCTCTCGCTCTTCGGGTGCGGGGTCGCGATTGGCGTTTCGGCGTCTCGAATTTTACTGTTACGACAACGACAACTTAGCGCTCGCCGCGCGTCGAAGAGAAGAGGCGAACAAGCCCCGTCGCGCGATGAGGATGAAGAGGAGGAGGAGGAGTGCCGTCGGAGGAGAACTTCCTCTCAAGCTTTATCCTCGGCTTCCTCGAAAACCTTATACGCGACGGACGATATCGTTCGCGAACATTTCACGCGAAACGTGCAGTTTTTCGGGCAACTCGGTCAAGAGCACATAGCGGACGCGTTCGTCGTCGTCGTCGGGTTAGGTGGCGTTGGTTCGCACTGCGCGAGCATGCTTTTACGCTCGGGGGTAAGGAAATTACGCGTGGTAGATTTTGACCAAGTGTCGTTGAGTTCGTTGAACAGACACGCGGTAGCGACGAGAGAGGACGTGGGGAAGCCGAAAGCGGAGGTGTTGAGGAAACACTTCGCGAAGATTTTTCCGGAGGCAGAGATTGAGGCATGCAACGCGATGTGCGAGAAGAAAAACGAAGAGATGGTGTTAGGGGAGTGGAAGAAGAACGAGACGGAGAATACGACGGAGGGTGATGAAAATGTAGCGCCTTCGTACGTGGTCGATTGCATCGATAACTGCGACACGAAAGTGGATTTGTTAGAGGCGTGTGCGCGAAGGAAGATACCGGTGGTGTCCTCCGGCGGCGCCGGATCGAAGTGCGATCCAACGCGATTGAAACTGTGTGATATTTCAAACGCGAATTTTGACCCGTTAATGCGTGCGATTAAGTATAATTTGCGGAAAAAGTATGGCATCAGTCACGGCGTGGATTGTCTCGTTTCCGTGGAGAAGCAAGTTCGAGAGTTGGTCACCGAAGTCGATTTGAAAGAAGGCGAAACGCTTCGCGATTATCAAGTCGTACCAAACTTTCGCGTGAGAACGATACCGGTTTTAGGTACCGTTCCGGCAATGTTTGGGTGCGCGTTGGCGTCTTTTGTTTTGTGTAAACTCTCGAAAACGGTCGAGCTATCGCCGGACGAAGGCAACGACGTGGATACGAAAATCGTCGCTTACCAGACGCAACTCGATCGATTGAAAGATCGAGAGGAAAGCAGAGGCTTGGGGAAGTGCGCGTTAGATGTAGATATCAATGATATCGCGTATTTGATAAAAGACGTGTGGCAACGTCGCGACGCGCGCGCCCTGGCGAAATCCGGCGATGATTTAGCGACGACGCCGTGGAAGGCGTTGAACAATCTCGAGTTTTGTCGCTGGGACGTGACGAAACCGTCGAGCATAGATAACTTAGTCTTGTTCGAAAGGAACGAGTGCGACGAGTGGGAAGAAGGCGGCGAGCACGCCATCCAGAGAGCGTTCCTGAAAGAACCAGAGTTAGTGCAAGTAGTAACGAAACGATTAAGAAGAGTCAAGTTAGAACACGAGATAAAAGTTGCAGATAAATAATTAGAATTTTTGTTGCACATTACAGTAAGCATATAGTCGCACAAATTACACTTCCGATTGCTGGTAGCCAGCGCCACTGAGGGAAAAGTCATCCGAGGGCCCGCCGCCTTTCTTCTTACTACTCCCTTGTCCTCTAATCCGCCCTTCCGGAACCGCTCCCGCGGGTTGCACGTGAGAAAAATCGTCTTGATATTCGCTCCCGGGCACGTACGTCCGGGACGACGAGTTCCCACCGGAACCCATCATCAACCCTTCGCTATCTGGATCCAAACACTCCCCTTCTAAATCATTCAACGCTCCTTTCATCCATAGCATTCCCCACAAACACACGCTCGCGACCCGAACCAAAAACGCGAGAAACTCCGGGAAGAGCGTCGTCCAGTTCAAGCTCGCGTACGACAACGTGTCGTAATACTGATCCTTCACGCCCGTTCGTCCACCCCAAATAGAACCGGTAAAGTTCAACAACCAAAGCAAATCCGTAATCGTCAACGCCAACAACACCGCGGCGTATATTTTCAACAATCTCGGCGTCTTCAACTCCAACGCCACGACGCCGTACAACGACACCGCGAGCGCGGAGGCGTGGATGATCCCGTACGTGAACGATAACGACCCCCACAAAGCCAAAACTATTTGCGCGTATAAACCTAATCTCGCAAATCGTATCATCGTTTTCGCGGTGATCCCGTTATCTTCCAAAGCGCGTACCGCGCGTTCGTTGAGCGCGTACACGTTGTCCATGATGATTTGAAAGAGAGAGAGAAAGAGAGAGAGAAAGAGAGAGAGGTCGGGGAACTATGGAAAAGGACAGATGAGAAATCCTCAAGAGTCCCAAAAAAAAGAAAAAATCTGATCTCTTCTCTCCTTCGCTTTCTTTCGATCTTGAGGGAAAAAGAGATATCAGATATCCACACAGAAAAATTTCATCCGCCGAACGCGAACGCGCTTAAGTGGTGAGTGCAGATAAAGAACTTTTCGACGCCTTTGATTAGGAGCGCGTGTGCTACTCTACTTTCGTTTCTCTTCCGTGCGAGTATTTGTAGACGAGGACGAGGACGAAAATGTTCATCTCGCAAAGAGCATCATCGTCATCATTCTTCGTGGGAACGACCCAAACGCGATTGGATTCTTCGTCTCGTCGCAGTGGGAAGAAGAGTATTAATAACAGAGGAGGAAAAGGAGAAAGAGGACGACGCGCGGTTTTCAGACTCGATGCTTCGGCGAACGACGGTAGTAAAGATGATCCGATTCTCTTGAGAGCGGCTCGTGGGGAAGACGTCGAACGGCCGCCGGTGTGGTTGATGAGGCAGGCTGGGAGATACATGGCGGAATTCAGAGCGTATTCGGAGAAGTATCCTTTTCGCCATCGGTCGGAGACGCCGGAAATTGCCATCGAGTTGTCCATGCAACCATGGAGAGCGTTTAAGCCGGACGGAGTGATTATGTTTTCGGATATTTTGACGCCGTTGCCAGCGCTTGGGGTTGAGTTTGATGTCGTCAGAGGGAAAGGACCGGTCGTAGAACCGGTGCGGTCGATGGAAGAGGTGAAAAAGTTGAAGACGTTGGACGATCCAGATTCGAGCTTGCCGTTTATTCGTCCGATTTTGAGCACGTTGAGGAAAGAGATTGAAGGTCAGAGCACGATGCTCGGATTTATTGGCGCGCCGTGGACGTTAGCGGCGTACGCGATTGAAGGGAAATCGGACAGACACTTGGTCGTGACGAAGCAAATGATGACGAAGAATCCAGAAATTTTACACGCGTTTTTGGCGCATTTAGCCGAAGCGTTGGGGGTGTACGTGTGCCATCAAATTGATTGCGGCGCACAAGTTGTGCAGTTATTCGATTCGTGGGCGCATCATTTGTCGCCCCAACAGTTTGCGGAGTTTTCGCATCCATACAACGAACGCGTGATGGAAATCGTGAGAGCGAAATATCCGGACACGCCGTTGATTTTCCACGCGAACGGGGGACATGGAAAGTTACACGAAATTAAGAGATCCACTGCGGATGTTATTGGATTAGATTGGGAGACGGACATGGCCGAGGCGCGATCGATCATGCCGGATCGAATTTTGCAAGGGAACATGGACCCGATGTATTTGTTCGCCTCGGAGGAGAGAATTCGAAAAGAAGTCGCAAACAACGTGAGAGATGCCGGGAACTCGAAGCATATTTTGAATGTCGGGCACGGAGTGGTCCAAGGCACGCCAGAAGGAAACGTTGGTGCTTTTTGCGACGCCGCGCGTGCTTCAGTCTACGCGGACATGAAGGCCCCAGCTCGTTAATTGAACTACTAGTACGTACTATGTCAATATTTCTACTACACACAAACAAATATCTAGAGAAATTCTTCTCTCCACAACACCATCATCCATCAGTCGCTATCGGCATGGATGATGTCTACGTCGCTATCGCCATCTAAGTTCTCGTCGTCTTCGTCACTGTAGCTTTGCTCCTTCGAGCTTTGCTCTATTAATTGGTCCACGTCCGGCGTAGCTACGACTAGACCTACGATATCTCCTACAAACGCGCATTTTTTCTTCTTTTCATCTATGATATTGAACTGTTCGTGGTGCCTATACGCCGTACCGTCTTTTAAATCAAACCTACATTCGCCGATGACGAATTTTGCCGTGCCATCTGCGTACACTTCAATCTCTCCGAGTTGTCCCGCCCTCAAATCGGGAACGCCGAGAAGTTTCTTCTGTTTCTTGTTCTTGTTGCTACTGTTCGTAGCGTTGCCTGCTCCCGCGGACGTTCTCTTCCCACCTCTTCTATTGTTATTTCTACCCGCAGCTGTTGCGCTATTTCTATTTCTACCGTTTCTTTCGTTCGCCAATGGCAAATCCGGTGGCAACTGCCACGCGACCAACTTCTCGCCTTTGGACGACCTCAAATCGTCCAGCGTTTGCGCGATCGATTCTCCATTTTTTCTGCTTAAACCCTTCTTCTCTTCCTCGTTCCCGTTCGCGGTATCCCTCTCTATTTTCGCGGCGTCGTTAATACTCATTGCCTCCGCCTTTTTCTGCGCGTCAAATACGGCCAAATCGATGGGAAAATATTGCTTCTTGTCCGTCCAATCAGCCTCGTATTTTTCATCGGCGTCTATTTTTCGTCTCTCTTCGAAAGCGTCTTCCTCGTCGTCCACGTCCATCTGATCATCGTCGTCTGCTTCTTCTTCTTCTTCTTCTTCTTCTTCTTCTTCTGCATCCTCGTCGTCTTTCTCTTCTTCCTCTTCTTCTTCTTCTTCTTCTTCTTCTTCTTCTTCTTCTTTCGGTTCCACAATTTCCCGCGATGGCGGCGACGCTTTCTTTTTCGTCCTCCCTCTTTGTTGCTGCTGCTGCATCGTCGACGCACCACCACCACCACCACTCCCTCCACCGGACGCATCCAGTATCTGCTCGTCCGTCGACGCCGTTCGTCTCGTCGTCCGTTTCGGAGGAAGAGCGCCTCCTAAAACCTCCTCCTCTTTCTTCACTTCCACTTTTTGATGAGGATGAGGATTTGATGATGGTGTTCCCGTCGTTTTCTTCTTGCTCGCCGTCGTCGTCCCCGTCGTCGCTCGTTTCTTCCCACCAGCGAGTTTCGCTTCCTCCGCGTTCTTCGCTAAGCGTGACGTCGTTTTCATCTTTTGCTCTTCTCCCATATTTATCCTTTATTAAACTTTCCTTTTCGGGAGAAAGAGTAATGAAGTGAAGTGAAGCGGTTTGGGGGAAGAAAAACTCTAAAGTTGGTGAGAGAAGGAAAAAAGCAACACACCAAGACAAAACCAAGAATCGCCCAATTAAATTTAATCTCCCGCGCAGGCACTGCTCTCGCGCAACAAAACGAGAAGATGAAAAAGAGATATTTTTGGAAACCATAGTCGTGTCGTCATCATCACCAGGTGTTGTCCACATTCTATCCGCACGCGCGCTTCTTTGCAAAAAGAGGAGAAGAGATAATCTCGCCGATTAAACGTACCCACGAAATCAAACAACGAGTCTGTGTGTCGATACCACATCGGTTGCATTCACACTCGCGCGTTCTTCTCGATTGTTTTGCGCGAAGAGGAGCGGAGAACATAAAAAAAAAGATTTGGAATTGGGTGACGTCGAGAGAAGAAGATTAGAGAGATGAAGACGTTCTCGTCCGAGCGGAGCGCGGTCTCGTCGTACGGCGAACATCATCCGATGACGAATCAACAACAACAATATCAGCGCAGCGGTGCAACTGGGGTTGTTCCGATGCAACACGTTGCACAGCAACAACAACCGACCGCGTCGCAGTTGATATCTAAAAATCGCAGAGAGCTCAGAAAAAGGAAGCAAATGGCTCGAAAGTTTGGAACTCGAGAAATTCTCATCGTCCAATCGCTCATCGAGCGATGCTTGACGTTTTACGCGACGAAAGAGGAAGTGATTGAGATTTTAGAGAAGAAGTGCGGGATCGATGAGGTGATATCGTCGGTGATTTGGGACAAATTGGAACAGCAAAACGAGGAGTTCTTCAAGGAGTATCATCGGCGATTGAAGATGAAGGAAAGGATCGAAGCGTTCAACGAAGAGATATGCAACTACGCGCAGACGATTGGGATTATTCCGAGCGAGGTTGAGGAAGAGGAGGACGAGGAGGACGGGAGGAACACGATGAGCAACGACGAAAACGTGAACAATAATAGATCGGAAGAAGGGTCGCACGACGCGAGCGAAGGTAACAAACAAAAGAAGAAGAAGAAGAGTAAAAAAGCAAAGACAAAGGAAGCGGCGACCACCGCCACCAAGAAGGCGGAAGAAGAAAAAAACAAGAAAGATAATAATAATAATAGCAACAAAAGAACGGGCACGGGAGCGTTGAGTGGAGCCGTGAGTGCCGCGTTGACCCCGTTAGCTTTGGCACCGGGCGAATTGAGAAATTTGAATGATAATCCAGAAGCCGATTTGCCTTCCATGGAGCTGTCGTTCGAGGAAGAAAAAGATGAGATTCCATTGCCGCAGGCGCCCCCGGTAGTAGCCGAGAAGGCTACGGCGTAGTAGTGAGTAGAGAGAAGAACGAAAGCACTGATAGTCGAGTATTTTCTGTTGTATCACCACTTATTATGTACGTGTGTTTTGTCCTTTATCGTTTTCACCAACTCGACGTGAACCATTTCATCAAATCCACCCGTATTATTCTTACACATCCTTCGGCGCGTACCACTTCTTCACCTCTTCTATGTTCATGAATCTCTCGACGTAATCCGTAACTTCAGCGCCCCCATGCTTGGCCACGCACTCTTTATCCACGTAATCGATGCCGCCGCTCGACAAACGATTCAACATCGGGACTAAGTAGCAATCCGCGATGGTCACCTTCTCGCCGCAAAGAAACTTACCGCCGCTCTTCGCCAACTGTTTCTTAACGTGCCCTAAATACACGGGCAAATCGTCGTCAACCCACCTCGTTCGCGCTATTTCGGTCGCTTTTTTGTGTTCATCCGAGCCTTTCCAAGCATCATCGTCCGGGTATCCGAAATTCTTCGGTTGCATACCGACGTACAGCCTCGGCGCCCAACTATTCGCCATCTCATCCACCAACGAAATCATCTCGTCCGTTCTCAATTGCGCCATCCCACCTTGCGGGTACAACTCAACGCCGTTCTCGTTCGCCAATATCCCCGCGTATCGTAACAACGCGTCCGATTGCGACACCACTTCCTTCCCGTCGATTTCAAGCACCGGGACTTTCCCGAACGGCGTTTTCGGTTTATACTGTTCTTTCCACTCGTCGGATTGCCCCGGCATCGCGATTCTGTGGTCCTCGAACGGGACTTTCCCGATCGTTAACGCCAAACGAACCTTCTCCGCGGGGCCTTGGATGTTGAAGTAGGTGAGTTTTAATTTTGGGAGCGATGATGTGGTCATGATTTAATCTCTCTCTCTCTTTGGTCAACGTGTGTGTTGCGTGGAAAAAAGTGACGGCTCCCTGCAAGGCACCTCTTTGTTCACAAAAAATACGCGTGAAAGAAGACAAAGAAGAAGAAGAAGAGAAAAACAAACGCAGACGCGACGACGGAAAGTGCGCGTTGCATCGCGATACGCTCGCAAAAAGAAGTTTACCGCGGAAACGAATGGGGAGTAAAAAGCGTCCGCGAGCGGAAGAAGGAGGAGAAGGAGAAAAGGACGACGATGAAGAGGAGGATATTTTGGCGTTACGCGCTTATCGGGAAGAACAAGAAGAAAGATGGAAAGAGCGCGAATCTGTTTTCGAGGCGCAGATGCGAAAGAAGGAGAAGGAGTTGGAAGAGGTGAAGAGAGAGTTGATGAAGTACGCGCCGACGCCGTTGTGGAAGGTTGTGACGGATAAGAAGTACAAAGATATCTTCGAGACGCATATTTTATCGAAGTTGGAGGAGTTGTCTTTCAGAGTGTTTCGAGAGGTGAACACGGAAAGCCGAGACGCGTGTAGACGATCGGGGAGGAAGTTGCGGGAGGCTTTTGGGCTTGCTACTTACAGTGGTAATCCACCAGTGGCAAAGAAAACGACCATTAAGCTCGAGGGAAAAGAAGGGCAGCGTTATTTCTGCAGTGAAGCAGCTCGTATGGGAAACCTCGCGTTGGTTCGTTGGTTACGAGAAGTGAAAAAGTTTGATTGGAACGTTTGGACGATCAACATAGCAGCTGAAAATGGTCATCTTCACATTGTGACGTATTGCATGGAACAGAAATGCCCACGTGACAAGTTCGCGTGTGCATATGCTGCCCAATCCGGCCATCTCGATATTCTCAAATACTTGCACGAAAATGGCGTGCCTTAGGATTTTCATACTTGCGCTTTCGCTCGCGAAAACAACCACCTCGAGTGTTTGCTCTACGCGTTAGATAACAAGTGTCAAAACGACAAACACGTCCCACAACATTAACAAGTAAACAACGTTCCGTGATGTAACACTGGTCGGGTGGATGCTGCCTACCATAC
>Ga0209308_10000709_pt1 | contig 33161 bp, 21 predicted proteins | sample COGITO_mtgs_1204_3_FD_184806 | JGI IMG/M metagenome (GOLD analysis project Ga0209308, IMG submission 184806) | Pelagic marine microbial communities from North Sea - COGITO_mtgs_120405 (SPAdes) (version 2) | ecosystem: Environmental > Aquatic > Marine > Epipelagic ... | reverse complement strand
CTTCATGTCAACCCACGCAATTGCCCCGAACCAGCCACCCATTTTTGTAGACCTAAGCGATCTGCCTAGCATGGACGATCTTCTAGGTGAAGATAAGTCTGCTGACTATGGCGAAGGTAAGATCCTGACGGGCAAGATAGTTGAGAAGCGTGATTCTGGGGTTGTCGTTGATTTCGGCTACAAGGCCGAGGGCATCATTCCACGTGAAGAGTATGAAGACTTTACCCTGATCGAGGTAGGTCAGGAGGCACGGGCAATGCTCGTGACTCTCGAAGACGAAGAGTACGGCATGCCGCTGCTGAGTATTGAGCGCGCTATCCAGCAGGATCGCTGGGACAAGTTTGTTAAAGAGAACGTTGAAGGTGCGGTGCTTACGGGCAATGCCAAGCATCGCGTCAAGGGCGGTCTGATCGTCGATATCGGTGTGGACGCGTTCCTGCCAGGATCACAGATCGACATCGGCCCGGTTCGCAATCTCGACGAGTTCGTCGGAAACGACCTGCAGATCAAGATTCTGAAGATTAATCACGATCGCCGGAATATTGTGATCTCCCGCCGCGAGTTGCTCGAAGAAGAGAAGGCTCGCAAGCGCTCCGCAATTCTTACCGACATTCTTCCCGGGCAGTTGCGTCAGGGTGTGGTCAAGAATATCACAGACTTTGGCGCATTTATCGACCTTAGCGGGTTGGATGGTCTGCTGCATATTACCGATATGTCCTGGGGACGGATTGCGCATCCGTCCGAGGTGGTCTCGATCGGCGACGAACTGGAGACTGTGATTCTCGATGTGGACCGCGATAAAGAGCGCGTCTCACTGGGGCTCAAGCAGAAGAGCCCAGACCCGTGGGAGAACGTCGAAGGGCGCTATCCATCCGGTACCCGGATCAAGGGCCGCGTGGTCAATATCATGCCCTATGGTGCCTTCGTCGAGATTGAGGAAGGAATCGAAGGTCTGGTTCATGTTTCAGAAATGTCTTGGACGCGTCGCGTAACTCGCGCCAGCGATGTCCTGCAGGTTAATGAAGAGATTGAAGTTGTGGTTCTGGAGATCCAGAAGCAGCAGAAGAAGATCTCGCTTGGCCTTCGCCAGACCATGGAGAATCCGTGGGAAGTGGTTGCTCGCAAGTACCCGCCAGGGAGTCGCGTAGCCGGTCGCGTGCGCAACATGACTTCGTATGGCGCCTTCGTCGAGATCCAGCCAGAGATTGACGGCATGGTTCATGTCTCCGATATGTCTTGGACGCGGAAGATCAATAATCCTGCTGAGATGGTCAAGAAGGGCGAAGAGGTCGAGGCTATCGTGTTGAACGTGGACGCAGATCAGCGTCGCATTTCGCTCGGGATCAAGCAGTTGACTACGGATCCATGGTCCAATATCGAAGAGTACTTTAAGCTCGACCAGATGGTCAAGGGCACTGTGACCAAGGTCACGAGCTTTGGCGCATTCGTCACGCTTGAGCACGACATCGATGGCTTGATTCACGTCTCGCAGATCAGCGATGATCGAGTCGACAAGATCAAGGACGTCCTGGAAGTCGGGTCCGAGATTGATGCGCGGGTGATCAAGGTAGACACCAATGAACGTCGCGTGGGCCTGAGCTTGAAGCCTGGTCGTGCCGCCAGTCAACAGGTAAATCGCGCTCCCGATCTCAAGCCAGGAACCGACCTCGGTTCTATGGAAGATTTCTTCGGCAAGTCCCACGACGCTTGAGAAAAGTATAAGTAAATTCTTTATCTTTGCGGTTTTAGACTTGCATAGATAGTGGCAAGTGCCTAGGTTTGCCGCTTTCTCTGCGTCCAAAATGGCGGCCCACGTAGCTCAGTTGGTAGAGCGCATCCTTGGTAAGGATGAGGTCACCGGTTCAAATCCGGTCGCGGGCTCCACCTAAAATCAACCGCCGCTCTTCCTGAGCGGCATCCACCACTTGCAACCCTAATCGCACCATTCCGGAGGACCAGTCATGGCAAAGGAAACTTTCGAACGTACGAAGCCACATCTGAATATCGGTACCATTGGTCACGTAGACCATGGTAAGACGACGTTGACCGCAGCAATCACCATGACCATGGCAGCCGCCCAGGGTGGTGAGAAGCGCAGTTACGCCGACATCGACAACGCTCCCGAAGAGAAGGAGCGCGGCATCACCATCAATACGTCTCACGTTGAGTACCAGACCGAAGGTCGTCACTATGCTCACGTGGACTGCCCAGGCCATGCTGATTATGTCAAGAACATGATCACTGGTGCAGCACAAATGGACGGCGCAATCCTCGTGATTGCTGCCACCGACGGGCCAATGGCTCAGACTCGTGAGCACATCTTGCTCGCTCGTCAGGTTGGTGTGCCGGCCATGGTTGTATTCGTCAATAAGGTTGACCAAGTCGACGACGAAGAGCTCCTAGAGCTTGTCGAGATGGAAGTTCGTGAGCTGCTCAGCGAGTACGACTTCCCAGGCGATGACATTCCAATCGTGATGGGATCTGCACTCAAAGCTGTCGAAGCTGACGGTGATCCTGCCAACGCTGACTGTGCCTGCATTGTCGAGCTGATGGAACAGGTTGACCAGTATATCCCTGAGCCCGAGCGTGACGTGGATCGGCCATTTCTGATGCCGGTTGAGGACGTGTTCTCGATCGAAGGTCGTGGTACCGTTGTCACTGGTCGTGTTGAGCGTGGCGTCGTCAAGATTGGCGATACCGTTGCGATCATCGGGATTCATGACACTACCCAGACTACCTGTACTGGTGTGGAAATGTTCCGTAAGCTCCTGAATGAAGGTCGTGCTGGCGAAAACGTCGGCTGCCTGCTACGTGGGACAAAGAAGGAAGATGTCGAGCGCGGCCAAGTTCTGGCAGCCCCCGGCAGCATCACGCCGCACAAGAAGTTCAGCGCCGAAGTCTACATCCTGAGCAAGGAAGAGGGCGGCCGTCATACGCCGTTCTTCAAGGGCTACCGTCCGCAGTTCTACTTCCGTACCACTGATGTGACCGGAATTGTCGAACTGCCTGCTGGGACTGAAATGGTGATGCCTGGTGACAATGTCTCGATGGTCGTCGAGCTGATTGCCCCGATTGCCATGGAAGCAACGTTGCGCTTCGCGATTCGCGAGGGTGGACGTACTGTCGGAGCAGGACGCGTGGCAGAGATCGTTGACTAGGCAGATCTAGTAATCTGAATGACCGGGGCCTGGGCATGCGCAGCTTCTGTGGATGCCCGGGTTCTGTTGCGCCGAGAGATCGCGAGGTCGATCAAGAGCTTGTAAGCAGGTGAGTAGCTCAGTTGGTAGAGCAGCGGACTCCAAATCCGCCGGTCGCAGGTTCGAGTCCTGTCTCACCTGCCATTTTTAGCACGGAATAAATTATTATGGCAAATCCAATACGGGGCATTCAGAACTACTTCCATGAAGTCATGGAGGAAGTCAAGAAGTGTAACTGGCCGGAGAAGAGAAATCTCCGCGAGCAAACCCTCATAGTGGTAGTCACCATGGCGATTCTCACGCTCTTTATTCTCGGTGTTGACACGGTGCTGCAAGAGATCATCAAAAAGGTTGTTCTGTAGACTCGGTCTACTCAAGGATATTGATAGCATGGATAGACTAGATGATTGGTACGTCTTGCAGACTCTCTCCGGGTCGGAGATGAAGATTCGCGATAGTATCGAAAAGCGCCTGGCGCAAGCCGAGCTAGACGAGGTGATTCACAACGTCTTGGTGCCACTAGAGCGCGTCACTGAGGTGAAGCTGGGGCGGAAGATGACCATCAACCGCAAGTTCTATCCCGGATACATCTTTGTCCAGACGGAGCTTTACGATGCAAATCGTGCCATCAATGACCGGGTCTGGTCGTTCCTGAACGAGACTGATGGCATCATTGGCTTTGTTGGCGGCGACCATCCCGCACCGTTGAGCCAAAACGAGGTTCAGGATATCCTGGATCAGCTTGAACGCGGCAAAGAGGACAGCCGTCCTCGCATTGCGTTTGAAGTGGGCGAGGTCGTAAAAATTCGCGACGGCGCCTTCGAAAATCTGGAGGGGAAGATCGAAAGCATTGATTCCGATCGCGGTCGTCTGAACCTTTCCGTAAGCATTTTCGGCCGTTCCACGCAGATGGAGGTCGAATACTGGCAGGTGGAGCGCGAATAGCACTCCACGGTTAATTGAACGCGTGGGAGAAGGTCTGTCCCTTTGTACCACGCCCGAACAAGAAGGGTTGTTATGGCAAAAAAGGTAACAGCCGAGATCCGTTTGCAGATTCCGGCCGGTCAGGCCAATCCGGCACCACCAGTTGGTCCGGCATTGGGCCAGGCAGGTGTCAATATCATGGAATTTTGTAAGCAATTCAATGCTGCGACCCAGGGTGATCCTGGCATGATCGTGCCCGTGGTTATCACGGTGTATCAAGATCGTTCCTTCACCTTCATTACAAAATCTCCCCCTGCTGCAATCCTGCTGAAAAAAGCGGCGCAGCTTGCATCCGGTGCGAATCACCCCGGACGCGAGCTCGTTGGCAAAGTCACGCGGGACCAAGCTTTGGAGATTGCGAAAATGAAGATGAACGACTTGAACGCCCGTGATGATGAAGCGGCTATTCGAATCATTGCTGGCACCGCGCGCAGCATGGGAATTGAGGTGGTCGATGGCTAAGCGAGGAAAAAGACTAAAGAAGGCGTTGTCGCAAGTGGACCGCACGCGGACCTACGCGCTGCAGGAAGCAGTCGACACCCTGAAGTCGCTTCCAGCGGCGAAGTTTGACGAAACAGTGGATATTGCATTTCGTTTGGGCATTGATCCTCGTCAGGGTGATCAAACCGTCCGCGGCGCAGTTTCGCTGCCGCATGGTACCGGAAAGGACGTTAAGGTTGTCGTGATCGCCACTGGTGATACGGCTGCTGCTGCAGAAGCTGCTGGCGCTGACTTGGTCGGCTACGAGGACGTTCTTGAGCGCATCAAGGGCGGTTGGCTCGAGTTCGACGTGATGATCGCGACACCGCAGACGATGCAAAAGGTGCGTACGTTGGGCCGTGTACTCGGTCCACGTGGCCTGATGCCTAATCCCCGCACTGGAACTGTAACCGATGATCCAGCAGCGGCAGTCAGCGAGGCCAAGAAAGGTCGCGTTGAGTACCGGGCCGATCGTACAGGTTGCGTGCATGTGCCGGTGGGCAAGGTATCATTCACAGCGGAAGCACTCGTCGCCAATACAGAAGTGGTTGTAAATGAAGTTCGGCGCGCAAAGCCGGAGACGATCAAGGGGCAATATCTATTGTCCTGTACACTGTCTTCGACAATGGGGCCGGGCATCAAACTCGCTATTTCCGGAGGTAACGCATGAGAGCGGAACGTGTACAACTGGGTGCCTACATCGACTCTCTTGTCAGTGATTCAGAGTATGTATTCTTCATTTCGTACAGCGGCGTCTCGGTCGCGCAGTTCAGTGATCTGCGCAACCAGCTTCATGCCAATGAAGCACAGTGCCACGTCCTGAAGAATACTCTGCTGAATCGCTCGATCAAGAGCCAGGAGATTGACGGCGTCGAAAAACTGGCTGGCGATACGGCCGTCGTTTTTGGTTCCGCAGATCCGTGCCCTGTTGCAAAAACGATTAAGACCTTTAATGAGGACGTCGAGAACGTCGACTTCAAGGGTGCATTGATTGGTGGAAAGTTCCTGTCGCCGGGCGATGCTCGCGCGATGGCAGAACTACCGTCCATTGACGTACTGCGGTCACAGCTGCTTGGCACAATCCAAGCTCCGATGACCAACCTTGTTGGCGTACTCAACAACTCCGTCGCACAGATGGTTTGGGTCCTGAAGGCCTACGAAGAAAAATTAAACGAACAAAACGGTTAAGTTGGAGGAATAGAAAATGTCCGAAGAAACACTGAGCTCCGAGATGGAAGAAGCCATTTCTTATCTTGAGAAACTGACGGTTCTGGATGTATCCAAACTGGTCAAGACCTTGGAAGAACGCTGGGACGTTAAGGCGTCCGGCGGCGGTTCTGTAATGATGGCTGCGCCTGCTGCTGATGCAGCACCTGCAGCTGAAGAGCAGACCGAATTCGATGTCATCCTGACTGGTGCAGGCGAGAAGAAGATTGCAGTGATCAAGGAAGTTCGCGCAATCACAAGTCTCGGCTTGAAGGATGCAAAGGGACTGGTTGACAATCTCCCGAAGCCCGTCAAAGAAGGCGTGTCGAAGGAAGAGGCAGAGGAACTTAAGGGTAAGCTCGAAGCAGCCGGCGCAAGCGTCGAGGTCAAGTAGCATTCCCATTCCTCCCGTAACTCAGCGGAGTTCCGGGAATCAGGCAAGCACGAGGGGCGTCCGCGCCCCCCGTGCTTTGCCGTCTCAACTTACTAGTTATCACCATTAGCTCAGGGGCCTTCCATGGAGCGTAAAAATTACGGCAAGCTGCAGAACGTTCTCGATATTCCCGACCTTATCGGAATTCAGCTCGACTCATACCACGATTGCATGCAGATGGAGGTTCCCCCGCGCGAGCGTGTGAGCAAGGGCGTCCAGGAAGTCTTTCAAGAAGTTTTTCCCATTGAGAGTTTCGATCAGACGTGCCAGTTGGACTTCGTCTCTTATGAGATTGGCGAGCCCAAGACTGCCGTCGTAGACTGCATTCGTGCAGGTAAAACCTATGCTGCGCCAATGTACGCGACGATGCGTTTTGAAAACATGAAGAAGGGTGAGGTGCGCGAGGAGCGCGTATTTCTGGGAGATATTCCCCTAATGACCGAGCGTGCCACATTTGTGGTTAACGGCGCTGAACGTGTGATCATCAGCCAGCTGCATCGTACGCCGGGTATCTGTTTTGAAACCGAACGCCACACGAGTGGCCGTAGTCTGTACGCGTTTCGCGTGATTCCAGATCGCGGTTCCTGGCTAGAAGTGCAATTCGACATTAACGACAAAATTTTCATCTATCTTGATCGCCGCCGTCGGCGCCGAAAGTTTCTGATGTCCACTTTCCTTCGCGCCTTGGGACATGAGACCAATCGCGAGCTGTTGGATGTGGTCTATGGCGTACGCTCGGCGACGATCAAAGAGCTGCGGAAGCTGGAGCCGGACGATTTGGCAAAGCACCACTTGGCCGAGACTGTCAGTGATCCGGAAGGTTTTCCGATCATGGACGAGCAGAGCAACGAGCTGGGGCTGGAACTGCTATCGGTCAGCGACGAGTTACTAGAAGCTGCTGAAAAGGCAGGCCTGAAAAAGCTGCCTGTGGTCGACACCCGTGAGAGCGGCCGCTATTTCATCCTCTGCGTGCAGGATGATCCCACCAAGACAACGGACGATGCGTTGAAGGAAATCTACCGCCGCATGCGTCCGGGCGATCCACCGAGTGCCAGCAACGCTAAGGCACTGTTGGCACGCCTGTTCTTCGACCCCAAGCGGTACGACCTGGGCTTGGTTGGACGGTATAAGATCAACCAGAAACTTGGCACAACAGTCGACGAAAAAGAACGCACGCTACTTGAGGGAGATTTGGTCGCGGCGACCAAGTACCTGATGGGCCTGCGTGACGGCAAGGGTGACTTGGACGACATCGATCATCTCGGTGCTCGGCGTGTACGTACGGTTGGGGAACTGGTCCAAAATCAGATTCGTGTTGGGCTTAGCCGGACCGAGCGTCTGATCCGTGAGCGCATGACGCTTCAGGATATGGAAGAAGAGGATGTCACTCCGGGCAAGCTGATCAATCCCAAGGCATTTGTCGGCGTGATTCGCGACTTCTTCGGCCGTAGCCAGTTGTCGCAGTTTATGGACCAGACCAACCCGCTCGCGGAGTTGACGAACAAGCGTCGTCTCAGTGCTTTGGGCCCGGGTGGGCTGAGCCGTGAACGCGCCGGGTTTGAAGTGCGCGACGTGCATACCAGCCATTACGGCCGCATCTGTCCGATTGAGACGCCGGAAGGACCGAACATCGGTTTGATTTCGTCATTGGCTATCTATGGCCGCACCAACAAGTACGGCTTCATCGAGACTCCGTACCGTCGCGTGGAGAACCGCCATGCTCTGCTGGAGGTCGACTATTTGTCGGCAGACCAAGAGGAGCGCTTCATCGTCGCGCAGGCAAATGCGCCGCTGACCGGCGACAATCACTTCGAGAATGAATATGTTGTTTCGCGCCAGCGCGGTGAAGTGATCGAAGCACGGGCTGAAGAGGTCCAGTATATGGACGTCTCTCCGCGACAGTTAGTGAGCGGTGCTGCAGGCCTGATTCCGTTTCTTGAGCACGATGATGCAAACCGGGCGCTTATGGGATCAAACATGCAACGCCAAGGCGTTCCATTGTTGATCACCGATGCTCCTTACGTCGGCACCGGACTCGAAGAGCACGTGGCCAAGTTTTCACGCGCTGTCGTGTGCGCTGAAGAGGGTGGCGTCGTGGCTTCTGTGGATGCCAAGGAGATCGTGATCACTGCGGATGGCCGCTCTCCAGACGAGACTGCTGCGCCAGAGTCGACACAGGTCTACGCCTTGCGGAAGTTCGTACGCTCGAACAGCAGCACCTGTATCAACCAGAAGCCACTCGTACGCCGCGGTCAAGCGGTAACGGCTGGACAGGTGCTGGCCGACGGTGCTGCGACCAATGATGGCGAACTGGCCTTGGGCCGTAACGTGCTTGTCGCCTTCATGCCTTGGAATGGCTATAACTTTGAGGATGCGATCGTGATCAGCGAGCGCATCGTCAAGGAAGATGTCTACACCAGCATCCACATCAGCGAGTTCGACATCACCGCACGGGACACCAAGCTTGGTCCCGAAGAAATCACCCGTGATATTCCTAATGTGAGCGAAGAAGCCCTGCGTAACCTAGGTCCCGAAGGCGTCATTCGCGTTGGTGCTGAGGTCAATCCTGGCGATATTTTGGTCGGCAAAATCACGCCGAAGAGCGAGACCGAGTTGGATCCTGAAGAGCGCCTTCTGCGCGCAATTTTTGGTGAGAAGGCTGCGGACGTGAAGGACAGCTCGCTCGTTGTCCCGAGCGGTTCTACTGGTATCGTCATGGACGTGGAAATCGAGCGTAAGGTGGATCCGAACAAGGCTCGGCTTACGAAAGCTGAGGTGAAGCGCCAGATTCGTGAACAGCAGGCGATGTTCAAGGCTACGTACAATGAGATCCTCGACGAGTTGGCCGAGAAACTTGGTACGCTGCTGCTGGGTTCGAAGCTTTCTTTCGACGTCGTCGATAAGACAGACGGCAGCCCGATTATCCCAGCGAACCGCAAGATCACGAAGGTCTTGCTGAAAAGACTGGCGGCTGCCCATGACGTATACAAGATTCCGCCTGGGCCTACCAAGGATCAGGTAGACGAAGCGATGAAGATGTTCAATCTGCGGATTCGTGACGCTGAGATGCGCCGCGATGAGATGACCGAGCGTCTGGAGGCCGGAGACGGTGAGGACCAAGGCATCATCAAGCAGGTCAAGGTCTATGTGGCTGGCAAGCGCAAGCTGCAAGTGGGCGACAAGATGGCTGGTCGCCACGGAAACAAGGGTATCGTGGCCCGCATTGTGCCGGAGGAGGATCTGCCCTTTATGGCGGATGGAACTCCGGTGGATATCGTCCTAAACCCCCTTGGCGTACCAAGTCGAATGAACGTCGGGCAAGTGCTTGAAACACATCTCGGCTATGCGGCGCGAATGCTCGGCTTCAAGGTTGCGACGCCAGTGTTTGACGGCATCAACGAGACCGAGATTCACAACCTGCTGCGTGATGCGAAGGTGAAGCGCCTTGAGCAACAGCCCGGATGGACGCTTGGAGAAGATGGCGAAGCGGTCGATGACCAAGGTCGTCGTCGCGACGGCTTCTTTGTCAACGAAGACGGAAAGACCACGCTCTACGATGGTCAAACCGGTGAGTGTTTCGAGCAGCGCGTTATGGTCGGTATCATCTACATGCTGAAACTGGACCATCTGGTCGTCAGTAAGATTCATGCCCGTGCCGTTGGGCCGTACTCGCTCGTGACACAGCAGCCTTTGGGTGGTAAAGCCCAGCACGGTGGCCAGCGATTTGGCGAAATGGAAGTTTGGGCACTCGAAGCCTATGGCGCGGCCTACGCGTTGCAGGAAATGCTCACGGTGAAAAGTGACGACGTGACCGGACGTACTCGTATTTACGAATCGATCGTACGCGGCGATAACTCGCTGAAGGCGGACATCCCAGAGTCCTTCAACGTGCTCATGAACGAAATGAAAAGTCTTTGTTTGGACGTCCGTCCGACCAAAGGCCCACGGTAAGCGAGGAACGACATCTTATGAATAGCCATAGCGCAATGGTCCGAGAGATTCTCGGAATGGATTCATCCGATACCTTTAGTTCGGTCAGTATCGGCGTAGCTTCGCCAGATACGATCCGGTCTTGGAGTCGCGGTGAAGTTCGCAATCCTGAGACACTGAACTACCGCACATTCAAACCCGAAAAGGGAGGCCTTTTCTGCGAGAAGATCTTTGGCCCAACCCGTGACTGGGAATGTAGCTGCGGAAAGTACAAGCGTATCAAGCACAAAGGCATTGTCTGCGACCGGTGTGGCGTTGAAGTCACGCATTCGCGGGTTCGTCGGGAGCGGATGGGGCATATCGACCTGGCCGTCCCGGTCTCGCACATTTGGTTTTTCAAGTGTATGCCGAGTCGCCTGGGGCTGATGTTGAATATGACGGCCCGGAACCTGGAACGCGTCATCTACTACGAGAGCTGGATTGTCGTCGACAAGGGCGACACGCCGCTTGAGGACAAGCAACTGCTGACCGAAGATGAGTACCGTGAAGCACGCCAAATGTACAAGAAGTCCTTCCGTGCTGGTATGGGCGCAGATGCAGTTCGCGAGCTTCTGTCGAAGATTGTGCTGGAGACTGATTACGCAGAATTGTCAGAGCTGATCGTCACGATTCGTTCCAAGGCAGAACGCAAAAAACTAGCAAAGCGCATGCGCTTGCTGGAAGGTTTCCGCGATTCGGAAATGCGGCCTGAGTGGATGATTTTGACGGTGCTGCCCGTGATTCCTCCGGACTTGCGTCCGTTGGTGCCGCTGGAAGGTGGTCGATTCGCGACGAGTGATCTGAATGATCTCTACCGCCGCGTAATCAACCGAAACAATCGGCTCAAGAATCTGCTAAGCCTGCGCACTCCGGAAGTCATTATCCGGAACGAGAAGCGCATGCTCCAAGAGGCCGTCGATGCGTTGCTCGATAACGGCCGTCATGGTCGTGCGGTCACAGGCGCAAGCAATCGCCAACTCAAGTCGCTCAGTGACATGCTCAAGGGCAAGTCCGGGCGCTTCCGTCAGAACTTGCTGGGTAAGCGAGTGGACTACTCCGGTCGTTCCGTGATCGTTGTGGGGCCGGAGCTCAAGCTGCATCAGTGTGGTCTGCCGAAGAAGATGGCGTTGACTTTGTTCGAGCCGTTCATCATTCGTCGTTTGAAGGAACTGGGCTACGTACACACTGTTCGCAGTGCCAAGAAGATGATTGAGCGCGGAGCCACAGAGGTCTGGGACATCCTCGAGGATGTGACCAAGGGGCACCCGATCATGCTCAACCGGGCACCGACTCTGCATCGACTGTCGATTCAGGCATTCGATCCGATTCTGATCGAAGGCCGCGCAATCCGTCTTCATCCGCTTGTCTGTTCTGCGTACAACGCCGACTTCGACGGGGATCAGATGGCTGTGCATATCCCGCTTTCAAACGAGGCACAGCTTGAGACCAAGCTGCTGATGTTGGCACCGTACAACATCTTCAAACCATCGGATGGCAAGCCAGTGGCTACGCCTTCGCAGGACATTACACTCGGCTCCTATTTCCTCACTTATGCGAAGCCTGGGTCGTTGGATGTAGAGGCGAAATCCCTCCGGATCTTTAAAGACTCATGGGAAGCCATGCGGGCCTACGACAGCGGCCGCGTTCAGATTCACGCGCCAATTGCATTGTGGAATCCCGACTTCGGCGTGGAGTCTCCCAACGGAGACCACACACAGCGCTTGCTGGTGACCACTGCTGGACGCTGTATCTTCAACGAGATTGTTCCGGGCGGCCTTGGTTTCTTCAATGACATCGGCAAGAAGGGGACCCTTTCCGAGTTGGTGGCTATTGCCTACACCCAGCTTGGTTTGGATATCACGGTCGAGTTCCTCGACGACCTCAAGGATCTTGGGTACAAATTTGCCACCAAGGCTGGCTTCTCTATCGCGATCGTGGATATGATTATCCCCAAAGAGAAGAAAGAATTCCTCGAGATTGCGCAAACAGAGCTGGTCACGGTCCGTGAGCAGTATCAGCAGGGCGTGATAACCAATGGCGAGCGGTACAACAAGTGCATCGACATTTGGACCCACGCGAACACGCAGATCGCGAACCGCCTGTTCGATACACTTGAACGGAACAATGGTCTGAGCGAAATCAACCCGGTCTGGGCAATGCTTGACTCCCGCGCTCGCGGTAGTAAGGACCAGATCCGTCAGCTGGCTGGAATGCGTGGCCTGATGGCCAAGCCATCTGGTGAGATCATCGAGCGTCCAATCCTCGCTAACTTTCGCGAAGGACTGTCGGTCCTCGAGTTCTTTATTAGCTCGCATGGTGCTCGTAAGGGACTTGCGGATACAGCTCTAAAGACCGCGGACTCCGGGTACATGACTCGGAAGCTTGTCGACGTGGCCCATGACGTGATCTGCGTCGAGCACGATTGCTTGACGACGCAGGGCATCTGGGTCCGTCCGATCCGTGAAGGCGATGAGGAGATGCTGCCAATTGAGGATCGGATCATTGGTCGCTATAGCGCTGACGATATCCGTAACCCCAAGAGCGCTGAGGATGAACTGCTCGTTGCCGCTGGCGAAGAAATCGTCGAGAGTATCGCGTTGGAGATCAAGGATTGCTCGATTGACCGCGTGCGAATTCGCTCCGTTCTGACTTGTCAGAGTGATGATGGTGTCTGCGCCAAGTGCTACGGCCGAAATCTTGCCAATGACGAGATTACTAAGGAAGGTGACGCGATTGGGATTATCGCCGCACAGTCCATCGGTGAGCCGGGTACTCAGTTGACCATGCGTACCTTCCATCATGGTGGTACTGCTACGGTGACGACCACCAACCCGTTCCACAAGGCACGGACCGCTGGTGTACTGAAGTTGGATGATGCGCGTACTGTGCAGGATTCCGAAGGAAATCTCATCGTGCTGAACAAGACGGCTTCGGTCATGTTGTGCGACAAGAACGGTTTCGAGCAAGAGCGGTACCCGCTCGTCGCTGGTGCCGTCATCCTAAAGAAGGAAGGCGACACGATTGCCGAAGACGAAGTCTTCGTGAAGTGGGACCAGTACAACATTCCGATTATCACCGAGCGTGGTGGTAAGATCCAGTTCGCCGATCTGGTGGAAGGGATCACAATGAAGGAAGAGATCAACGAAGCGACCGGCACTAAGGAAATTAGTGTGCTGGATCATCGTGATGACCTGCTGCCACAAATCCTGATCATGGACAAAGATGGCGAGATGCTGTATCACGTCTCGATTCCCTCTGGCGCCCATATCATGGTGGAAGACGGGAAGACCGTGACTGCTGGCCAGACTCTGGCCCGTACGCCACGTCAATCTGCTAAAACCAAGGATATCACCGGTGGTTTGCCCCGTGTTGCCGAGCTCTTCGAAGCACGCCGTCCGAAGGAAGCCGCCGAGATCGCACGCATCGATGGTGCAATCCAAGTGGGTGGCTTTGTCCGGGATAAGCGACAGATCTTGATTCGTGACACTGAGAACAACGTCACTGAGGAGCACTTGCTCCCTGCTGAGAAGCAGATCGCCGTCTTCGAAGGCGAGTACGTGAAAAAGGGCCAGCCGCTTACGGAAGGCGCCGTTGTTCCCCACGAGATTCTTGAGGTCTGCGGACCTCAAGACCTGCAGGAATACCTCGTGAACGAGATTCAGGAAGTGTACCGCCTGCAAGGCGTGGAGATCAACGACAAACATGTCGAAGTGATTGTGCGCCAAATGTTGCAGAAGGTGCGCATCTCTGAGCCAGGGAGTACGTCCTTTCTCTACGGTGAGCAGATCGAACGTGATACCTTCGTGATTGAGAACCAACGGGTTATCGCTGAAGGTGGGCAACCAGCCGAAGCGCAGCCCATTCTGCTTGGTATCACCAAGGCCGCCCTGGAAACGGAGAGCTTCATTTCGGCAGCTTCCTTCCAGGACACGACACGTATCCTGACTGACGCAGCGACTCTCGGCAAGAGCGACCCGTTGCGTGGCTTTAAGGAGAACGTGATCATGGGCCATCTGATCCCGGCAGGAACTGGCTATCATAAGATGCAGAAGGTGCGTTACAAAAAGGTTGGCCGCGAGGTCTCTGCAAGTGACTCAGCAGAAGGCGGAAACTATGATAACGACACTGCCGTACGCGATGCAATCGCCAAGCTTGGCTTGGATGATGTAATTTAGCGAAAACTGATAAATGATATCGAGATGAAGCGGCGCTGGCGAGAAATTGTCAGCGCCGTTTTTGTGTCTGTGTATTGAATTCAGCACCATTCGCGGTAGGGTCAAAGAGAGTGTAATAGTCGGGCCGCGAGACGGCTAGGAAGAGGGAACGGAGACCGATTGTATGGATGATGCGTACGTGATCGACTTGCTGGTGCATAAAGGCGTGCTCACGGACGCTGAGGCAAGCAGAGCGAAGAACATGCAGATCGACACTCCCGATCGCCCCATTGTAGAGTGTCTGGTTGAACTTGAGATCCTGGAAGAAAATGACTTCTACGAGCTGATTGCCCAAGAGTATGGGATGGAGTTCATGAGCCTGACGGATTACAAGATTCCGCCAGACGTGCTGTCTGCTTTGGACGGCGATACCGTTCGGCGCTTTCGCGTGATTCCGATTATGCACCATGAGCACATGTTACGTGTAGGAGTTGCAGACCCTACGGACTTTGAGAGCATTGATGCTGTTCGCTGTTTCCTGCCCAATGAGGACATCGAGCCGGTTATCTGTAAGCAGGCTGATATTGAGCGCGTGATTAAGATCAATTACTCCTCCGCCGAGGATAAAATGACCGAGGTGATCAGCGACGTGACCGCGTCACTTACGACCGTGACCCAGGACCTTGACGAAGATCCTCAAGATGACCAAGCGGAAGAGTCAAGTCTCATTCGTCTGGTCGGGATGCTTATCATCGAAGCCTACCGCAACAGCGCTAGTGACATTCACTTAGAACCTCTGGAGAAGCGCTTTCGGGTTCGCTATCGAATTGACGGCGTGCTGCAAGAGTTCGACAACCCGCCCAAGTATCTCCAGGCCGCAATTCTTCAGCGTATCAAGATCATGGCCAAGCTCGATATTACCGAGAAGCGGGTACCACAGGATGGGAGAATTAACTTCAAGTTTCCGGGCAAAGAGATCGACCTGCGCGTGTCTTCGGTTCCCACTGTGTATGGCGAGTCCATCGTTATGCGTATTCTGGATAAAAGCAGCATCATGCTGGGGATTGCCGAACTGGGCTTCTTCAGTGACGATCAAGTGCTGATCGACCGGATCCTGTCGTTTCCCGACGGAATCTTCCTAGTGACGGGTCCGACTGGATCAGGAAAGACGACCTCCCTTTACGCCTTTCTCAACACCATCAACACTCCGAACCGCAAGATCATCACCGCAGAGGATCCGGTGGAGTACGATCTCCCTGGTATCAATCAGGTCCAATGTGACAAGTCAATCGGGATGACTTTTGCTCTCGCGTTGCGTGCCATGCTTCGCCAGGCACCCAACATTATCATGGTGGGGGAGATTCGGGATATCGAGACAGGAGCCATCGCCATTAATGCAGCCCTGACCGGGCATCTCGTGTTCAGCACTCTGCATACGAACGATGCGCCCAGTGCCATTACTCGTCTACTCGACATGGGCATCAAGCCTTTCTTGGTCGCATCCGGTGTGAAGGCAGTTATGGCTCAGCGCCTAGGACGGCGCATTTGCAAGAACTGTAAGCGAGAAGTAGAGCCTGAGCCAGAAGAACTGCGCCTGCTTGAACTTGACGCCGATTTCTTTAAAGATACCACACTGTTGAAGGGTGCAGGCTGTGGCTCATGCAGCAATGGCTACAAAGGCCGCCTAGGCTTCTATGAAATTATGATGGTGACTGAGGAGATCATTCCCATGATCTTTGCCGGCTCACCATCAGATGAAATTAAGGCACGAGCCCGTGAGCTTGGTATGCGGACATTGCGTGACGACGGGACTCGCAAAGCACAAGCCGGGTCAACCACGTTGGAAGAAGTCATCCGCGTGACTAAGGGCGACAGCGAGGAAGAGGAGTAGACCCCATATGGACGTCGGTTCGGATATTAGTGCCTTCTGGCACATTTTGCTGGACAACCAAGTAGCCACCGAGATACAACTCGAAGAGGCGTATGAGGAGCATCAGCGCACGAACATCCCGTTTGATAAGATTCTCTATAACTTCGGGATTATTTCCGAATCCGAGATGCTTAAGCTCATCGCGGTAGCCCTCGGTACTCAGTTCTATGACATGAACAAAGTGGCAGTCAAGCCCGACGCCATAGATTGCGTACCGAGCATGGTGGCTAGGCAATATCGCATTCTGCCACTCTATGTAGAAAAAGAAACGCTGCACATCGTCGCTGCCGACCCGATGGACTATCAGACGATGGACGAGCTGGGCTACGTGCTGGGGATGGATGTGCGCATTAACGTCGCCCAGCCAGACATGATCATGGCGAGCATCGAGAAATATTTTCCGGAAGACGAGGCGAGCGAAGGCAACCTCAGAAGTATCATTGCTGATATGGAGAAGCTCGCCCCCGACGCTGTGTACGATGACGATGATGAGGAAGACGAGGAAGATTTGGCGAACGCCACTCCCATCGTGCGATTCGTAAATGTGATCTTGGCCCAAGGCGTGAAGGATCGTGCCAGCGATATTCATTTCGAGCCGTTTGCCGAGGAATTCCGCATCCGCTACCGCATCGACGGTACGCTTTATGAGATGCAGCCGCCGCCTATCCATCTGGCGATTCCGGTGATCTCACGGGTGAAGGTTCTCTCCGGCCTGGATATCTCGGAATCTCGTAAGCCGCAGGATGGTCGTATCGAACTGCGCATCTCTGGAAAGCGCATCGACCTGCGTGTGTCCTCACTACCTACGCAGTACGGTGAAAGCGTCGTGCTTCGTATTCTCGACAAAGGTGCAATCTCGCTCGACCTTGATGTCCTTGGCTTGCCGGACGACATCAAGGCAACGCTTCGTGAGCTCATCCGCAAGCCCAATGGTATCGTGTTGGTGACCGGGCCGACGGGATCAGGCAAGACGACTACCTTGTATTCCTGTCTGCGCGAGATCAACACCATCGAGGATAAAGTGCTTACTGCCGAGGATCCGGTCGAGTATGCGATCGAAGGACTGATGCAGGTTCCTGTAAACGAAGCCATTGGGATGACTTTTGCGAAAGCGCTCAAGGCCTTTCTCCGCCAAGATCCCGATCGTATCATGGTGGGAGAAATCCGAGACCTCGAGACCGCGGGCATCTCTATTGAGGCGGCGCTTACCGGGCATCTCGTGCTGAGCACGCTTCACACCAATGATGCGCCCAGTAGCGTGACCCGTCTCACCGATATGGGAATCGAGCCCTTTCTGATCACTTCGACAATGGAGTGCGTGCTGGGGCAGCGGCTTGTGCGCCGCGTCTGCACCTCCTGCAAGGTGGGCTACGACCCCACCGACGACGAATTGAAAATGCTCGAGATGACGCGAGAGGAGATCGGGGACAACAAGTTTTACTATGGCAAAGGTTGCGTTGCTTGTAACGACATTGGCTACCGAGGTCGAAAGGGCCTTTACGAGCTTTTCGTTCTTTCCACCAGCCTCCGAGAACTGATTCTTGAGCGCCGCCCCGCGAACGACCTCAGCAACAAGGCTCGTGAGGAAGGGATGCGTTCTATGCGTGAGGCGGGGGTCATGAGCATCCTATCCGGCGAAACATCCGTCGAGGAAGTCCTGAAGTACACATAACTGGAGAGCACCCATGGCACTTAACCTGGACATGAACGACCTGCTGCAACTCGTGATCGACGAAGGCGCCAGCGACTTACACATCTCCGTAGGTGCCCCGCCCACTCTTCGCATGGGCGGGCGCATGGAGCAGCTTGATACCGGCCCGCTCAAGGCGGATGATACCGAGGTCCTTATGCAGGCTATCACCTCCGAAGGCAATCAGCAGAAGGTGCGGCGCGATGGCGGCTGTGACTTTGGCTTCGCCTTCGGCGACCAAGGTCGTTTTCGCGTCAGTGTGCTCAAGCAAAAGGGCAGCATCGGAATGGTCCTGCGTAGTATTCCGAATGACCTGCTTACGCTCGAAAAAATTGGTCTGCCTACCTCCGTCAAGGACCTGCTGTTTCGACCGCGCGGTCTGATTCTGGTAACCGGTCCGACCGGTTCCGGAAAATCCACCACCTTGGCCTCCATGGTCAACGTCATCAATATCGAGCGTGAATGCCACGTCATCACCATCGAGGACCCAATCGAGTTTTACCATCCACACAAGCGCTGCATCATGACCCAGCGAGAAGTCGGCGTTGACGTCCCGTCATTTGGCGAGGCCCTCAAACGCGCTCTGCGTCAGGATCCTGACGTCATACTCGTGGGCGAAATGCGAGACCTGGAGACCATCGAGGCTGCCGTGACCGCCGCCGAAACCGGTCACTTGGTTTTTGGCACGCTGCATACCACTGGCGCCGCTCCCACGATCGACCGTATTGTGGATGCATTTCCGACCGACCAGCAAGAGCAGATCCGCACGCAGCTGTCCGTATCGCTTGTTGCTGTGGTCTCGCAGGTCTTGATGCCTCGCAAAGACAAGCCTGGTCGTATCGCCGGGTTCGAAATCATGGTCAGCACACCGTCGATCAAGGCCTTGATTCGCGATGCCAAGACCTACCGGATCACCTCTGACATCCAGACTGGTGCGAAGTACGGGATGAACACCCTGGACTCTCATCTCACCGCTCTTTACGAGCAAGGCGTCATTTCGTACGGTGAGATGATCACCAAGGCTCAAGATGCCCAGGGGATCATCGAGAAACTCAAAGCTGGGAAGTGATCTTGCAGATCGCGTGTGTGCGTGCCGCGACGCTGGCCTCAAGACAGGCCAGCTCCGTGTATCGGCTGAGCACTTGGGCTACCGCTGGGTCATGTCCCGGTAAAGGGTGGCGGGGCCACACAGGATTAGGCGCTCGAAGAAGCCGGTGTACCACTCGCGCAATTCAGCAATCTTACGACTCCGGTCCACATCCTCAGGGCTTTCAATGCCGCCGACATGGACCAGTGAGAAGTCTGCGCCTTTTGGGATGTGCTGTTTAGCTTGCTCGATCTGCTGGGCTGCGAACCCCGCAATGGGCCGGCCGCTGAGCCCGCCAGCATGCGTGTTCGTGTAATAGCGAAATAGCCGGGCATCGCCTTTCGCGATCTTCGCAGCATAGGCCTCGTAGGCGTTCTGGGTGTTTGTCGCGACCAACCCTCGGACACCTGCTTCGAGCAATCCGGGAATCAAGGTCTCAGGCTGGTGAATCTCGGCCAGCTTCACGAGCAGTGGGGTGCTGCCCGCTTCGTCGCGTGCTTCGACGAGCAAGCGCAACCGGCCGATTACATCCCCCTGCTCATGCTGGACATTGGGACAGCTTTCGTTAATCTCGATGAAGTCGACCACGCCGGTGGCCTTGCGGACGCATTCGACTATGCCGCGCAATTTGGCCTCGCCCTCCTTCGCGGGATGGCCCATGATGCTTAGCCCGATCGGAAACTGCTCGGGTTGAACCTCGTCCTGAAAGCGCTTGATCGTGTCGAGGGCGACATCGATGCCCTTGCTCGGCAGACCGAGTGAGTTAAGAGCGCCGCCGGACTGGGGCAGGGGCGTCCAAGGATTGCAGCGCATCCCCAGCGGAGACCAGAGGTTTCCCGTGTGAGGAGCGTCCAGCACGGTTCCGACGACGGCAAAGCCCGCGCCTAAGGCGTGGTGAAAATTGAGCAGGGAGCCATCCTTATCGACGCCAGCAGCGTTGCCCAAGTCATTACGGAACGGAATGCCCATCACGGTGACTGGGTGCTGGGCCTTGGCAACCGTCCCCAAGTTTGCATCGCTCAACATCGACAGGAAGCGGCTTCGCGAGGCGGAATAGAGCGCAGCGGTCCAGTTCGCTGGCAAGGTTTGGGCCCAGAGCGGGCGAAGCGCATGATCCAGGCGCGCGAACCGCAGCCAGAGTGGCGTGCTCACGCGGTTACTTCGTGCCCGGAGGACGGCGTCGAACCTGGAGCCTGCGACGTCGCTCTTGATCGCGGCGCTCGGTGATCTCGAGCGAGCGATCATGTAACGTCCGCTGCGCCTCTACGGGCGGATCAGAAGTCTCAATTCGCTCACTGCGTCCAGTTGGCAACAAACGGTGCGCCTTCTGGTTGTCCCGGAAGTACAGCCTCAGCATCTCCAGAACGCGCTCTTTGAGGGCGTGCTCGAGCAACGGGAACATAAGCTCCACGCGCTTCTCGAGGTTTCGCGGCATCCAGTCTGCGCTGGACAGGTACACCTCGTCATCGCCACCGTTCTGGAAGTAGAAAATGCGCGTGTGTTCAAGATAGCGGTCGATGATGCTGACCACCTCAATGCCGGCGCTGACGCCTGGAATACCGGGCAGCAACGCACAGATGCCGCGTACGTTCAGCTTGATCACCACGCCCTTCTGCGATGCGTCGTAAAGCGCCCGGATCACGTCCGGATCGGCAAGTGAGTTGATCTTGGCGATGATCAGCCCCGGCGCATGCTCGCTGCTGCGCTCGGCTTCACGTCGGATTAGAACCAGCAGCCGCCGTTTCAAGCCGGTTGGGGCCATCACGAGGTGCTGCAGATTCGGGATTTCTGCGTAGCCGAGGACTGCATTAAAGAAGCGGGCCGCATCAAATCCCAGTTCACGATTCACCGTGAGCAGGCCCATGTCCACATACAGCTTGGCAGTCTTTTCGTTGTAGTTCCCCGTGCCCAGATGCAGATACTGGCGGATGCCTTCGGGCTCGCGGCGCACAATCATGGTGATCTTAGAGTGTACTTTTAGCTGGGCAATGCCGTGAATCACGATCGCCCCGGCCCGCTCAAGCTGATCAGCCCGCAGGATGTTTCGCTCTTCATCGAAGCGCGCCTTCAGCTCGACGAGCACCACCACCTGCTTGCCATTCTCTGCAGCCCGGATCAGGGCGTCGATCACCGCGGAATCTCCGCTGGTGCGATAGAGTGTCATCTTGATGGCGATCACGCCTGGGTCGACCGCAGCTTGGCGTAGCAGATCCACCACCGGGTCGAATGATTCATATGGATGGTGAAGCAGGACGTCGCGTTTGCTGATGGACTCCCAGATCGTCTCCTCTTCATTTAGGTCTTCGGGAGGCTGAGAACCCCACTTCTCGTAGCTTAGCTTGCCGAAGCCCGATGTGAACGTCAGGTCCATAAACGGGGTCAGATTGATCGGGCCGTCAATATCGTAAATGTCTCGCTCTTCCAGTTGCAGTGCTTGGCATAGGCGGTCACGCAGGCGCGCTGCTCCGGCCGCAATTTCCAACCGCACGGGTTGCCCCTGTTGACGCTCGGTCAGAATCTGTGACATGGCCCCGACAAAGTCCTGATCCGAGTCCTCGTCCACGCCCATGTCGGCATCGCGTGTGAAGCGAAACACGGTCGATTCCTGAATGTCCATGCCTGGAAACAACAGCGAGACGTGCTGGGTAATGATGTCTTCGAGCAGGATGATGCTCCGGGACGTTCGCGTCGCGCCGACCGTCCGAAATCTCCCGAGTCCGGATGGGACTGGAATAATCGCCAGGCGCTCTTTGCTGTCGTTTCCGTGCATGAGTACTGCGATGTGCAGAGACATATTTCTGAATGGCGGCCACGCCACGTCATCGCTCACCGCAATGGTCGTCAGCGCGGGAAAAATCTCTGAGTCAAAGAAACTACGGGCCTCGCGGGTAATGGTCTCCGACCACTCGGCCGGTGCTGGCAAGGACATCCCGCCCGCGGCCATCTTCGGGAGCACGGCATTGCGAAGTTCGCAATACTGAGTAGCCACCAGCTCATGTGTGCGTACGGATACAGCGTCGAGAATCTCAGAAGGACACATCCCAGATGGGCACTTGGCCACGTCTCCGGCCGTGAGGTCCGACTTGATTGTGGAGACGCGCACCATGAAGAACTCGTCATAGTTTGAACTGACGATTGCCAGAAACTTGAGCCGTTCGAGGACTGGAAGCTGCTCTTGGCATGCTTCATTCAGCACGCGCGCATTGAACTCGATCCAGCTGAGTTCGCGATTAAAGAAGGGCAGTGATGCCATGAGGCCTCCGTTCAGCTGCGTCGTTCCGTTGATTTGCCGTGTTCATTTCACTAATCTCTCAATACCGCTCTGAGCCCGAAGACCTGCTCGAACAGGTCGCTCTTTGACGCCAGACTAAAGCGCTCGATTCCGACATCATCGACGCCGCCGTGCAGCACCAACTCGGTATCGGTCTTCTCTATCGCTAGGCCAGACATCCGCCGCGCGTGCCCGCGATCGAGCGCATCAGCTACGCGCAGAATCGCAGCCAGCTTCGAGACCACCAGCCGCTGTTCACGGTTCAAGGACATATAGTATGGGTGGCTCTTGCTGGGCAGCGCCTTGCGATGGTAACGCACGACGTTGCCGACGATCTGGCGGTCGTCACGGTCTAACCCAAAAATCTCGGCGTTCTCCACCAGGTATTGCCCGTGCTTGTGATGCCCGCTCTGATTCACGAACTGGCCGATCTCATGTAGAATTGCCGACACTTCCATGAGCAGGCGTTCGTGTGGGGAAAGGCGATGCTCGCGCTGCATCGTATCGAAGATCGCCAGGCTTAGCTCGGCCACGTGCGTGCCGTGACCAACATCGCCATTGTAGCGCTCGCACAGCGCTTTTGCAGCCGCCACCACGTGTGCATCCATGCGTTCGCGTTCACCGCGGCTCTCGCTGCGAAAGGTGTCCAGAATAATGCCGTCGCGGATGCTCACATACGGCACGATGATCTCCTCGGCCTTGGTCTGATCTAAAAAACCGCGGTAGATCAGCAACGCCGGTAACAGGGCTTCAGCATCCTCATAACTCAACTCCAGACGACGCACCAGCTGTTCCGTGGACAGCGACTCCATCTTGGTCACGTAGTCGCGAAACGCGTCGGCCGGAATCACGTGGTGGTGATCGCTAGCCTGATGGCCCACTTCATACGCGGCTACCCGTACATCACTACCAATCGCGACGAAGCGTCGAACCCGGCTCAGGTCCGACTCCTGGCCAATGGTGTCCATTGCCGCGTGCTGGTTGTCGCGGATAAACTTAGGCAGAAAGGCGCGGGTGCCGAACATCTGGCGCAATTGCTGTTCCAGCCGCACCGTCCCCAGCGATAGTGTGTGCACGGCGACCATCTTGCCGCGGCGTAGCACCATCACCTCCGTGCTACCCCCGCCGACCTCGACCACCAACGAGTTGGCGCGCGAAAAGGACGGCCAGCCACGCCGTAGCGCCCAAGAGACCGCCAGGTAGGTCAGATAGATCGCCTCGACCCCCTCCAGCACCGATACCTCGAAACCCGTGCGCAACGCGGTCTGGTCCACATACATATCACGATTCTCTGCTTCCCGCACGGCGCTGGTGGCGATCACGCGCACATTTTCGTCGGCAACGCCCCAGCTATTGAGCACTTCACGAAACCCCCGCAGGGCCAGCGTGGACTGGCGCATGGTCTCGCGGCTAATTTTCCCGTTGACAAAGACGTCCTGGCCGAGCGCTACCGGAATATCTGCCTGATCCAGCGTGCGAGAGCCCTCCGCCGTTGCGAATTCCGCAATGGCCAGGCGTATGGCGCTAGACCCAATCTCTACAACTCCGGCGAGGCGTGGTGCCATACTCTTCTCCGCAGGTCTACTGGGAACGCGCGGAGGCGCGCTCGCTCAGTTGCTTGAAGTACTGGTTCACGAGCTTGCGATATGCGTCGGGCGGCCGGCTGCCGGGCAGTCTGGAAAGTTCTATTCGATTCTGCATCGCCCCGGCGGCCAGGTGCTCTTCGAGGATCTGTGCGGCCTGCGCCAAATAGGCTACCAGCCTGGGATCGCCGTCGGCTCTCAACTGTGCAACGCCTTTGGCGATACTCGCCATCTCCGGGTCACTTAGCTTGCTGCCCATGGTCGCAAGGCTGCTCGTAACTCGATCACGCAGCGAGCCAGCGCCCTGGTTTGGGTCGCCAGAAGACATGCCAGCACCGGCTCCGTGCCCTTGACCGGCTGTTCCTTCCTCGCCTTTGGCCTTTTCCCCCTCGCCCTTGCCATCCTCGCCGGACTTTCCGGCCTGGCCTTCTTCACCGCCGGCCTGGCCTTCTTCACCGCCGGCCTGGCCTTCTTCACCGCCGGCCTGGCCTTCTTCACCACCGGCTTGGCCTTCTTCACCGCCAGCCTCGCTCTGTTTATCCTGGGCCTTGGTGAGGTCATCCAGCACCTCTTCCAGCATCTCGCTAAGCTGCTCTTGCGAGGCACCGCCACCGGCCGCAGCCGCTTTCTCCAGTCCCTTGGACAGCCCAGCCATACCGGCGAGGGCTTTCTCCTGAAAATCGGCAGCACGCTCTTCCTTCTTATAGCGCAAGGCGTTCTCTGCCCGCTTCATGCTGGCGTCGACCTTATCCTTCCTGGCATTGGACGCCGCCTCCGAGATTCCGTTCGACAGCCCCGGATTGGTGGACTCATAATCGCCCGCCATGGACGACAGCTGGGACATGAACTTGTTCAGCTCGTCGCGCAGCTCTTCCTGCCGCTTCTTAAGCTCAGCGGAGGACGTGCCTGTCTTGCTCGCTTGCGCCGTTTCATCCGCGCTGGGTTGGCCCGACTTCGGGGCACTATCCAGCGGTGGTTGCCCGTCCTTGCCCCCGCTTTGACCGCCAGCACCCGGTCCACCAGCCTGTTGGCTGGGAGCCCCGGTCTGGCCTGGCTTACCGGTGGCACATGCTTTGCCAGCCTCTCCCGGCTGCTGTGGCTTGCCGCTCTGCCCTGGGGACGGCTGCTTCTCGTCATTGCGGGCAAGCTTAGGCTCGGATTTCTTGGCCGCCTCCGCCTTTTTCTGATCCTGCTTCTGCTTTGCCGCGGTCTCGGTATCCCGCTTGAGCTCTTCCTGTTTCTTCACCAGGCGATCGAGCTGCCGTTGCGCTTTGGTAAATTGGTCTGCCTCGTAGGCATCGATCAGTTGGCTCAAGCGCTCATAGGCCCGCTCTAAAAAATGATGGCCGCGTTTGGCCAGCACGTGCGAGGCTCCGGTCGCGCCAGAGCGCAGGCGCCTCTTAGCTTCCCCCATATTCGCGGATGCATTTTGCAACTCCGAAGCCACGGGATAGGCCTCCTCAAACTGCCGCAGCTCCGCGCGCAGCACTTCGCAATCTTGCTCGTTGGCATGCTGCTCATTCGCGAGATGATCCCGCGCCGCCGGCGTGATCGGTTTCCGCAGATTTCGGCTGATCTCGGAGATGATGTTCTCCTGCTTGTGAATCAACATTTCCAACCGATTCAAAAATGCCTTCAGATCTGCAACCCGCTCTTTTTGTTTCTGGGCGCTCTTCTCGTCCCCCTCACTTTCTTGTGCCTGTGCGTTCTCCGGCGGCTCTTTGGGCGGTTCTCCACCTTCTCCACCCTGGCCCTCGGCCTGCATGCTGTTCTTCAGTAGCTCAATTTCGATCTGAATCAGTTTCGCCAGCGAATCCTGTTGAAACTTCATGGACTCCCGGGGCAACGCGCTTTCCAGGGCGACGGATGCATTCTGCATGCTGGTCAAGGCCTCCTCGAATAGCTCCGGAATTGGGCCACCCAGGGCTTCGCCGGCGCGCTCTTTCAGTTCCTCCCAGCGCTTGGCTGCGGCCGTTGCCAGCTGCTCCGCGTCTCGGGTCACGCGCTCCAGTTCCGCCTTGGTTTCTGGCCGCTCGATCCGCCGCAGCGCGCCCCACGTAGCCCGAATCAGGTGCTTTTGTTCCACGATCAGGTCACTGATGTTCAAGTCCTCGCTCTTGCTGCCGCTGCCGCCCGACATCTGTGTCGAGATGCTTTCATCCTCCAGAGGCCGTATTTCGAGAAAGCGTACATCCGTCTCTCCGGTCTGGTTCTCGGGCTCAGCATTATCGGACGCAACGCCATAGTAGGAGATCACATCGCCTTCCACGACGAGCCCGTCGAGTTCAAACACCGCGCTGTCAGTGCGACTCTTCTCGAGCGTCTCACCATCCTTCGCGAAGTAGACCGGGTGCGGTTGAAAGTCATCGTCATTGATTGCGTAAAAAATAGTCATAGCGGTGATGCCGTAGTCATCAATCCCGCTCAAGGCAAAGGTCACTTCTGACTCCACATGGACGTGGGCATCATCTTCCGGGGCCACCACGTGGACGGCTGGCGGGAGATCAGGTACCGCCTCGATTCGCAACCGCCGTCCGGCCTGTTCGCGATGGCCAGCCGCATCTGTCATCACGATTCCGTAGTCCATGGTCTCTTCCAGCACAGCCGCATAGCGGCCAGTGGCCGCCAGTGTTTCGCCGACCGTGAGGGCATCCCCCTCGACGGGCACCAACTCCAGCGCCACAGGCAACGTAAACACGAAGTTGACTTCGATCTCCGAGCCCTCTGGGGCCTGGAGATCGTCGAGTGATAGCTGCTCACGTGCTGGCAGCTTGGTGTAGGCGGGCGGAGTCACCCGCACCGTCACTTGTCGGATTCCCGGCCGCTCGTAGGTACTGATCGCGTACCAGGCAGAGCGCAGCGTCGGCGTCGACACGCGGTAGCTAAAATCGCTATCGACTGCAAACACATCGTAGGCCAGCTTGGCTTCCTCCGCCTCGTACATGGCATAGCTATGCTCGCCGCGGGCACTGCGAATTTCGACAGTCGCCTCACGCGCACCGCGCAGGATTTCTGCGGAGATGGCCACATCGCCACCGATTGCGGACTCCGCATTTCCTGGCAAAACCAGCAGCCCGCTCGCGTCCTTATCCGCCAGCGACTGGCCATGCGCCAGCGCCTTGCCGGCAAATGGTTGCACGGCGACCCCGATGATCATCGCCGCGGTCAGTACATAGACCGCAAGCACCCGGCCCATGGGGGTAGCATCTCGCATCACTTTTTGGCGCAGATCCAGCGCGTTCAGCATCTCGCTCACACGCGCCAACAGCACCTCGTGCAAGGCGGATCGCCGCTCGGGGCTCGCGAGCTCCTCCTGCAGGCAGGCGAGGGAGTCCATCAGTTGGGGGCAATTCTTCTCGAGGAGCAGGACCACCTGCTGCTCGGTAGGAATCCGGCGCAGCGCGCTGGCCAGCCGGAATAACACAAAGATCACGCCCGTCACCCCCAAGGCCAAGGCTAGGCCAAACGCCACCGGCTCGCGCAGGACCATGAACCGATCGGCGACCGTGATCAGTAGTAAAGGGAACAACGCCACCCCGACTGCCTGCCCGAAAGCAGTCAGCAGCAACCGTCGCGTAAGCGCTTGCCGCTCGCTACGAAGAATGGCGTGGATTCCTTGGTCTGTCATTTCCCTGATTTCCTCAAGTAGGCTTCGATAAACGCATCAAGATCCCCATCAAGGACACCGTTTGTGTCGCTGGTTTCCTCATTTGTACGTAAATCTTTTACCATCTTGTAGGGATGCAGGACGTAAGAGCGGATCTGACTGCCGAACGCGTTATCCTCGCGCGGCCCAATTTCTGCGTCCTGTGCCGCCTGGCGCTCTGCCAGTTGTAGCTCGTACAGCTTCGATCTTAGCATCCGCAGGGCCGTCGCCTTGTTCTGGTGCTGCGAGCGCTCGTTCTGGCAAGCGCAGGCAATGCCGGTCGGCAGATGCGTCAGCCGCACTGCACTATCCGTTACATTCACGTGCTGGCCACCAGCTCCGCTACTGCGGTAGGTATCCACGCGAAGGTCCTTCTCATCGATTTCCACCTCGACATCATCCGGAATCTCGGGCACCACATCCAGTGCGGCAAACGACGTGTGCCGGCGATTACTGCTGTCGAATGGCGACAGCCGGACCAGCCGATGCACCCCGCGTTCTGCAGCAAGATAGCCATAGGCAAAGTCGCCCTTGACGTAGAGAGTCGCGCTCTTAATGCCCGCCACTTCACCGCTCTGTAGTTCCATGATATCCCCGACGAAGCCGCGCCGTTCCACCCAACGAGAATACATGCGGAACAACATCGCTGCCCAATCGCAAGACTCAGTTCCACCGGACCCGGGCTTCAGCGTGATGTAGGCGTTACTCGAGTCAAACTCACCACTCAAGAAGCTGACAATCTCCAGCCGTTCTAGCTCTCCAAAGAGCGTTTCCACAGTCTCGTTGCCCTCAGCAAGCATCTCCGCGGAGCCGTCTTCCTCGTCAATTAACTCAAGCAGAACTTCGAAATCCTCGACGTTCCCCTCCAGCGCGAAGAATGGCTCCAGCAGGTTCTTGCAAATACTCAGTTCGGCCACAGTCTGCTGCGCCCGATCTTTATCCTCCCAGAAATCCGGCGCAGACATCCGCTGCTCCAGTTCTGCTCTCAGCGTCGTTCGTCCCACGACGTCAAAGGAACCCCCTTAACTGCTCCAACCGTGCTTGGGCATCTTTGCCCGCGGCCTGCAATTCGTCACGTGTCTTCATTATTTAAAAAGCCTTAAAAATCTTAAAATGCTGATGCCGGACTGTGACCAGCGACGATGGGAAAGCAAGCCCGTTATCCGCTGTCCGCAATCGAGCCATGTTCCACCTGAGGTACACCCGAATGCGTCGAATCACATCATTTATCGTCCTATCGGGAGCTCGGCAGCTCAGATTGCGCAAAAATCTCTTGGGAACCAGCGGTTCCCGATTACGGTACCAGCCTGACCGAACGCGCGATAAATCACCAGACGAGGGGGCCAAGAATGACCTTCTGCCAGTGCACCTTGGACGCCTATGGCGACGCCGTCCTTGCCATCATCAACCACGAGATCGCGACCTCCGACGCGCTGTACGAGACCGAACTCTTGACGATTGCGGACATCGCAACCTGGTTTGAGGAACGGCAGCCAGCCAACTTGCCAGTCATCGGCGTGCTTGACGATCTTGGCGGCCTGGTCGGCTTTGGCAGCTACGGCCCATTTCGCGGCCAAGCTGGCTTTTCGCAGACCGTCGAGCATTCACTCTACGTCCGCGTCGATGCCCGCCGGCACGGCATTGGCCGCGCTCTGCTTCGCGAACTGATCTCGCACGCTCGCACCGCTGGCTATCGGGTCATCATCGGTGCCCTAGACTCCCGCAATCACGCGAGCTGTCGCCTTCACGAGAGCGAGGGCTTCAGCCAGGTTGGTCTACTACCCGGCGTTGCCCGCAAGGCTGATCGGTCCCTTGACCTCGTCCTCTACCAATTTACATTCGATCAGCCGGAGAGCGCAACGACACTTGGTCGGGAGTGATTCTCTCCGCAGATTCCACAGCTTCTCGCAGAGTGGTCCGCCCTTACCCCTGCCTAGTCGTCTTCCCCCGCAGAGGGCCCCTCGCCAAAACATCGCTCGAACCTACGGTGACCGCGCTGAACGTTCCTTACCTCGGAGATTGAATGATGATCACGGATACTTTGCGGAGTTCGCTGCGACCGGGTGATGTGGTCTTCACCAGAATTGATAACCTGCTCTACCGGCACGTGGCCAAGGCGACGCAATCGTGGACCTCGCATGTCGGGGTTTTGGTCAGCGATCCGGCCGGGGGCCTGCGCGTGGCAGAAAGCCGCGTGCCACGCTGCGCATACTCGGCTCTGGACGCGTTTATCGCCCGCTCAGAGAATGGCATGTACGCCATTCGCCGCCCGGAAACGGCTCTCACTGGCGAGCAGCAAGCGAAGCTCGAGGACGCCTGCGCGGCCCGGATGGGGGGCTGGTATCACCTCGGCTTTGCCTACGACAGCCCGCGTCAGTATTGCTCCAAGCTCGTCTATGACGTGTTGCTCGAGGCGACCGGTGTCGAGGTGGGCATATTGGAGACCTTTGAGCAAACACTCAGCCGTTATCCTGACTGCCCACAAACCTTCTGGAAGCTGTGGTTCTTTGGCCGAATTCCTTGGCAACGCCGCGCGGTGACGCCGGCAAGCCAATATCGCTCCGAGGCGCTTGTGACGGTTGCCGATTACGGCCTGCCGTAATCCTCGTAGATCTATGACCGCTTGTCAGCTATGGTACCGACCCAACGCGAACCGGAACCTTCTCATGCATATCCTTCAGATTTTGTTTCTGCTCGTCGCCAGTGGCTTCTATGTGCTTTACGTCCTTGAGGCGTTCCGCGAAAGCCGCGGTGAGGGCCTGCTGACCCTGCTGGTTCCCCCCTTCTGCATGTACTTCGCCTACGCGCGGAGTTCGCAATCCCCGTACAACGCCCTAGGCATGCTGGCCGCTTTTGCCGTGAGTCTGACCATTGGCAGCGCCGAGCTGGTGATCTGATGGCGAAGCGAATTCTCATCACGGGAGCCGCCGGGCAGATCGGGACCAATCTCGGGCTCACCTGCCTCGAACATGGCTACGAAGTGTTTGGCATCGACAAGCGCCCGAACACTTGGAGCAACGAGTTTCCCCTCTTGCTGCAAGACCTCTCCGCCCCCTTTCCTGATTTTAACGGCGGCCTCGGCGATGTCGACTATGGGCCCATCGATCTCGTCGTGCATCTGGCTGCCAATGCCAAGGTTCACGAGTTGGTCGAATTCCCGAGCAAAGCGCGCGATAACTTCAACATGACCTTCAACGTCATCGAATACTGTCGCATCAATTCCATCCCGCTGGTCTTCAGCTCCACCCGCGAAGTCTACGGCGACATCAAGCGCTACGTCACCAGCGAAGGAGACGCCAGCTTCAGCACCACTGAGAGCCCCTATTCCGCGAGCAAGATCTCCAGCGAAGCGTTCATCTACTCCTACGCCCGTTGCTACGAGCTGCCCTATCTGGTCTTTCGCTTCAGCAACGTCTATGGGCGTTTCGATGATGATATCGAGCGCATGGAACGCGTGATTCCGCTGTTCTATCGCGAGATTGCCGCCGGCCGCCCGATTACCATCTTTGGGCCGGAAAAAGTGCTCGATTTTACCTACGTCGACGACTGTGTGCGGGGCGTCTTCGCGGGCTGCCAGAAGCTGTTGAGCGGCGAAGTCCGCAATCAGACCTTCAACCTAGCTTACGGTAGCGGCTCGCCGCTACGTATGGTCGCGGAGACCTTCGAAGAAGTCCTCGGTGTCAAAGCAGACGTCTCGTTCGAGCGAGCGCGCGTAGGCGAGGTAACCCACTACGTGGCGGACATCAGCCAGGCGCGCAAGCTGCTTGGTTTCGAGCCTAGCATGGAACTTGTCGATGGCCTCCGCGCCGCGGCAGCCTGGTATGGGCGCGACCGTAGCTAAACGCACACTCTGTTTCGCGCTGCTTGCCTGTGTCGCCGTCGCGCACAGCCAGCGGGATAACCCTTACCTGCTTCACCCAAAGCCGGGGGCTACCGCTCAGGTCAGCGAGGCGCTGGTCCCGTATTTGCCTGGCCCCGCCGCGTTGCACATGCAATTTCCCCGGGATCTACCGCCCGAGCGCCTAGTGCTGCTGGACCCCGCTGGCAGTCCCGTTCCGCTTCAGCTCACGGGCACTCGACGCAATGGCGATGGCTCTTGGTTCGCGCGCGTCCATCTGCTCTGCGCACACCGAGCTCTGACCGCCCAATTCCCGAATTCGTCGCCCAAGTATCCGACGTCCGCGCCGACCTACACCGTGAGCTGGGACTTAGACAGCCCGAGCCTTCTCATTCAGCGCGGACCGCTCACGGCCCGGCTGGCGGTGCGGAGTTCGCAAACCGCAATGCGCCGCGACTTCGAGACGCGGGTCTCTGGTTCCGTGTTTGCGGAGTTCGCACTGACCACCGTGTTTGCCAATGGCGGGGTTCATGAGCTGATCCTGCGCAGCTACCATGCCTGCCCGTATCTCCAGCTTGAGCACACCGCTGCTGGCGCGGCGGGATCGCTCGATATCGCCACTGCCGCCACGCTCACGCGGGTGCCTGAGGCACCCGAATTCAGCACAGGCCGCGTCCGTGGCCTGCTGGCCATCGGTGAGCTGGGCGCATTCGCACTGCCAGAGTTTGAGCGCGGCGCGTGTCCAGCTCCGCCTAGCGTCCCGCGCGCTCCCAGCGAGGCAGAACTGGAGGCCTGGCAGGCGCATCTGCGCGAGAGCACGGTGGCCCGCGAAGATCTTGACCAAGCCTATTTGGCGGTGAAGCGCTGGGCCGTTCTGGAATCCCTGCGCTGCGAGCGACTCGAGGCGATTGTCCGGATTGCGGCCCGGTTGCCGGGGGATCCGTTGCGATCTCCGCAATGGCGTCAGCTCGTCAAACAAGCCGCGGCGTTGCGAACTCCGCAACTCTCGCCCGGGTACGGGCGGTCCTTCGCCGGGGTCTACAACATGCTGACCGGCGCTCCGGCCAGCTGCCTGGAACGGGCTTTGCAGCTGCCGCGGATTGCGGAGTCCGCAATCCTCGCGGACCACGCCGTGATCCTGCACACCGCGGGCCAGGCTGCGGCCATCTGGCAAGCGGCGGCCGAGCCACCGCTTGCCGTCATTGCCGGAGGCCGAGTGCACGGCGCCAGCTGGCCGCTGGTGCCTGGCGCGGTGGCATTCGACGCTCGCTTTCTGGCCGGAACCGGTAATCAGCTAAGCTGGATTCGGCAAGGCGGACGCGAGTCCACACTGGCGATCTTGGCCAATCGTTTCGCAGTGCACGCGACGTTGGGAAGCGCCTCGGCTATCACCCTCCAGGCTCACGATGACGGGGCTGTAGGCACCACCTCTACGCTCAGCGAGCGCGCGATCACGCTCGAGAATGACTGGGCCTGCTTTGGCAGCGGGACCCAGCCGAGTTGGGGCCTGCGTGGGCGCGCCGCGGGCATCCTGGTGCATCGCACCCCGGATGAGTTTGAGATCCTTCTGACCAGTCCCGGGATGTTGCGAACTTCGCAATTCACGCTTGAGACGGCAGGCGAGGGCGTGTTGCGCCTGAACGTGCCGCGCCGACAGGGGAAAATCCTGCGGGCACACGGGCAAGCAGCCGCT
>Ga0209308_10000707_pt1 | contig 33206 bp, 29 predicted proteins | sample COGITO_mtgs_1204_3_FD_184806 | JGI IMG/M metagenome (GOLD analysis project Ga0209308, IMG submission 184806) | Pelagic marine microbial communities from North Sea - COGITO_mtgs_120405 (SPAdes) (version 2) | ecosystem: Environmental > Aquatic > Marine > Epipelagic ... | reverse complement strand
AAGATCTGAAGAATAGTTTTATTCAACAAATATTCATATAAATATGAAGATCTGAAGAATAGTTAATTTGCATACCAATGAATAAAAATATTCATGATATGACTTGATTGAACTTATAAAAATGTTAAAGAACTCTTCTTTATCTAAAAAAGATAAAAAGAAATAAGTAATTCGTGTGAACGCCTACAAAAAAACGTTTTATTTTAAGGAGGTGATCCAGCCCCAGGTTCCCCTAGGGCTACCTTGTTACGACTTCATCCCAGTCATGAATCACACCGTGGTGATCGTCTTCCCGAAGGTTAGACTAACCACTTCTGGTGCAACCCACTTCCATGATGTGACGGGCGGTGTGTACAAGGCCCGAGAACGTATTCACCGCGACATTCTGATTCGCGATTACTAGTGATTCCGACTTCATGGAGTCGAGTTGCAGACTCCAATCCGGACTACGAAATGTTTTAAGGGTTTGGCTCCAGCTCGCGCTTTCGCAACCCTCTGTACATCCCATTGTAGCACGTGTGTAGCCCAACCTATAAGGGCCATGATGACTTGACCTCGTCCCCGCCTTCCTCCGGTTTTTGACCGGCAGTCTCCCTATAGTTCCCGCCATTACGCGCTGGCAAATAAGGATAGGGGTTGCGCTCGTTACTGGACTTAACCATACATCTCACGACACGAGCTGACGACAGCCATGCAACACCTGTCACAGAGTTCCCGAAGGCACATCTCCATCTCTGGTGACTTCTCTGGATTTCAAAGGTTGGTAAGGTTCTTCGCGTTGCATCGAATTAAACCACATGCTCCACCACTTGTGCGGGCCCCCGTCAATTCATTTGAGTTTTAGCCTTGCGGCCGTACTCCCCAGGCGGATAACTTAATGCGTTAGCTGTGCCACTGAACAGTTAAATCTGCCCAACGGCTAGTTATCATCGTTTACGGCGTGGACTACCAGGGTATCTAATCCTGTTTGCTACCCACGCTTTCGCACCTTAGCGTCAGAAACGAGCCAGAGAGCTGCCTTCGCCATTGGTATTCCTTCAGATATCTACGCATTTCACCGCTACACCTGAAATTCTACTCTCCTCTCTCGTCCTCAAGCTTAATAGTTTTGTATGCAGTTCCTAGGTTGAGCCCAGGGCTTTCACATACAACTTATTAAACCGCCTACGCGCGCTTTACGCCCAGTAATTCCGATTAACGCTTGGACCCTCCGTATTACCGCGGCTGCTGGCACGGAGTTAGCCGGTCCTTATTCTTCAGGTAACGTCAACATATTAAGGTATTAACTTAATATGCTTCTTCCCTGCTTAAAGTGCTTTACAACCCTAGGGCCTTCTTCACACACGCGGTATAGCTGGATCAGGGTTGCCCCCATTGTCCAATATTCCTAACTGCTGCCTTCCGTAGAAGTCTGGGCCGTGTCTCAGTCCCAATGTGGCTGATCGTCCTCTCAGACCAGCTAAAGATCGTTGCCTTGGTAGGCCTTTACCCCACCAACAAGCTAATCTTACGCAGGCTCATCCAATAGTGAAAGCTTCAAAGAGAGGCCTTCTTTTCCCCTTAGGGTGTATGCGGTATTAATCCAAGTTTCCCTGGGCTATCCCCCGCTACTGGGTAGATTCCTACGTGTTACTCACCCGTTCGCCGCTCGTCAGCACCGGATTTAGCAAGCTAAATCTTTATGTCTGTTACCGCACGACTTGCATGTTTAAGGCTTACCGCCAGCGTTCAATCTGAGCCATGATCAAACTCTTCAATTATAATCATGATTAAACTCTTCAATTGAATTTAAACAAGTGCCTAATTAAAGGCACAAAAAAAACCAGAAATATTAGATTGATAAATCAATTTTATAGTCCTGATTTGTAAGTGACGCTTGTCTACAAGCGCCCACACATATTACTTATTAAAACTTTTAAAAAACACCCCTTCTTTTCAGAAGGGACGCGCAGTATACATCATATGGTTTGGTTTAAAAGCTATTTCAAGATAATAATATATTAGCTATTTTTCTCTTACCAACCTGCAATAAAAATGTTGTTCCTTTATTCATGGAAAAGTCTTTTTTTAGCATCTTATCTCCATCAACTTTCACTGCTCCTTGCTCTATCAAACGTATTGCTTCTGAAGTGCTTGTGACCATACTCGATTCTTTTAAAACCTTAGGCAGGGTTGCACTAGAGCCTTCAATTATAAGGGTTATTGCTTCTACTTCTTCTGGTAATTTACCTTTCTGAAATCTATTAATGAACTCCTCCCTAGCTTTAGAACCTAAGCCTTCTCCATGAAATCTATCAACAATTTCTTCAGCTAAAATAAATTTAAGATTCCTTGGGTTCTCACCATTCTTCTCATCTTGCTTTAGTGATTCAATCTCCTTATCACTCTTAAAACTTAATAAGTCAAAATATCTCCACATCAATTGGTCAGATATAGACATGATCTTTCCAAACATCTCATCATAAGGATCTTCAAGTGCAATGTAATTATTAAGCGATTTAGACATCTTTTTAACGCCGTCCAAACCTTCAAGCAAAGGAACTGTAAGTATGCATTGTTGAGGAAGGCCGTAAAATTTCTGGACTTCCCTACCCATTAATAAATTGAATTTCTGATCTGTTCCTCCGAGCTCTACATCAGCTTCTAGTTGCACTGAATCATAACCTTGAAGAAGCGGGTATAAAAATTCATGTATTGAAATTGGTAATTGGGACTTGTAGCGCTTGGCAAAGTCATCCCTTTCAAGCATTCTTGCTACCGTCTGGGAAGAAGAAAGACGAATGAATTCTGATGGGCGTATTTTATTCATCCACTCCGAATTAAACCTCACTTCGGTTTTAATTGGATCCAGTATCTTAAAAACTTGAGACTTATAAGTTTCAGCATTCTTTTGTAATTGCTCATCCGACAGAACAGGCCTTGTCTCATTCACGCCCGATGGATCTCCCACCAGACCAGTAAAGTCTCCTATAAGAAAAATAATTTGATGCCCGAGATCTTGGAATAATCTCATTTTGTTTAATAAAACAGTATGCCCTAAGTGCAGATCAGGAGAAGTGGGATCAAATCCAGCTTTTATCTTCAGCTTTTTCTTTCCTTTTAGCTTCGCCAGAAAATCTTCTTTGGGTATTATTTCATCTGATCCTCTGAGAAGGAGTTCTAATTCAGTTGTATTCATAATCAAAGAGTATTATAAGTCTAAATAAACTATATAAGATATTATCTCTATTCATTGTGGTTAAGCAGGCTAAAATACTTTTACAGAATTTTCCCAGAAAACATTTATTAGCAATTCTGATGGGTGTTACTTTTTTGACAGTATTAAGCTTACTCTCTAATACAAATCTCCAAGAAAGAGAAACTCAAAAAGATCTCAGCTCATCCATTGAAATGGAGGACTTGTTAACATCTGAGACAACCGAACAACTTGCGATAAGAAGCCTAATAAATGTTACTGCAAAAAAAAATGACTCGCTTTATTCAATCCTAAAAAAAATAAAAGTAGAAGATCAAAACATACTGAAGTTAATCAATTCAAAAAACAGCAAACTACTTTCTAAAATACAAGTTGGAAATAGATTTGAGATTAGTCTTGATAATGAAAATTTAATAAGAAATTTAAAATACATTAAAGACTATAAGTCAGGAGTTGAAGCAACTCTGCAGCATGGTTCCTACAATATAGAACCTTATGAATTGCCCTTAGAAAAAGTAAATATATACAAAAAAGTTCTTATAGAAGATTCAATGTATTCAGCTGGCCTTAAAGCTGGAATACCTGATAGCGTAATCATGGATATAGTTTATATCTATGGTTGGGATATAGACTTTATTCACGATATAAGGCCCGGAGATAGTTACAGCCTAATATATGAAGAGGTTTTGGTAGAAGGGCAAAAGGAAGTTGATGGAAATGTCTTGATTGCTGAATTTTCTAATCAAGGTAAATTACATACGGCAATCCGCTATGAATTAGAACCTGGTCGTTCAGAGTATTTTTCTCCTGAAGGAAATAATGTAAAAAAAGCTTTTTTGCGTTCTCCTGTCAAATTTAGTTACATAAGTTCGAAATATAATCTAAAAAGAAAGCATCCAATCTTACACACCATCAGGTCTCATAATGGTGTTGATTATGCTGCTAAGCGCGGCTCTCCTATTAGGACAACAGGGGATGGAACGGTTTCTTTTGCAGGAGTAAAGAATGGCTGTGGCAACGAAATAGAAATTAAGCACTCAGAAGATTACTCAACACGGTATTGTCATTTGGAACGTTTTAGCTCTAGAGCAAAATTTGGCAGGAAAGTTAAACAAGGTCAAACTATAGGCTACGTGGGAAGCAGCGGCTTGGCAACAGGGCCGCATTTACACTACGAGTTTCATGTGAATGGCAAACACACCAACCCTCTGACTGTTAAATTTCCTGATGCGCTTCCTATTAATAAGAATAATAGGGAGGAATACAGAATGCATGCAAGCAAGTTGATATCTTCTTTAAAAAACTACCAGGGCTTAACAGAATCCGTAGTTTCAAACGACTGATGAGCAAATTATTTATAGGTTTAATGTCTGGAACTAGTGCTGATTCTGTTGACACAGTATTATTGTCTGTTTCAGAAGAAAAAATAAAATCTTTAGGGACTTATACTCATCCAATTCCAAATAAAGTTAAAAATTCTATTTATGAATCAGTCAACTCTCAGAATCTAGATAAGAATAAGATAAATAAGCTTGATATGGTTCTAGCAGAAATATTTTCTGAAGCTGTTAATGCATTATTAATGCAAGAGTGCTTGAAATCTCAAGATATTGAAGCCATAGGGTCACATGGACAAACAATAAAACATTCTCCAAACTTGCCAGTACCTTTTTCATTACAAATAGGCAATGCCAAATTGCTGGCAAACTCAACAGGCATAAAGACTGTTTCTGACTTCAGGTCAGATGATATATCTGCAGGAGGACAGGGAGCTCCTATAACCCCAATTTTTAACGAATATGCTTTTAGCTCAAATAGCAAAAGAGTAATTATTAATATCGGAGGGATAGCCAACATAACTTCTCTTGAAAATAAAATTCAAACCATTGGATATGATACAGGTCCTGGCAATTGCTTAATGGACAACTGGGCAAGAGAAAATGGAGTAGGTAATTACGATGAAGGCGGAAATTGGGCCAATACAGGTAAAGTAAATCCATCTTTGCTTCATCTAATGCTTAAAGAAGAATACTTTAACAAGCCTAGTCCTAAGAGTACTGGCCCGGATTTCTTTAATCTTGAATGGGTAAAAAATACTATTGATAAAAATGGAGAAGAAATAAAACCAGAAGACCTTCAATCTACCCTCCTTGAATTGACTGTTATGAGTTTAACTAAAGAGCTAAAAAGCCTAGGGGTGATAAGTGATGGCTTATATTTCTGCGGAGGTGGTATACATAATAAAAGTTTAATGAAAAGAATTGAAAAAGAACTAGGTTTTAGAATCCTTACTACAGCTGATATAGGTGTTGACCCTGACTATCTTGAAGCTACTAGTTTTGCTTGGTTTGCTGCACAACGCATAAAGGGTAGAAAATTTGATCTTAGCAAAGTAACAGGAAGCAATAGAAAAGTTTTTTTAGGAGTTATAACTGAGCCAGCTATATAGAAAAAGACTCACCACAACCACAAGTTGTTGTTGCGTTTGGATTCTTAATAATAAATTTTGAACCCGTTAGATCTTCCGTATAGTCGATAGTAGAACCTGATAAATATTGCAAGCTCAGAGGATCTACAACTAGATTTGCACCTGATTTGGTTACACAAGTGTCCTCTTCATCAACAATTTTATCAAATGAAAAACCATACTGGAAACCAGAACAACCTCCCCCCGTGACGTAAACCCTTAGGTTAATATCAGTTGCTTCTTCCTTTGATAAAGAAAGAATTTTTTGTACAGCTCCTTCGGTTAGTTGCATAGCTGAAGGTGTGTAAGTTTCTACCATAGAAATATTCTAATTCAATCCTGTCGATGCATCAAAACCTTCCATCAAATTAAAACATTCAATTGCTTGTCCCGAAGCTCCTTTTAAAAGATTATCAATGGTGACAAGAATCAAGACTTGACCTGGAATACTTGTCCTTCTGATTGCAATATTACATTTATTATTTCTGCTTACTGCTTTAATAGAAGGCAGATTTTTACCTATCAATATTTCTACAAATAAAGAGTCTTGGTAATAGGAAGAAAACATGACATCTAAATCCAGATCTTTTTCAAGATCACTTACTTGGACATATATAGAAGCAAATATTCCTCTCATTGTTGGAATAAGATGCGGCACAAAACTTACGTTAACTTCTTTTTTGCAAATAAGTTCTACGCCCTGTTTGATTTCGGGAAGGTGCCTATGACCATCAACCGCATAAGCTACAAAATCATCAACTATTTCTTCAGACAGAGAAGATTCAACCTTAGCCCTGCCGGCTCCACTTATACCTGATTTAGCATCTATTATAATTGAATCTATATCTAGACCGCTCTCTAAAATAGGCAAAAGTCCCAATAAGCTTGCTGTTGGGTAGCATCCCGGTACCGCTACTAGATGTGCTTTCTTAATTCTTTCGCTATTAAATTCAGTTAAGCCATAAACAGATTGTTTAAGCAAATCTGGAGCTGTATGGTCTGACTCATACCAGTCTTTCCAAGATTTAGGATTAGTAATTCTAAAATCAGCAGAAAGGTCAATTACCTTTATGCCATTATCTAAAAACTTTCCAGCAACGCTCATGGAAAAACCGTGAGGAGTAGCTAAAAATACCACTTCACACTCTAAAAAGACTGAGTCGTCAGGGTTAACAAAATTTATTTTCGGTAAATCGTGTATTTGACCATAAATACTCTGGAGACTCTTGCCGTGCAGATCTCTTGAACTTACAGCAACTAAATCTGCATTGGGATGCCAAGAAATAAGCCTAACAAGCTCTTCGCCTGCATAACCAGATCCACCTAGTATTCCTATTTTAATCTTATTTTGTGAATTCATAAATTTATGAAACTACCAATATTATTGGGGCGCGTATCATATACTTGTGATCTTAGGATATCAAAGTGAACAAGAAAATATTGTTGCTATTTCTCTTTTGCATAGACATTCAACAGAAGCCTTTCCCATGAAGACACATCACTTATCAAAAGGCCTCTAGCTGCAAAACTTCCAGATTCTATATTGAGTCCTTGCTCAAGTCTTATGTGCGCTAATCTCAAAAACACAGAACTTTCATTCTTACTAATTCTTAAAGCTCTTTCTAATTCAGAATTTGCTTTTTTAAGATTACCTTTTAACCAGTAGTTATCAGATTCATTTAGAATTCTTTGTATGGAAGGTTTTGATGCATTTATCTTTAATATTTCACTCTTGAGAAAATTTTGATTTGTAAGAAGTTGATCTACTGATGAAGAAAATAAATCCAGCTCTATCTTGCTATTAGCAGTCTTAACTTGATTTGAAGTTGACGTACATGAGCTAATTACAATAATTATTAAGAAGAAGGATATTAATTTATTTTTTTTCACTCTTTTATTTTTTCAAAAACTTGTTTTAATTTCTTTACTACCGAAGAGTCTTCTGCTTCTGAAGCAGATCCACACTTTCTTCTGACATCTGGAATGTTCTTTGGTTCAGTGCCTATTACAAAAGGTGTATATATTGAATTCTTGCATTTTGGACCACTTAGCTTTCCATCATCAATATCAGTCCAAACATATTTAATCCTAGGCAATACTGGTTTAGTACTGGAATTAGGATCTATATCCTCAATAAAATTCTTCCATAATTCAAGAGCTCCCGTTCTTCCGGTAAGGGGTGTAGGTCTATTATCATCAAACCCAAACCAAGTTAAAACTAAGTAATCCCCTGCATAACCCACGAACCAGCTGTCTCTTTGATCATCAGATGTGCCCGTTTTTCCACCAACATTCCACTTGTCTATAATTTCTTGCTTATAACCTCTTGCTGTGCCTTTGGTAAATGTTTGTTGCATAGCAAATTTAATTAAATGTATCGGTTCAGGTCTAAATCTTTGCTCTATTCTGTAAGGATAACTTAGTGCCGACTCTCCATCTATATCTACTATCTCCCTAATGGACCTTAAAGGAGAATAAAAGCCATCAGAGGCTATTGTTTGATAAGCCTGAATGACATCCAAGGGACTCATCTCAAATGAACCAACATATAGAGATGGGTATCTCGGGACTGACTTTTCAATACCCAATGATTGAAAGGTCTTATCTACGGAGTCAAAACCCAGTCCTATACCCAATCTGGCGCTGGCTATGTTGTATGATTGCCATAGAGCCTTGTGAAGAGGGACATTTCCATGATATTTCTTATCGAAATTATTGGGTTCCCAAAAAGAATTATTAGTAATGGGAACTGAAAGCAAAGAATCATCTAAAATTGTTGTTAAATTATATTGTTGATATTTCTCTAAAGCCGAGAGATAGACAAAGGGCTTGACTAAAGAACCTATTGGCCTGATAGCGTTTAAAGATCGATTAAATCCAAATTGATAAGGATTGGTACTGCCAACAACTGCTTTTATTTCTCCATTCTGTATATCTACAACAATCGCAGCTCCCTCCAAATCATCTAATCTTTTGCCATATTTTTTTACCAGCTTCTTTTTAGTAGCAACAATATTATTTTCTAAAGATTCCTGAAAGATAGGGTCAATATTGGTATAAATACTTAAACCTTCTGATCTTAATTTATCTTCTTCAAAATTATTTCTAAGTTCTATTCTTACAAGATCATGAAATGCGGGATACTTTGTTTCGCTCCTGTAGCTTGGCTTTATAATCTTAATTGGAGCAGCTTTAAGATCTATGTAATTTTGCTCATTAATTAGACCGCCTCTTCGAAGCACTCCTAATACAATATTTCTTCTACTTAAAGCATTCTTTGGATTCCTTCTTGGATTGTAAACTGAAGGGCCTTTTAACATACCAACTAATAAAGAAAGTTGGTGTGTATCAAGATTTTTTAATGAAGATCCAAAGAAATGTTGGGCACCCAAACCAAACCCATGAATAGAACGAGTTCCTGATTGCGCTAAATAAACATCATTAATGTAAGCAAGAAGAATTTCTTGTTTAGAGTAATGAAACTCTATCAATAAAGCAGCCACGGCTTCAACTAACTTTCTCTTAATGGTCTGTTCTGAAGTAAAAAATAAATTTTTTGCCAACTGCTGAGTGATGGTACTGCCGCCCTGCTCTATATTAGCTGCCTGTACATTCTTATAGAAAGCTCTTGAAATAGACTTTAAAGATATTCCGTAGTGATCAAAGAAACCTTGATCTTCGACTGCTAATAAAATTTTAACCAGACTTTCGGGTACTTGAGGCCAATCTAATATCAAACGGTCTTCCATGTGAGATGGATACATGCCACCTATTGCCATTGGTTCGAGAGTAATTAGATCTATTCTTATGCCATCTTGCCTTCTTAGTGATTTTACTTTGTTGCCTTCAAAGTTTATCTCATAGAGTCCGGAGTCTTGTTTTTTATAACCTCTTAAGAAGATTTTTATATTATCCTTTTCATGATAAAACTGACCGGGATTAATTGGACTATCACTCTCTTCATAAGACAATAGTTCTAACTCCTTCAGGAGATTGCTTACATTGATCTTGCCTCCTTCTGCAATTTCGAGAGAGCGCGAATATATCTTTGCTGGCACAGTCCAGAGAACTCCATCAAGTTTACTTGTAACCCTTTGGTCTATAACAGCAACCACTGCTATTACAAATACAGATAATAAAATTAGTAAAATTAGTAAAGCGGATTTAACTGGTATCCTATTTTTCATATTTTATCTTGCTATCTTAAGTAAATTCTTTCAGTCTACGATTTTTAAATCATTAAGGGGTCTGAATATGGAATTAGATATCTGTTCGCTTGGAAATGCCATAGTGGATGTTCAATTTAGTATAACTAAAGAATATGAGGAGGAATTAAATAACCTACAAATTGACAGAGGCTCGATGACATTGGTTGAGCAAAATCAACAAGATTCTATGATAAAGGATCTGGTTGGCTTATACGCAAGACCTTTAATGGCTTGCGGAGGATCAGCCATAAATTCCATAGTGGCTGCATCTAATTTTGGATCTAAATGTCATGTTTCAGGAAAAGTTTCAGACGACGAGCATGGAAACTACTTCCTAGAAGATTTAACAAATAATGTTATTGATCATTCCATTATTCCTGCCAAATCAGATGTATCGACTGCAAGGTGCTTAGTTATGGTTTCTAAAGATGCAGAAAGGACAATGTGTACCTACTTGGGCATAAGTAATAGCCTTACTAAAGCAGATCTAAATCTTGACGCCATATCTTCAGCACAATATTTATTTATAGAGGGATATTTATTGTCTTCTCCAAGCGCATTTGAAGCATGTAAAACTGCGATCACGGTAGCCAAAGAGAATGGAACAAAAGTTGCCATTTCACTTTCAGCTGAGTTTATAGCTGCTAGTTTTAAAAAAGAATTAGAAAGTTTATTTGATCTGGGCTGCGACTTGCTTGTATGCAATGAATCAGAGGCTTTGGCTTATTCTGGTGAAAGCGACATTGAACAAGCCGTTCAACACTTAGAAGAAACCTCAGAACAAATATTAATTACTTTAGGTGCCGAGGGATGCATGGGTTTTAGCGACCAAGAAGCTTTCCTCGTGGAGGGATTAAAAGTAAATGCAATAGACACTAATGGTGCAGGTGATATGTTCGCAGGGGCTGTTTTGCATTGTTTGTGCGAAGGCTTAGGCTTAAAGAAGGCAGCTCAATTTGGATGTTCAGCTGCTTCAAAAAAAGTAGAAAGTTTTGGACCTAGATTAAAAAAAAATGAGTGTAAAGAAATTAAAAAAAATTATTTCTAGCTATCAAATAACGAATCTGATAAATTTCTGCGCCTCCGCTTTTGAGAGAAATCAAATATTAAAATAAATATGGCTAAATCATCATCAAAAAAACCAGTTGCTAAGAAGCCTGCAGCTAAGAAAGTAGTTGCTAAGAAGCCTGCAGCTAAGAAAGTAGTTGCTAAGAAGCCTGCAGCTAAGAAAGTAGTTGCTAAGAAGCCTGCAGCTAAGAAAGATAATGTTTCAAATATTAAATATCAAGGGGATGCTCAGTTTCTAGCTTCAATAAAACCCTATGTACTTAAGAAGAAAGAAAAGTACATGAACGTAAGTCAGAAGAAACACTTTCTTTCAATTCTTAATAGCTGGCAGGAACAACTTCAAGTTGAACAACATAGAACTGCAGATAAATTACAAAAAAATGCATCTAATTTTCCTGATGAAGCTGACAGAGCAACTCACGAAGAAGAATTCACTCTTGAATTAAGAACAAGGGAAAGAGAAAGAAAACTGCTATCTAAAATTAATGAATCAATTGATGATATAAGAATAGATGATTATGGATATTGTGCTTCATGTGGAATTGAAATTGGCATCAGGAGACTTGAAGCAAGGCCTACAGCCACCAGATGTATCGACTGCAAGACCATTGAAGAGATTCATGAAAGACAAAAATATGGATAATTCCTGATTTTGGTTCTTAAAAACCAAAAAAAGATTTCTCCTGAGATTTACCATAAATCTCAGCACAACATAAACCCGAACTACATCGACAAGAATGCCAAAGATGTAATTAATTTTCTGAAACGCTCTGGATATAAAGCCTATATTGTTGGGGGCGGTGTAAGAGACTTGCTCTTAGGAAAAAAACCTAAAGATTTTGATATAGCTACCAACGCTACTCCTGAACAAATAAAAAAAGCCTTACCAAGGAGTAGAATAATTGGCAGGCGTTTTAAATTGGTGCACTACAGAAAAGGTAGAGAAATTATTGAGGTTGCCACTTTCAGAACTGGAGGCAATAAAAAAGCTGCAAAAAGTAGTAAAGGTCTAGTGCTTAGAGATAATACTTATGGCAATATTCAAGACGATGCTTTCAGAAGAGACTTTAAAATTAATGCTCTTTACCTGGATATTCACTCTATGGAAATCATAGACTACACTGGGGGATACAAAGATATAGAAAATAGAAAATTAAGTTGTATTGGTGATAGCAAAGTACGGTTTAGAGAAGATCCAGTCAGGATAATTAGAGCCGTAAGATTCATGTCTTCAATGGAACTTGATTGCAAAGACTCTCTAAAATCTGATATTTATGGACTAGCCAATCTTCTAGAAGAAGTTCCAACTGCACGAAGATATGAAGAGGTTTTAAAGTTATTCTTTACTGGGTCTGCTGCTAAAACTTTTGATAAATTAGTTGAATATAAAGTCCTTAAATACCTATTACCTGCAACTTCAAGATACCTTGAAGAAGAAAAATCAGATAAAAAAATTATTCAGTTTATAAAACTGGCTTTAAAAAATTCTGACTCTAGAGTTTCTAAAGATCTTCCACTTACACCTGCTTTCCTGTTTTCAGTTCTTTTGTGGCCTTCAGTTGTTAAAAGAATAGGGGAAGTTCAATCAAGTAAAATTAAAATTCCATTACTTAGAAAAGCAGCTGATAAAGCCATTAGAGAACAGAATTCGCATTGCTTTATTCCTAACCGTGTTGAGAGCATGATAAAAGATATTTGGGAATTTCAGATAAAACTACTCAAGGTTAAATCTCCTAAAATAACCTCACTAATTTCACACAAACGCTTTAGAGCTTCCTATGATTTCTTAATATTAAGAGAGCAATCAGGTGTTAACCTCAATGGCTGCGGAAAATGGTGGACAGATGTTCAAAATCAAAGCGAGCACAGAAGAAAAGATTTATCAAAGCTGCAATAAAACCTAAAAAATATATTTAAAGAGTTGTAAGATAAAAGAAAAAATAGAGATGGGAACAAAAGTTCTAGACTTTAATCAATACAAAAAGATACCAAAATTTATTGCTGTAGAAGGGCCTATTGGTGTTGGAAAAACTACCTTAACTAAACTTCTTGCTGAATCCTTTGGTTACAATACTTTTCTTGAGAAACCTAGTGAAAACCCTTTCTTAGCAGATTTCTATGAAAATCCTTCTCAAGCTGCTCTAGGGGCTCAACTATTCTTCTTATTTCAACGTGTTAAACAAATCCAAGAAATCAAACAAGGCGACATATTCACCCCTACCAGAGTTTCTGACTTCCTTTTAGATAAAGATAAGCTTTTTGCTAAAGCTACCCTTTCTGATCAAGAACTAAAACTTTACGAACAAATTTATGATTATCTTTCGTTAGATTTACCTACACCTGATTTAGTTGTATACCTTCAAGCAGAAACAAAAACTCTCCATCAGAGGGTCATGCATAGAGGGATAGAAATGGAAAAAAGTGTAAGTTTCGATTATTTAGAATTGTTAAACGAATCCTATAAAGAATTTTTCTTCGACTATGATAGATCACCGGTATTGATAGTAAATTCTGATTATCTTGATCTAGAATCAAGCAAGGGAGACTATGATTTGCTATTAACCAAATTATTAGATTATTTTAATAAACCGGAAGGCTCTAAAATGTATTTTAACCCTTCGCCTGCTCTTATTTAATAAAATTAAAAATATGACTAAACAAGTAATTTACGAAATATCTCAGAATATAAAGAATGATTCTTTAGTTTCAGAAGAGGAATTTTCTGATATGTATCAGCATTCAATTACAAATCCTAATGAGTTTTGGCACGAACAAGCATCTAATTATCTTGAATGGATATCTGAATGGGATCAAGTTTCTGAACACGACTTTAGTAAAGGCCAAGTGAGTTGGTTTAAAGGCGGAAAATTAAATGCTACTGTAAATTGTATAGACAGACACCTTGCTTCAAGAGCAAATCAAACCGCTATCATCTGGGAAGGCGATGATCCCGATGAATCTAATCATATTTCTTATCAAGAGTTACATGAATCTGTTTGTAAATTCTCAAACGCTCTAAAAGAAAGGGGAGTTAATAAGGGTGATAGAGTTTGTATTTACATGCCCATGATCCCTGAAGCTGCATACGCAATGTTAGCCTGTGCAAGAATTGGTGCGATTCATTCAGTTGTCTTTGGAGGTTTTTCACCAGAATCCTTGAAAGACAGGATATTGGATTCAGATTGCCAAACAGTTATAACTGCGGATGAAGGTCTTAGAGGGTCAAAAAGGATCCCTTTAAAGGAAAATGTAGATGAGGCTTTGGAGCGGTGTCCTAACGTTCACTCTGTAATAGTAATTAAGAGAACAGGTGCTGAAGTAAATTGGGTTGATAACAGAGATGTTGATTACCATGAAATAACAGCACGTATGGACTTAAATTGTGAGCCAGAACCAATGGATGCGGAAGACCCTCTTTTTATTCTTTATACCTCGGGTTCAACTGGAAAACCAAAAGGAGTTATGCATACGACTGGCGGGTATCTATTGCAAGCAGTAATGTCTCATAAACTTGTTTTTGATTACAAAGAAAAAGAGATTTATTGGTGTACAGCGGATGTTGGATGGGTAACGGGTCATTCCTATATCGTTTATGGACCTCTAGCCAATGGCGCTACCACTCTTATGTTTGAAGGCATACCAACCTATCCTAATGCCTCAAGATTTTGGGACGTTATAGATAAGCATAAAGTTAATATTTTTTATACAGCTCCAACTGCTCTTAGAGCCCTAATGGCTCAAGGTGATGATCCTGTTAAAAGCACATCACGTGAATCTCTGAGAATCTTAGGAACGGTTGGTGAGCCAATCAACCCAGAAGCATGGGAATGGTATTACAGAGTTGTAGGAGGTAGCAGATGTCCTATTGTTGATACTTGGTGGCAAACTGAAACTGGAGCAATAATGATTAGTCCTTTAGCAGGTTCAACATCCTTAAAACCAGGTAGTGCTACAAAGCCTTTTTTAGGAGTTTTACCGGCACTTCTAGATGAAGATGGCAAAGAAATAGAAGGTGCAGGTTCTGGCAATTTAGTCATCAAATCCAGCTGGCCGTCTCAGATAAGATCTGTGTATGGTGACCATCAAAGATGCATAGAAACCTACTACACCATGTATCCCGGCTATTATACAACGGGTGATGGAGCTAGAAGAGACGAAGATGGTTACTACTGGATAACCGGAAGAGTTGATGATGTCCTGAATGTCTCAGGGCATAGATTAGGAACGGCAGAAGTTGAAAGTGCCCTAGTACTCCATCCTTTGGTTGCAGAAGCGGCTGTTGTTGGATATGAACACCAAATAAAAGGCCAAGGCATATACTGTTACGTAACCTTGATGACTGGCGAAAATCCAAACGAAGAACTCAAAGCCTCTCTTGTACAATTGGTTTCAAAAGAAATAGGTGCCATAGCTAAACCTGATATTATTCAATGGGCACCGGGTTTACCTAAAACTAGATCTGGTAAGATAATGAGACGAATTTTAAGAAAGATTGCAGGAAATGAAATTGATAATCTCGGAGATACGTCTACTCTTGCTGACCCAAGCGTAGTAGATGAACTAATAATAAATAGGATAAATAAATAATGTCTTTAATGGATTTAATTAATAAAAAAAGTTTACTTCCCAATGATTCTGAAGCCTTGGAAGGTAGGGATGAAGAAATTGAAGTTCCCGATGTACATTTTCTAAACGGCACTCCTCTCAAGGCACCTTTTCCTGAAGGACTGAGCCAAGCAATTTTTGGCATGGGTTGCTTTTGGGGAGTTGAAAAAAAATTCTGGCAACTTGAAGGCGTCTACACTACGGCAGTTGGATATTCTGGAGGTCAGACAAAAAATCCTACCTACAGAGAAGTATGCACAGGCATGACCGGTCATAACGAGGTAGTCTTGGTGGTTTTTGATCCAACAGTTATCCCCTATAAAAACCTTTTAAAGACCTTTTGGGAAGATCATGATCCAACCCAAGGTATGCAACAAGGAAATGATGTTGGAACTCAATATCGTTCTGGTGCTTACTGTTTTAATGAAGAGCAAAAGAAAGATTTTCTTGAAACTCAAAAAGAGTATCAATCGAATTTAAGCGCTAAAGGGTATGGCCTTATAACAACTGAAATTAAAGACGCCGGACCCTTTTATTACGCAGAGCACTACCATCAACAATACTTAGCTAAGAACCCTGATGGATATTGCGGTGTAGATGGTACTGGAGTTGAACTTACTTAGTTTTTCTTCCAAATAAAACTATCCTTTTCCATCGTTGCCACTCCATCATCTGCTAATTTCAAGAGATGCGCTTGTAATGACCATTTCGCTATCGGAAAAAGAGAGGAATCTACATCATCATAGACTTTATTAACCAAAGTATCGGGTGTGCCTTCACCGGCCTCCCTTAGGGCATCAGAAACTTTCTTCTCTCTTTCAAGTCTGTGTTTGACAATCCATTCAGCAACTAATTGGGGCTCTTTCATGGTTTCACCGTGACCGGGGGCTATAGTTTTTAGATCGTAATTTTTTAACTTCTCCAAAGACTCTATGTAATGCTTCATGTTTCCGTCCGGAGGTGAGATAACAACCGTTGAACCATTCATAATATGATCACCAGTAAAAATTAACCCTTCTTCTTTGAGCAAATAACATAAGTGGTTGGAAGCATGTCCGGGGGTGTGTATTACTTCTATGCTGTATTCCTCTTCATCCAACACATCTCCATCTGAAAGAAGTTTCACCGGCGAGAAAGTTTTGTCTTGATCCTTGGTAGTATCAGTAATTAAACCATAGGCAGGTACATCAATGGCTTCTTGTAATAATTTTACTCCAGGGGAGTGATCTGGATGGGTGTGGGTCACTATGATCTGTTTTATGGAACCAGAAGCTTTTACAATTGCTTCTATATGAGTATCTAAGGCAGGCCCAGGATCCACCACAGTTACATTTTTATTTCCCACCAAATAGGTGTTTGTTCCTGGCCCAGTAAAAACACTCGCATTGCCTGCTGTAATCCTTTTTACCAAGGGAGATAATTGTACTATTTCTTCAGCTTTCATAGATTTTAATGGTCGTCGTATCCGGGGTCACCTGGTAATAATCCTGTCAACGTACCATCTTTCATGAAGAATTTTGGTTCGATGGTGGGTATGTCCTTAGAATCCATGGTCACTTTATCCTTTAACAGCTCCTCTGTGTTGCTGAACCCACATATATTTTCTATATTCTTAATGGTTGGCATGATCATTAACAGAGTGCCTTCTTTATGCCTTGAGAGGGCTTCTTCTGGTTTTATCCAAAGGCTATTCACACTCTCAGAGCCATCATGAATACCTTCTTGTCCTGCTGGAGCCAGCGCTATAAAAAATCGAGTTGTATATCTTCTTTTTTCAATCTTAGGGGTAATCCAGTGAGCTAAATAGGCTAATCTATTGGTTGCCAGAGAGATTTCCTCTTTCTCACACATTTCTTCCAGAACAGGTTCTCCTTTATTAAGTCTATTTCTGTAATCAATGAACCGTTCAATTTCTTCTGGTGTCTCGGGGTCAAAAGGACTTCCGTCTTTTCTATACGCAATCAGAATTCCTGCTTCTTCAAAACACTCCCTTATGCAAGCTATCCAATAAGCCAAGCCACCTCTCTCTTCTCCTAAAACATCAGATGCGACTGCGTCTGTTGGTCCGGAACAAATAGATTCCATCTTCTCTAGACCATCTTCTGCATCAACTTTTCCTCCTGGGAAAACATAAGCACCCCCAAAGTTTGCTTTAGAAGCTCGCTCCACCATAAAGACCTCTATCCCCTCTCCGCTGGAATTATTTCTGACTAAAAGAACAGTCGCAGCAGCCTGAGGTACTGTGGGAGCTTCATTTGGATCAGCCATTTGAGTGTTAACACCCTTCAATGGTTCTTTCATAAACTTTCCTTAGATTTTATAATTTTGCTATAGACTACATGATCTCAAAAATTATAAAAACCACAATTTTTTACCAAAGGAATGTCTGAATGATTGAAATAGCACCAACTTGGTTTACCGATGCTTTGAAGATTCCAAAATCTGAACATAGAATCTCTGTTGAAGGAGCATCTATTTATTATCAAAAGTGGGGTGATGATTCCAAGCCCGGCTTAATGTTAGTGCACGGAAGCGGCAGTCATTCTCATTGGTGGGATTTTATAGCTCCACAGCTTCTGGATTGTTTTCAAGTGAGTGCACTTGATTTATCGGGAATGGGGGACAGTGATAGAAGAGATAGCTACGAAGGAAGTTTATTTGGACGCGAGATCTTAGCAGTAGCTAAAGACAGTGGTTTTTTTGATTCCAGACCAAAGGATCCAGTCATTTGTGGGCATAGCCTTGGTGGATACATGAGCACTTTTGCTGCGCACCAATCCAGGCAACCCATACAAGGTGTCATCATGATTGATTCTCCTATACGACCCCCAGACTATGACTACTCTACCCATAAAAGGTCAGGGCCGATAAGAAGAATAAAAACCTATCCTGATAAAGAAACCATACTTGAAAGATTTAGACTGACTCCAGAACAAGACTGTAAAAATAAATACATTCTTGATTACATAGCGAAGTGGTCTATCCGAGAGTCTAACGGAGGATACGAATGGAAATTCGACGACTCACTTTTTGATAAGCTTGGCTTTGGCCACATGACAAGAAGTATCGCGTTTGAACTTTCGTGCAAACTTGGCATTCTTTATGGTACTAAAAGCTCAATGTTTTCTGATGAAATACTAAACTACGCAAAATCAAGTGCAAAAAAAGGGACGAGAATAATACCTATTGAAGATGCTGCTCACCACATACCTTTAGATCAACCCCTTAAACTTGTTCAAGAAATATTGCGTATGATTGATAAATGGAAATAGTTAAAAAATGAAGATCCTGTTTACGTGTTTATTTCTGTATTTCTCTTTCTCAATTCATAAGGCCCTCTACAAAGAAGAAGTTGCGTACGGCTGCAGCTCAATTATGATTCTAATAGTGGTGGACGTTATTCTTTTACTTTTGTTGTGGAGTATTTTCTTCTAAAGACTATCCTCTAGGTAGCAACCCTTTGACCATCGATAATGACTTCGTTACCGTGCCTTGCCTTCTGAACTCAGAAAGCTCTTGATATTCAGTGTCTGCCCACCATTTTCTTGCCAATTCTTCAGATGGAAAAGAGAATATTATGACTCTGCCACCTTTTAAAGGCTCTTCGCCCTCTAAGTTCTCGAAAGAATCATCATAGGTGATAAATTCACCTTCGTATTTCTTAAGAAAACCAAAAAAACCTTTTTCATACTTTCTATAAGTTTCCGCGTCTGTGATCTCAAGATTAACAACTATGTAAACTTTCACATCTTCCATTTTCTGCCCTCTTTAAGCTTTCACTTTTTGTAATCTTCCATCGATTATATCTTCAGCATCAGAAACCAACCTGGAAACCATCTCATCACAAGTTGGTATGTCCTTAACTCTTGCCACGGAGATACCGGCTGACCAGATGCCGTGTTCCATGTCTCCTTCTTCAAAAACTACACGCCCCCTTTGACCGGCTACGAGATCTTTTACATCTTCAAATTTGGCCGTACCAGAAGATTCTATTTCAACGACTTTATCAGAAATTGAATTCTTAAAAACCCTTGCGGTGTTATGCATTGTTCTGAACATTAAATTAGTTGATCTTTCATCAGCTTCCGTCATTAGATCTTTTACATTTTGATGAATGCCCGCTTCTTTAGTGGCCATAAACCTAGTCCCCATAACTATGGCTTCGCCGCCCAGTGCTAAAGCAGCAACAAGACTTTTCGCATCACTGAAACCTCCACAACCAGCGACGGGGACCTCTAAAGCTTCCGCAGCTTGTGGCAGCAAGACAAGCGAAGGGATGTCGTCTTCTCCTGGATGTCCTGCACACTCAAAACCATCAATTGTAATAGCACTCACTCCCACGGATTGTGCCTTCAGTGCGTGTCTCACTGAGGTGCATTTATGAATAACTTTTACATCATATGCTTTGAAGAGTTCCATGAATGGTGCAGGGCTTCTTCCAGCAGTCTCTACAATCTTAACGCCTGCGCCAACTATGGCTTGAGCGTACTCTTCATAAGGCGGGGGAGTTATGGTTGGTAAGATGGTTAGATTGACTCCAAAAGGCTGATCCGTCATTTCGCGAGTGCGCTCTATTTCCTTAGTTAGATCTTCCGGGGTGGGTTGCGTAAGAGCCGTCAAAATGCCCAAAGCTCCTGCATTAGATACGGCAGAAACTAATTCAGCATAACCAACCCATTGCATTCCGCCTTGGATGACGGGATGTTTAATTCCGAATAATTCAGTAATTCGTGTTTTTAACATACACCCTCCTGTATAAAAATTTAATCATAACTATAACTTCCCCATGTTCTGAAGCAAGCATAAAAAAAAGAATGATAGTAAGATGTCAAAAAAAATTATGACTATTCATTTACCATTATTTATAAACGGAGAGCTTGTTAAAAGTTCTTCGCCAAAAAACATAGAAGTCCTTAACCCGGCCACTCAGGAAATCTTATGTCTTGTTCCTTGTGCAACTGAAAACGAAATAGAAGTTTCTGTTCAATCGGCCCTTCATGCTTTTGAGGAATGGAAAGAAACGCCACCACCTGAAAGGTCTAGGTTGATGATGCGGTACCAAGCCTTGTTGAAAGAAAACCAAGAGGAGCTTGCTGAAATTTTAAGTCAAGAAAATGGAAAAACATTAGAGGATGCGAGAGGTGACGTATGGAGAGGCATAGAAGTGGTTGAGCAAGCTGCTAATATTACCCCTCTTTTAATGGGTGAAACCGTAGAGAACGTAGCACGAGGAATAGACTCCTACAGCTACATACAACCATTGGGTGTTTGCACTGGAATTACTCCTTTTAATTTTCCAGCAATGATCCCTCTTTGGATGTTTCCAATGGCAATAGCTTGTGGAAATACTTTCATTTTAAAACCTTCAGAACAAGATCCCATGACCGCTAATAGACTTGCTGAGCTATTTTCTGAAGCAGGTGCTCCTCCTGGGTTATTGCAAATCATTCATGGCGAAAAAGATCAGGTAGATGCTCTCTTAACTCACCCCAATATTAAAGCCATTTCTTTTGTTGGGTCCGTTCCTGTTGGGCAATATATTTACAAAACGGGTACGGATAACTTAAAAAGAGTTCAAGCCTTCGCTGGAGCAAAAAACCACATGGTAATAATGTCTGATGCCAATAAATCTAAAACCATTGACGGTTTGGTTGGAGCTGCTGTGGGAGCTGCTGGGCAAAGGTGTATGGCAATAAGTGTGGCAGTGTTTGTAGGAGATTCTTCAGAATGGATTAATGAATTAAAAGAAAAAATGGCAGACGTAAAGCCAGGCCCTTGGGATTCAGAATCTGCCGGTTTTGGTCCTATCATAAGCCCCACCGCTAAAGAACGAATTTTAGAATTGATAAAGATTGGAAAAACTGAAGCCACCTGCTTGCTGGATGGTAGTGATTGTGAAGTTCAAGGGTACCCTGATGGCAATTGGATTGGACCCACTTTATTCACAGACGTTAAGCCTGATTCAACCATCTATGAAACTGAAATATTTGGACCTGTACTTATATGCATGAATGTTGATTCAATAGAGGAAGCCATTCAATTAATTAATAATAATCCTTATGGTAATGGCACTTCTATTTTTACAAGCTCTGGTCATTCTGCAAGAAAATTTAGACACGAGATTCAAGTTGGGCAAGTTGGAATTAACGTTCCGATACCAGTCCCTCTGCCCTTCTTCTCTTTTACAGGATGGAAACAATCTTTCTACGGCGATTTGCATGCCTACGGTAAGCAAGCCGTTAGATTTTATACCGAAACTAAAACGGTAACAGAGAGATGGCTGGATGACGAAGAAAGCAATGAAACCAACCTTACCATTGATTTGAAATAATTATGAACTTTGAATTATCAGAAGATCAACGTACCTTCCAAACTTTAGCCAAAAATTTTTCTGATAATGAATTAAAACCCAATGCTGCAAAATGGGATGCTGAATGTATATTTCCAATAGAAACAATCAAAAAAGCTGGTGGATTAGGATTCTGTTCCTTGTATGTTTCAGAAGAAAATGGGGGAATGGGCCTCAATAAAGTTGATGCAACTATCATCATTGAAGAGTTATCCTCTGGTTGCACAAGCACAACTGCGTTTATGACCATCCATAATATGGCCACTTGGATGGTTAGTGAGTTTGGCTCAAACAGATTAAAAGAAGAATGGCTACCGGATTTAAATTCTGGCTCTAAGTTAGCTTCTTATTGTTTAACGGAACCCAGTTCCGGTTCCGATGCAGCTTCTATACAAACTTCTGCAAGTAAAGAGGAAAATTGCTATGTTCTTAATGGGAATAAAGCTTTTATATCTGGCTCGGGATCAACGGATTGTTTGATACTGATGGCCAGAACCGGTGGAAATGGACCTGGTGGTATTTCCTGCTTCTTAGTCCCAGCGGATGCCGAAGGGATTGAATATGGAAAGAATGAATCAAAAATGGGATGGAAAAATCAACCCACAAGAGTGGTCAGTTTAAGCGATGTAAAAATTCCTCTTGAGAACCTCATGGGCAAAGAAGGACAAGGCTTTAAAATTGCCATGAAGGGTTTGGATGGAGGAAGAATTAATATAGCAACTTGTTCTGTAGGAACGGCTCAAGCAGCCCTAGAAGAAGCTCAAAAATACCTGAATGAAAGAGAGCAGTTTGGGAAAAAAATTGGTGAATTCCAAGCGTTGCAGTTTAAGTTAGCAGATATGACCACCAACCTTGTTGCTGCCAGACAGATGGTAAGGCTTGCTGCCAGTAAACTCGAAAATAATGATCCAGACTCTACGACCTTTTGCGCCATGGCGAAAAGATTTGCCACTGATGTAGGTTTTGAAGTTTGCAACGAAGCTCTTCAGATATTTGGAGGCTATGGCTACATACAAGATTACCCTCTAGAAAGATATGTTCGAGATGTAAGGGTGCACCAAATCTTAGAAGGGACGAATGAAATAATGAGAATGATAATTGGCAGAAGAATGTTGCTCGAAGGAGCCACTAGAATTATCCAATAGGAAAGAACATGACTAATAAATTAAGAATATCAATTAAAGAAAATACTGCACTACTCACAATAGATAATCCTCCGGCAAACACCTGGGATCTAGAAAGTTTAAATTTTCTAGAGGAAAGTGTTAAAGAGCTGAATAATAATAAAGAAATCTTCTCCTTGATAATAACCGGTGAAGGAGAGAAATTTTTCTCTGCTGGAGCTGACTTAAAGGTCTTTCATGAAGGAGGAAAAGATGCAGCTGAAAAAATGACCGACGCTTTTTCTAGAGCCTTTGGTGCATTAAGTAATTTTAGAGGTTTTTCTGTAGCTGCCATTAATGGATTTGCCATGGGAGGAGGACTTGAATGCGCTCTGGCTTGTGACGTTAGAATAGCAGAAGAACAATCTAAACTAGCCTTGCCTGAACCAAAAGTTGGCCTTTTGCCATGCGGAGGCGGGACGCAACAGTTGCCAAGGTTGGTAGGAGAAGGATGGGCTAAAAGAATCATCCTGGGCGGAGAGCAAATCAAAGCAGATCTAGCATTAACGATAGGCCTGATTGAAGAAATGTCTGCTCCTGGTGAAAGTCTAAAAACAGCTTTTGAACTAGTGGAAAAAGCTAATATGCAAAGCCCCACTTCGGTGTCAGCATGCAAGAAACTTATCCATGAAGCCAGAACTTCAAAAGAAAGTTACAACAATGAAAAAGACCCCTTTATCAAACTTTTTGATACCAAAGATCAAGGTGAAGGTGTGGCAGCTTTTCTAGAAAAGCGAGAGCCCAATTGGCGAAATGCCTAAAACTGATCATATTCTAGTAAAAGAACTAGAAAATAATGAAGGTTATAAAACGGGCTTCATAATTCTTAATTCTCCCGAAACCTTAAACTCTTTAACTCTTGATATGGTTAAAGGCATATTAGATCAGCTAAAAGAATGGGCAGATGATCCCTATCTTGCTGCCGTCAGTATAGAGGGAGCTGGAGAAAAGGCTTTTTGTGCGGGCGGTGACATCAGGGCCTTGTATGAATCAATGTTGCAGCATCCCGGCGGTCCTAATCCATTTTGTGAAGAATTCTTTGAACAAGAATATCGTTTGGACTACATGATACATACTTACCCAAAACCTATTATTTGCTGGGTCGATGGTTTAGCTATGGGCGGTGGTGTAGGACTGGTTTTGGGAAGTGATTTTAAACTTAGTACTGAAAGAACTGGTTTTGCCATGCCCGAAATTGGAGTTGGTTTATTTCCTGACGTTGGCTTTACTTCTTACATAAATAAACTCCCAAAAGGAGTGGCCAAGTTCTTAATGCTAACCGCAATAAAAATAAATGCTGCTGATACACAAGCTATCGGTCTTACCGATTATTTTTTGCACAGTTCGAAGAAACAAGAATTTGACATGAAGCTCTCTGAAATCAATTGGATGAAAGACTCTTTTTCTAACGTTCAACTGATAAGTTCATTATTGGAGTCATTAGAACAAAAAGAAGGATTGGGCCTTGAATCAGAAATTAAACCCAGGCTAAAGCTAATAGAGTCTTTAATGAATGGCAGCTCTTTACAAGAAGTTTCCAATAATTTATTAAATGTCAAAACAGATGATTCATGGTTACAAAAAGCAGCCAGAGGATTGAAAACAGGCAGCCCTACTTCAGCTTTCATCATATGGGATCAGTGCGTAAGAGCAGAAGAATTGAATTTAAAAGGAGTTTTCCAATACGAGTTAGACTTAGCTATACAAGTTACAAGGCATCCTGATTTCGCAGAAGGCATAAGAGCCGCGATCATTGAAAAAGATAACAATCCCCAATGGAAATATAATGAGATAAATAATGTACCCATAGAATGGATAAAAGAACACTTGGAACCTGCGTGGGATGTAAATCCTTTAGAAGACCTTTGAATAGGAAATAAAAATGAGCAAAATTGGATTTATTGGATTGGGCAACATGGGGAGTCCTATGGCTTCGAACCTTGTTACTTCAGGATTAAGCGTTACTGGTTACGATTTAAATGAAGAAGCAAACCTTCTTGCCAAAGGCAACGGGGTAGCAATTTCCTCTAGTGTTGAGTCTCTGATTGAAGACATCGATGTTTTGATTACTATGTTGCCTGCTAGCGAGCACGTAGAGAAGATTTATTTAGGAGACAACCTGCTGGATAAATTAGATAAATCTATTTTGATAATTGATTGCTCAACCATAGCTCCTGAAATTTCTGTAAAGGTTGCTTCAGTGGCAAAAGAAAAGGGACTCGAGATGATTGACGCCCCTGTCTCTGGTGGGGTTGCTGGAGCTCATGCTGGAACATTGACTTTCATTACGGGGGGCTCCCCAAAAAACATTGGGTTGGCAACACCTGTGCTTAAAAAAATGGGAACACAAGTCCTCCATGCTGGCAACAATGGATCAGGTCAGATAGCTAAGATCTGTAATAATATGCTACTTGCTGTCCACATGTGTGGGACAGCAGAAGCCATTGCTCTGGGTGTCAAAAATGGTCTTGATCCGAAAGTTATATCAAAGATTATGCAAAGCAGCTCTGGTAATAACTGGTCCTTGGAAAAATACAATCCTTTTCCTGGAGTCATGAAAGAAGTCCCATCAAGTAACGACTATTCTGGAGGGTTTTTGAACTCCTTGATGCTGAAAGATCTTAACCTTGCTGAAGAGTTAGCAACTCAGTCTGAGTCTGATACCCCTATGGGAAAGCTAGCTAAAGCACTCTATGAAGAGCTGAATAATCAAGGCCTTGAAAGTCTCGACTTCTCTAGTATTCAAAAAAACTATCTAGATTAAAAGCTATTTTCTTTAGCTTAAACTTTCATTGAGTTGACATCTCGGGTAATTACCCTAAAATTATCGGGTAAACACCCTAGATGAAAAATTTATCCACTAGAACTACTAACTTATTTTCAGATTGTACAAGAGATAAATTACTCAAGAACAGTCTTGAACTTTTTAACCGGAAAGGGTTCGTCGAAGTAACCACTTCCCTTTTAGCCTCTTCTGCACAAGTTCGGGAGGGCACCCTTTGGTATCACTTTAAATCAAAAAAAAGTTTGGTTGAGTCTCATATTGAACTTTTTAAAACTAATATTGACCTCGAATTAGAAACAATAAACAAAATTGATTTAGAAAACTTAATTAAGAAACTATTTTCTAATTATTATTTCAATTGGGATTTCAGATACTTGTTTAGAGATAATCTTCTTAACTATCTCTCTGCCGATAAATCTATATCTAATAAGTTAAATAGTTTGACTCAATTTAGATTCAATATGATCAAGAAAGAAGCCCTGATTGCAAGAAATGTAGGTATCTTTGACTTCAAAGAAAATGAACTAGATGAACTGAGCGAAATAATCTTTCTTGTGGCTGATAATTGGTTTTCTCTTTCTGCAAAAAGATATCCTGATAAAGATGAGAGTTTCTTAATACAAAGAGGCATGGGGCTATTGATAAAGGTTTCAGAACCGTATCTTAGTAAAGAATCAAAAAAAATAGTTAAAAATTTATATGGAGGAATTCAATTATGAGTCAGTCAAATGTTTTCTTTTTTAAAAGAGGGATAATCTTATTTACCCTTACTATGACATTTGTCCTATCGGGTGAAATTTCAGCAAATAAGGGGCTAGAGATAGCTATCAAAGCAGATAAAACATCCGAAGGATTTATTGACAGCCAATCGTCAATGGAAATGCAACTTACAAACAGAAAAGGTAACGTTGTAACTCGGAAGATGAAATCAAAACGACTTGAAGTGAAGGGAGATGGAGATAAATCTCTTATAATCTTTGAGAGCCCCAGAGACGTTAAAGGAGTCGCTATTCTTAGCTTTTCTCATAAAACCTCAGCTGACGATCAGTGGCTCTATTTACCAGCTTTAAAAAGAGTAAAAAGGATCGCTTCAAAAAATAAATCCGGGCCTTTTTTAGGCAGTGAATATACCTTTGAAGATCTATCTTCACAGGAAGTAGAAAAATTTAGTTACCTTTTTTTAAGAGATGAAGATCTTGATGGTCAACCCAATCATGTTATTGAGAGAATCCCCTTAGACCCTTACTCGGGTTACACCAAGCAAATTGTTTGGATAGATAAGAAGAATTTTCTTGTTCAAAAAATAGAGTACTACGACAGGAAATCTTTTCACCTAAAAACAGGAACTTTCTCAGGCTACAAGAAATATTTAGATGAAATCTGGCAAGCTTCACGCATGGAAATCGTTAATCATCAGAACAAAAAAAGGACTGTGTTAATTTTTAAAGATATTGCCTATAAGACCGGACTGTCAGATAAAGATTTTTCTCAAAATAGTTTAAAAAGATCCAGATAAATGCAACCTGTAAAATTGGACATAAGTGTGAAAACATTTATTTTTATAATTCTAGCTGTATTTTCTACAACAACGTATGGAGAAATAGAGTTATTGGGAGAGGTGTCTGTAGAGATGAGAAGTTTTCAAAATGAAGGCCTCTTTGGTCAAAAAGAAAATCATTCTTCCTTCACTTTATCGCCAGAACTCTACTTTGAATCAGGAAATGGAAAAGATTTTTTTTCTATCAAACCGAAATTCAGAAAAGATGCTGAAGACAAAGAAAGAAATCTTAAGGACCTTCAAGAGCTTCAATGGACGCACGTGAGTAAAAATTATGAAACCAAGATAGGTATAAGAAAGGATTTCTGGGGAGTCACAGAGACGGTGCATAGAGTAGATATACTAAATCAAACTGATTCAGTGGATGGCTTTGATGGCGAAGATAAATTAGGCCAGCCAATGATAAATCTATCTTTAGAAAGAGAATGGGGGGTGTTGGATCTGTATGCACTTATAGGGTCTCGTGAAAGAACTTTTGCTGGCGAGAAAGGCAGGTTAAGAATGCCATTTATAGTGGATACGGACAATCCTGTATATGAATCCAATGAAGAAGAGAACAGAATGGATTTTGCTTTAAGGTGGAACCATTACTTCAATGATCTTGAATTGGCTATATCCCACTTCTCTGGAACCACAAGAGAGCCTTTATTGATTCCCACTCCAGAAGGCAATTCTATAAAACTATTGCCTAAGTACGATCTCATAGACCAAACGGGATTGGAGGCTTTGTATATTATAGAGGGATGGGTCTTAAAACTTGAAGCGATTACTCGTTCAGGTCAAAACGATAGGTTTACAGCCTTAACAACCGGTTTTGAGTACACGCAAACGGGGATTTTTGATACGTCTCTGGATCTAGGCTGGATTATTGAGCTCAATCATGACGATAGAGAAGACCACTCTCCTCACGCAATAGGAACAAGATTCTCATTTAATGACATTGATGACAGCCAGCTCCTCTTAGGCGTCTTATGGAATGAGTCTACAGGGGAAACTAATATTTTTATCGAAGGTTCAAAGCGAATCGGAGCCAGAACAAAGTTAAGTATTGAGGGTGTGATTTTTAACGGAGGGAAAAAGATCGAAAGCAATAATTTTGACTTTGGTAATGTTAACCCCTTAGATTTCCTGCAAGAAGAAGATTTTTTAAGAATGGAACTAACTGTTTTTCTATAGAGGATTATGAATACAAAAAAGAATTTTACTGAAACGTGTGCAGAAAAAATAATTCAGTACAGATATTTATCGATACTCTTTTGTTTAATCCTCCTAGTGACATCTTTTCGAGGGGTTGGCGGAATTGCCTTCTCACCTGATACAGAGCAATTTTTTCCCGAAGATTATCCCATAGCCGAAAACCATCTTCAGATTGAAGATACTTTCTATTCTAGTGATAGCGTTATTATTGCGCTTGGTGTTGATGAAGGAACGGTATTTGAACCTCGAATACTAAATTTAATTGAAGAAATTACCAACAAAGCCTGGAGTACGCCTTATTCAATAAGGGTTGATTCACTAAGCAACTTCTCTTTTGTAAGGGCAGAAGGTGATGACCTTATAGTTGAACCATTTATTGAAGAATCTCTTGAATGGAACCAGGAAAAAATTAATGAAAGATCTGCTCTCATAGAAAAAGAAGAACAAGCATACGGAACTATCTTATCCAAAGACAAGAAAACAACGTTCATCAATATAAGTATTGATGCCCCAAAAGATGACGTAGAAAAAGAATACGCAGAATCCATGGAACATATTTTTTCTTTTATTGATCCTTTAAAAGAAAATTATCCGGAGGCCGACATAAGATACGCTGGCATTGTTTTCGTGGAATATTTAAGTCCATTGATAATTAAAGCAGAAATGCCCATCCTTATCCCAACTTTACTGTTTGTACTTTTATTATCACTTTTCATCTTGTTGAGAAACGTAGTAGCAGTAATAGGTTCTCTGACAGTTATTGTATTTAGTGTTATAACCTCAGTTGGAATACTGGGTCATTTTAATACCACCGTGTCGCAACCATTCTTAATGGTTGTCATAGTGGTGGCGACGTTGGCCGTAGCTGACTGTGTTCATTTATTTAACGTCTATTTTCAAAGTAAGTTAGAGAAAAGTGCCAAGCATTCTATTATTAAAAGCTTGCAGTTAAACCTGGAACCTTTACTACTGACTTCTCTGACAACATCGATAGGGTTTCTTTGTTTGAATCTGGCTCCAATACCCGCACTTAGAGTTGTAGCCAACGGTATAGTCATCGGCGTTATAGCTGCGTTTATATTTTCCATATTCTTTCTTGCTCCATTAATGAGTTTCTTTAATGTTAAAGCGTCAAGTCAAATTGAAAATCAAACAAAATTATCAAGAAGAGTAGGTCAATTTAGCTTAAAAAACAGAAAAAAAATTCTTTGGTTAGTGCCTCTATTTTCAATCTTCTTTATGTCTTTTATTCCTCTCAATGAAACTAAAGACAATCCAATGGAATTTTATTCGGATAGATTCACGTCAGTAACAGAAGACACGAAGTGGCTTGCAAAAAGACTCGGAGGAACTTTTTTAGTGACTTATGAATACGTCAGTGAAGACCTGATCAGCGACCCTGAATACTTACGGCAGTTGGATGACCTTACAAGTTGGCTGGAAAAACAAGACGAAGTGCTGTCGGTAAATTCATTATCTAAGGTCATCAAGAATCTTAATAGAACACTAAATGGAGATAATGAATCATGGTACGTCATTCCTGAAGATTCTGAATTAATTGCACAATATTTATTCTTCTATGAAATGTCACTTCCCTTCGGTCTTGATCTAACAAGCACCATTAATCAAGAAAGGACCTCTACTAAGATCACGGTTTCTCTAAAAGAGATAGACAGTAAAGCGTTCATGAAATTTTATGACAAAGTGGAAAATTATGCCGACCTATACATTGTGTCTGGTAATTTATCTGAAGGCGGAGGAACTAGATCCGTTATGTCTTTTATGGGCATGATTCTTGCTGAGCAACTCTTATATGCACTCATTATTGGGTTTGTTGTCATTACTCTTACGATTGCACTTTTTTATCGATCCTTAAGCACAGGACTCATAACTGCAATTCCGAATGTACTGCCTATAGGAGTGGCTTTTGGAATCTGGGGCATCTTTAGTTCAAACGTTAGTATGCTTGTTAGCCTTGGTATAGGTTGTACCCTGGGTATAGTCGTAGACTTTTCTGTTCATTTTTTGAGCAAATATTTACACGCAAGGCGAGACTTAGGTCTTAGTGCGGAAGAATCAATTCTCTATGCATTTGAAACTGTTGGTTTTCCTTTAACCATAATGACAGTTTCATTGTGTTTAGGTTTTGCTGTTCTTCTGCTGGCCAGCTTTATGCCACTTCGTGGCTTTGCTGGTATTACAATGGTTTCCTTTGTAGCTGCTTTGATCATTGATCTTTTACTTTTCCCAGCGATTCTAATAGCCTGGGATGGTAAGAAAAAATACAATTAAATAAGAAAGGTGTGCATAAAGAATAGACTATAAAATATAGTGTGTTCGATAATAACTAAGAGAAGAAGCATGGGAATATCATCAGACTTTAAGTACTCGAAATCTTTTATAACTGTTAATGGTAAGAATTTAGCTTACGTTGATTCAGGTGAAGGAGATCCAATAGTCTTCTTGCATGGCAACCCTACCTCCTCTTACTTATGGAGAAACATCATGCCTCACCTTGAAGGAATGGGTCGCTTGATTGCACCTGATCTTATAGGCATGGGGGATTCGGACAAGCTGGATAACTCTGGACCAGGTCGATATACGTTTATCGAACATGCTGAGTTTTTATATGCTTTGCTTGAAGAACTGGATCTCAACAACGTCACTTTAGTTATTCATGATTGGGGTTCTGCTCTAGGATTTAACTGGGCTGCTCTAAACCCAGAAAAGGTAAAATCCATTGTCTATATGGAAGCAATAACCGGACCTATTGAGTCTTGGGATGACTGGCCTGAGCAAGCAAGAAATATATTTCAACTCTTCAGGTCAGACGCGGGAGAAGAATTAATTTTAGAAAAGAATTTCTTTGTTGAAAGAGTTTTCGCGGGAGATGTTGGAACGCATAGAGCTCTAGAGAAACAGGAATTGGATTCCTATATTAAGCCATTCGAAAAAGAAGGGGAGTCAAGGCGTCCAACACTGACCTGGCCTAGACAGATTCCTATAGAAGGAGAACCGGCAGAAGTGGTTGAAATAGCAAAAAATTACGCTCAATTTATGAGCGAAACGCAATTACCTAAATTATTTATAAATGCAGATCCTGGTTCAATTCTCATTGGGAAACAAAGGGAATTAGCCAGAAAATGGCCCAATCAAAAAGAAGTCACTGTAAAAGGAGGCCATTTTATTCAAGAAATATCTCCGGATGAAATAGGAAAATCTATAAAAGAATTTCTAATCGGATTGAAGGGATAAACTCAGGCGACGTTTATCTGAACTGGTTAAAACAGGAATAATTAATAAACATGGTATCAATACAGCTGCACTTAAAATAAACGAACCTGAATACCCTAAAGCAGCAAAGCTAATAGGCGCAATCTTACTCCCCATTAGAGTAGAGAGATTAGAAAGCCCCATGTAAATACCAAAATTTGTAGCACTTGTTCTGGTCACACACAAGGACATCAATAGTGCAAACATAATAACCTGAGATCCAACTGTTGCTATTTCCACTCCTACCAAAATTAAAAAACCTTGGTTCTTGGTAATCGGACCATCAATCATACCTAGAAATAAATACAAAAATAATTCAGCTGTAATAAAGCCCAGCAAAAGGTATCTTGCTCCGTATCGAGATACGCCCAGTCCAACTAATAAGCCTACCCCTCCTCCAATCCAAAGACCCCAAGGCCTAGCACTACCTATTTGCTCTCCCGTCCAAGACAACTCTTCAATAAAGAATTTGTTAAAAAGCACATCATAAATTCCCGTACCTATATTATTTATTGCCATGAAAACCAATGCCCAAAAAGCAATTTTTCCGCTAAACCCACCAATTATTTCAGAGAAGAGCTCTCTCAAAGGCATCTTATTACTAGATTCTGGATTATCTTCTTTACCAATCTTAAAATCTAATTCTTTAGATAGATAAGGCATGAGCATTATTAAACATATCATTATCATTAATAGTGCTAGCCCAGCACTAACACCATAACTTAAATAAATTGCGACAGAAATTGACATGCCAATGCCCCTGCCGAATACCTTACTACCCCACATTAATCCATTAGCTTTGCCTAAAGCTTTTGGTTCTAAGCTATCAGCTGCTAAAGCATCTGTTGCCACATCTTGGATCGCAACAAAAAGATTATGTAAGGCCAGTATTATCGCCATGGTCATAGAAAACTGATTGTTCTCGATAAAGAAAAGAGGAACTAACGACAGGATCATTAGAGATTGACTTAATAATATCCAAAACCTTCTTCGTCCATATCTAAGAAGGGTCAAGCCATCAATGAAGGGGCCTAATAGAAATTTTAATGTCCAAGGAATCATCGTGATCGACAACAGAGATGATATCTCTAGAATTGAAGCACCCTTTACTGTTAAAAAGGTTGTAAGGCCCAGTCCTAAAAATCCTGCAGGTAATCCTTGAGCAAAATAAAGAGCACTTAGAGACGACAAGTGCCATGAAGATCCATAAGCTAATAATTTAGGATTTCTCATTTAGTAATATTCCTTTATGGATCCTTTATTGATCAAAAATATCTTTAATTAAGCGATAGGATTCTTCTCTTGCTGAGAAAGGTTCACATATTGTAATGATCTTT
>Ga0209308_10000690_pt1 | contig 33553 bp, 22 predicted proteins | sample COGITO_mtgs_1204_3_FD_184806 | JGI IMG/M metagenome (GOLD analysis project Ga0209308, IMG submission 184806) | Pelagic marine microbial communities from North Sea - COGITO_mtgs_120405 (SPAdes) (version 2) | ecosystem: Environmental > Aquatic > Marine > Epipelagic ... | reverse complement strand
GTGATTTTGAGTCGAATGTATCTTCTGCGCTTTACCGCGTCTGCGTGTCTCTCTCTTTGGTATCTTTTTATTACAAGATTTACGATGATGATGATGATGATGACTACGTTTCGTGTAGTACTCCATGCTCGTATCGCCAACCGTTTGGTAGAGGGCAGTTGTTGTCGAGAAGGTATTGTAAACACTCGGGTTGGTTGTTCTTGTGCGCTTCTCGTACGGCTCGCGAGTCCCACGGCGCTTTGGCGGTTTCGTGTAAGTACTTCAAACAGTCTAAGTGGCCGTTTTCGGCTGCATATGCACACGCATCTTCGTCATATTCATCAAATTTACGCTCAACAAGGTATTCGAGTATGTGAAGATGACCATTTCCAGCCGCCCAATAGGCAGTATACTCATCCCAAGGCGCTTTCGCTTCTTCGCGTAAGTATTTGAGTACCTCGAGATGACCGTTTCCGGCAGCTTCTGCACACGCCCACGCATCGATAGGACACTCATTTGCAACGCAATACTTTACCATTTCCAGATTATCACGATGTGCGGCCGTTCTAATCGTCCATGAATCCCACTCACACTTTTTCTCCTCTCGCGCCCACTTGAGCAACTCGAGTTTATTCGTCCAAGCAACTTTACTGCAGAAATATGGTTCGTCCATCCTTAGGCCGTATATTCGCGGATAATGCTCCCACGCAACTTCCAAAGTCGATATCGACGACATCTCTTGAACTTTAAACTCCTCTCTCAACTCCCCCTTGCGAGACGATCTCTTAATCAACTTTCTCGTCTCCGTATTCACTCCATACAAGAATTTGAGATCCGTTTGATTCAATCTCGGAAGAATGTGTGTGAAACAAATATCGTCGCACTTCACGATCACATCCCACAAAGAATCTCTCTCCCCCATCCGTCTTTTCTGCGCTCGCGTCGAAATCGCTTTCGACGACATCGCAACAAAAAACGCGTCGTCTTCGTCGTCGTGTCTCTCTCGACGGGGCTTTAACAAAACGAACGAGATGATAAAAAAAAATGACACAAAAACGCGTTGACTGCCTAAATTAGATACAAAAAAATACGCGGAGAAAGAGTCAAACGACGAGAGGTTTTTATTGAAGAGAGAGCAAGAGTACGAGACGCGCATGACGACGATTCAGACGACGGCTGTTACCGTCAACGATAGAACAGATGTGGAAGGCGGCTGTTCGAGTGGCCCTTATGCGCGAAAGAATGATAATGGCAACATCGTCGGGAAACGGGCGCTTAGTGCTTTTTCGAGATCCTCCTCCTCCTGTTCTGCGCACCACCATCATCCGCGCGAGGAATCCGCGCGAGACATCGTCCGGCGCAAACGCGAAACGTTTTTAGCGCAAATGGCCGTCGATGTGAGGAAAGAAGAAATCGATAAGCTCGAGAAACGCGCCGCGCAAAGAGAAGAGGCGTTGCGGAACGCGGAGAGGATGCTCGAGGAGGATAAAAAACGTTTCGATTTATTTTTGAAAGAAAACGACGAGCGGGTGCGAGAGGCGACGAAAAGAGCGGAGAAAGAGGCGAAGAAGAAGAGGGAGAAGGCGAACGAGGTGAAGCGGTTGAACGGTGAAATCGCGACGGCGCGATTGGATTTAGGGAGGAGAGAGGATAAGTTGGAGGAGTGCGAAGAGTATTTGAGATTTTTGGACGGGTTGACGCCGAAAGAGTGGTTGGCGGAGTTTAGGGAGGTTGCGGACGACGGTGAGATTGGGTTGGAAAGTGAAGATGGAGCGGCAGAGGAAAAGAATGAAGGAGGAGGAGATGAAGACGAACTAGAAAAGAATAAACCGGTGCCGATGTATTTTACGCATCCGAAACAGCTTTTGGATGTGTTTGCAAAATTGGAGGAGGAAAATTTAACGCTCATAAGCGAGGCGCAGGATATCGAAGATCAACTCGAACGAGATACGGAGAAAAGAGCAAAGGAGCTGAGTCAGATGGAAATTGAGAGTCGAGGAAACCAAATGGAGATTACCAGGCTGCGAGAAGCGATTGTGGAGGAGATGCAGAAGAAAAAAGCGTATGGTCTGGAATCTTCTTCTGCTTCTTCTGCTTCTGCTTCGACGTCCTTGTCCTCACCTTCGCCCGAACAAGAGTTGGCAAAACTGACCGAGAAAGTGAGAGAGGTGTACGAAAGCGTGGTTACTACAGAGACAAAAGCTTCTTCTATCGAAGCGGTCGATATGTTGAGGGAAATTGAAGAGACGCTCGAGCGATACTTTGTCGAGATTGAAAAAATGCCCAAAGACGTCGTCGCCGAGCGCGAACGCAAGATAGAAAAAGAACGACGACACAGAAATCGAGAGTTGAAGATGCAGCAACAAAAAGCCGAGCAAGAGTTGCGATTGAAGAAAACTTTAGAGAGAGCTGCCTCGCCTGCGAGAAAAAAGCCAAACGGGAAACCCGTCATGTTCCGCTCGCGTTTACGAGAGGAGAAAAAAGAAATGCAACAAAATAGTAATCATATTCCGAAAGAGCGCGAAGCGAAGATAGAATTGAAAGCGTTTCTGAATCGTGAGTTTTGAATAACACTCGTTTACATTTACACGCGTGCATTACGTTACACATACTATGCATATACTATCTACTCTAAAACGGCAAGCTCGGAAGTTTATCGCTCATGTCGTACAACGACACGCAAATTTCTAAGGCGATCAAAACTATAATCGTCCACTCCAAGAAGTCGCTCTTTCTATTCTGCAAAATCTCCAAATAGAACTTCACTTGCGTTTGAATCAAGTTCAACTTGTAATCCAAATCCTGGAACCGATCTTCCAATTCGAAATCTTGTCTCAATCCTTCCCAAACGATGTTATACTGCGCGTATTGCCACGCCGTGTCCGATCTTCCCAACAAACCTAACCTGGTGATCAATTCCGTCAACGTGTTGTTATTTTCCGCGACTAACGAAAACAATCGTTTCTTGGAAATGTTCAAATCTCCGGTCAATTCGGTACTCTTATTCAGTTTCGAGAAGATCTCAACCATCGCGTCAACTTTGTGTTCGTAGTGCTCCAACGCCACCGTTTGCGCCAACACCGCGCTAATGACACTAATGTTGTTCACGTCTAACCGCTTCAGAACAATGTGATCGGATTCTAATTTTGCCCACTCGTCTAACCGTGGCGATACCTTCACTAAATAATCTTCTTTCATCGGGTAAGCCAACGGCGATTCGACAAAGTTTCTCGTCAATTCCAAACACTCCTCGCGTTCCTGCGCGCCGACGTTATAAAAAACCACCGAACCGAATTTGAAAACAACCATGTATCGCATCAAATCCGTGCTCGGAATACCGACTCCTCTTTGAGACGGTGATGTTGTCGTTGTTGTAGCTGCTGCTGTCGCTGTCGTCGTCTCCTCTGCGCTCGTGGACGTTTCCATATCTTTCTGTTCCAAAATATGCTCACCATTCTCTCCCTTAAGAACGCCTTTCTTCCTCTTATTCAACACCTCCTCCGCCGCTTCCCTTAAACTCGCCAACGTGTTCAGCTTTCTCTCGTCGTTACCATTACTACTACTACTACTACTACTACTACCACTGTTCACTAAATGACTAACGCTGCTGTTACCGCCGACACCGCCCGACGCTAACTCCACCGACCGTCTCGCGGCTAACCGAATCACCACGCACTCTCTGGTAAACTCCTTCGGGTACGTCGGCAACTCCCTCGCCAAGCGCCGAAAGTCCACCGTCGATCCTAAATAATACGCTCGAACCGGTAACGAGTAATCGAATCGACTCAAAGGACTATTACCGCTATTACTCGCGGCGGCGGCGGTATTCCTATATTCTTCTCTGGCGGCGGGGTTATTCAAAACGTTCCCATTCTCATCGTAACGCACGTCCTCCTCCCCAATATCTTCTAATTCCCTCTCTCGTTCCACCTCGGCCACGGCGGCGTTCCACGCCGCGTCTTCGATGGAATCAAACACCCCCGGAATCGTCGGTGGATTTAAGTCCAATTTTTTCGTCTGTCTTCTCGTCATCGAATTCGTCGTCGCATTATTCGAAGCAGAAGAGGAAGAAGAAGAAGAACTCGCATTCGTCGTCGTCCCAACGACCGCGCCGGTTTTCAGCGTCTTCTTCTTCCTCGCGACGACCGAGGACGCGTCGGCGGCGGCGGCAAAACTCCTCCCCAAACCAAACAAAGGCATCTGGTGGTCACGCAAGTCTCCCCTTTTTTTGACGTCGTTGCACATTCTTTCATCTGCGCACGACAAAGCGTACACAGTAGTATTGCTCCTCGGAGCGAAAGAAGACGAAGAAGACGAACTGAATAATGCGTTGGTGTTCCTTCTTCTCAGCAACCGAAGCGCGATCCTCGAAAAAGCGCCTCTCTTAAAAAGTCTTCCAGACAAAGACATTGTTTAACGTGATTGTGTTTTATATCTTCTTTTTTGTGTGGAAAACTCCTTTTTCTCGCATTTTTTTTTGGAGGAAATTCAACACAAAAAAGAAAGGGCGGCTTGTTGGACGAGAGATCGAAATTAAGAATTAAGAGAGAGAGAGAAAAGCAACGCACACACACAAACACGCACGAGCACGAACGAGAGTACGTAATTCCACCACAAAAGTGAGGAAGAGAAAGGATGCACCTGTACAACGTGACGTTACAACGCCCAGGCGCGTGCCAAACGGCGATTAACGGCAATTTTTCCGCGCCGAAAGTGCAAGAAATCATCGCGAGTAAAGGGACGGCGATTGAATTACTGCGACCGGACCAACACGGGAAACTGAAATCGATCGCGTTTCGGGAGTGTTTCGGGATTATTCGATCGATGGCCGCGTTTCGCTTAGCCGGTGCGAACAAAGATCACGTGGTTATCGGGTCGGATTCGGGGAGGATAGTGGTTTTGAGATTTGATGCGGAGAAGAATCAGTTCGAGCAAGTGCATAAAGAAACGTTCGGGAAGTCGGGCGTGCGGCGAGTGGTACCGGGGCAGTTTTGCTGCGTGGATCCGAAAGGAAGAGCGGTCATGTTAGCCGCGTTAGAGAAGCAAAAAGTGGTGTACGTTTTGAACAGGGATTCTCAGGCGAATTTAACCATCAGTAGTCCTTTAGAGGCGAATAAAGGGAAGACGATTGCCTTCGACGTGTGCGCTTTGGACAACGGGTTGGAGAATCCCGGGTTTATGGCGATTGAGTTGTTTTACGGAGAAGCGGACGTGGACGATACGGGAGAAGCCGCCGCGGAAGCGCAGAAGATGCTGACGTATTACGAGCTCGATTTAGGATTGAATCACGTGGCGAGGAAGTGGTCGGAACCGGTTGATAACGGAGCGAATAAGTTGATACCGGTGCCGGGAGGAAGCGACGGACCGGGCGGAGTGATTGTCTGTTGCGAAAACTTCTTGGTGTACAGAGCGGAGAAACACGAGGAAATTCGGTGCGTCATTCCGAGACGAACGAGTTTGGATGCGGAAAGAGGCGTTTTGATCGCCTCGTTCGCGTCGCACCGAAGTAAAAACGGGTTTTTCTTCATCGCGCAGAGCGAATACGGCGACTGTTATAAAGTAACCTTAGATTGGACGAATAGAAAAGTTTCAGAATTGAAGATGAAGTATTTCGATACGGTGCCGGTGTGCAGCGCGTTGTGCGTGTTGAAGACTGGATTTTTATTTTGCGGGTCTGAGTTTGGCGCGCACGCGTTGTTTCAGTTCATCGCGCTCGGCGACGACGAAGAGTCTGCGGAATCTTCCTCGAAAACTTTAAAGAAAATTGACAACGCAACGAAGAAGAAAGGAAGAGGCAAGAACGACGACGAGGACGACGAAGAAGAAGACAACTTTCAACCGGTGTTTTTCAACCCGAGAAAACTGAAAAACCTCGCCTTGATTGATGAAATCGAATCGCTTTCGCCAACCATCGCGTTAGCGTCGAACATCTCGAGAAAGGAAGAAACGCCTCGTTTATTAGCTCTGTGCGGCCAAGGTCCGCGCTCGACGTTTCGCGTGTTGCGTCAAGGCGTACCGCTTTCAGAAATGGCGCGTTCGCCGCTCCCCGGGAATCCAAACGGCGTTTTCACCATTCGTAAATCGAAAAGCGATACCACGGACGCGTACATCGTCGTCTCGTTTACGAACGCGACTTTGGTATTATCCATCGGCGATACCGTCGAGGAGGTCACTGATACTGGTATTCTCGCCACGTCGTCGACGTTAGCTGTTTCCGCGTTAGGAGATGACGACGACGGGTCTTTGATTCAGATCCACCCGAGCGGCGTGCGACACGTTCGCGGAAACAACAAAGGCGTCAACGAATGGCGAGCGCCGGGCAGGAAGAAAATCACCGCGTGCGCGTGTAACCGAGGTCAAGCGATCGTTGCCTTAACCGGTGGCGAACTCGTGTATTTCGAATTAGACGAAGCTGGACAACTTTTGGAGATTGAAAAGATTGAAACGAGCTCGGAGGTTGTCAGCGTGGACATCCCGCCGATTCCGGATGGATCTTTGCGAGCCAAGTTTGCCGCCGTTGCTGGTTACGATTCTACCGTTCGAGTGTTATCATTGAATCCAGGAGAAGCGTTGCGAACGGTCGGCGTCCAAGCGACCCCGTCGCCGCCAGAATCTGTCTTGCTTTTAGAGGTGAACAATAAGACCACGAAGAACAAAAAAGCGGGCAGCAGCGCGCCGCCGTCCATGTTCTTGAACGTTGGCTTATCTAACGGCATTTTAGTCAGGTGTGAAGTCGATCGCGTTTCCGGCGCACTGTCTGACGCGCGCTCGCGCTTTGTTGGCCAAAGACCTCCGAAACTCAATCGCATCGAAATGAACGAAGAGTCTGGATTCGTAGCTTTATCCACGCGACCGTGGTTGGGCTTCAACGAAAACGGTCGATTTTCAATCGTCCCAGCATGTCACGAAACCATCGACCGCGCGTGTGGCTTCGCTTCGGAACAAGTTCCTGAAGGTATCGTTGCCGTCGTGGATGGAAGTTTACGGATTTTAGCGTGCGAAAATCTTGGAGAAGCTTTTTCGCAAAGCTCAGAAAAAGCGAGATACACGCCGCGCGCCATGTCGACGCATCCAGACGACCCCGACGTCGTCGCGATAATTGAAACCGATAGAGGCATAATTGGATTTGAGGATAGAACTGGCGAAGAGACGAGGAACGAATACATCGTCGAAGCGCCTCCGGCAAAGAAACCGAAGAAAAACGAAGAAGAGGACGAAGAAGAGGACGAAGAAGACGACGCGTATCAATTAGCACCCATCGAGCAGTTTGGCGCGCCGAAATCGACCGCGAACGACAATAACAACTGGTCATCGTGCGTTCACATTGTCGATGCGGCCAACGCGGAAACTTTGTGCGTGCAAGAGATTAAAAACAACGAACGTCTTGTTTCCGTCGCGCACGCCTATTTCGCCAAAGCGGACGAAGTGTTATTAGTCGTCGGTTCCGCGAAGAATTTTGTGCTCCAACCTCGCGATTGCGATGGCGGCATGATTCGATGTTACAGATACAAACGCGGCGGTGGGAAATCATCGAATGGCGAAACAACTGCGAACGGGAAATCTGGAGCGAACAAAGCCATCACCGGTTTAGAACTGGTGCACGAAACCCCTTGCGAAGGCGCGCCGTTTGCGTTGCGAAATTTTGAAGGCAAACTACTGGTCGGCGTCGACGACGTTTTACGCCTGTATGACTTCGGTAAGAAGAAATTATTGCGCAAAGCCGAGTGCGCGCAAAAGTTTCCGAGTTTCATCAACGATATTCGATGCTCCGGCGACCGCTTTTTCGTCACCGACGCCTGCGAATCCGCCTTCTTTGTCAAGTACGTTCGCGAAGACGACCAGGAATGTTCCATGCACATCTTCGCCGACGACATCGCGCCGCGGTACGTCACCTCCATGCTCCCCTTAGATCGCGACACGGTAGCCGTCTCGGATAAATTCGGGAACTTTGCTGCCTTGCGTCTCCCAAATGACGTGTCAGACGAAATCGAATCGGACATTTCCGGCGGCAAACACGCGGCGTTGACGTCCTCGGCGGCCCTCGGCGCGCTCAACGGCGCGAACAACAAGCTTCAAGCCTGCGCTCAATTCCACGTCGGCGACGTCATCTGTTCCTTGACAAAATGCGCGTTACAAACCGGTGGTTCCGAAGTCATTGTCTACGCCACTCTCGGCGGCGCGCTCGGCGCTTTCGTCCCGTTTGCGAGCAAAGACGAAGCCGATTTCTGCACCCACCTCGAAATGCACTTGCGCATAGAAGCGCCGCCAGTCTTAGGCAACGAACACGGCGCCTTCCGCTCCTCCTACTTCCCGGTCAAAGCGGTCGTCGACGGTGACTTGTGCGAACAATTCGGTCGACTCGGCGCTGACGCGCAGCGACGCATAAGCGAAGAGATGGACCGCACGCCGTCAGAAATCGTCAAAAGGTTAGAGCAAATTCGAGCCAGAGCGGGATGATAAAAATCGAATACGAATATATTTATACGAGTATTATAATAAAAATAGCAGCACTTCTAACTCCAAATCATTGAAAATGCGAAAAGATGTCATCATCGATCGAGTAACAATAGAAAGAAAGAAAGAAGTATTCAACGCGCGTACTACTCATCCCGCGTCATCCGACGCAACCAACCACGACGTGTAGTATTTGTTCTCGATTTTTCCTTTTCGAAAAGAAGATCCAAAAAATCCATCCGAAACGTCAGAGAGAAAAAAATCGATCATCTGCGCTGCTCGGTGTTGTTGTCGTCTCGAGCATCTCTTGTTGTTGTTTTAATCGTTTGAAAAAGATGGTGGCGCATCGTCGCCATCATTTCCTCCTCGAGACGTTCTGTTTCTGCGCCATCATCGTCGCACTATTCCCGGAGAAAGCGTATGGCATCGCGGGGAAATGTTCCGCCTGTAAAGCAGTCTCCGCGGAACTCCAAGAAGCTTTGAACAAAGAAAACAAGCAAAGAAACCACATCGACATGCGAGGTCGCTTGGATTCTAAAGGCCAACGATACGGGAAGTTAATTCCGTACTCGGTCTCCGAACAGAGATACTTAGAGCTCGTGGAGGATTTTTGCGAGACGAGCAGAGTTCCGGATTATCAACTGAGCAAAGCGGACTTATCTCGAAACGAGACGGAGGACTCGTGGTATAAAGCGCCGAAAGGGACGGTTCGAGGCGCGCAAGCGAAAACGGAACAGAGAGAGATTCAGACGTACTGCGAACGAGTGATGGAGGAAGTGGAGGAAGAGTTGCAGACGTTGTTGTACGAGGAGAAGTTGAACGAGACGAACGTCGAACAGTACGTGTGTTACGAGTTGTCGCCGCAGTGCGTGTCGAAAGCCGAGTGGAAGAAGAAGAAGAAGGATAGAAAGGAAGGGATGGATAGGCACACGGGTAAATACGACACGGCGACGATGAAGGAGTTGTGAGATTCTTACGAATGTTATACAACCACTACTCTGTGCGAGAGGATTTATATATATATATTGATGAATATATATACGTATTTTAATAGCGTCGAACTAGCATCGATTAGTATGCGCGTGTCGAGCTTTCAAATCATATCATTTATGTTGAATGAAAAATTATTATGAGCTTTATACTTTAAGATTAATACGAGCTACTGCTGTAACTATCGGAGTCGGAGGAGGAGGAGGAGTGAGAGGAGGAACTGCTCTTCTTCTTTCTCTTGTCTCGCTTCCTGCTCTTCTTTCTCTTCTTCTTCTCTTTCTTCTCCCGCTTCTTGCGTTTCTTCGAATCTTTCTTCTTGTCTTTTTTGGACGACGACGAGTCTTTCCTCTTCTTGCCTTTTTTGATTTCCGGGACGTACCCTTCTAATCCGTGACCAAACCTCGGTTTGGAATAGTCGTCCGCTTTCGGTTCGTGTTTTTGGTCGTCTTCGACGTCGACGACGAAATCGTATGCGTTTTTGCTCTGTTCTTTGACGTCGGCTTTTTCGTGTCCCCAGTGGACGATGCCGCCAGGTTGCACTTTTTCGCCAGCGTCTGCGCCGACGGGTTTCTTGTTGAATCGTCCGCCATCGCCTCCACCACCACCGTCGCGTCGTTCGCGAAGTTTCCTGTTTTCCGGATCTAGATCTTCGCCCGATTTCTGATCGACGAGTCGAATCGACCCGGAGAGTTTCATTCGATCGCGTTCGCTTTCCGGCGGTTTCATTTCGATTATTTTAACGAAGCACGATTCGCCAACCGACAAAACTCCTTCAATGCCCATAACTTTATCCTCGTCCGTATCTTCTCTAGAAAACCGTAAGTGTTCGCTAATCTCGGAAACGTGAATCAAAGCCGACGTTCGAGTATTTTCTAAATTTACAAATACGCCGTACGGTTTAATCGAAGATACTTTGCCTTCGTACACGCCGAATAAATCAGCCGTGAACGATGCCGTCGACGCGTTGTTGTTGTTATTTCTATATCCATCGTGGTTGTTATTCGTGTTGTTATTAGCGTTAAATCCATTTTCTCTGTTCTCTGGATCCTTGTCTTCCCCGCTCTCTTGATCGACATTTTTCATCGATAAACTCACTTTCCACCCTCTCGCGGGATCTTTCTCGCATTTTAAAACTTTCGCAAACACTTTCGCATCCACCGGGAAAAAGTACGACAAAGACTGCACTTTCGCCTCGTCCGTATCGTCTCTTTGGAACGTGATATCGTTCGAAACTTGACTCGCGTGGACTAAACCATCCGGTAAATGTCTCCTTCCTCTTCCTCCTCTTCCTCCTCCTCCTCCGTATACGTCCTCTTTATTCTCCTCCTCCGCTTCCTCCATCAAACGCACGAACAATCCGTACGGCTGAATCGAACGCACGATACCTTTCCGAATCTCGCCTCGCGCGAACGGAGGAGGAACATCGACATCGAGGTCTTCGCCCCCGTCTCGTCTCGCGAATTCTCTGTCGTCGTCGCGTCGATGACGATGATCATAATAACGATCATCATCATCACAACGACGACCACCTTCTTCCTCTCGCATTGGTCTTCTTTCGTACTCATCAAACTCGCGGCGAGAGCGGTCTCGGCGGCTGCTCTCGTAACGACCATCTCTCGTGTCATCACCATCATCATCCTCGCGCGACCGGCTTCGCGATGAATAACTCCTTCTCCTCCTCGCTCTTCGAGTAAAAGAATCTCCTCGTCGTCCTTTTCGTCGTCTCTCCTCTTCGTCGAATTCTTCTTCCGAAAGAGAGGAACTTCGATCTCTTCTTCTTCGTCTTCTTCTCGTCCGTCTTTCTTCGTCTCCGCTGTCGGAAAAATCATCATCGTCGGATCTTCTCTCTCGTCTAATCCTCCTCCTCCTCCTCTCGCGAGAGAAAGACGAAGACGACGGCGAGGGAGATTTCGATCGTCGTCGTCTTCTGTCCTCTCCTTCGCTTCGAAAAGGAGAAGGAGACATGTGTGTTTATTCGTATAAGAGCGCTTAGAAGATTTGAGGGGAAATGGATTTCCCCAAACTCCTCAGAACTTTCTCTTCCGCACACGCGCGTCTATTATCTGCGCTTTCAACCGGTCAAAACCACCATCATAATCTCTCCTCCTCCTGATAAGAATAAAGAGTACCATGACGTCTAAATTCTCCTCCTCGAACAACGCCGTTCGACGCATCTCTCAAGAGGTGAAAGAATTCCTCGAGAGCGAAAGGCAGATGGAAGATGGAACCGACGACGACCAACAACAGGAGAAGGACGGGTCGATGATGGTGGATAACAACGCGTTTGCCACGTGGGCGGAACCGCTGGAGGACGATATTTTTGAGTGGCACTTTGCGATATACGGCGCGGAAGGTACGTGAGAGAGGAGAGATGCTCTTCGTTGTCGTCTGTTTGTTCTTCGTGTTTGTGTGTTTGTGCTTCTTTCTCTCTCTGTTGTCTTTCGCTGTGTTGGCGGTTACGCGTCGAATACTCACATGCAATCTGTCTCTCTCTCTCTCTCTTCCCCCGCCCCATAATCAAATAACAGGCACTGCGTTTGAAGGCGGCATATACCACGGTCGCATTTTACTCCCGGTGGAGTACCCGTTCAAACCGCCAAACTTTATGCTCTTGACGCCAAACGGCAGATTCGAAACGTTGACGAAAATCTGTTTGTCGATTACGTCGTACCACGCGGAACATTGGCAACCGAGTTGGTCGGTGAGGACGGCGTTGACGGCGATTCGAGCGTTTATGGTGACACCGAGCGAAGGCGCGTTAGGTGGGATTGATTTTAGCGAAGAGCAAAGGAGAGAACTCGCGGAGAAGAGTCGAGCGAAGGAGGTTAATTTTACCTTTGGGAGCGAAAAGAGAAGAGAAGTCACGAGACTGGTACACGAGAAAATGTTAGGACGAATGGGAAAAGCGAAACAAGCGGCGAGGAAGATGGCGATGGAGAAAAGAGAAAGGGAAGAAAAAGATGCTCGGGAGAGGAGTGATGGTGGGAACGGAACGAACGCCGAGGCGCCGACGACATCCACGGCTACGCTAGAACAACAACAACAACAACAACAACAACAACAACGCACGCAACCGAGAGAACAACAACAACAACAACAAACACCATCACCTGCTCCTTCGCCTCGAAACGCCGCCAATAACGAGAACAACGAGAACGACGACGATGTACAAAGACAAAGAAATAGTAGAACAACGCAAACAACCACGCGCAGCATCGAGCGGAGACCCGCCTCGCCAGAACAACAACAACAACAACAACAACAACAACAACGACAACAAAGAGACCCCGATCATCGGACTTCAGCTATAAAACTTCTCGACTCCATCTCCGTGTGCTTAATCGTCGCCATCGTCGCCATCTTGTTGAAGAGGTGCATGTGGATACCTCCTTCGTTGTGATAAAAAATGTCTGTATTTTAGTATTACTCTTTGGATAAAATGGAAAATTTTCTTCACTCTGAAATGACTGCCCCCCAGATATCGGCGAGATATTCCACGCACGCGTTCGCCTCCACGTCTCGTGCTTTCTCTTCTCCTAAGCTCAAAAGTCGTTGTTGTTCTCATCGTCGTCTGAATCGTCGTCTAAATCGTCGTCGTTTAAAGAGAGATGGAGAGTTTTGCTGCGCTTCTTCATCAGACACCGGGGAGACGATAAGCGAGAATGGGTCGGCGAAACCGTCCGAAGCGTCGCCGTTTCCACTGCTGTCGTTCGCAAACGACTCTGCGCGAGAACAACTTTTGTCGTCATCATCGTACACGCACGTTTCTCCTGGCGTGTGCGATGCGCACGCCTCGGACGTGGCCATTCGCGCCGCGTGGGTGGTTCTGTTGAGAAGTCAACACCCGTCTCACAGGGCGAACGCGAAACGGACGAAGGATATGTTTCACCAGGAGGACGAGAGTTTTCTGGAGAGGTATCACGAGTGGGAGAGAAAATACGATATGTTTTTATCGAGCGTAGAGAGCGATGCGTATCAAGGCGGGACGTTGTTGAACGTGGTCAGCGAGAAGGAGAAGTTGTTGCGGGAATACGGGTTGCCGGATTTGTTTCGCGCGGTGAAAGCGTCGGAGAACGCGCTGTGCTCGGACGTTTTGTTTCAATCGTTGAGAGATGACGTGGATAATTCGGAGGATTCGTTGAAATCTGCGATTGAAATCGCGTTGGCGGGGAACTTGTTCGATGCTGGAGCGGCGCAGGCGGTGCAAAACGTCGTCGGCGGGAGCTCGTTTAAAGGAGATTCGAATAAGTTTGCGTTTAAGAACAGCGAGGATTTACAGTTTGCGTTTGAGGCATCGAGGAAACGAGTGAGAAATAGCGAGTGGTTGTGTGACGATTTGGATGAGTTGCGAGCGAACGAGTACGACCGCGTGTGCGTGTTTTGCGATAACGCCGGCGCGGACGTCTTAGGGATGACGCTATTAGCGAGAGAATTGGCCAAAAGAACTAAAGGCGCGAAAGTCGCGTTGGTCGCGAACGAATTGGCCGCGCTGAATGACGTCACCATCAACGAACTCGAAGAGTTTTACCAGGTGTGCGAACAACACGACCCAGAGTATTTACAACTGTACCGCGAAAACGGCAAAATCGCCCTCCTCTCCTCCGGCCAAGCGTCCACGTTACTCAACTTGAACGCCACCGGCAAAGATATCAACGATTGGGTCAAGCGCGAAGATACAGTCGGTGGAGTCGACATGGAAGGTAAAAAGCTGAAGTGGCTCGTCGTTTTAGATGGCATGGGCCGCTCCTTAGAATCGAACTGGGAGTGCGGCAAATACGTGCAACCGCACGTGGACGTCTTGAACTTGGCGATGGTGAAATCTGAAATCAACGCCAAGAGGTTAGGCGCGAACGTATACGACTGCGTCTGTAAGTTGTCCAACAGCAGATAATAAAGAGAAGAGAGAAAGAAAGAGAGATGATCGGATGACGTATATTTATATCGTGTTATTAGTGTTGTATTGTTATTTTGTTCATCCCATCGGCGGCGCTCGCGTTTAAAAGGTGAACGAAATATCACACCTAAACATCCACTCCTCTCACTTAGGGGAAATTTGGCTTCACTAATCACCTCCAGAGAGACAAAAAACACATGTCTTCCGCGGCGCGTTCTCGCCTCCTGCTCTCGCATCGCGTCACCACGAACAGTGTCCCGTCAACCAGCGACCAAACGGGAGCGCGCGTCCGGGTGAATAAGAGAATCCACGCTCAGCAACAACAGAAAAGCAAAGCAAACAAAAAGAAGAATGAAAACTCGAGATACGAGTTCCCGGGAAGCATGCCCTCGGCGTTCCAGAAAGACGTCACGCGAGCGTTAGAACAAGCGAAAAGAGCGGAGAAAGTTTGGTCGTGCGAAATCACCGACTTCTATTCTCCTCCGTTGTGCGATTGGATCGAAGCCGCGGTGAAGAAAAACTTTGGAGAAGCGATTGTGTGCAACAGGTTCGGAGGATTTTCCGGGGCGGAACAGCAGAGGGTTCTGCTCGCGAGACGGGACAACAGCGAAGAACTGTTCGAGTTGGCGAAGAAAGATGAGTTTTTCGCGAACGAAGAGGACGAAGGTGAAGTGGATACGAACAATTGCGCGATCGCGTGCGTGAACATAAGCGGAAAGTTTGCGTTCGATCCGGCGTCGCATCCGGATTTTTTAGGCGCGGTGCTCAACGCCGGCGTGAAACGCGAGAAGATTGGAGACATCTTGGTCAATAATTCTTCCGAGGGTGGAGCGAAAGTTTTGGCGACGCCTGCGATTGCGGTTTTCTTGACGAGAGCGTTGGAATCTGTGCGCACGGTTAAAGTGACCGTGGAGCTTTTTCCTCTTAGCGAATTAGAAGGCGCCCAAGGCGCGCAGGTTCAAGAACCGGTAAGAACTTACGAAGCCTCGCTTCGGTTAGACGCCGTGGCATCTGCTGGATTTCGGTGTGCGAGAAGTAAGATGGGTGAGGATATCGTAAAAGGAAACGTGAAGCTAAACTACAACGTGTGCGAAAAGAAGAACGCGACAGTTGGGCAAGGTGATATGATTAGTTGCCGAGGAAGAGGAAGAGTAGAAGTGAAAGAAATTTTGGAGCAGCAGAACGATCGGTATAGAATTGAGTTGGTGCGATACAAGTAGGAGAGAGAGTCAATCTTGATATGCGGTCGTTATTTATACTCAGCAGCGCATAGTTAGTATTATCGTCGCGTATTTACTTCGCTTCTCTTTCGCTCTTCTTTTTTTCTGTTTCTTCTTCTTCTTTTTCGCCTTCTGTAACTCTGTTAAACAAGCCGCAAGCGTACTTCTCCACATGCCCAGCTCTAGGCGGCGGCGACGGTCGCATCTCCCAAATACCCGGTAAAGGAGGTTCCGCGTCCGCTGGAAGTTTTGTGGCCACCAGAGTGGTCATCTCCCAGCCCATGTCTAAATCGAGCGTACCCGTGCCTCTCTGTTCGTCTTGGCCTTCGAGCGTTTCGGATCCCAAAAGCAGTTTCGAGCAGAAAGAGCCTAAATGGCCGAGTTTCTTGGAGTATCGAATCGCGGATTGGATGGCCATCCACAATTTTTCGCGCGACATGGTTTGTGGACATTTGATGGCCGTTGCGAGCGAACGAACTTTGTTCGTCGTCGATTGCGATAAAGGCCGAACAAATCCTCTCTGCGTGACGGCGTGTTTACGGTCGTCGTATAAAATGCCTTTCGAGAGTTTCTCGGCTTCGGCGAATACGACTTGCAAGTCGTCGCTTTTCGTTTCGGCTGGATCTTCCCAAAAGATGACCGAATCCCACGTGCCGAAGAGCATGCGCTTGACTTCGTTCGTCTCTTTTTTCGTAACGACGCCCGTAACGAGATTACGCATCGCCGGCGAAAACTCGGCATCGTACTCGTGGAATTTCAAAATGGCTTCTAAACCGGTTTTTTCGCACTCGATTTTCACGTCGCCGCAGAGCTCGCCGATGGGTTTACGCAAGTAAAACTCGTGCGCTTTGAGCGTCGGTAACGTGAACGTGTACACTTCGGTATCGATGCTTCGTTCCGATCTCGGACAGTTATCGCGTCTTCGCCAGCGCGATAAGTAATCCGGATGTCCGCTCGCACCGTATAACTCGACGTAACAACCTTCTCGGCAAACGTCCTTTGGCGCGCTCTCTTCTCGATCCATCGGACCGGGCAGTTCTAAATGAATCAAGAGCGAAGCGCCGTACATTTCAGCTCTTGGAATGGCTTGAATCTTCGTCGAACTTCGTATCTTTTGCCTCGAGCCGTCGAGAAAGTGATCCGCAGTGCGAATATCTTTGAAGTTGTACGCGTTGTTTTCTTGGAAGTAGACGCTCAACGGCGTGCCGTCTGGGATCGATCGCACGAAATCGAGACTTTCAGGCGTTTCCACGCATCGCACGACGTGTGATCCGAGAGGTGGGGGCAAAGCCAGAACTCCCGTATCGCTTCGAACGGCTTTTTCTTCGTCGCTCGAATCGTACGCGTCGAAAGGATCGGCATGGTTATACGTCACCTCCTCGGTTTCGCTCTTCTTCTTCTTCATCGACGCGTCTTCACCGGCATCGTTTTCCGCCGAGGAGGGCGACTTTTCATTAAACCCGGGCCCGCGCGGACGTAATATTTCTGCGATTTGAGCAATAATGAGCCGCGTTGCGAGTAGAAAACGTTTTACGGATTCGTCTTCGCCGTCAAAGTGTAAATCTGGCTCTAGGCTCCAGCGGCTCGCGTTCTCGTCCTCTCCATCCGCGCACACGATGTTATTCTCTCCATCGTACGTCGTCACCTCTCGACTCTGAAACACTGAATCTCTTCTCAAACACTCCGCCAATTTCAATCCAATATTCACCGCGGTATCCGCGTTGGCCACGTCCGATCTCAAATTCGCCGTCTTGGGCGCCGAATTTGCGTTTTCGTCAAGGCGTAAAAATTTCCCCTTCAAATTCGTAAACATCTTACGCCCGGGACGGTTTGCGTTCGCAGCTGCCTGCCTAATCTCGTGTTCCTCTATCTTACGATGCGACTGGTGTCGATGCACTTTCGCTCTTAATCGTTCCGCGGCGACTTTAAACTTCACAAACGTCGCGTCCTCTTCGTCGTGCAAGAGCGGTTTGACGAATTTCTCCACGTCCACGGACGTTTGCGTAAAAAATTGCGCGTGCAAAATGGAAAACGCGCGGTCGGTTTTCGCGTCTAGATTTTCGATTCTGTGCTCGAGTTTATTCGTGCTCATGAGCACGCGCTCTTCGTCGTCCAAGAAGTCGATGAAATCAATGGACTCGTCGTCGTCATCCTCATCCGATGACGAAGGAACATTTTTTTTCTTCGATGAGAAAAAAAAACGTTTCTTCTTCTTTTTCTTCTTTACTTTACTCGATGATGTCCGCTCGCTGTTTAACGCAAAGTCTTCTCCTTCCTTCGCCTCCTCTTCCCCTTCGTCGGAAGAGGAAGAGGAGGAGGAGGAAGACGACGTGCACTCTTTGATTTCACCAAAGTCTTCTTTCATGTTTTAAAGTGTGGAAATATAATAAAATCTGTTGTCCTCTTCGCGTATTTTTTGTTCGTGTGAAAAACAAACACGAAGAGGTATTGATTGATGTTTGATGCACTACTGTATCGCACTCTTTAGTACTATTAAATCTTTATTAACGGCAATACATTGTTGTTCAAATTTGTTCTTATGATTAAAATATAAAGATTGAAGACTAAGAAACCCCCCCGCTGGGTCGTTTCCCTTGACTCACGGCTCTGGCGATTCTACAATCGAGTTCCGCGGGCTGTTCCGCCGGTACGCTCAAATCGCACTCTTTCTCGAACATATCTCTCGCGTTCGTCATCGCGTCCTCGGGAATTTGTGCCAACAATTCGTCGATTTGTCTGTCGATTAATCCAAAATATTCCGCCGGCGCTTTAAAGTTCACCGCCACGCGCGCGTTGTTCGCTTTCAATTGCGTTTCCAACTCTTGAATTGATTGTTTCAACGCTTCGACCTCGTACGCGTCTAAACCGTACGTCTCTAAAATCGTCGGTAACGCCCGCGTCATGGGACCTGACACTCGAGTCGCGCACTTCACGTTCAGTTGCGATAAATCGCAATTATACACCGGTGCATCGCACGTTTTCCGGAACTCTTCGTTTTGGTTCGCGATGTCTTGCAACGCCACTTTCACCGCCAAGACCACCGCGACGGCTCGCAAAGGTTCCTCGATGGGCACATCCAAACCGCTGTTAAACATCGCACTCGTCGGTTGCACGTTTGAATTAAAAGCCAGCGCAAAACACCCCCAGGACATGTTGACCATAAATATCGACTTTCTTCTGTTCATATTCGTCGAAACGTTCTCATCTTCTCTCCTCGTTTCTCTCTTTTCTTTAGAGCGCGTTAATGTTCTTTCATCATCATCATCATCAGTTCGCATCATCCGTTGTTGTTGTCGTTTGTTCTTTTCAGAAGCATTCTTATCCGAAGCGAGCGCAGAAGCAGGTCGTCGTCTCCTTCTCGTCTGAATCGTCTTCTGAATCGTCGTCTGAATCGTCCGCGTGGGGGTGGAAAGGGTAGTAAACATCGTATTCTTTACAGTTATTGTGTGGTTTTATCTTCAAAGTTCGTTATTCGTGTCTTAGGTCAAGAGCTCAAAAATTCTCTTTCTACTCGTAGAAAGAGAATTTTTGGTTTTTTTAAGGGGGTGCTCACATTTTTTTTACCACCTTTTCTCCTCTTTTGTGGGATCTCTCTAAATCTCTTCATTGATCACATTAAGACACACACAAACACTTTTGTGCAATAGTATAATAATACCACGAATAAAATGTACGGTAATAACGTGCGAACGACAGAAACGGACACAAATTTCGTGGCGAATTACACGGAAAAGACCCGGTTGGGGTTTATAGGTACGCGCGATTCGCGACGAGATTAGTATTCTGTCGAGGAGATTTTACCTTCTTCTTGGGGGCCCCCGGGAATTCATTTTTCTCCTCCCTCTTTGTTGTGCGCTCCCTGTTTTCTTTTTAATGACACCCTTCTCTCTTTCTCTCTCTCTTTCGTTTATTAGGAACGTGGAAACACAGGTATTACGCGATTAAGCAAAGACTCCTCCCGAACGCGAGTAAACTCCAACCGAGCGAATTAGAGAATCACTCACGAATTGTCGTTCATATCGATATCGATTGTTTTTTTCTCCAAGGCTCGGTGCGCACTTTGCGACCGGATTTAATCGAGGATACCGAAACACCCATGGTCGTCTCGTGGGGAGAAACCGGGGAGATTAGTTGCGCGAACTACGCCGCTCGAGCGTTAGGGTTACACGCCGGGATGCGGTTTAACGAGAGCGATAGAAAAAAGCCGGAGAATGTTCTCGTGTTGAGTTACTGTTTCGACGCGTACGTCGAATTCGCGACGAGCTTTTACGAGGCGCTGTTCGAGTTGACCGATCACGTGATTGGATCGAGTTGCGATGAGGCGTATTTGGACGTCACGAATGGATTGAAGCTAGATGGTGTTAAAGAAGTAGGCATAGAGAGCGAGAACGCGAGCATCAGAGGAAAAGCGATGGCGAAGTTTATCCAAAAGCACGTCACCGAGAAGTGTAAATTGAAATGCTCCGTCGGCTCGGGGCCGAACAAGTTGGTCGCGAAATGTGCGACGTCAAAGTACGCGAAACCAAACGGCATGAGCGATAATCCTTTTTATTACGTTTCGGAAGAAAATGCTCGTGATTTTATGGCAAAGTTACCCGTGCAGGACCTCCCGGGGGTGGGACACGTTTTGTTCAGAAAATTGAGCGAAGAGAAGATTCGGACGTGCGCAGATTTGCAAGCGATTGAAGTGGGAAGCCAGCGATTTATGCAACTCGTGGATGCCGTAGGAGGCGATGTGGCGACTTATAACTTAATCCAAAAAGCCAAGGGAATAGACGAAACAGAGTGGATGCCAGATCCACCGCCGCAAACAACGAGCATGAAAATTTCGTGGGGCGTTCGCTTCGAAACCAAGGAAAGAGTTCTGGCAGTTTTAAAAGACATGTCAAAAGTTGTTTGCGACAGAGCTAAAATGTTGGGAGATCGCCGCGCAAAATCAATCACATTTGAAATCATGCTCTCGAAAGATGTAAAAAGCACTAAAAAGAAGGGTTTCTTAGGTCACGGCCCTTGTCACGAATACTCGAGATCGCAAAACTTGACCAACGCGACGAACGATTCAAAAGTTATCAACGAGAAAGTTCGAGCGATTTTAAACAAGTTAAACGAGGAAATTCATTTGGGCATCGAGACTATTCGCGGTTTATGCGTGAGGTTGCATTTTGAGAACACTACCGGGTCGCCTGAAAAGAATCCGAAGAAGCGGGTCGTCGGTTTACGAACGGACTATCGAGGCCCGGCGCAAGGTTTAATCGGCCCTCAATCGAAAGTTCACGTTCCAGATAAGACGCAACCAAGAGTGAACAGTTTGTTCATGCAGGTGCAAAAGAAACAGAAAGTAGCGAACGAAACATATAGTAATAAAGTAGAACCAGATAGACTGGACCACAGGAACAATAACAACGACATCAACAAGATCAAAGAAGACAACGGAGGAGAAAAAGTCAAAAAAACCGCGGTGCCTTTCTTCATCGAGAAAGAGTTCAAATCTATCGAGCAACTCTTCGCGTCGTATTCGCGCCGACTGGCCATTGAAATGCACCGCGTGCGCCAAAACGACGAATTCAAAGAAATCACGCGAGGTCAAGAGCAAATCGTCGCGGGTTTAGCGACCGCATGCGCCTACTCTTTGGCCGACCACGTCCGCTCCGCCGTCGGAACCATCCAGAAACACTACGTCTACAAAGAAGACATCGAAGCGTTCATCGAGCGAGTAAAAAACTTGACGAAGTGGCACGAGCGGATGATATCACGAGACGACGGCGTGCACTGTTTCGTCTCGGCGTGGAAAACGGCGTGCGACGAAGTCTATTAATAGCACAATGTAATGACGCGCGCATACTCACGCGTAGACATTTTTAGCGAGATCACAAGAAGAAGCGTTTTATAAATCGAAAAGACGACACAAAAAAATCAATCCAAAGACTCGCATCCCGAGCGTTTACTAAATGTTCCGCTCCGCGACGAAATACCTTTTCATCGCCTCGTCCTCTCTCTGTGTGCTCGGATACTTGCGAGATAAGAACATCGTCGTCATCAACTCTCGGAAGATTAAAAATTCCGAGGTTCGTAAGTGCGCGGAGATTTGCGTCGACTGGTCCGCGTGGCTCGAAACGAACAGGAAGTTCATCTGGAATCAGTTTTTCGACGCGCCTTCGTCGTCCTCGTCTTCGAAGTAGGAATCGACGATGATGAGCGAGAGAGTCGAGAAGCGATCAAACTCGGCTTCGCCTTTGAATAAACTCGGGAAGTCGATCGCGTTCGGGTGCGCGCTCGGTGTTCTCGTGAGTTTACTGAAACACCAGAGAGATGAAGGACACTTGAAGAGATCGAGAGTCGAACACGAGAGAGCGATGATGAGTTTTAACAGCGGTTCGAATGGGAAGAGTAATAGTAATAATAACAGGCGCATGGGGGATGCGGGTTTGAGGAGGAGTTCCGAGACTGGCGACGAAAGAGGTGTTCGGGGGCGAGAAGGAGAGAAGACGCCGTTTGAGCGGGAGGAAAATCAAGAAGAAGCGGTGATGGGTACGGTGTCGACGCAGATGAGTGGTAGTAGTAGTAGCAGCAGCGGCAGCAGCAGTAGTAGTAGTAGTACTCGTCGTTCGTCCTCGTCGTCGTCTTCTCTGCTCGCGAATATCAAACCGCTCACGGATACCTACCCGAACGCGTTCGCCTTGCCGTCCATGTCTGATGAACCGAACAAAGTGTGTGAACCGAAAACAATCAACAAGGACGCGTGGGGTTCTGCCAGAAGGTTGGACTTCTCCGTAGCTAAGACTGATACCAATTGGCCGCAGAATTGCGAAGGAGATTTAAAAGCCTTGTGCGAAGTCGTCAAGGAGATTGCGATTGATAGAGAAGTCTTGGCGGCGGTGGCGAATTCCGCCGCGCCAGGAATTTATAAGTTTGTCGATTCGATTAAATCCTTGGAAGTCACAAACTTTCTCGTCATATGCTTGGACGATATGTTGGAAAAGAACTTGAAAGATAAAGGAGTGGCGACGTATAGAGTGAAGAACGACGCGAGAGGGTCGCACAAAATCTCCGCGCAAAAGTTTGGCATCATAAAAGATTTCGTCAAAGTTGGGTGTTCCGTCTTATTGACAGATACGGACGTCGTGTACTTACAAAACCCATTTCCGTACTTATATCGCGATCACGATATCGAGTCTATGTCTGACGGGTGGGACAATCAAACCGCGAATGGGTTTCATCAAGTCATCGACGATGCGGCTATGGGAAGATCTGGACGCGCGCGAGTGAAAGCGTTTCGAGTTTCCGCGTTGAATTCTGGATTGTGGTACGTCGCCGCAACGGAAGCTTCGTATAGGCTCATGTCCATTATGGCGCATAGAATGGCGACGGAAGATTTGTGGGATCAAGCCGGCTATAATTTAGAATTATGGTTCGCCAGTCGAGATTGGCACCAAACGAGCGGCGCGACGGTTCGGGTGATGAATCCGTATTGTTTCTTAAACAGCAAAGTGATGTTTCGTATCGTGAGACATAAAAAGGAGTTGGCTAAAGATAGGCACAGACCAGTTGCTATGCACGCGAACTACCACACGGATAAAGAACGGAAAATGCAACTCGTCGATAAGTATTACAACCACGACGCGAACGTCGCGTCTTTAGAATGCACAGTTGGTTGTTCAGGAAAGTTAAAATCCATCGAGGAATTGGAAGGAAAGCATAAACACGCCGTTAACGATGGGATCATTGGTTCTAAGAATTGGAAGGAAGGTGCGCCTGCGGCATATTCCTCTCAGTGCGCGCCGATGAAAGACTGGTCTGGGAAAATTACCGATTTAGGACGCTCGTTACACGCGATTTCAAAAACACCGACACCACCGTCAAACGATGGCATATCCGTACAAATTGACGAAATATTATCCAGGAAAGGCGATGTTTTTAAAGGTGAACAGTCATCCGCCATAATCGTTTCGGCCAACGAGGACAACGCGGACCATTTGAAAGTCTTCCTCGAACGAGGCACGAAGAAATTAAAGGTGGACAAACGTGTCATTGTCGTCACAAATTCACCGAAAGCGGCGAATATTGCACGAACTGTCTCTGATAAAATATCCGTGTTGGAGTCGAGTAGTTACGAGGCGGCCATTCTGAAATGGATTGCCATGAAGCGACTGTTAGAGAATGGCGTGCACACGATTGCGATAGATCCGGAAACCGTGCTCATGCACGACCCGTCGACGTATTTTTATCGAGACGCGGACGTAGAAGCCATGTCGGACGGTTGGGACGATATGACCGCGTACGGCTACGACCACGTCGTCGATGACCCTCACATGGATTGGTCGAGATATTGTCACGGCGGACGCGCAGCGAGCAGAGACGACGGGTTTGCGAGATTTGAAGCGACGGAGGAATCGTTGGCGCTCGCGACGCGCGTCGCGAGGATACTCTTAGGCATGAAAGGCTCTTCATCCGCGGATATTGCAACCAGAGCACACGAAGCGTTCAATGAAGCGCTCGATTTGCCTGCCCACGGTGATTATGTCGGTCCTGGTGTCATCAAAAGGACGCTGAATTATTTATGCTTTGCAAACTCGAAGATGATTTATCGCTTCGCTAAGAAGGATGCAAAGGCGAAAAAGTTCATCCCAGTTGCCATACGCATGAGTTACCACTTGCGATTAAAAGAAACCGCGCAAAGAATGACAGACGCGTACAATTACTACGAGGAAATGAAGCAGAACAACGTCCTGGGTGCGAGCGCAAAAACGATTTCGAATTTCGAGCGATGGACGCACGGCGAAGGATTCGGCGAAGTCGCCGCTGATTCTAAAATCCTATGCAAATTACGAATGGTTTCTCCCACGGAAAGCACAGAAAGTTACTCAGAAAAAGCGCACGTGGCGTCTATATTATCCCAATTAGGCGAAAACGAACCGTTCTCCTGGGGTGGGGTCCCTGGTTTACGGTTCTTAGAACGCGGCGATTTAACAACGCCGTGGGGTAAAGGCAAGTGGGGGTTCATCGATAAAGGCAAAGGACGGCTCGACAGTGTGAGCGTTTTCGCCGAGTTTGCAGGCGCGAAACACTTGCTGACTTTTGAAAACATCGCGGAGAATAACGCGTTGCACGATGCGGTCTTCGTTTCCGAACGGTGCACGGACGGGGACCAAGTGATTGGAAGAGTAGTTGCGAAAGTTAGATAAAAAAAGGTTGTCAATAATAAAGTCCATACCCAGTCGTTGTTGTATATGCACAAAAATAATTTAAGTTTAGTAGTTTTGTTGGTTACCTTACTCTTATCTCAATCTCTCTCTCTCTTTCTTCTTCTCCATTCTTATCATTTACGCGCCTTTCTCTACCGCAGCTTTCAAAATCGCGCCAGATTCCGCCGCCGACTTCCCGGAGCACTCGTCGAGCAATACCTTTATGCCGGAGATGTCCAACTTGAGCATCAACTGATCCAAATCAAACTCCTCCGGCGCGCCTTCCGCCTCGTCGCGAATCGCTCTCATCGCTTTTCTCGTCTTTTGCATTTCCTTCTTTTCCGCCTCTTTCTTCTTCTTCGCCGCTGCCGCTGCTGCCTTCGCGTCCGCCGCCGCAGCTTCCGCGGCGGCTTTCGCCTCCGCCGCCGCAGCCTCGTTCTCCGCCTTAGAGCCGCCACCTTTACCACCCGAAGCGCTCTTTTCCGCCTTCTTCGCCTCTCTCTCTGCCGCTTTTCTCTCCTTCTCCTTAATTACTCTCGGATCTAAGTTCTCCGCCGCTTCGAAAAACGCTCTCAACTTCACCGACTCTTCCTTCTTCTTCTCCTTCCTCTTCGTCTCGTTTTCCTTTTGCATTTGCCTCTTGTGGTACCTATCGTTCGCGGATTCCAAATCGTTCTCTTGGTCGTGCGGAAACTCTCTCCACGACTTGAACTTAGTCCATGAGACGTACATCTTCTTCACGTCCTCGTACGGCGCATCTTCGTCTTCGCAAATTACGTGTCCACCTTTGACTTCCGACCATCTCTCCAACTTTTGAAACGCCGGAATGAAGGTCGTAAACCACGTCTTCCCGGCTTTAACGCTCGTCGGCAAATCGTGTTTCGGCGCGTCTACGGAATCGTACTCTCTTCTTCTCTTATCATCCGACAACACCTCGTACGCGATCGCGACCGCTTTATACCTCTGCTCGATCGCTTCTTTTCCTTCTTCGTCCGCGCCGGCGATGCCGCACTTGTCCGGGTGCAACTTCATCGAATACTCCTGGAAATTCTCCTTAATTTGCTCCGTGGTCGCCAAATACCTCTCCACGGCTAAACCAATCGCCCCGTAATGATCTGGATACTCTTTCGATCCTTTCTTGATCGTTTTCTTCTTCTGAAACGCCGCAGATTTCATCAAATCCTCCACCGTTTCTTCCTCCTCTTCCTCTTCCTCTTCCTCGTCGTCGTCGTTTTGGAACGAACTCAACGAGTCTCGACCTCTCCCGGCTAATTTCGCCGCTCGCAAATACTTCTCGTCCGTCGGTTCCAGACCTAAAGATTGTCTCGCTTTCGCGTGGAAGTGTCTCCCTGCGGCTTCTTTCGTGTTCGACGCGCGAATGAACATTTGCGCGGTCGCGCCGGTGACTTCGCTCCCACCCGAAGGGACTTTCGTCTGGTCGTACTCCAGGCGTAAATTGATGTAATCCTGTCCTTCGCCATCGATGATGGCGGTGAAATCTTCGAACGACTCGATGTGCGAAAGCGTCGGTTTCGGTTTCTTCTGAAGCTGTTGGATGAGATTCATTGTATTCTACTCTGAATAGTGCGCGTGTGTGTGTATGTATACGTATACTCTCAACGGATGATTGATTTTTCCTTCTTTTATCTTCTTTGCTTTGCGAGGGAAATCTTTCGCGCGCGTGCACGTGAAACTCAGACTATAAACGCTCGAAAATTCCGTCGCGAGAACAGAGATCTCTCTTTCTCTCTCTTGTGAATGCGCGAGAGAAAGCGTGGACGTACTACCGTGACGTAGTATTAGAAAAGAGCGGGGAGATGATTTGTGGAGAAATCTTTTTAAAGATGGCGGCGATGTTGGTTTGTGGTGAATTTTTGTTCTGCAAAAATGTGGTTTATCAGACAAAGACAGATGGTACTAGTATTTTTAATCCTGAGATCTTACGACGAAGACGACGATAATGAAGAGGAATCAGAGAAATCATCGTCATCATCAAAGACGTCGGGTCTGTCGGGTTTGGGAGCGTGCAGTACTCCTCCTTCGTAAGACCAGCCTTCTGGGAGAGGACAGTTGTTGTCGAGGAGGTATTGTAAACATTCGGTTTGGTTGTTGTGGTGCGCTTCCCATACGGCGTCCTCGTCCCAAGGCGCTTTGGCGGTTTCGTGTAAGTACTTCAAACAGTCCAAGTGGGGGCCGTACGAGGCTGCACGCTCACACGCCAACGTGTCATATTTATCATACTTACGCTCAACAAGGTATTCGAGTATGTGGAGCTGACCCTTTCCAGCCGCCCAAACGGCAGTATACTCATCCCAAGGCACTTTCGCTTCTTCGTGTAAGTATTTGAGGCACTCGAGATGACCGAATTGGGCAGCAATTCCACACGCACTCTCATCGACAGGACACTCATTTGCAACGCAATACTTTAACATTTCCAGATTACCGTGCTCTGCGACCGCATTAATCGTCTCTCCATACCACTCACACTCTTTCTCCTCTCGTGCCCACTTGAGCAACTCGAGTTTATTCGTGTCAGCAACTTTCCAGCAGAAAGTTTTGCAGAAAGTTGTTTCGTCTTTGCGCCAGTGTCTCGGCCACAACGATTTATGCTCCCACGCAAACTCCAAAGTCGATATCGATGACATCTCTTTGACTTCAAACCTCTTTTTCAAATCACCCGCGCGAGATGATCTCTTAATCAACTTTCTCGTCTCTGTATTCACGTCGTACAAGAATTTCACATCCGTCCCATTCAATCTCGGAAGAACGTGCTTCTCCACGATGTCTCTGCACTCGCCGCCGTCCAACAAAGCGTCCCTGAACAATCGCCACAGCATCATCGGTTTCCTCTCGATATCGACCGCGACCTTCTCGAGCTTTCGGATCTGTTTTCTCGCTTTTTTTAGCCGCTCGTTTTCTTCTTCTGTCCTGTAGTCACACCGTTCGGAATTGTGCATCATCGTCTTTTGATGAAAAGCGCGGGTTCTCGATCTCTCTCTCTTCCCTATCGTTCGCCTTTTCTGCGCTCAAAAGTCGTTGCTTTACATGCGAGACATCATCTCTCTTCAACTGTTCTTTTTTAAGTTGTTTATGTTGCGCGTAAAAGCGTGTCTCTTTCACTCTCTCGAATTAATGAGGAGCACAAATGCTCTTGGATGTCTCGTTCAATTCCCCAAAAGTTCGATTCTATATTCCGCACAACAACAACAACAACAAAAACGCCTCGAGTTGAGGACGAGGAACGCGTGAAAGTGGAGCGCTGCTCTGTAAACGAGAGGTGCGCGCGAGTATTCACACGGATAAGTAAAAAAATGCCGAACCCGTTCGTGGTTTTAGCCACGGCTGGGTACGACCACACCATTCGATTTTGGGAAGCCACGCGAGGGGTGTGTTACCGGACGTTGCAACACCAAGACTCGCAAGTGAACAAACTGGAAATATCACCGGATAAGCAGATATTAGCCGCGGCTGGGAACCCGACGATTAAGATATTTGAAGTGAACGCGTCGAATCCGTCGCCGATATTAACGCACGAAGGACACCAAGGGAACGTGACTGCGATTGGGTTCGAAAGAGACGGGAGATGGATGTATTCCGGGTCGGACGACGGGACGGTGAAGTTATGGGACGCGAGGCAAGGATCGAGACACACGAGGGAGTACGAGTCGAGAGCGGCAGTGACGACGGTCGCGTTGCACCCGAACGGCGCGGAGTTGTTATCTGGAGACGCGAATGGGAATATTCGCGTGTGGGATTTGACGATGAACGCGTGTTCGTGCGAGTTAGTTCCAGAGGTTGGAGTAGCGGTGAGAAGCGTCAGCGTGGCGTCGGATGGGAGTTTAGTCGTCGCAGGAAACTCTACTGGGACGTGTTACGTGTGGCGGTTGCAAAAGGATGCAAAGACGACGGCGCATTTCGAACCGTTGCACAAGTTGAGAGCGCACCCGGACGAGTACGTGTTGAAGTGTTTGATTTCGCCAGACGTGAGGAGTTTAGCGACGACGAGTAGCGATAAGACGGTAAAATTATGGAATTTAGACGGGTTAGGATTAGAACGGACTTTGAAAGGGCACTCGAGGTGGGTGTGGGACTGCGTATTCAGCGTCGACGCGGCGTATTTAGTCACCGCCAGTAGCGACGGAAGCGCTCGACTTTGGGATTGCAGCAGCGGCGAAGCTATTCGCGTGTATAACGGACACCACAAAGCCGTGGTGTGTTGCGCGCTGAACGACTCCGCCGTGGATGCCGCCACCGGGTGAGAGTAGGAATGCACGCGTATATAAGTCGAATTGTAAATAATACTAATAATAATACTGTTGTACCACCATAAAAGCAAACTCGCGCGCTCTTGCATTTCGTTTTCAATTGCCCTTCTTTCGGGTGGGGGCGACATAAAAAATTGCCACGAGAGCAAAACACTCGCGAAAACAGAAGCACCCATCGGGTCCGTCGAGCGCGAGTGCCGCGAAAGAGAGACGCGAGGACTAAAAACGAAGCGCGATTTTGAAGGCGCTTCTTCTCGAGCTTAAGCGAAGCCGAGGGAGAGAGAGAGAGAGAGAGAGACAACCGCCCCGCAGAATTCAAAACAATCGATACTTTTAAAAATGGCAAAGTCTTTCGGATGTTCCAAGTGCCGATATAGCAGAAACGGGTGCCAAAAGTGCCGAAATCCAGACGCGCAGTTTCAGCCGAAAGAGCTGACGAAAGAGGAAGAGGCGAAACGGATCGCGAGTTTAACCTCGTACGAGTTAGAGAGAGAGGTAGGGAACCAACGCGAGACATTTTTGACTCGAGTGACTGACACCTGACTTTCTCTTCTTCAATACTACTATTAAAATAAACAAACACTTCATTCACACTACAGGAAAACATCAAACGAAACAAGTTACGATTGGCGGCTTTAGATTTACCGAAACCAGTCGTCGCGAGCGCATCCAAAACGACATCGAATGCGCCAAAGAAGAGAAAACCAAAGGAACAGTTGGAACCGACGCGACGATCGGCGCGGGAGAAGTCGCAAAACGTAAACTACAACTTTGACGCCTACGATAAGGTGTTAAAAGCGGCGGAGAGAGCGTTTGAAGGGAAGAGCTCGTCGATGGGATACATAGATCCAAACTTAGACGAGAATTTGATGTCGTGCGAGGAATATTGCGAGAGCAAAGGGTTGAAGAATGGGTTAAAGATTGAGAGAGATTTTGAAGGGTGGGTGGAAGAGAAGACGTGCAAGGAGTTGAATTTTGCGCCGACGCAAGAGGAGCACTGGCAGAGGATGGGAGTGAGTGGCCCTAGAGAAGCGGTAGGAAGGATGGGGAAAGCGGCAAACGCGAAAGAGCATTCGAGGAAGTGTTTGCACACGAATCCGAACATGTATTTTTATCGACACTGCAAACCGGGGGAAGAGCCGAAGTGGGGACCTTGGGAGGAAGACGAGATTCAGTTGTTCTTGGAGACGGCGATAAAACACGGAGCAGGGGATAATTGGGGGTTATTTTCCTCGTACATTCCAGGGAGAGTTGGGTACTCGTGTAATCAAGCCTATCGTAGCATTATGTTGCCGAGAGGATTGATTTTAGACGACCATTATTTGATGACCGAGAGCGGCAAAACAATCATTAGGAAGAAAAGAACGGGATTGAAGAAATACACGTGTTGAAACAGTTCGTAGCACGTACAAATTCAGATGTAAAACTTATTCTAATCGTAGATTCGTAGCACTGTTACTACCTACACACGGGCACGATGTCGTTATGAACACGCGCACGATGTATGGGCGCTTCTTTCTCTTTGCGTTTCTTTCTCTTTGATACTTTATGACTAAGATATTAGCGACCTCTCGACAGAATCAAGGGTGCTCTTGTAGTAGCCTCTCGGCAGAGCCGAAGGTTTTCTTGACGTTCGAGCGATATAGAATTTGTAGTACTTCGCCACTCTGTTCTTCCTGAACGGTTTGGCACAGACTAACAAACACTCAAAACGTTGTTTTGCAGTCGCGCGTTAATATTGCGCTCTTCCAGCGATGGAGATATCAACGCGCTCGCAACTCTTACTTTCTCTCATCTCTTCAAAATCTCTTCTTTATGACTACACTCTCAAAATCGAAACTCTTTCGTACAGTAAACTCGAATCAGATGGTATCGTTCGACGACGCCTCGTTCTTCTTTTTTTTGTTCAACTGGGTATTTTTACTAAACCCGGCTCGGATCAGACTTGGCTCGCTCCGCTGTTGTCACGGAATAATAAAAAACGTATTCCGCGATACAAAGAGGTACTGTTTCTTTTACATCAATTCAAGTTGATGATTGTACAACAAAGAAACAGTATCAGCGCAATTTCCTCCGCGTCTCACTCAATCTTTCATTCTCGTTTACTTTCCTATTTCCTTCCTTCCTAAGAATACAATCCTCTCTCTAATTTTCCTTCTCTCCTCTTCCTCCTCCTCTTCTTCCTTCTTCTATATCTTTTATACAAACAATTTTCTAAATAACACTTTCTATAAACACGGATGATGGTGATGAATGTTGCAAAATTGTTATCGACAATACTTTGCCGGATCGATGTTCTGCGGGATTTGTTGAATCTCCGTCCCTAACTCTTGCTCAATTCTGAACAAGTTGAAGCGATCTTCGTATGTCACCAGGTTCACGGCGATACCCAAGTGACCGAATCGCCCGGATCTACCGACTCTGTGCAAATACGTCTCGCCAGATTTCGGAAAATCAAAGTTGATGACGACGTTCACGGATTGAATGTCGATACCTCGCGTGAACAAATCCGAGGAGACCAAGTTTCTGCACGATCCGGCTCTGAAATCGTGGAAGACTTTGTTCCGGTCGCCTTGTTGCATTTTCGCGTGGATGTAAAAGCACGAATAGCCAAGCTCGGTAATTTTCCTCGCGAGCAGTTCAACTCTGTTCACAGAGTTGCAAAAAATCATCGACTGATTGATTTGTAACTTCGAAAACAACGTGTTCAAGCAGTGCACTTTCTGTCTCTCTTCCACAAAGGCGTAGTATTGCGTGATACCTTTCAAGGTCAACTCTTCCATCAAGTTAATGACGTAAGGCTTTCTGAGCCACTTGTCTTTGAACGATTTGACTGTAACCGGAAACGTCGCCGAGTACAACAAAATTTGTCGGTTCTTCGCGCAGAAATCAATAACTTGCGCGATGACTGGTTCAAACTCCGGCGCCAACAACTTATCGGCTTCATCCATGGCCAACATCGTGACGTTGGATAACTTCGCGACGCCTTTCCCGGCCAAATCGACCAAACGACCCGGCGTCGCCACGACGACGTGCACCGTTTGGTGCAAACGCATAATGTCGTCCTTCAAAGAGGTACCACCCGTCGTCACCATGACTTGCGTCCCCAAGTGCTTCCCGAGTTCTTTGCACACCTGCGCGGTTTGCAACGCCAATTCTCTCGTAGGGACCAAAATAACCGCTTGGATGATATTCTTCGTAGCATCCGTCTTTTCCAAAATTGGAATCGTAAACGCCGCGGTTTTACCCGTCCCGTTCTTCGCTCTCGCTAAAATATCTCTCCCAGTTAACGCGATCGGAATCGACTCTTCTTGAATCGGCGAAGGTCTTTCGAAGCCTTTCTCGAAAATGCCCATCAAAAGTTCTCTCTTCAAGAAATAATCCTCGAATTCGTTTCCTTTTGTCGCGGTCACATCTTCGGTTTGGTATCGCTCGTCGCGCGCTGGAGCTTTGATCTGGTCTTTCCAGTTATCTGGCGCTTGCGTTGGGACCAAGTTTGGACTGTGTTTCGATGATGATGAAAAGAGTTCTTCGGTTAGTTTTTTGTGTAATTGTCAAACGTCTCGAAGAGGAAGAGACGCGATGATATTAAGCGGAAGAGAAAGAGAGAATTATAACGAGAATCCGAAAACGCAAAACGCAAACCTCTCGCGACCGAGAGAACGTCTCTAAAACGAAAGAAACCCGCGAACGAAAAATATGTGCACTCACTCGTACGCGTTGTGCGCCGGGTACGACGCTTGCTGAGGCGGTTGTTGGCCACCAAAGTTCATTGTTTTCTCTTCTTAATTTTTTTGTGCGTTCCAAGAAGATTTTGTTTCTCTCTCGTTTCGCGCGAATTGACTTTGCCTCTCCTCAACTCCAAAAGCGGGAAAACAAAAGCGCTCTCTCTCTCTCTCTCTTTGCACTCAAAGAAATCGAGAACGAACGATCTCTTTGCGCGTGAATTTGGTGCGAGAACGCGTGAAATGTGTTCGCGTCTTCTTTCGCAAAGGGTAACGTGTTGTTCTTGTTGTTGGTAATGTTGTGCGGGCAATTATATCTGATTGATCGAGAGAGAGAGAGAAAAATCTCTTTTCTTTCTGCTTTGGCAGCCACTTTTTTCTCTCCTCGTTTTTTACGAATAACGAACTCTTATTGTGTTTTGTTGTTGTTGTTGTTTCAGAGCAGCAGATGTGTGAATAAAAGAAAAATGGAGGAAGGAAAAGCAAAGAAGAAACGAGAACGAACGACTGGAGGAGAAGAGGAAGAAGAAGAAGAAGAAGGAGAAATTTTCCAACGAGACGACGCGATGAAGAAGAGGAAGAAGAAAACGAGGAAAAGCGATGATGATTTTGATGATGATGATGCTAATGCTGCCGCGTATTCCGATATATACGGCCCGAACGCCTCGGCAACGTTTCACTTCTTGGAGGAACACCGGCACCGGGTCCACTTACAAAAACTCTCCGATATTCTCGCATCCGTCGCGTGTCAATCGAGCGGGATAAATTGCGACTACGGGAGATTTACGAACAAACCACTGGTGAAGAAAATAGCCGTCGTGCTCGCGCCCGGGTTGGAACATAA
>Ga0209308_10000689_pt1 | contig 33559 bp, 32 predicted proteins | sample COGITO_mtgs_1204_3_FD_184806 | JGI IMG/M metagenome (GOLD analysis project Ga0209308, IMG submission 184806) | Pelagic marine microbial communities from North Sea - COGITO_mtgs_120405 (SPAdes) (version 2) | ecosystem: Environmental > Aquatic > Marine > Epipelagic ... | reverse complement strand
AGAGCCGTTAAAAAACGAAGCGGTGATTTGCAACTGTGCACGGTAGGTGCCAGTATTCACTTCGTTAATACACGTGCCCACGCAACAGAGGGCCTTGCGCTCTCGCCCCGTGATCTCGTGCTATTCCTCAACGAATTGGAGGCGATAGCCTCTCGCTGCCTACCTAATGTCCACTGCCTCTTCGAGTAAATCTTCCACCAGTGCGCCAGTAAGCCCCCCCGGGACACGTAATTACGTGCTCAAGGTGACAGGTGGCCCCGCCGCAGGGAAGGAATTCGTCCTGAACTCGCCCGAGGTTACGCTCGGCCGAGCCGTTAGTGCAGACGTGCAGCTGCCCGACATGGTGATCTCCCGTCACCATACCTCCATCTACTTCGAAGGGCGCCGCTGGGTCGTAAAGGACCTAGAAAGCACCAATGGCACGTGGATTGGTAACCGCCGTGTGCGCGGCCCGACACCGCTCGAACTAGGAAAAACCGTGCGCCTCGGTAATTCGCTCTTTCAAGTACATCAGATTGACGAACCGCTCGACGAGCCGATAATTTCTGCCCGTGTCGAATCAGTTTCGGTCAAGCGCGTCGGCGAAGAACGCGACGCAGCCTCCGCGCAGATTGCTCGTGACCAGAAGAAGCTGCAGGCAATGTATAGCGTCCAGAGATTGGTTTCCGCTGCAGGGGACTTGCAGGAAGTCTACGACTGTTGCCTTGAGATCGTCACTGGCGCCATTCCGTCCCAGCGCGCGCATCTGTTGCTGGCTGCTGAGGATGGAAATAACCTCGTCCCCGTGGCCCAGCGTGATGAGCGGGGGCCGGTCAAAGAATTGAGCATGGAAAATGTCAGTCGCTCCATTATTCGCTGGGTGCGCAGTCAGGATGAAGGCGTCCTGTCTATCGATGCGACCAAGGACGTCAGGTTCTCCTCGCAGTCCATCAGTGATTCGCAGTTACAGCGTGTGCTTTGCGTCCCTATTCATGGCTCTGAAGAACAGCTTGGCGTGATTCATCTGGCCGTAAAATCCATCAATCTCGATTATGCAGAAGATGACCTGAAGCTCCTCTCGGCGATCGCTTGCTCCGCTGGACTCGCGATTGAGAACCGACGGCTCATGGAATCCAATCTGGCGGCTGAGCGCATGGCCGCGGTCGGTTTGATGGCAGCCAGTCTGGCGCATGACGTAAAGAACATTTTGGGCGGGCTAGAAGGCTGTATCTCACTGCTTCGGATGGGGCTGGATTCGAAGGACGGCGACTTGACTGAGAACGCCTGGGATATGATGAATCGAAATCAAAAGCGTCTCAACAGTCTCATGCATGACTTGCTGAATCTAGCGAGTGAAGATAAGCATGAGTCCCTGGCCGTAAGTGTCGAGGAGTTGGTGCGCGAGGCGGTCGATGTGATCCGACCGCAGGCTGATGCTAACGACATCAAAATTATGGTTCGCAAGCCTGCAGAGTTCGACGGCATTGCCTGGATGGACAGCCGTGGCATGCATCGTGTCTTGCTCAATCTTCTGACAAACGCGATCGCGGCCATAAATGACCAGCACGTCGGCACCGGCAAGGGGCGCGTCCGCATTACGTGGGGCCTAAAAGAAGGGGCTGAGGATTTTTTCCTGCGCGTCCGAGACAACGGCAAGGGTATTGCGGTTGTCGATCAGAGTAAGGTGTTCAATCTGTTTCACACTTCGAAGGGAAACCGCGGCACAGGTTTGGGATTGTCGGTCTGTAAGCAGATTGTAGAACGCCACCAGGGGACAATCGAGGTGGAATCTATTCCGGGAAAAGGCAGTGAGTTTATTGTCACTTTGCCCCAGAATAGCGACAGCACCGATACAGAAACCCGGACTTTTCTCATCGTCGACTGATCTCCCGTGGACCTGTACCAGATTCCCGTCGAGACCGCCAGTGGCCAAGCCAGCAATCTCTCTGCCTATCGCCGGAGCGTGCTGCTCATCGTAAACACAGCCAATAAGTGCGGATTTACCCCGCAGTACGCGGATCTCTCCGATCTGGCGGCACGCTGGCAGGACCATGATTTTGCGGTTCTCGCATTTCCTTCAAACGACTTTCATAAGCAAGAACTGGGCACCAACGCCGAGATCCAGTCGTATTGCAGCGCAGCTTATGGCGTGAGCCTTCCGGTATTCGCGAAGGTGTCAGTAGAGCCGAGCCACCAGCAGGCACCACTTTTCCACTACCTGACCAGTGCTGCGAACGCCGGATTCCCGCGGCGAATTCTGTGGAACTTTGAGAAATTTCTCCTGGGTCGCGCTAGTGCAGCGTTTTCGCACGCCGCGCCGTCCCACACATCATAAGATTGTGACGGCAGTGGAGCAGGCACTCAGCTGTTAGCCTGAAATCATCTAGGAAAGACTTTCACTCAGGGGTTAAAAGTGGCAGTAATACCACAAACTTAGCGCCCTGATCCGCGCTCTCGGCGCGGACGCACCCGCCGTGTTGGGAGATGGCCTGATTGGCAATCGTCGTCCCCAGGCCTAAGCCGTCTCCGCTGGCTTGGAACGGATCAAAAAGCCGGTCCCTAATTTCATCTGCAATGCCCGATCCCGTATCTGTCAGCGTAATTTTCGCGTTTTTTCCGACGCGCTCACAGTGCGCCACTATCCGGCGTTCTGAGCCCACAGGCTGCGTGCGTAACGCGTTTATGCTGTTCTCGATCAGTCTAGCAATACTAAATTCAAGCACCTCGTGATCTCCCTCGATTTTAAGGTCATGCCCTTCTTGGATATGCATGTCGATCGAGAATTCCTCGAGCCGCTCGCGGCAGGACTCGAATGCTGCCTGGACTAGATCATGGACGCGAATGGACCGCCGGTTTAATTCCTGCGTTCCACTCTTGTTAAACCGTGAAATATTCTTACTAAGTTGCTCCAGACGCAGAATGGAGCGATCCAGCTTGTCGCAGAGCTCCGGGACTTTCTTCGTGCCTGCTGTGCGCACAGAATTCCCCACTTCCTTGAGCTGCTCCAGTTCCGAGCTCATGACTCCAGCGATGCGTTGCATCGCAGTGCCCAGAACGGCCAAACGCTTCTCACGAGAATGCTGTTGCAGGAGGAACATATTCTTGAGTACTTCTCGCGCCGTCTCGGATAGAATATCCAGAAACGGTTCTAGCTGCTCAAAGTCGAACGAGATGCCTTTCCCTTCGAGGTAGATGAAGCCTTCAAAATCTTCGAACCGAATCGGGAAATAGGCGGTCTGCGCCGTGTCATCCGTCCGTCTGCGCTCCGGCATACCTACTGCAGAAATCCGCTCAACCAGCGCGCCTTGCTGTGCGGGATGGGTGATTGCGCATACTTCAAGTTCACCATGCAGCGTCCTGGCCACAATCCCTAGATCTGCATCCAAAAAGGAGACAAACGCACCCAGAATCGCTCGCGCTGTCTCACCGAGGTTCCTCTGCACACCGCGTGTCAGTGCCGTGCTTTCATTCATCAGCCGGTTTGTGAGTAGCAACCGTTCGCGTTCACGCTGGGTGAGATTCCATTTCTCGGTCAGTGCGCGGGCAAGCTGGCGAATCTCCTCAGGCTGAAATGGCTTTTTGAGGTACAGCAGCTTCTCTGCGACCCCAATCTGCTGCACTAGCTCTTCCTGATTGTAGTCCGCGTAGGCCGTCATGATTACGATCTCGATGTCCTTATCCACGGCGCGAATGTTCTGCGCAGTTCGCAAACCATCCCAGCCCGGCATGCGCATGTCCAAAAACAAGACGGCAAATGGATTGCCAGCATCGGTGGACTCCTTGACCTGTTCAAAAGCCAGCTGGCCTTCGCCCACCGTTTCCACATCATACTGGATTCCAGGAGCTTCTGCGGCGGGTGCATGATTGCGCGCGAATCGCTTGCGAATCTGATCTAGCAGCGGTCTCGCTTCGCTACTTTTTTCTTTGCGCAGCAACCGAGCGACCTGCAGGCGCAGGTCTTCCTGATCATCGACAATTAATATTCGCCGGTTGGCCTTCATGCGTTCTCCACGGCAGGCAGTTCAAACTGAACGATGATTCCGCCGCCTTCGCGAGGAATGGCAAAAATCTTTCCTCTGTACTGCTCAATCGTTAGCCGGCAGTAGTACAACCCTAGGCCCCCATGGCTGTGGCTCGGCTTTGTGGAGTACCCTGCGGCAAAGATCTGTTCACACTGATTCTCCCTCAGTCCTGCACCGCTATCCATGATCTGGCAGATAGCCTGGCCCCGCTCAGAAAACGCCTTGGCTATGAGGCTTTTCTTGCCGGGAGCACCTTCCATCGCTTCCATCCCATTCTTCAGCAAATTCAGCACAACCTGTGTAATCTGCGCGGCATCCACCATCACGCAGGGCGTGTCCGCGAAGTCTGTGTGGATGTTCACGCCGCGGCGCGTTGCGGACTCCGTAATCATGCGTGTACAATCCGCGAGAACTGCTGGAATTGACGTGAGGTGCGGATTGCCATCGCCAGAAGCCATGCGGCGCTGGACGTCGATGATATCGCCGATGTGCCGGAGCTTGGTGTCGAGTGCGCCGAGCAGCTGGTTTTGCCGCATCAGCGCTGTCTGTTGATGTTCGAGAAGCTCTGCCAGAGCCTGCACGTAATCGCTGGCTGGGGTGTCAGACTCGCCGGTTGCTGCGGCCCGTAGTGCTGGCAGCAGATCCGAGAGCATGTAATCAAGGGCCTCGGTATCCGTTGTCTCTCGCAAGCTATCGATCGTCAGTTTTGCGATCGTCGCAACATTTCCGATATTATGAAAGGCGTTCGCATTCAGCTGAACAATGTTCGCCGACCGAACCTCCTCGAATTGCTCAGAGTCTGGTCGCGCGCTCATATGTTCAGGCTTCAGGCGTCGCGTAACAGGCTGGGGAAAGGACGCCAACAAAGCCTAAGTGGCGGTACCGCTCGTTGTAGTCGAGGCCGTAGCCCACGACCCATTCGTCACGAATGTGAAAGCCAGCGTAATCCGCTTCGAGCCCTCGCTCTTGATCATGCTGCTTATCAAGCAGAACACAGGTTTTGACGTCGTGTGCACCTTGATCCCGCACGGCCTGCACCAAGTTCTCCAGCGTGACACCGGTGTCCAGAATGTCGTCCACGATCACCACGTCTCGGCCTCGCACATCCAGCTTGCACCGCGAGCGTATGTCCAGGTTTTCGCGCGATACCGTGCCGGAATAGGACGATGCAGAGATCGTATCGAGCTGAAGTGGGATCGTAATTTGGCGCACAAGATCCGCGCCGAATATCACGGCACCGTTTGAAACGATGATGATTGTAAGGTGTCGCTCCCTATAATCATCGCTAATCCGCGCACCGAGTTCAGCTACGCGTTGCGCAATCTGCTCTACAGAAATCAGTTCTTCGTCGATATCGTCCAGCACTTATGCCTCCAACTAACAGCCGAGCGTTTACTATACGGTATGAACTCGCCACAGTCCATTCATGCCCGGCGATCAGTTTGCGAGGTTTGCAAACAGAGTTGAAGTCACATCGTGGGTCGTCACTATCCCGATCTGCCCTCCCTCGCCATCCACGACGACCAACAATGGACTGCGTTCTGCGTTGGCTGCATGGAGCACATCGCGCAGCCGCGTTTGCCCATCAATGGTATGCAAAGGTCGCATCCAGGTGACCACGGCCTCCTCACTCCAGCGCTCTCGTGCCACCCGAAAGAGTGCGTCATATAGGGAAAAAACGCCGATCCACTCGCCAGCCTGATTCTGCACCGGAAGTCGAGCGCATTTACGCTTAATCGCGACCTTGGCCGCACGGGCCAGTGTCGCCTTCTCATCGACGGTCAGCACGTCATCGCGCGCCACCATGATCGAGCGTGCTCCGCGGTTTGGCAGGTCGAGCGCGGTCAGCACCATGTTTCTGACATCAGAATCCACCAGTCCGGCCTCCTCACTTTCTAACAGCATATGACGCAGTTCTTCGCGCATTTGGCTGGCCGGGAGTTCTCTTTCGTTCTCATCGTGCAGCAGGCGACGTTGGATAAACAGCGTGATGTGCGACAGCAGCTGGACCGCTCGGCCAGTGCAGCGAAAGAATAGGTAGATCGGCCACACGGCCAGGCGACAGCGATTGAACGGCTGCTGCCGAAACCAGACTTTGGGTGTCACTTCCCCGAATACCAACATCACCAGTGTCAGCAGCACGGTGGTGAGCAACGAGATCGCGGCGATTGCCTGGTCCCGCGTCATGACCTTGCTCGCTTCCTCCAGCAGCCAGGCTCCGGCCGCGGCTTGAATCAGATTATCAAAGAAGACCGCCGCCAGCACGTTTGCCAAGACGTTGCCCAGCAGGATGCAGCCGAGCATCTTAGCCGGGTTATCCAGAAAGAACTTCATATGCTTGGCTGCCGGCATGCCGTCAGAGACGGCGTGATCTAGGCGCGCCTGCCGGACCTGAATCATGCCATTCTCAAAGCCGCTGAATAGCGCCGAGGCGATCAGCGCAAGAAGGAAGAAGATGGCGCATGCCTCAATCACCCGTTACCTCCCGAATCACGTCCACCTCCAAAATGCGTCCCCGGCGTACCCGAAACACCTTGATCTGGTACTCACCGTTAGCCCACGTGTCACCAGTTTCGGGAACTGCTCCCAGGCCCTCGGTTACGAGTCCAGACATTGTATTGGCATTGGACTCGCCCAGCTCAAACCCGGGAATTGCTGCGGCAACCTCAGTCGCCGCCATCCTGCCATCCAGCCGCCAATGACCCTCCTGAATTCTGGCGATTTCCGGCGGCGGCCGGTCAAACTCGTCCAGCAACTCGTCCCCCAGAATTTCTTCGATAATGTCCTCGGTGCTCAGCAGCCCACTCACGCCGCCGAACTCGTCCACCATCATTGCAATTGGCGCCCGTCGTGCACGCAACTGGCCCAGTACCTGGCTTAGAGATGCCATCTCGGGAAGGAATAGAGGCGTGTCCAGGCAGCGTTCCTGCCAGTGCTGCTCTTGGCTCGGGGAAAGTCTTAGCAGGTTTGCGCAATTCAGCACGCCGACCACATTGTCGAGGTCGCCATCCACCACGGGCAGCCTACGATGGCGGGCCTGGCGCATCCGCACGTAGACGCTTTCGATATCATCGGAGGCGTCGACGGTACACACCTCTACGCGCGGCGTCATCGCCTGGCTTGCCTTCGTCTCCCGCAACGCCAGAATCCCGTTTAACATGTCCAACTCGCGCGCTGGAAATGCCCCCGCCTTCTCTCCCATGGCTAGAAACGTGCGGTATTCCTCGACCGTGATCGCAACCGACTGGACGCCCTTCCCGAACAGGCGCAAAAGCCTGCCGCTCACTCCGCGAATCACAAAGATAAACGGACGCAGTGGAGCGATCAGGTAGGATAGCAACCGAGCAGCCTTCGGTGCCAAAGCTTCTGCCTTCGTAAATGCAATGGTCTTTGGCGTGATCTCACCCAGAATCAAGACGACGACTGTGCTGATCACTACCGCGATTACGGAGGCTGCGGGCAATTCATAAGCCTGCGCCACGCGGTTCACCAAGATTGCCGTCATGTTGTTTACAAAATTGGTGCCAAGCAGAATCGCCACCAGCGTACCGTGGTGGTCCACCAACAGCCGTGCCGCCAGTTTCTGATTCGGGGTTCCATCATCGCCCCATTGACGCAGAGTGCTTGGACCCAGCGAGAATAACGCCGTCTCAGATGCTGAAAAGAATGCACTTGCCAAGACCAGAAACAGAAAACAGCCAAGCAACAAGACAATCACATGACGCTCCGTTTACATACCAGCCTCGACTAGTCGACACATTAGCTCAGCTCGGGCGTAAGTCTCTCTCAGTTTCCCCGCAGAATCCACCGCTGGTTGAGCAAGCAGGGGGAGACCGAGCTCCCCCTGCGAGTGCTGTTATCCCACGGTGACGGCGATTCGCTTGGGCTTGGCTGCCTCTGCTTTCGGCAGAGTCAGCGACAGGATGCCATTGGTGATCCCCGCCTGAATCGCGTCGCTGTTGACGCGCTCAGAAATGCGGAACGCTCGCTCGAAGTTGCCCACGGCGTACTCCGCGTGGACCTGCTCCCCAAACTCATTTGGCGCCACGCGTCCCAGGACGGTAAGCACTTGGTCCTCCAGCCGGATGTCGACCTGGTCCTGTGCGACACCGGGCATCTCCAGCTGGAGACACAGGGCCTCGCTGTTCTCCCAGATATCGACGCGCGGGGTGAAGCAGTGGTGGTTGGTTGCCTCGGTGGTCTCGGTAGTGAGGGTTTCGTTGCTCATGGTCTTGCTCCTTCTCTGGTTACGTAGCTCAGCATGCCTTGACGGCAATCTGACGAGGTTGATCCTCAATGCGCGAATGGACCGTGACCTTAAGTACACCGAGCTTCAGCTCAGCGGTGGTCTTGTCACCATCAGCCCGGAAAGGAAGGCGGAACTGCCGGCTGAATTTGCCGTAGCAGCGCTCATTTCGGTGATAGGTGACGCCTTCTTCCTTGGCCTGCGCCGGGACCAATCCGGACAAAGTCAGGACATTGTCGTGGACATTGACGCCAATGGAATCAGCGTCGAGGCCGGGAAGTTCTGCGGTGAGGACGACGTGGTCGTCTGCATTCCAAACGTTTACCTTCGGCGAACCGCCGGTATTGCGCTGGGGGTCGTGCTGTCTCGAGAACGGCCAGCCGCGCTCGAGTTCCTGCCATGGGGTAAAGAATGCCGTGCTCATTTGCTGGCCTCCTCTTCTTTGCGTTGTCTCTGCTCGTGTCACCGTGACGCAAGCTAAGACCCAATTTGCAGAGGATATGCCAAAAATGAATAAAAATCGCTTAATCCGTTCTGTAACAGGTAGATGCGAGGATTTTTATTTCTTACGGATTAAGCTGGATGCGCCAGTATGGCTCACTTTTGGCGCAGCGCACACCCTCGACGCAGGCCATCCCAAGGCATGGCGGCCGATTCATTCTTAGAAACTAGCGAGTACGTTCTTGCCGATCACCCGGCCGTTCTCCTGTTCACGATGCGCCGCGATCAGGGTCTCGGCGCTGATCTGCCCTAGGTTCTTGGTCACTGTCGACACCAGCGTGCCAGCGTCCAGCAGCGCAGATACTCGATTGAGCAGCGCATGCTGCTTGTCGACATCGTGCGTCTGAAATATCGAACGGGCAAACATGAACTCCCAGCCGAAGCTTAGCGCCTTGGGCTTGATTGAATTGATTTTCAGTGACTGTGGGGCATCAATCAGGGCAATATGGCCGCGCGGTTTAATCAGCTCTACGATCGCCGAAAAGTGCTGATCAGTGGCTGTGAGAGACGCCACATAACGCGGCTCAAGGCCAAGAGCTTTGACCTGCTCCGCCAGTGATTGCCGGTGATCGATCACATGGTCGGCCCCCATCTTCTGGACCCAGGCAATGGTTCCCGGGCTTGATGCCGTCGTAATCACCGTCAGGCGAGTAAACTTCTTCGCCAGCTGAATTAGGAGCGAGCCCACGCCTCCGGCCCCGCCGATCACCATCAAGCATTCGCCAGCACCGCCACCTTCTTCCAGTGCCAGCAAGTCAAACAACAGCTCCCAGGCAGTGATCGACGTCAATGCCAGGCCTGCTGCCTCGGCAAATCCAAGTGCCGCCGGCTTTTCCCCGACAATTCGCTCGTCCACCGCGTGTAACTCCGAATTCGTTCCTGGCCGGGTCAAGTTACCCGCGTAGAAAACGTCATCTCCCACCGTGAAATTGCGGACTGCGCAGCCCACCTCCCGGACCACGCCTGCGGCATCGTAGCCAATAATCTTGGTGCCGGTCTCCGGCCCCATTCGTGAGCGGACCTTTACATCCACCGGATTCACCCCGACTCCGCGAACCTCGACCAAAAGGTCGCGCGGATTCAGTGGTGGCGTCTCTGTTACGAAATCAATCAGCGCGTTTGCTGCCGAAATCGGACCGGCCTGATTAACGCCCACAGCTTTCATGTCCCGACTCCCTCAGTGTGAACTTTCGGGATTTATAGCGTCGAGCGCGGAAGCTAGCAGTCTGTCGGACTTAGAGCACCGAAGCAATAAATCTTATCGATTTCGTGCATATTTCAGTAATTGGAGGGGGCATATGCAGATAGATAGCCGAAGTCGCTGGAACAATGCGCAAATGGAGACGGTTTTGCAGCCGGTGTGGCTAAGTCCGACAGGGCGCTAGGAAGTACAGAATGGCGAGATATCGTCCTAGGTCAAGCATCCGTAAAACGCAGAAGTGTGACCGGAGAAACCGGCAGCGCTCTTCATGCACGTGAGTTGCATGCGGATCCACCGCAGCGATTTGAAAGGGTTTGCATCGGCACAATCGCGACCTAAGGTGCGACTTTTGCCCCGTCGTAGTCGGCCGTCCGCCATGCAGATTCTCTGGAGAACGCAGTGAAGTTCTTGCTAACAGTCTTGTCCCTTCTGGTGATGCTCATGCTGCCTGCGCACTGCTTTGCCGCAGATGCTGATGAAGTTCTCGCCGATGCGCGGGAACTGTATACCGCCGGAAGATACGAGGAAGCCCCCAGCGCGTACCAGAAGCTAGACGAAGACGCGCTCGCCCCCCAGCAGGCCAGCGCTCTGCAGTGCCAAGCCAAGCCATTCTACATTCTGAAGCGCTATGATGAAGCACAAGCCGCGGTGGACCGCCACGCGCAGTTTACCTCTGACCAGATCAGGCCCTATCTCAGGATCCCTGACATGGTCTGGCAGCGGAAAATTTGGCAAGAAACCGAGAAACTCGACGAAGCAGTCGCCATCTACAGCGAAATACTGGCAATGGACGGCGAGCTAGATCGGCAAAAACTGCTGGCGTGGGAAGCCATTGGCCCGCTCCTGGTCTCGCACAAGCGCCACAAAAAAGCCGTCAAGGCTTTCAAATTTTTAGCCCCGAGTCAGCTCGCCAACAACTGCGAGCGCGCGGGTGCGATGCTGCACCTAGGCCGTGCCCTGGTAGAACTTTGGGAGATTAAATCAGCTAGGAAGGTGTTTGCCGAAGTCGCCAGAACCAAGGAATTTCTCGCCACGCATCGGGAGCAGGCAGAGCTTTGGCTCAAGGATCTGCCGCAGCAATAACCCCGACTCGCCTCCCTCCAGTCGCCATTAGAAACGGAACCGTCCCATGCCTGCCGCTCCCAACGTTGTCTTTGTAATCACCGACGATCAGGGCTTCCCTCCCATGGGCTGCCATGGGCACCCCTTCGTGCGTACCCCAAATCTCGACGGCTTTCACGCGCAATCCGCACGCTTTACGCAGTTTCACACCGGCACCACCTGCGCACCCACGCGGGCCGGGCTCATGACCGGGCACTACTGCAACTCCACCGGCGTCTGGCACACCATTGGCGGGCGCTCACTACTGCGCCGCGACGAGTGGTCGCTGGCAAACGCAATGGGAGACGCCGGCTACACCACCGGCTTGTTCGGCAAATGGCACCTCGGCGATGACTACCCCTACCGCCCGCAGGATCGCGGCTTCCAGCGCGTGGTCTGTCACGGTGGCGGTGGTATCAGCCAGCAGCCTGACCATTGGGGTAACGACTACTTCGATGACACCTACATGGTCGACGGCGAGCCCAAGGCCTTCCAAGGCTATTGCACCGACGTTTTCTTCCGTGAGGCGCTCGACTTCATCGAGTCCAACCGTGATCAGCCTTTTCTCGCCTATATCTCCACCAACGCGCCACATGGCCCGTTCAATGTCGAGCCACACTATCGCGATCTCTACAAAGACCACACCACCAGTGAGAACTACGCGCGATTCCTCGGGATGATCACCAATATCGACGAGAACTTTGGCCGCCTGCGCGACAAGCTTCGGGAACTCGAGTTGGAAGATAACACCATTCTAGTCTTCATGAGTGACAATGGCCAAACCGGCATCGGCGGCGCTCCGCCAGATATGTACAACGCCAACATGCGCGGCTTCAAAAGCAGTCCCTATGACGGTGGCCATCGCGTTCCCTTCTTCATTCGTTGGCCAGACGGCGGCATCTCCGATGGCAGAGACCTCGACCAACTGACGAGCTACGTCGACTTCATGCCCACCATCCTCGACCTCTGCGGCGTACCCGTGCCAGAAGAGCGTTCCTTTCATGGCGAGAGCCTGCTGCCTCTCCTGGAGGACACCATTGACTCACACTGGGCAGAACGCGTAATCACCACCGACACGCAGCGCGTCGCGCATCCGCTCAAATGGCGGCACAGCTGCGTCATGAAGGATTCCTGGCGCCTCGTCAATCGCAACGAGCTGTACCACATCACCGATGATCCGAGTCAGACCCAAGACATCAGTGCAGCGCATCCAGACCTCGTCGTCGAACTACAAGATCAGTACGAGCGGTGGTGGGAGCTATGCTCTCGCCAAGACAACGACGAGATTCCCATCTCTATCGGCTCTGACGCGCAGGAAATCACCGTCTTGCGGACCCATGACATCCGCAACGAGCAGGACCACATGGGCGTCTGGGATCAATCCCAAGTCCGCCAAGGTGGCCAAGCCCATGGCTGGTGGGACGTCATGGTCGAGGCCGCTGGCGAGTACGAGTTTGACCTGCGTCGGTGGCCCGACGAAGCTGGCCACCGAGTCCGCGGGGGGATTGAGGGCGACGACATTGTCTATCGCGAGGATGGCATCCAGCCTGGCGCCGAAGGCACCTACTCCGGCGGCGTTGCTTTAGACATCAACACAGCCGCTCTCTACATCTCCGGCATGCCCGAGAGCTGGGTCCCCGTAAACGATCAGGATCGCGGCACGGTCATTCGCGTCTCTCTGTCTGAAGGGCTGCGCAAGGTACGGGCCCAATTCTCAGCCTCATCCGGATTTTACAGCTCCGCCTACTACGTCTACGTGCGTCGCGTTTCCTAGGATAGGTCAGCTGGCTGCTTGGCGCCAGCACCCCGCCGCAGTTCCAGTGATCTACTTGCGCCGGGGGCGAATCACCAGAACTTCGGTGGCCCAGAACTCTTCGAGATCGTAGAGCATCTGCCTCAGGCGGCTACGAGACGAGCCGCTTGACGACTGAAGGGCGTCGACTTCGTCGCGAATCTGGGCGAAGTGCCCATTCATGTTGACGACGCGTCCGGCCAAAATCTGGGCTACGTTGAGGGCCGCGGCAGAGTCAGCGCCCAAGAAGTTGTTGAAGTCTTCGATGACATACACTGTGGCATTGGTCTTGGCAGTGACGGTCGCCGACACCTCACAGCCTAGCAAGGCCGAAATTTCACCGATGACCGCGCCTTCCGTATCCACTTTGCAGACTACGTTTCCAGACACAGAAACTGAAAGGGTCCCGCTCTGCAAAATGTAGGCCTGTGACTTGCGCGCGCCTTGTTCGAGGATGATTTCTCCTGCAGAAAAACTGCGGGAGGGCAAGTTAGAGATATCCAGACTTGCTTCCATGATTGCCTCCACTTCTCTGAGATGGGCGAGCGCCCCCTGCCTGCCTGCAAGTTACGCACGCCGTATTCATTTGACAAGTGGTATACGAAAAAGGATCAGTTGCTAGCGCCTGCGGCCTGCTTGCCAAGGGATGCGCGTCGCAGCCGCGAGCGCGCATGCGGGGATGATCGCTAGCACAGCCGTGGAGATGCGTAGTTCTCCGGCGACAGCCCGAACACCGGCAAATATCAGCGGCCCGACCGCGCTGGTCATGACCAGCAGAGAATGAAGCTTGCCGTTGATCGCCCCTAACTCTGAACGTCCGAAGCACGCAGGGACGGCAGTGCTCATGATCGGTCCCATGGTTCCCGTGGTCAAGCCAAGCGTCACCGCCGCCAGCGTGTGCATGCCGGGGCGATCCATGACGGCAAGCGATAGATAGGCGATGGTGGCATTGATGCCCATAAAGGTCAGCATAGCGCGCGCACCCAGCCGGTCACTCAGCCAGGCCATGGTGAAGCCGGTCGGGATGCTGATGATGGCTACCGGCACAAAGAAGGCCATCGCGGCCTTGGTCGAGATGCCGCTCTCTGGCCCGATTGACTGGAGATGAAAGGTGTAGCCGGTCAGCACGGTTCCGTGGGCGCAGAGCATCAGCGCGATCACGAGGAACTCGAGGCTGCGAACTGCTTCAGTCGCTGGCCGGTCCACGACCGCTGTCTGGGCCGTGGTGGTGGAGCCTTGCTCGCCGTCCACCGATAGGCCGCAGGCTTCGGGGGTGTCGCGGCAGAAGAGCCAGGCGATCGCCGTGACGCCCAGCCCTAGGACCAACGCCAGGCGGAGCCAGCCGCCATCCCAATCATACAGGTCGACCAGGTCAGACATGGCCTTGGGGGCATAGCTGAAGGCCAGGCCGTTTACTACGCCCAAAAGGGCGGCAGCGCGGGCGCGTCGCCGATCGAACCACTTGCCGACCAGCGTATTGGCGATGATGGGCAGCAAGCCCTGACCGAAGAAGCGCACGCCCAGAAATCCGCAAGCCATAGTCACCATGAAAACAGGGGTTGCGAACTCCGCAGCTGGCTTCAGCTGCTGAAGCACCTTGACCAACGTGAATAGGGTCAGGGCCAGACAGGCGGTTGTCATGCAGTAGGCTCGGCGCGCGCCGAGGCGATCCACTAGCCTGCCTGCGCTCGGCAGGACCAAACCGCTCGTCGCCGTACCGAGCAAGTAGGCAATACTCAGCTGCAGATCTGAGAGGCCGGTTACGGCGCAGAGGGGCTGGGTAAAGGCCGCGATGCCGGCAGTCTGGCCCGGAAGGCTGGAGAACATTGCCAGGACGGCCAGCAGCAGGATGGCCCACCCGTAATAAAATGGGACACGTGTTACATCGAACGGTAGCTTGGCCGCAAACATTGCGTCCCCTCGAGGGCTGAAAATACAGCCGGTGGATAAAACCGCATGATACACACCTGCGCCACACACTCCATGCTGATTCGTCGCCGGCGGTTGCAATCCAATGCAGGCCGAGCTATGGTGCTATCATAGTTTGCAGGAAGAGCCACCTCAGAGGAAGGATCATGGATGATCAAGATGAACCAGCCGTAGTATTTACCGGCGGCCCGATTGAGGCTGGCCTTCTGCAGGGCAAACTGGCAGATTCGGAGATTCGGAGCTTTTTGCACAATGAGTATATGGGGGGTCTCGGAACCACTGCCATTGGTGTGCGGGTCGCTGTCCGAGCACTGGACTTGGCGGCAGCTCTGCCTGTCGTGAATGCATTCAATGACGCGCGCCTAAATGAGCCTAGCGACACTGAGGACAGCGAGATTGAGGACGGCGATGCCCCTGAGCTTGACGTCGGCGAGCCTTCCTGATTTTGCTGGCGCGCAGAGTCTGGCTGGGGCTACTCTTCTTGGGCGTCCTCGCGGTCGGATGCCGGACGAGTGGTCCGCAGAAGGAACGCGTTTCAAGCGATGCGATACCGGTAATTGTCAGCAAGACCGTCATTCTGGTCAACGGCGAGCAGTTTGAGCTGCGCGACCTCGCGCTTGGGGTTGCTTTCGAAGGGCTCCCCCCATCCCCTCGCTTCTTCGACATGCAGGTGATTCGTGGCGTCTCAGAGCGGCGTCTTTACCGGATCGAGAGCTATCTCAGCGGCCATCTTAAAGATGGCGATCAGTACCGGGTGACGATCGTAGACCCGCCTGATTGACTGTGTGGTGTTCACCGCTGTACTAAATCAACGGTTCGTCTCATGTCATGCTGCAGGCTGTAACTGAAGGTAGCTTGGCCGTGTGGCGGTGCGTCTATTTGGCGGGCGGTGTTTCGCCAGAATCCGCCGGCAGGCCTGCGTTGTAAGACGGCAGCGCCCTCAGGCCACGGGACCAGTGCGTGTTCACCAGCAGTTGGATTTCCGGACCAAGCGAACTCTGTGCCTTCGCCAGTATGGCATCGGACTCTTCCAACTCGCCTCGATGGAAGTGGATGCAGGCCTGCATGAAATCGAAGGGACCAGAAAAGGTGCCGCCAAGCTTGGCGTATCCTTCATCGATGACCTTCTGCGCCTCATCATAGCGATGGAGGCACATCAGAGCTGCGGAGAGATTCGTATACGCCTCAATGCGCTCCGGGGCAATTTTCTTGAAATGCGTAAAGAAATTGACCGCTTCGTGGTAGCGATGATCGACGAAGGCCAGCTGCCCCACTGCCTGCATCGGACCGGGGCGGACTTCCCAAAGCAGGACATTGCGAAACAATTCCTCCGCCTCAAGCACGTTTCCAGCCCGCCACTCACCGTAGGCGCGATCTGTCAGACCCTTAACGAGGGTCCCTACATTCATCTCGATGACCGGGGGCGGCATTTCGAGCTGGGCCTCGAACTCTGCCGGGTTGATGGACATCGTCGGGCGCGGGCCATAGGAAACCGCAGCATAGACATTCGTGCGGGGGGCCCCAATCGCGATTAACACCGTGATTGTGACTGTGACTGCCAGCGAAATGCTGAGAATCAAAACGCTGCGGTGGGTGTTCAAAAAGGCTGCCTCTGTCCTTCTGGGGTCTAGTCGACGATACTCTGGTAGCGTTGACGCGGACGCGTAAGTTGTGGCCGTCTACTAGAATTACAATCTACGATTTTGGAAGCCCAAGATGCCTAAAGCCTCTCAGGAATTATTCATAACTCGCGAATACTCAGGGTTTTCCCTCGATTTAAGAAACTCTGAAAAGCACCTGCAACAGTTACCAAAACTGGCGCAGACATTTGCGGCTGTGCATGCGCAGATGCAGTGCATTGAGGCGGGGGATATCAAGAATCCGGACGAAGGCAGGCAAGTTACACACTTTGGGGATCGGGCAGTTTACGCAAGCAGCGAGCTGTTCGCCGACGTCGAGGCATTTTTTGCAGCTGTGCGCAGCGGTGAACTGCTGTTGAACGGCAAGCGTGTATCTGCCGTGGTCATCAACGGGATCGGCGGGTCCGCCTTGGGGCCCCAGCTTGCGCAGTTCGCACTTCGCGGTCCGTATTGGAACGAGCTGAGCGCCGAGCAGCGCGACGGAAACCCGAAGCTGTACATTCTCGATAACACAGATCCGGCTGGCATCCATGACCTTTGTGCGGTAGCCGACTGGTCCACGACTCTGGTCATTACCATCTCCAAGAGCGGCGGCACACGCGAGCCGCGCAACAACATGTTCGCCCTCCAAGCCATCTACGAGCGCGCAGGCCTGAACTTTGCCGCTCATGCCGGTGCGGTGACCATGGCCGGTAGCGCGCTCGATCAGCACGCCGAGACGAATGGCTGGCGCAAGCGCTGGCACATGGCTGAGTCCATCGGTGGACGCACCAGCGAAACGGCCGTGGTCGGTCACGTGCCCGCCGCTGCCGCAGGTATTGATTTTGGTCAGTTGCTCGAGGGGGCAGTCTTGATGGACGAGTGGACGCGCGATCCAGACCCCTATACCAATCCTTCGTATCTGCTGGCAGCCTCCTGGTACCTCCTCGGCGATGGTCGCGGAGATCGCAACATGGTCGTCCTGCCGTACTCTGACCGTCTAGTGTTGCTGGCGCGCTATCTTCAGCAGCTCGTGATGGAAAGCGTCGGGAAGGGCACAGATTTGCGCGGCGTGCCAGTCGAGCAAGGGCTTAACGTATTTGGGAACAAGGGCGGGTCCGATGCCCACGCCTTTGTCCAGCAGTTGCAGGAAGGCCGAGACGATTTCTTCGTGACGTTCGTGGAAGTGCTCGAGGACCCAGCGCACTATAATGCGGAACAAGGGCTCAGCATGGCGGACTACCTTCATAACTTCCTCGGTGGGCTGGTAGACGCACTGGCCAGCAAGAACCGTCCGGTGATGACCATTACGATCGAGGCACTCACGCCTGCCGCACTTGGCATGTTGATTGCTCTCTTTGAGCGTGCGGTTGCCGCTTACGCCGAACTCGTGCAGGTAAACGCCTTTCATCAGCCCGGCGTCCAAGCCTACAAGCTCGCCAGTGGGGATATGGATGCCTTGGCCCAGGCGCTGCAGAAGCATGTCGCCGCCAATGCCGGGAGCGAAGGCCCGGCTGCGGAGATCGCAGCCGGACTTGGAGCCGCCCAGGCCGTCGAAGGTGTACTGGCCAAGTGGGCCGTAAACGGGCGCAGCTTTGGTGGCGTGACCGTATCCCGTAGCTTCGACAACGGCACCTGGATTTACGCTTTCCGCGGAGGGAGTTGATGCGAATCCTGACGGGAGTTCAGCCATCTGGCGATCTTCACATCGGCAATTACTTCGGGGCCATGAAGCCATCCATCGACTTACAGGGTCAAGGCCAGACCTTTCTGTTTGTCGCGGACTATCATGCCCTCACGCAGAATCCGGACCCGGAATTGTTGCGTGAGCGCGTGCGTGGCGTGGTGCTGGACTGGCTGGCTGCGGGGCTTGCTCCCGAGCAGACGGTTCTCTATCGGCAGTCTGATATTCCTGCGGTCCAGGAACTCAGCTGGATCCTGTGCTGCTTCACGCCCGTTGGGCTATTGGAGCGCTGTCATAGCTACAAGGACAAGGTCGCGCAAGGCCTGACGCCAAACCACGGGCTGTTCACCTATCCGGTGCTGATGGCGGCCGATATACTGCTCTATGACGCGAACGTGGTCCCGGTCGGCAAAGACCAGAAGCAACATCTCGAAGTCACGCGCGATCTCGCGATCCGGTTCAACAATGCGCACGGAGACATCCTCGTGGTGCCAGAGCCGCGCATTCGCGAAGAACTCGCCACCGTAGCGGGGGTAGACGGCCGAAAGATGTCCAAGAGCTATGACAACACCATCCCGCTTTTCGGCGCCGAAAAGCAGATTCGCAAAAAGTGCTTCATGAAGATCGTCACCGACTCCACGCCGCAGGACGAGCCCAAGAATCCCGATACCTGCAACGTCTTCTCTATCTACAGCCTGTTCGCGAACGAGGACGAGTTGGAAGAGATGCGTGCGAACTACGCAACGCCCGGCTTTGGCTATGGCCATGCCAAGCAGGCTGCGTTCGAGGCATACTGGGAGTACTTTCGGACGTTCCGCGAACGCCGTGAAGAGCTTGCCGCCGATCCGGGCTATGTCGACCAGATCCTGGCCCGCGGGACCGAACAGGCCCGTGATATCGCCAGTGGCACCATGGCGCGCGTCCGCAAGGCCGTAGGGCTGCGATGATCAAACTCCATCAGCTCCCACTGGGGCCGGCCGATAATTTAATCTACCTGCTGCAGGACGAGGCAACCCAGGCTACCGCTGTGATCGACCCGGCCTGGGATGTCCCGGCTATAATGGAACAGGCGGCTGTCCGCGGCTGCGTCATCGACCGCATCCTACTCACGCACACCCATCATGATCACGTCAATGGCGTGGATCAGTTGTTGGACCATTGCGACGTGCCTGTTTTTGTGCACCCGCGAGAAGTGCCCGTTTGGCCTGGCACGCCCGAGACGTGGCACCCCTTAGCAGAGGGCGATGTCCTGCATCTGGGCGAGACCGAGCTGCGCGTCCTCGAGACACCCGGTCACTCCCCCGGCGGAGTCTGCTTCCAGTTCGATAGCCGCATGATTGTCGGGGACACCATCTTTGTCTACGGGTGCGGCCACTGCCGCGCGCCCGGAGCGGACCCAGCCCAGCTGTTCGCTTCGCTGCAGCGTCTGAAGCAAGAGGTCCTGCCGGAGACCACCTTGTATCCCGGGCATGATTACGGCGCCACCTCGGTGACTACCATGGCCGAACAACGCGCCGGAAACCCCTGGCTGCAACTTAGCGATGAAGCCGCGTTCATTCGCCATCGTCGTCACGGCTGCGGCCGCTCCACCCCCTACGGGCCTTACACCTTTACCTGAAATCTACGAGTGCAGTTATGAACCAGACCCCTCTTTATCAACGACACGATTCAGCCGGTGCGAAATGGGGCGAGTTCGGTGGCTTTGCCATGCCTCTCTGGTATGAAGCTGGCCTGATTCGCGAGCATCGCGCCGTCCTGCTCGCTGCTGGCCTGTTCGATACCAGCCACATGTCGATGCTTACCATAGCAGGCGCCAGTGCCCGCGAGCTGCTGCAGGCCACCTTGACCCGGGATCTCGAGACAGCCTTGCCCGGCAAAAAGCCACTATGCCCGGGACGCGCCGCCTACGGCTTTTTTCTCGACGAACGCGGGCATGTGATTGATGACGTCATCGTTTTTCAGGAAGTACCAGACCGCTATTTTGTGGTCGTGAATGCGGCCATGGACGGACCCGTCATCGCCCACCTCCAGGCTCACGCGGCCGCTGACGTCTCCTTCGAGATCTTGACCGGCACGCTTGCCAAGCTGGACCTCCAAGGCCCCAAGGCGGGCGATATTCTCGAGCGCGTCATCGGCGACCAGGCCCGGCCGTTTCCAGCCTTTTCATTTCGTGGCCACTACGGGGCGTCTAGCACCGTGAAGACCCGTTCTGGCGCACCCGTGCTTGTCTCCCGCTCGGGCTATACCGGCGAGTTCGGCTTCGAGCTCTACCTGCCCGCCGAGTACGCCACGGCCGTCTGGGATGAGATTCTGGCACAAGGGCAAGACTGCGGGATCCTGCCCTGCGGGCTCGGGGCGCGAGACAGCCTACGTGCCGGGGCTATGCTGCCACTTTCTCATCAGGACATTGGCGACTGGCCCTGCATCCGTCATCCGTGGGAGTTTGCCCTGCCACGGGCCGACGGTGGCTGGTCCAAATCATTCATTGGCGACCGGGCACTCGAACAGGCCAGCGACGCCAGCTACACCTACGCCTTTGTCGGCGAGAATAACCGCAAAGTCCCCGTTGGCCGGGATACCCGCGTCCTGCTCGCAGACCAAGACATCGGCCACGTCCTCACCTGCGTCACTGACATCAGCATTGAGCGCGTCGCTGGGACCATCCTTCGCATTGGTACCGAAAGCGCCCCTGCGGACTTCGCACCGCGAGGGCTTGCCTGCGGCTTCGTCTATCTCGATCAGAACGTCGAGCCCGGGACATCACTCTTGCTCGTAAACGGCCGCCGCCGCATCCAGGTGACGATCGCCACCACAGTTCGTCCCGGACGCACCTTTCGTATGCGTTGGTAGTGATGCTTTCGCGGGTGAGGCACTTCACCGGCTCGCGCGTTGCATCGCAGCTGCGGCCGTCTATATACCGTGAATCGCTGAACCCGGAGTATTCCATGTACCGCATTCCCTCTGTACTGCTGATCCTGCTGTCCGTCTTCGCGCACAGCGGAGAACAGGAAGACCAGTTCCATTTTGCCGAAGGCCTGTTTATCCAGCAGGACTACGCCTCCGCGATCGAGGAGTATCGTGTCTACCTGCAAGACTTTCCAACCGGAGAGGCAGCGGCCACCTGCGCGTTTAGAATCGGCGAATGCCAGCTCAGGACCGGGGTCCACGAGCAGGCGATCACCGCCTATGAGGCTGCTATCTCGAAGCATGCAAAGGCCGACGGAATTTCCCTCGCCTGGTACAACCTAGCTCGTTCGCGCTTGGCGCTGAAGAAGTACGCGCCAGCGGCCCAGGCATTCGGCACGGCCGCAGGCCTCGGCGATGCCCGCATCCGCCCAGAAGCCCTCATTGCCCAAGGCGAATGCCTGCTGCAACTCGAGAAGTTTGCGGAGTCCGCAACCCTCTACGAGACCTTTGTCGCGGAGTTCGCAACCCACAGCGGACTTGCTGGCGTGCAGTTTTCGCTCGGCTGGTGCTACCAACGGTTGCAACACCCCCAAAAAGCGATTGCCGTGTTGGAAGCCATGCTGAAGACCGCGCCTGAAGCGCCGGATGCCCGCCGTGCTCGCTTGGCCCTGTCTGAAGCGTACACCGAGCTGGCGCAGTTCGACAAGGCCGCAGGCGCACTCGAAGGCGTCGAAGATGCGGACGGCGCTGCCACGCTGCGCCGCGCTTGGATGGAATTCCAAGCAGGCAATAAGGCGGCCTCCTGCGACCTGTTTGTCGCCTACCTGAGCAAGCATCCGGCCGGGGCCGAGCATCTCTCGGCCCGCTACAATGCTGGTGTGGCAGCCTACGAAGCGCGGCAGTTCGAGCGCGGCCTCACAATTCTCGGCGAGCTAGCCGCCCAAGCACCCGACAGCAAGGAAGCCGCCGATGCGTCCCTATGGCGTGGACTCTGCGCGTACGAATTGCAGCGCTTTCCGCAGGCGCTGGCGTGGTTGGAGCCGCTCACGCAAAAGGACGGAGTGGAGCAGCGAGAGAGCCTGTGGTACAGCTATGGCGAGTCGCTTGCGGGCACCAAGCGCCACGCCGAGGCCATCACCGCTTTCGACCAACTACTTGCGAAGTTCGCAACTGGCAAGTATGCCGCCAACGCTGCCTACTCGCGCGCTTTGTCGCTGGAAGAAAATGGCCAGGGGAACGAAGCGGTGGCTGCCCTCAAAGCTCTGCTGGAGACATCGCTTCCCGGCGAGCTGCGAAACAAAGCACTCTTTGCCACCAGCGAGTTTCTGTACCGCCAAGACCGCGCAGCGGATGCCATCAACTACTTGTTGGAATTAGCCCGGGCGGATCAGCCAGACCCGCAGACTCTGTATCGGCTGGGCTGGGCCGCATTTAAGACGGACCGGTTTCCGCTTTCGGGCGAGCACTTCTCGACCTTGGCCGCCGGCGACGGCGAGTTTGCCAGCGAAAGTTCCTTCATGCTTGGCCGTATCGCCGAGTCTACCGGCCGCACCGAGGAAGCCGTCGCTGCCTATCAACGCCTGATGAAGCGCAGCGGGGAGGACCCGTTTATCGAGCGCGCCTGGCGGCGTCTGGCTTACGTCTACAGCGGCGACGCGCTCACCCAGCATCAGACCGCGTACCAAGCGCAGTTCCCGAGCGGGAAGTATGGCGCTGAGCTGGCACTGCGCCTTGCTGAGGATGCCTTTTCTCTGGGCCAGGTCGATGCGGCACGAGCGGCCTTTACGGAGCTGTTGCCAAGCTTAAAAGACCCCGCCTTACGGCACGCTGCAGAATACGGCTTGGCCTGGTGCCTCCTGCAACAGGAGCAGCTAGAGGCCGCAGCTGCGATGTTCGCAGAACTCGCCGTGCTCAAGGGCAGTGAATGGCGACTGGATAGCCTGCTGCAGTGTGGCGAAATTTCCTTTAAGCAGGGCGACCATGTTACAGCGCTCGCTGCTTTTCGTGAGGTTGCCGGTGCCTCCACGCCGGAATCTGAACGTGCGCAGTACATGACAGGCTGGGTCCAGCGCGAACGCGGCGAACATGCAGCCGCGGCTAAGGCTTTTCGCGCCGTGCCAGAGCGTTTCCCAAACGGAGTCCTGCGCATCGAAGCAATGGTGCGCGCTGCGGAGGCGTACCTGGCCGCAGATCAGGCGCAGGCTGGCGCCGACCTGCTGCTGAGCATTGCGGGGGGCGAGCGCGACGAGAGCGTCTGGCATGCCTTGGATGACTGCTTCGTGGCACTCGCGCGCTGGCAGGACGTGATCGAGCACAGCGCCCTGCTGCTGGAGGCCTATCCAGACTCGAAGCAAGCCTACCTGGCCTACTTCCGCCGGGGGCTGGCGCGGAAGGCGCTGGGTATCCACGCCGAAGCGATCGCGGACTTCAAGGCTACGATCGCCCACACCGACACTCGCCCGGCGGCTCAAGCACAGTTCAACATCGGCTCTGTGTTGCTGGCGCAAGGACAGCCAGACCGCGCCGCCAGGCAGTTCCTACGGGTCGAGATGCTCTTCGACTATCCCGATCTGTCGCCGCGGGCCTTGTATCACGCGGTCGATGCCTTTGTCCAGGCTGGCCCGGATCACGCCAAGCGTGCCACGCTCTACGCGGCCAAGCTACGCGAGAAGTATCCAGACTCAGAGTGGGTGCCCAAGCTTGACGCATTGCAGGTGGCAAAGTGATGCGCTGGCTGTTGACTACGCTGGCGATCTCCGCATTCCACCTGAGTGCCGCAGAGGGCGGTCCCCTGGGCAATGAGATGTGGGAGACGCTGGAACGTGGCGGCGAGGTGATGTACGCCATTCTGGCGGCTTCGGTGATTGGTATCGCCTTTGTCCTAGAGAGCCTGTTTCGCACCCGGCGCGGGCGTATTCTGCCGCGCTTTGCCGAGAACCAACTGCATACGCAGCGGGCCGCTGCGGTGAGTGAGGTCATGGCCCGAGCTGCGAAGACCTGTGTCGGCGAGATTCTCGCAGCAGCCATACAGTGGGAGGCGGGCACGCCCGAGCAACGCCGCCAGGCCATCGAGGAAGCGGTAGAAAACCACCTGTGGAAACTGCGGCGAGGGGTGCGCCCAATTGGGGTGATTGCCAACGTGACGCCGCTTCTCGGGCTGCTGGGGACGGTTGTCGGCATTATCGAAGCATTTGATACCGTGTCTCAGCAGGGAGCGCTGGGCGATCCTGCAGCGTTGGCTGGCGGGATTTCTAAAGCACTGCTCACTACCTGCTTTGGCCTGATCGTGGCCATTCCGCTGCTGCTATCGTATCACTACCTTACCGGCCGCCTGGACGCCAGGCTACATCGCTGCGAGGAGTTGGTCAAAGAAGCCCTGCTGCTGCCGACCGCACCGGCGCCCGACGCGGACGCCTGAGATGGCACGCCGGTGGCAAGAGAGCGAGCAGTTTGAGGTGCCCCAGACCCCGCTGATTGATATTATCTTCATCCTCATCGTCTTCTTCCTCGTCGCCACCACCTTTTACACGGAAGAGCGCGACATGAAGGTCGAGCTGCCCGAGGGCACCCAGGGCTCTGCCATCGCCAAAGATCAGGAGCGGCTGGTGATAAACATTCGCGCCGGTGGAATCATTGTCATAAATCAGGACGTGCTCAGCCTGCAACTTCTCGAGGACCAGCTGCGTAGTTGGGTCAAAAGCCATGGCAATCGCGATGTCGAGATCCGCGGCGATGCCAACGCGAAACATGGCCGAATCATGGAGGTGATGAACCTTTGCAAGAAGACTGGCGTCGAGAAGTACAGCGTCACACAACGCATCGTCCAGGAACGCGAGTAGCCGCCTCGCGCCATAGCGGGTAGCCTGACATTGTAAAGCCCTTCGCGAACAGCTAGATTAGAGACCAGATCAACGACGGATGTAGAGAGCTGAAATGGCAAAGAAGATTGAGCGAAAACAACTGAAGCACATCGAGAAGCGCCTCAAAGAGCTGTACGATCGAGGTGTCAAGGCGTTAGTTCAGAAGAATTACGGCTATGCCATCGACATGTTTCGGACCGTCTTGTACGATGAGCCGGGCCTGCTTGAAGTTCGCCAGAAGCTCCGGGAAGCCCAGCTGGGGCGTGTCGGGAATAAGCCCAGCATGGCTCGCGCAGTCCTTGCGTTCTTCGTCACACTGCCCGCTCGGGCTAAAGCTAAAGTAGCGATTAGGGCTGGGAATTTCAGCAAGGCGCTGGATCAAGCCGAGGTCGTGATGACTGGTGACCCCACATCACCCAGTGCAGCCCTGTTTATGGCTGGCATTGCCGCCGATGCCAATGTGTGGGATGTCGCTATCAACGCGCTCGACTGCGCCTTGGCTCATCACCTGCAAAGCATTCCGCTGTTACACCGCCTGGCGAACGCCTATGTGAAAGGCGACGAGGCCTTGAAAGGGCTGGAGTGCATGAACCGCATCTGTGGCATCAAGCCTACGGACAAGTTTATGGCGGAAAGAAAAGAAATGACCGCTCTGGCCGCGATGAAGCAAGGAGGATGGGCCGCTGCCGAGCAGGGCAAGGCCGATTACAAAGACATCATCCGCGACAAGGACCAAGCCGTCAAGCAGGAACAGGAGGGCTCTACCTTTCGCACAAGCGCGGACATGGAGATGCAGATCAAGAGCCTGCAACAACTGGTGGATGGGCGAGATTCCGGCGCAAATCGTCAGAAGCTGGCAGAGGCGTACCGCCAGGCAGGCCGCGACGAAGAGGCCATTGTCGAGTACGAGAAGGCGCTGGAGATGCTCGATGGGTTCGACCCAGGCTTGTACAACCACGTCACCGAATGCAAAGGCAAGGTCATCGACAAGGAAATTACGAGCTGGAAAGAAGCCTTGGCCAACGAAGTGGCAACCGAAGCGGAAGCCATCGAGAATATCAAGGCTTGGGAAGACGAACGGCTGACCATCATGCTGGACCGCTGGGGCGAGCTGGTCAAACGGCTGCCGAGTGAAGTCAAGGGCCGCGATACGCTCGCGCACTATCAATTCGAGGCAGGAGAGTACGACCTCGCCCTCGCAAACTTCCAGATGGTGAAGAAAAATCCGGCATTACGCCAGCAGGCCAGTCTCACGATTGGGCGCTGCCTCTCGTTCCAAGGCAAGCACGATCTGGCCATTGTCGAGCTGGAGGGCGCCTTAGAAGGAATGCACAACATGGACGGCATCAAGAAGAGCACGTTGTACCAGCTCGCCGAAGAGTACAAGGTCAGGGGCGATCAGGAAAAGGCAGACAGCTACTTCAAAGAAGTCTATTCAGCCGACATCGGGTTTCGTGATGTCTCCGAGATCGTCGAAAAGATCTACTCTCGCGAGAGCAGCGGCAAAGAAGAAGTTGACTAATTGGAGACTGACCCGTGCGGGGGCCAGCCCATGGACACCCTAACGGACACACTTTGCCGGCCATTGCGCGACCTCCGTGTTTCACTGATCGATGCCTGCAATCTGCGCTGTCGCTATTGCATGCCCACCGAACAATTCAGCCCCGACCACCGCTTTCTGCGACCGGCTGAACGTCTCTCAGACGAAGAAGTGCTGCGCTTCATCCGTATTTTTGTGGAATGTGGAGTTAGCAAAATCAGACTGACCGGTGGCGAACCGCTGCTGCGCCCGGGCGTCGCCCAGCTCATTGGCCGCATTCGCGAGATTCCCGGGATTACGGACATCGCACTGACCACTAACGGCGTGCACCTTGCTAAGTTCGCAGCGGCGCTGCGCGAGGCTGGCGTGGATCGCCTGACGATCAGCCTGGATGCGGTTAACCGGGCCACGCTAGCCCGGTTAGCCGGGCGAGCAGTGGACCCAAAGGCCATTCTGGACGGTGCAATTGCGGCCCGCGACGTGGGCTTCCAGCAAACCAAGATCAATATGGTGGCCATGCGCGGCTGGAATGAAGATCACATCCTACCGCTGGCCGAGCTAGGACGTGAACACGACTTCATCGTGCGTTTCATTGAGTACATGGACGTGGGCACCATGAATCAGTGGCAGCGGGAGGACGTCATCCCCGCGCGCGAGATTCATGACCTGATTCACGAGCGATATCCACTCGAGCCCGCAGACCCGCTCTACCGGGGCGAAGTGGCCCGGCGCTACCGCTATCTGGATGGCGGCGGCGAGATTGGGCTGATCTCATCTGTGACCGAGCCCTTCTGCCATGAATGCAGCCGCGCCAGAATCAGCGCTGACGGCTTCCTGTTTACCTGCCTGTTCGGCACCTCTGGGCTTGATCTGCGCACGTTGATGCTGGCCGGGGCCGATGATAGCGAACTCCGCAAAACAGTAGAGTCGCACTGGCAGGCACGGACCGATCGCTATTCAGCAGACCGCCTGCAGTTGAAGGGCCAGACCACCGGCAAGGTGGAGATGTACCATATCGGCGGTTGAAAGTTACGAAACACGTTGACAGACCCCTGCCATGTGTTTATCATACCCGGCCTGCAGTCGCAGATCGAGTACCAGAGTGGCGGAACTGGCAGACGCGCTAGGTTCAGGTCCTAGTTCCCGTAACCGGGAGTGGGGGTTCGAATCCCCCCTCTGGTACCACCTCTTTTTTTAGCGGGATGTGGTATCAAGTTTCGCTTTCATCGATAGTCGATTGGTGAAGAAGAGATCGCCGAAGTGTGCGATAGCATTCGCAGCGGCTGGCTGACCTCCGGCCCTAAAGTCCGCGCCTTCGAACAAGCATTCGCAAACTACGTAGGTGCTAACTTCCCAGTTGCGGTCAACTCTTGTGCTGCAGCCATGCATCTGGCGCTTGAAGCCCACGGGATTGGTCCCAAAGATGCGGTGGTCACCTCCGACTACACCTTCACCGCCTCGGCCGAAGTGATTCGCTATCTCGGTGCCACCCCGGTGTTCGTCGATATCAACCCGGTGATGCTCACTCTTTCCCCCGCGGCCCTGGCCCGCGCCCTGGCCGAGAATCCCCGTATTCGCGCGGTGATCCCCGTTCATACCGCCGGCCATCCCTGTGACATGGCTGGCTTGCGAGAAGCGATTGCGGGCCGGGATGTGGTCCTCATCGAAGACGCCGCACATTCCCTGCCCAGCGAGCTCTCAGGCCAACGCATCGGCGCGGCCAGCGATGGCTGCTGTTTCAGCTTCTACGTCACCAAGACGCTCTGTACCGAGGAAGGCAGTATGCTGACCACGGATTCTGTGGAGATCGCAGCCCGCGCCCGCACGATGCGCTTGCATGGGATCGATGCGGATGTCTTCGCCTGGGAGGACAGCGAACGACCGCTCCGGACTTTAAATACAACATGACCGATCTGGCGGCCGCGATCGGTCTGCACCAGCTGCGGCGTCAGGACGAGTTTTGCGAACTGCGCAGCAGGACCGCCGCGCGGTATGACAGCTTGCTTGCTAACTGCCCCGTTACCCCTCCCCACGGTAAGCACTGGCTGCAAGCACGCGTGGCACCTGTACATCTTGCAGCTCCAGCTGGAGCACCTAACTTGCGATCGCGATGAGATCAGTCGTCGTCTCGGCGCCGCCGGGGTGGCCCACAGCGAGCATTTCATTCCCTTGCACCGTCAGCCATACTGGCGTGTCCGCTCTGCGCTCACGCCCGCGCACTTTCCGGTCTCGGAGCAAGCCTTTCAGTAGCCGAGGTTTTGCGGATTTCGCAAAAACGCGCCTGATGCAACGCGCCTTTGATCTGCTGACTTCCGGATGCCCGCTGCTGCTGATTTGGCCGCTGCTGGCTCTGCTGGCGCTTTGGGTTCGGCTGGATTTAACCGGGCCAGTGTCGTTCGTGCAGGAGCGCGTGGGCCGAAATGGTGAGCTATTCAAAATTTTGAAGTTTCGGACCATGCAGACCGATGCCGAACAGAGTGGCCCTACAGGCGCAATACGTTGCCGAGCGCACGATCTGGCAAGATTGTGTCGTGATCCTCCGGACGCTGGTGCTGATTGTGCGGAGTTCGCAAACCCCGTCTTCGTGATCGCTGTCAGCCGGCGAGGGTTTGGATGATGGTCTCGCGGACAGTCGCTTCCTTGGCGTCGATCACTCGGCAGCGGGTCTTGGCTCCCTTCAGCTGATCAAGAATCGGGTGGGTGGCCGGTGCGTCGGGATTGGCGCGGGCGATTGCATCGGGGAACTTGGCGGGATGCGCTGTTGCCAGGCAGAGGCTCGGGCCGGAACCGGCGAGTTGCTGCGCGGCGGCGACGCCGACTGCGGTGTGTGGATCGAGCACATAGCCATGATTCTGGTAGCAGGCGGCGATGGTGGCAAGCGTCTGCTCAGTGTTGATGGCGGCCGCTTGAAAGCCGCTGTCGACACCGTCGGGGCCAAAGGGCACGGACAGGGATGCGGAGTTCGCAAACTCGTCCATGAGCGCGCACACCTTGGTGGCGTCGCTGCCACAGTGATAGAATAAATAGCGCTCGAAATTACTGGCGACCTGGATATCCATCGAGGGGCTGAGCGTGGGGGCGACCGTGCCGCGTGAGTAGGTGCCGGTGGTGAAGAAGCGGCTGAGGATGTCATTCTCGTTGGTGGCGACGATCAGGCTAGAGATCGGCGCGCCCATCCGTCGGGCGATGTAGCCAGCGAAGATGTCGCCGAAGTTTCCGGTGGGGACGGAGACGGTCACGGACTCCCCGCCTTCGCGTTCAAGGACGCGATAGCAACCGTAGAAATAATAGACGACTTGGGCGAGGACGCGGGCCCAGTTTACGGAGTTGATGGCTCCCAGTTGATAGTCGCGCTTGAAATCGAGGTCGCGAAATAGCGACTTCATGATGCTCTGGCCATCGTCGAAGGTGCCGCGGATGGCGAGGTTGTGAACATTCTCATCGAGCACGGAGGTCATCTGCAGCTCTTGCAGCGGACTGACGCGCTGGTGTGGATGCATGATGAAGATCTCGATGTTCTGGCGGCCACGCAGGCCTTGAATGGCCGCACTGCCGGTATCGCCGCTGGTCGCGCCGAGCACGGTCAACTTCTCGTTGCGTTCGCTCAGGATGTACTCAAAGACGGGCCCGAGAAACTGCAGGGCGATGTCTTTGAAGGCGAGGGTAGGGCCGTGGAATAGTTCGAGGATGTTGGTGCGGCCGAGCGGCACGACCGGGGCAACTTCGTCATGGCGAAAAGAGGAGTAGGCACTATTCACCAGCTGCATCAGGTCGCGAGATGGGATGTCATCGATAAAGAGGCTGAAGACTTCGTGAGCCAGTGCCGGATAGGCGAGGCTGCGCCACTCGGCCAGTCGGTTCCGCACGTCCGGGATTGTCTCCGGAAGAAGTAGGCCGCCGTCGGTGGCTAGCCCCATCATCACTGCGTCCTTAAAGGAAACGGGCGCGGTCTGGCCCCGTGTACTGATGTATCTCATGGCAAAAACTTGAACTGAGGGCCTGGTGCGTAAAACAAGAACCGTACGTCGATGCGAACAGTCGGCAACGACTGGTGTCAACGTTGAGTGATCGGCCCTCAAGCGCGCAGGCAAGTATCACTGTCCCTTGCCCCTGCCCCCAGGCAAGGTTGACTCTTGACTTTCGACTCTTGACTCTTGGGCTGACTGGCTGACTCGCTGACTGTCGCTGGGTCAAAGAGTCATCTCGTCAAGAGTCAAGAGTCAGGCCGCTGCCAGAGAGCCGATCGGAGCTGAGCGATTTGCCTGTTATCGGGACGCGGGTATCGTACTAGGCTCGACTACGCATTATATTATCTGCGATCCGAATTTCCAAGGTGCAACGATGTCCAGCACAACCCCAGCAATCACAATAACCGAAAATGCCCGCCAGCGCCTGCTGGATGCTGGGCTACAGGAAGGCGGTTACCTGCGTATTAAAGTAATTTCTGGAGGCTGTTCCGGCCATACCTTCGACGCCACGATTGAAGCCGAGATGAGTGATGGCGATGTAATTGTGCTCGATCATGACAACTTGCGCATCATCACTGATCCAAAAAGTTCGCTATTCATCAATGGCCTCGATATCGACTACTCGAACGATCTGATTCAGGCCGGGTTTCGGCTGACGAATGGGAACGCGAGTGAGTCCTGTGGCTGCGGTGCAAGCTTTGCAATGTAACGAAGGTGCCTAATGGCTGTTGAACCTGTATCTATTCTCGGCGGCAAGTCCGTCTACTGTATTAATGAAGGCCAACTGAAGGATGCCTGCGCGCTGGCCCAGGAAGGCGAGGCTGGCGAGCGCATCCAAGCGGAGCTGGCCCGGATTGGTGAAAACCTGAGCCGCAACGAGCAGGCCGCGTTGGCGTTTATGATCATTGAAAACCTGCGAAACTCCGCCTGATGAGTACGCCACCACTTGAGATCAATCTCGAGATTACGCCGAATCCCAATGCGCTGAAGTACGCGCTGAATCGTCGGATTCTATTGACTGGGGCTGAGTACTACGCGACTGAGGCTGAGGCCGAGGAGTATTCGCCGCTGGCAGCCCGGCTGTTCCATCTTGGCGATATTCAGGCTGTGATGCTTGGTGGGGACTTCGTCTCGGTCACGATTGCCGGGATGGACCGGGTGCGCGAATTAAATGAAGAGATTATCGCCAACATCCGCGCCCACATTGAGGGCGGTGGTGAGATCTGCTCGCCGCGTGATGAGGCCGACCTAGCCGCGAACGAATCCGAGGATTCGGCGCTGGTGCGCAAGATCATCAACGAGGAAGTGCGTCCGGCTGTGGCGATGGACGGTGGCGATATCGTGTTCTACCGGCTAGACGAAGATGTGGTTTACGTGCACATGCACGGGGCCTGCGCCGGTTGCCCAAGCTCGACGATGACGTTGAAGGCTGGGATTCTCAATCGCCTGCAGCAGGATATCCCCACGATTCGGGACGTTGAGCCGATCGCCTGACAGCCTGCCGCGCGAAGAGGGAATAGGAAAATATTAAGGGGGTAAAAAATTGGGAGGGGGATCACGCCAGCCTTTTGTCTTCATTTTTTACCCTTAAATATTTTACCTATTCCTTCTTCTCCGTGCTTAGCGCTGGCCTAGCCTGAGCGGCTCAATCGTGATTGTAGCCGACCGATCCTGCGGATAGAACAGCAAAAACAGTCGCTCGGCCGTGCGTGTTCCGTCAATCGATGCGGTGAATTGCCAGGCCGTTACGGCTGATTTGAGCCGTAGCGTGCGCAGTTCAAACACCAGCTCATTTCGTCCAGGCCGCACAAAGAGTGGCTCGCTCTCCAGGTATTCATCGCCAAACTGGAAGGCCATGGCCAGGCGACTGCCACTGGCCATCTGCGCTTGCAGCGGGACGATCCAGGTCTGGCCCGGGTGTACCTCGGTGTCGGTCTGCGCCGCCATCACGATCTTTTCCGATGCGCCCGCCGTCTGCTCCAGAGCGAAGCGAAACCTGACGCCGCCGTCCCGCTGCTCGACAAGCTCACTGGGCAGAATATCCGTCCACCCTTCCGGCAAGGCCCACTCAGTCACCGCGAGCTCCTCCGTGGCGACTTCCTGCGCCCGTTTCAAGTGATCCTGGCGTTCTTGTGCCAGGTCTCGCCCGCGCAGCCCCAGCGTCTCGGTCGCGCCGTGCGCCAGAAAACTGGTCACGATATTGATGCCCATCTGCACCGACCCTTCCTGCATTTCCCGGGGCGATAGGTCCGTCAACGACGGCATCAGCGGATGCGTCCTCGGGTCGATTTCAAGCCCGTCTCCGTAGTCATTGCGGGTGTAGACCACGCGCCAGCGGCCATCCAGTTGCACGCCCTCTAGATAGTCGAGGCGGTACTTATCTCCCGGCGGGACCCGATATCCCAGGAAGCCCGTGCTCAGATCGTACGGCGCCGCGAAGAGTGGCGCAGTCAGCGGAATTTTGGCCAGCCGCTTTCCCGGCAACACCTGTGCGAGCGCCTCGCGGACTGCGCCGTCGAATGCTTCGCTGTCCAGTGCCGACGAATCGTTGATCCACAGGCATCCGCCTTGGGCGAGATACTCGGCCAGCCGGGTGACCTCCGTTGCGGACATCGCAAATGGGTCGTGCCCCGACATAAACAAGAACGGGGCCTCGGTGAGTTCCTGATCATCCGTGCGGATCGCCCGGCTTCCGTAGGGCAGCAGACTGCCCAACCGTTGCTCAAACTGATGAGCCAGATGCAGCATTGCCGTGGCGTCGCAGTCCCAATCGCCGCCATACTCCAGAACCGGCAGCGTGCGTTGCCACTGGCTCGAGATCGCGTGCTGCGCATCTGCTCCCGCAGTGCCGCCTGGCCGCACCAGCGCCGCAGCCGCGGAGAGGGCAGTGCTCGCTGCCGGAATCGTCACTGCGCCCACTGGGGCGTCATCAATGATCATGCGTCGTCTGCCCACCAGCTCTGGCCCGGGCCTTGTAACTTCGGCGGTGCGCTTGGCCGTGGGCGCTGCAGCCTGGCTGGCGAGGGCCGCCACGTCGATGGCTTCACGTGTGGCGGCGCTGCGGAGTGAGCCGCTGGCACTGATGGGTGCCCGCGCCGGTGCGAACTCCGCAACTTCTTGTCCAGGACTGGCTGACTGGCGCGAGGCGCGCTCGCCCGCCAGTGCTTGCCCCATCGCTTGGGCAGTGCGCTTGGCCGTGGGCGCTGCAGG
>Ga0209308_10000687_pt1 | contig 33634 bp, 26 predicted proteins | sample COGITO_mtgs_1204_3_FD_184806 | JGI IMG/M metagenome (GOLD analysis project Ga0209308, IMG submission 184806) | Pelagic marine microbial communities from North Sea - COGITO_mtgs_120405 (SPAdes) (version 2) | ecosystem: Environmental > Aquatic > Marine > Epipelagic ... | reverse complement strand
CTCGAAATCGTGAAACGTCGAAAACGCGTTTTGTTGTGAATGAAGAAGAACGTGGTCTCGAATCGATTGCACTCTCCGTCTCGCGTTGTTATTGTTGTTGTTGTTGTTGTTGTTGTTGTTGTTGTTGTTAGTACTCTCCATTTTATTATTCGTACACAGAAGAGTACTACTACTAAATTCTTCTTCTTGTATTCCTCAAACAAAAAAGTCGCGTGTCGTTGTGATGCGTACTTTTTGTTTGTTTGTTGAACACAAAAAAGAAGGAAAAAGATTTCAAAAAACCGCGGAAAAAAACGTGAAGATATCTCTTCATTTTTGTTCGCACAACACGCGCGCTTATTCACATTACAGTTTTAGTAATGACGACGACGATTCAGACGATTCAGACGATGATTTTAACAACAACAACACCGAAAATATCGACGATGAGAACGAGTCTTTCGAGTGCAGCAGGAGGAAAAGGAAAAGGAGGAAAAGGAGGACAAAAACTTTTTGTCCATCATCATCGACAGAAGTCGTTCGAAGTTCGAGCGACGTCCTCGTCGTCCACGTCCACTTCCTCTTCCTCCTCGATCTCCTCTTCGTCAAATACGATATTATCCAACACGCCGAACGGAGTGCTCTTCTCCTCGAACAGCTCGAAGAACCACAACGATTATTCCATCGCTTTAGATAAACTGAGAGCGTCTGGGTGCGAAGTCTACGACGTCGGGTCGAGGTTTCTCTCCAAAGGCGACCGAGGCGAGGACGTGAAAGCGTTGCAGGCTTTGTTAATGAGCGAGGGATTGCTAAGCAAAGACGTCGCACCGACCGGGATTTTCGACGAAGGCACGAAAACGGCGTTGCAAAGTTGGCAAGTGAGACGGTGTTTACCGAATCACGGCGCGTTTGGCGATTTGTGTCGATTGGCGTATCTCGACGAAAAGCGGTTGGAAATGAAGTCGCTGTTGTCGAGCCCTTTGCCGCCGGATAGAAGGAAATGGAAAGAGGCGGCGGTATATCAGCCACAACCGATGCCGAAGAGAGCGAAAAGTGGGGGTATTATGTCGCTGAATAGTCCAATGTCGTGGGTACAAGTGACGATCGGGGCGCTCGTCGGAGCGACGATTTTATCCGCCGCTTTGGTTTTACCAAACATAGACATGGACGAAATCGCGAATCGCCCGGACGAGTTGACCGACGAAGAAGAGGCGTACGCGATGAAGATTTTGAACGGCGTTCCGAAGAAGAAAGTAGAAGAAGAAAAAGGAGAGAAAGATGACGAATAAATAACAAGAATAATACTTTAACAATTGCCCGCTATGCTATACTACATTTTTATAAATGCCACTCCTGTGTGCCCGCTAAAAAACGCTAAAAAACTGCTACCGACTTTTATACTCTCTTCTTTTAGAATTAAACTCCTCGAAATCCTTGACCGTCATGTGAACTCCCACCTCTAATAAGTGCTCTGCTTTTTGAGAAGTCATAACACCAACGACAAAACATCCCGCCGCCACTGCAGCCGTCGCTCCACTCGGCGAATCTTCAAAAACGATGCAATCCTTCGCGTCTTCAATCGGGTCTAGTCCCAGCAAACGCAAGCCGTCGATGTACGGTTGCGGATGCGGCTTGGCGTGTTCACACTCGCCACCTAACACGACTAACTCTTTGAACCAAACGTCTAATTGCAGCGCTTTTAGCATCATATCTGCGTTTTCTCTCGGTGCGTTTGTGACTGCTATTTTTGGTATTTTCTCAGCATCTATTTGGCTCATCAACTCTGAAAGTCCATTCAGTCTGCGTAAAGATGTAATCGCTCGTCTTCTGTATTCTTTTTCCTTCTCTGTCCACATTCTCTCGCGCTCTTCTTCGCTTAAATCCGGATATAAGTTGTTGAATATGATTGGATTTGACCCTCCGGCTATGTGTTTCCGAAAGAAGTCGTGGTCGATTGGCTTTCGAGATGGATTTTTCACCGATGGAACTTTCATAATCAACTCTTGAAAACATTCGAAGTGCACCGGGTCGGAATCACAGAGCGTGCCATCGATGTCGAATAAAAACGCTTTCGGATTCGAGGGCGGTTTTTTTAGTACCATCGTCGGCAACACTCTCATCTTCACAATGTGCAGAACACCTTCTGAGCTTCTTCTCTTTCTCTTCTCTCTTTTTTTCCTTTGTTTTGCAATGGTGTTTTGTTTGCAACACATTTCTTCTCTCGTCCAATTTCTTGGGTGATTCTTCAAAACACACAACAACAACAGTGTAGTGTGTAAAAGTTGTTTAATAATAGTAATACTACTAATGGCATCTCAAACACTGCCACCACATCCGTGTTCATCTCCGACGCGAAAAGAAGACAAAGAAGAAGAAGAAGAAGTTGCTTTGTTCTTCAAGAAGAAGAAGAATTCATCAATTCGTCGAAACACCAATACTAACAAGAAGAACAAACGAAAGAAGACAAACGAAGAAGAAGAAGAAGAAGAAGAAGAAGAAGATGATATCGACGACGTTTCCGTGAGAGTACAGAAAGCGAAAGAGCGCTTGAATGAACGCCAGGAGATGTCTAAAGTCGGTCAGAGTAAAGGTGTGGACAGTGAGTTGCTCTTATTAGGCGACACGAAAGAGCGAGAGGCAAAAGCGAGAGAACGAGAGTTGTTGTTGAAAGAACAACAAGAAAAGAAAGAGAGGAGCGGTGGCGGGGAAGTGCAACTGGCGTTTGGAGCGGGAGCGAAAGGAGGATTAACGATAATGCAGAACGAAAATAATAGCAACTACAACGAAGACCCACAAATGCAATTGTACGTGGAGGAAGAGTTAGAGAAGCGACGACGGGAACGGGAAGAGGCGCAACAACAAAAAGACGGCGACGGCGAGGACGAACGAGAACGAAACGAAGGAGGAGACAGAGGCGATTTTCACTCGTTACAAAAAGCCAAAGAGGATTTGTGGAAAACGGAAACGTACTACGCGAACGCCGCGCAAAAACGGAAAGACGACATCGCTCGCAAAGAAACTGCGGATAGAAATTTAACCGGCATAACCGAGGTTGAAATATCCCAATTCGAACGAGTGAAAATGTTACAAGCGACCGAAGACGCCAAGAAGCGAATACAACGCCAAAATAAAGAAGACGCCGCCGACGACGAAGGAGAAGAGTGGATCGATTTAGGCGTCAAAAGCGACGAGGCTTTGGAAATCGAGAAGAAGAAAGAAAGAATGGTCGCCAAAGCTAAAGGACTCGGGTTTAGAAAGTTTGGGAAGAAGAAAAGCGGATGATGATTAGATGTTAGTTTTTACGAGTAGCGATAAGAATAGTTTTGTGCCCTGTGGTTTCTTTCCAAGTTGTTTGTTTGTGGTAGTTTTAGCGTGGTCTTAGCTGTGTTGTGTGAATCTAGTGGAAAAGAAATGGACACATGTAAAGCTTTCCTTCTGGTACCTCAACGAACTTTTTTCTTTTCATCATCACATTTTGTCCAAAACCGGCATAAAAAACTTTTTATCATCTCTAACACATGAGCGATGAAAATCTTCCTCTGATTAGCTATCGAAGGTTAAAATCAAACGATGAAGAAGAACTCGCTCGGTTAAAATACGCGCTCGTGGACAGCGAATATGGATTTTTCCAGTTGGTCGTCGACGACGATTCAGACGACACGAGTAAATTCGGGAAAGATATCAAACGAGTTTACGATTCTGGAAGAAAGTTCTTCAAAGAACTCAGCGAGGACGAGAAGAAGCAATACGTACACACGCAATACGAGACGTTTGAGACCGGTGGGTACGTTCCTTTATTCGAAGAGTACGCGTATAAAGCGAACGAAATCGCGTGCGTGGAGTCTTTTGATTTGGTCAGAGATATCGAAGAAAATGAGAAAGATGAAGAAGACGAAAATAATGAAACAGATGATGATTTTACGAAACAACCATCCGGCGCGAGAGGAAGAATCGATTGGCCCGTTGAAGTTCCGGAGATGAAAAATGCGTTCAACATCTTCTACCGAAAATGCGACGAGATCGCGCGAGTTTTGTTCTTGTCGTTTGCAAAGGCACTGTCTATAAAAGACGAACGCGCGTTTGAGAAGCACTTTTCGAGAGATTCTCACTGCGCCATGCGGTTCATGCGATATCCTAATAATGATAATAATAATAATAATAATAACGATAAGAAGAAGAACAAGAGCAAGTCTAGCGACGACGCAAAAGAGGTGGGCGTGTCAGAACACACGGACTTTGAGATGATGACTTTCTTGCATCAGAATGAACGCGGTTTGTACGTGAAGAAACGGAGAGGAAAAAACAGAGACGAAGAAGGCGAATGGATGTCTGCCCCAGTTTTGCAGGAAGACGAGGCAAAGTTTTTAGTAATCATTAGCGATGGATTAGAAGCGTTCACGAATGGAACGTACAAAGCGACACCGCATCGAGTAGAGCGACCCGAGAACAGGGAAAGATTTTCCATCGTTCGCTTTAACGGTGTCAACGCGGAGACGCAGGTAAACCCGTTGCCTGACTTTGTTGGAGCTAAAAGAAAGCGAGGTGAAGCGATGACAACACAGCTCGATTTAATCACGACAAAAGTTAAAGAAGCGGATAGAAATCTGAAAGACCTCGTGAAAAGAAAGAAACATCCCAAGGAGGCGTTAACGGCAAACCCCGAACGGTTCGCTCAACTCTTAATTTTGGCGAAAGACGACGACGCGCAGTGGCATATTTGTTTAGCGTTACACAAATCGGGAGAGTTCGCAGAGCGATACACCGGTTTCATAGGAAAAGTAGAAACGTGGTACGACATTAACGCGTTAGCAGAAACGTCAATTTTTGCCGCCTGCGAAGCCTTGGAAGAGAACATTACTATGCCGGAAAATGCGAAAGCACGGGTCACTGAGAAAGCTCGATTTCGATTTCACGGATGGTTAAAAGAGAGCAAGGTGGCGATTGAACACGAGTGCGTGTTGATTTTAAACAACTCGAGAGAAAAAGAAGCGTTATTGAAAGATTACACGGAGTTGAGTGTGTCCGCCAAGGAAACAATCCGCGTGATTCCCAAATGGTTCAAAGTTGAAGACATACCGTATGCAGAAATGCCCGAAGACGATATGCACTGGTATCCGAAGGTGATAGAGGCGTTAATCGTCGACGAGGAGAAGAAGATTCACGGCGGCTATTTCACGTTTGACGAAGCCTCTGGCGCGTTGAAAGAATTTGAAATCAAGACGTATCCGAAAGTGTAGTCGTCTTAGGATGGACGATTCAGTATTATTAGAGCAGTAAAGAAAACTTTAGCACGCATGAGCGAAGTCCAAAATAGTTTGGTTGAAAGTATGTAAAAAAAGAAGAAGAGACGTGTGTACTCATACGAGAGAAAAAAACCCATCCGTCGTCCTCATAAAATTTGTGTTGTTCTCGTTTGTTGTCAACTTAAATGAACCCTCCGTTCATCCAAATGACGCCACAACAACAGCAACAGCAACAGAGAGGATTTCTTTTGCTCTTTTTGCTCTTCTTTTTCGTGTTAACTTCTGGCCCGGGAGCTGGAGAGTTGAGACATAACGCGCGACGAAACCGCATGGACAGTTTCCAGGAAGACAAGAAGAACTTTGAGTTGAAGAAATCAAACGTGAAAGATACAATCATATTAGACTTGTCCAAATCGAACGAGATTTTGGAATTAGAGAACAAGCAGTTGAAAATAAGCGTGATTGGATTGATGCAAAAGTTACGAGAAACAGAGAGAGAAGGAGGAAAAGGAGAGAATTTCATATCTGAGTTGAAGGAAGAGTTCAATTTGACAAAAATCTCTGGACTAGGCAGTGTTGGACCTTCTTCTTCTTCTTCTTCTTCTTCTTCGAGAGGGAGCAGTAGCACTAAAAGTAACGAAAAGGAGGTGATATTAGAACTCCCCGGTAGGACATTAGATGATGCAAGGATGCGGCACAAAGAAGAGGGAGAAGGAGGAGGAAGAGAAGGAGAAAGCGCTTCCTCGGGGAGGCAAGTTCCTCGACGCGCCTTTGTACCTTCTTAGTAGTTTGTTGTGTAACATGTACAATGCATATAGAATAAATAATATAACTATAATGGCTAACACTGAATCTAGTATTCACATCAATACACTATTCTTCTTTTAAAGCTTCAACGGACTTTGAGAATTGAGGTTCTGTTAGTAGTCGTGTCGCCTTCGCTACGTTTTTGTTGCCCGCTCGAAGAAGAATTCGGCCCAATGCGATACTTCCCCGGAGCGAGACGGTTCGGCGAGTGATTTCGCGTGATGTCACCCAGTACTACTCTGCTCGTTGGTAAGGATGAGTAAAGTTTCGCGACGAACGGTGCTCGCGGCGCCGATGTTTTCTTCTCTTTAAAAATTTTCGTGTTCACTTTTGTAGCCTCTTCAAAATCATCCATCACCACGTTCACATTCGACGACTTCATCTTCTTCATCTGATCGTTTCCTCCTAAATCGTCGTTCGCGCCACTGTTACTATTGTATCTTCTATTGTTCGATGGCAGGTTCGGATTTCTGTTTTCCTTATCTCCGTCTTCCTCGTCCTCGTACACTTCCAGTGCTGTTTTCTGTTGAGAAAGATTTTTGAAATTATTTAAATTCAAAGACGATGGCGATGTTGTCGTCGTTGATGGTTTTTGCGCGACTCTCTGCCTTTTCCTCGCGGAAGAATCCAATGCAGCAGCATTCGGAGTGGTGTTCTCTTCGATGATATGTAACGCGCTCATATTATTATTATTTTCTCCTTCTTCTTCTATCCTCTGATCTGATATGTATATAATCTAAAGCGGCCTTGGGTAGTTTATCTGAAGCTTTTTGAATTTTTTTGGTTCTTTCTTGCGAGAGGAGGACCTTTCGCAGTCCATTTCTTAATTTGATCTTTTGCTTCTGTCTCTGCTTGACTTCCTCCTTTCGTTGTGGGTGAGAAACCAACACAAATTTCCTTATAATAAATCGCACACTATGTCCTTCGCGGTCTCTACTTCCTCGTTTGCCGGCGCCAAGGTTGCCTTGCGCAAACAACAAAATGTTCAAAAGAAGCAATCCACGATGGTTCGCGCGGCGGCCGTTTCGGGTGAAGTTCCGGTGCGTCGATATAGTTTTTTTTTTCTCACTCGATGGCTGTACCGCTTAAAAAGGAAGAGAGGAAACACGACAGAGAGACAAAATGTCGCGGAGATGAGTCTCGAAGGAGCATTCGCGAACGGTTTTGCGGTTCATAAACCAAATAGAAACGTTCATGAGTGTTGTTTCGATATGATTCCGGCGCGTTTTGATTGATGCGTTGGATCTTTTCATCTCTAAACTCTCGTTTTACGCGCGTCATTTTCGGGTATAATCATCATCACCAATCGAGAGACGACGATATAGAGGGAAGAGAGAGAGCAAAAAACAGGCCAAAAAACAAAGAGAGATATCGCGGGATCTCCTCCTCATCCGCGAGTAATCTCGGGGCAGATTAGTCTCCTCGTTTGGTCTCGCGAGATTATATTTGGATACTCGACCCAATAATAATAGATATTTGATATCCTTCCGCGTTTGGATGGATAGAGAAGGGCCGTTTTCGGTGTGCTCGTCTGTCGTCCACAGCGTTCTTGCGTGAAAATCCAGAGTCGACGTTGGCCGCTTGAAAGTTGTTATCTCTTTCTCTCTTTCTCCGACCAAAAAAAAGAAAGAGAAGAGGAAATTCCTCTGCTCTAAAATAAATTTTCCCCGCTAAAAAAAAACCAAAACTGACGAGAACTTTTTTTTTCTAAATAAAAATATCACAGGACATGGCTAAACGTAACGTGATGAACTTGCTGCTCGTCGGTGCGCTCGGTCTTCCGGGTACGACTTTGTTGGGTGGCTTCGCGTACTACTTCGTCCCGCCGTCTGCGGGTGGTGGTGGCGCTGGCCAAGCGGCGAAGGACGCTGCCGGTAACGACATTAAGCAAGCGACTTGGTTGAAGAACCACTTGCCGGGTGATTACACTTTGTCGCAAGGTTTGAAGGGTGACGCGACGTACTTGATGGTCGATGCGGGGGGTAAAATTCGTGACTTTGGTATCAACGCCGTGTGCACGCACTTGGGTTGCGTCGTTCCGTGGAACAAGGCGGAGAACAAATTTAAATGCCCGTGCCACGGCTCCCAATACAACGCCGACGGTATGGTTATCCGTGGCCCGGCCCCGTTGTCTTTGGCTTTAGCGCACTTGACCATCGACGCCTCCGACACCGTCATCTTTTCCCCGTGGACTGAGACTGACTTCAGAACTGGCTTGGCCCCGTGGTGGAAGTAAGAAGAGAAAGAGAGAGTAAAAAGTAAAAGAAGCAAAAAAAATAAACAATCCCGAACGTAAAAAGTATAAATATTTAGCAGCTTATATAAATTTGCGGAGAGAGAGGAACAACAACTTTGTATCAAGAGAGAGAAGAAGTATCATGAGGAGGAGGTGAGAGATGAGGAGGAGAGAGTGAGAGTTTTTAGAAGAGCGTTTTAATTTCTCTATAAAACATAATCTTTAATTATATATCACAACATAATGTTTCGCATAAATAGTTCGCCGCTGGTTACAACTCGTTAAGCTTGTTATTATTGCTACCATATAAAAGGGAGAAAGGAAGGTGGAAGATAAAACCATATTATTAAGTGGGACGTTTACCTATTATTACTCATTTTTCATCGCTTTGCCCATATCGTTCGCGCTCTCACGACTTCGGTTTGTTTTTCGTCGCTCTTTTTCGTCAACGTGTGCGCCAAGAAAACGCTGTCTCCAACGTTTGAAGAGGTATCTTCGCAACACACGGCTTCGATAACGTCCCCAAAATTACACTCTGCTTTGAACTCGATGATTAACTCTTTCAACTCGTACTCGTCCCGGTACGATTGCGGCACTGACTCTAACAACCATTCCGTGTAGATGCAGTTATTTACGTGTCCATTCATATCTAAATCACTTCTTCTCGTGTAATGCACTACCGGGACCGAGCACTGCGATCCTTCAATCGCACCAATATCTCTCGCATCTGGCAACTTTTCTACTTCGTATTCGCTTCCCATGATTGGTTCGTTGCACCACTGTTGTAATTGAAAATCCTCGACGACTTGCGATGGAATTCGACCCATTCTTCGCGTTTTCAAATTAAACGCTATCCATTGACTCGTAGCCTTACCCACGCGTTTTTCTGTTTCGTTGTTGACCAAATCCCAGTCTCTTCGGGCGGCTACTCTACCTTGCGACTCAAACCACGTCTTTACGACGACTTGGTCGCCCCATTTCGGATATTCAAAGATGTCCAAATGTAATCGCGTGCAGACCCACGCCATGTCCACCTTGCGCATGTCTTCTGGCATAGACTGCGAGCGGCCCCACAAACCTTGGGCATGGTTGCACGCGCACTCCTGGGATATTCTCGCCATGGTACCCATATCTGCCAACTTATTCGGACCAACTTCATCGAAACGAATAGGAAATGTTTCTGTGAACACCCTCCCTTCCTCTGTGAATTCTCTCGCGGCCCAAGTAGGGACTTGTTCTGTTGTATTTTTTGCCTCCTCTTCTTCTTCAACCGCAGAAGCTGCTGCTGCTGCTCCCGTGGCGTTCGTTTTTCTTTTTGTCCTTTCATTTCTTCTTCTAATAACGTTTCTGTTTTTGTTGTTCGTCATCGTAAACGACGACGAAGAAGGAGAAGAAGAAGAAGAAGCCGAGCATTTTGGCGTCCGTCTGTTACTTATTGTCGCCGAGGAAGACGTTCTCGTGCAGCGCGTCAAAGGCATTGTCGAAGAAGAAGAGGAAGAGGAAGAAGAGGAAAAAGTCATCGCTCTCTTCTCTCTATCTCTTTTTTACTAATTTTCTTTCTTTCTCTCTTTTGCCGCGCTCGGTGAGATAGATGATTCGAACGTTTTGCCAGCTGTGGTACTGTTTTCGCGCGAACCGATCGAGTTCGAAACTGCCGCGTATCTGTCTGTCTGTGTGATGGAGAAGAGTATATATGTAAGTGCCGGCGGGTGGGACAAGAGTTTTGTTTTTTATGATGATGGAGTGATGAACTCACAAAACAACACAACAACGAAAAAAGCGCTGACCCCATTTTTAACCAATCAAGAGCCAGGCCAGTCCCACAAACAAAGCAAAGGAGTGCGTGTGTGTGTTGTCCCTCTTTTTCGTTCGTTTTCCCCCCTTTTTTCGAACGAAACGATTCACACACGCAGCAAAACACACCATAATAACACAAGCATAAAATATCTTATTTAAAGAATAATGTTTACCTATCTCATACACGGCTTGTGCGAAGGGTGGACGTTTTCGAAACCGGAGATGCGGATTTTAATCGTAGGTTTAGACTCGTCCGGGAAAACCTCCATGTTGGAGAAAATGAAGGAAATGTTTAGCGATTTGCAACCGATTCCAAAAGAACACATCAAACCAACCGTCGGTTTAAACGTCGCGAAAATAGAAGACTTTCTGGGCGTCCAGTGGACGTTTTGGGATTTAGGAGGCTTGGAAAGATTGAGACCGATTTGGTTGAAGTATTATCGAGAATCGCACGGGATTTTTTTCCTCGTCGACTCCACGGACGAGACGAGAATAGACGACGCGAGAGTGGTGTGCAATCGAATGTTGGCGAACACAGATTTGCAAAACGCGCCGGTGTTGATTGTGGCGAATAAAATAGACGAGAGCGGACCGGAAGGATTGACGATGGTGAAAACGGCGTTTGAACACAGCGCTTTGAATAGTAATAGCAACGATACCACTAGTAAAGATGGAAGAACAGACGGGACAACAACGACATCGCTCGCGAAGAATGGTATCCTCGATAATACGAAGAAGAAGAAAAAGAAGAAAGAAGACGCTTCGGCGACGCCGATTGCAAAGAGAGTGATGGGTGCGAGCGCGTTTACCGGAGTAGGCATAAAAGAAGCCGTAGAGTGGATGTGTAACGCAGTGAATGGCTCAGAGCGACAACGAGAATTAGATTTTGTATGAATATCAGTTTGCCGCGCGTTGATTTCAAAAATACATAAAAGTATTACTTCTTTTGCTTCTTGAGCGCCGGACCTCCTGATTCGTTCTTCGAAAAGGAAAAGCACATGGATTTTCCTTCCACGGTCTTGGCGGATTTCTCGTTCAGTTTCCACGTTTTGCTTCCGTCCAAATCACTCCCAGTGAAGTTCTTCAAATCATCCCTGGTTTTTGCATTTACTTTCGCGCAATATCGCGCGGCACAGCCTCGACCAAACTTGGCGTCGAACGTCGAACCTTCGATGACCATGTCGAAAACTTCCACGTTGTTCTCTTCGAGCAACTTTCTGTCCAGAACCTTTGAATACTCCTGAGAGGCCACGTTGAGAATAAAACGCTGCTCTTTTTTACTATCGCTACTTTTGCTACTACTCGTTCGTTCTTGCTCGTCCAAATCTCTAATCAAGCTCTCGGTCATTTCTTTCGACCAAAACGCAGCTAACCCGCCTTTCGTATCTTTGGTTGCTTTCAACCCTTTCGTCTTCATCTCCAGCCTGTATTGTTTTATCAAATCTAACGGTTTCAATAAACCGTACAAAGGATCGACGATCCGCAAATGAGTCTGTAAATAATTCAGCTCTTTCTCGTTCAACGAAGAGCACGATAATCCTTTGTAAGCTGGTCCATCAAAAGCGAACCCGCACGGGTATTCCGTTTGCTTTTCCCAAACTTTGTATCTCTCCAAATTCGTGTTGGCAATCGCAGTCGAGACTTCCAAAGTAGACGCGAGTTGATTGGCGCTCATTTTCCTCAGTTCGCTCAATAAAATCTCCATCGTTTTCTGCATGGATGGCGTGGATGTTTTCAAACTCTTCGCGAGCGATTTCGGGACGGTTAGCGTCTTCGCAGGGGAGAGGATGATTAACATGATGATGATGATGATGATGATGATGATGATGATGATGATTCAGGACGACGATGAGAAGAAGATGTGTCGTTACATTGTTTCTTTTTCCCTTTTTTCCAAGCAAACAAAAATCGTCGTCAAAGTTAAAAGTACGTAAAAGTAACGCCAATTTTTTTTTCGGAATCATAAGAAAACGATGAGTGATGTTGATCAACAAAGGGATGAAGTCACGTTCAAGAAACTCTTCCCTGGATTACAGAGAAGTGGTACACAAATCAGAGCTCCGGAGAGACCAAATCTGAGAGTGATTTGTTTCGCCAACGCGGGAAATGCAGAGGACTTGTTCACGAACGAAGGCTTGGGGGAGCGACGAATCGTGTCTCCTCTGTTGACGTTTTGTAAGAACTACAAAGCGGAGTTGTTGTCGGTGCAATTACCGGGAAGAGGATCCAGACGTAACGAACCGTGGAACGAGCCGAAAATACAAACGGTTATTCGAGAAATTGCACCAACGCTCGCGAACGAATTGCGAGACGTGCCGTACGTCGTCGTCGGTCATTCCGTGGGATGCTGGCTTGCGGTACAACTCGTGGACGTTTTGAAAAGCACATACGGCGTCAATGAGCCGCTACATTTTTTCCTTTCAAACTTCCCAGCGCCGACGATTGAGGACAAAGACAAGCCTTGGCGCAAAAATAAGCACTTATCCGAACGAGAGTTTCAAGACGAATGTCGTCGATGGGACGTTCAAGAAGTGGTGTTCACTGGCATCTGGAAGATTTACCATCCGCTCATGCGCGCGGATTTTTGTCTCTTTGATAGCTACGAGAACGATTTGAAGGAGAAGACGTTCACCTCAGACGTGACTGCGTTTCATGGCACGAACGACAGAATGATCTCAAAAAGTATGGTCGAAAAATGGGAAACGATGACAACCGGCGCGTTTGCGCTCGAAATTGTACAAGGCGGTAACCATTTATTCCCTCTCGAAAAGGAAAGCAAAATCGATTGGTTGAAACGCATCGTTGCAGTCATAGAAGCAAAAGTCATGCCAAGCATCGTCGCTTAAAGAAGGTGAAGACGATTGTTTACTATGAACTACCGTAACGAGTGCAATTACGAGCATTATTTCTTATATATCTACTATCACGTACACCTCCGTTGAACCATCCTCTGCGACGTGAATTTGCATTTCCGAATACGTAATCGCCTTGACTTCCGTGCCTTGTTCGTGCACGCCATCGACGAACAAATCTCCCGCGACGATACCTTCAATCGTCCATCGATTTACTTCTTCTCCTAGATTTCCTTTATTTTCTCGAAACTCGTTGATTTGGATTTTCGTGCACACTAAACTCTCCGTGTGGAACACGAACAACAACTCGTCCAAGAATGCGAATAAGAGCGACTTCAAGTCGTGCGCGGAGCACTCAAATTTTCTATACACCTTCGGCGTTTCCGATATATTATGAAGTGGCGTCATGTAGTCGAACATTCCCAGAGCTGACCAAGCGAACGCGGTGGTGATGGAGTCGCCCCAGCTTTTGATTTGAATATCCGCCGTGTGGTCTTTGTATTCGTATTGATTTTTAGTTGCAGCGGTGGTGTCGTAGCTCACGATTGGTTCTGTCGAAAGAAAACACGCTGTTGTTGTTGTTGCTGTTGTTGTTGCATTCGCGCCCGTTCTCGTCCTCTTATCCCCATCATTAGCATCCCCATCATATTCGCCCTCGTTGGTGGTGTTCATCATCATCACCACCACATTCTTCTTCATGGGTTTGTCGTTTGTTTTCGCTCTCTTCTTCTCGTTTTCTTCGTCTTCATCGTCTTCGTTCTCGACATTCTCAACATTCTTATTCTTCTTCTTTCTCCTTCTCGGTCCTCTCTGTGGTAACGCCTCGTACTCTAGTTTCTTTTCCATTTTCTTCTTCTTCTTGTTGTTGTTATTATTTGTCTGTTAACGAAAGGGCGCGCGCATAAGATTTTAAGTACAACAGAGCAGTGTGTGTGCTTTTTTTCTTTGGCGGCGAAACAGTTCGTTAAATGTCACACACACACAACCGATTGACGCGGGGGACAAAAAATAAGAAAAAAACAGGCGAAACGTCGTCACACCGCTCATTCAGTACGCAGTTGTTGCTGTAATCAATTCTTGTGATAACAGAAATATAATACCCATAAACAAACAGTACTAAACATCTCTCCACATACAACAACAACAACAATAACAACAACGATGACTTCAACGAAATCAGACTTCTCCGGTGAAGACGATGAAGCCAACGGCGAAAACGTCCGACCGATCGGGAACCGATTGTCGGAGTTAAGAGACGAGCTCGACTCTTTGAAAGAGTTGCTCGACGAGGAAACCAAAATGAGATTAGACGCGGAAGAGATGGTGGAGCAGTTGCAAATGGAGTTACAAAAGACAGAGGAAGAGCTCAAAGAAACCATAGAAGCGGAGGAGAAGACGTATAAGAAAGCGGTGGAGTTTAAAGAAAAAGTACAAGAGATGGACGCTTTGAGAAAAGAGTTGGACGAAGCCAATGAGAAACTGAAAAGGAACGAAACAAGAATCGAATTGCTTCTGAAACAAATACAAGAGACGGAAAAAAGAGACATGAAGAAAATGTTAGAAAAGGAACAACACGTGGAAGAGTTCAAAGCGGACATTAACAAAGTGCACGAAGAAGACTTGCTCGAACTGAAAGAGAAATATTTGAGCGAGTTGAATAGAATCGAAACCGAACGCGAGGAAACGTTCGAGTTGATGAAACAAACGTTAACGGAAGAAATCGAAACGACGACGGAGAAATTGACGGAGGAAATCGAGTTTTATAGAGATCGCGCGAATCGAATGAAGTTAGAACACGAATTTGAAATCGAACAGTTGAAAGAGATGCACGCCATCGAGTCGTACGAGGCGGCGGAGAAAAATTACACGAGAGAACGCGAGGTGATATTCTTAGTGGAGAAGACATCCGAACGGTACGAGGAAACTTTAGATCACGTGCGCGAGTTGCGCAGACTGATTGACAAGGCTGCGGTGCATTACCCTGGCGTAGAAACGATTTTTGAAAACGAGTTCCACACGTTTCGACCGGATACTTCCGGGAAATTGGAAACGGCGACAGTCGCCTTGAAATTATCGGCGACGCCGCCGGTGAAACCAACGGTAGTAGCCAGTAAAAACGGGACGAGTCCGAGAGCTGCAACAGTAGCAACGACACCGACGAAGGTGACTCCTTCGTCCACTACTCCACCCACTGCAGTCGCAGAAGAAGAACCTGCGTCGAGCGTATCGTTCTTCGATTTCCCATCTTTTAGCTTACCCAGATTTTTGTTTTAATAAGAATGCGATATATGCATACGACGCCATAATAGTATTTTTGCTTCGAGCACGAAAAAAGACAAAACAAACAGAATCTTTGCCACGGTGGATCCACAAAAAGCAAAGATATTAATCACTTTTAAGACGCCAAAAAACGAACCCAAAATCTCACTCTCTCTGTAACTCTTACACACACAGAGAGTACCGATCGGTTCGCGCGTTGGAAGACGATGATGTCTTCTACATCCTTCTCGTCGTCGTCGTCGTCGTTAACTTTTTCATCTGCGATCGATGGGAAATGGAATGGAAGAAAAAATAGAGGCGCGAATTTTGCGAGGCATCCTCTTCAAAGAAGTTTGAACCGAAGAAGCGTAAACGGAGCTTTGTCATCATCATCATCATCATCATCATCATCATCGTTCGCGATTGAGAAGACGTCTGTCTCTCCAAACGAAGAAGGGAAGCGTTTAAGAGGTGGAGAGACGCGTGAAATTCAATCCTCGATGGTTGCGCGCGAGTTCGAGAAGGAGTTGACCGTGAGAAACAACACCAACACGAAAAATAAAATTACACTCGTCAGCGGGTATTCGAGAAGCATCGAAAACTTGACCCGAGAAATAAACGACACGAACAGAGGAGATGAGATTCAACTTAGCGTTTACGTGTTTGAGCACGGTAAATCGACCGAAAAAGTAATTGAAAGTTTATCGAACGCGTGTAATCGAGGCGTATCGGTTCGCGTAAAAGTTGACGGTTCCGCTGTGTCAAAGTTCACGAGGTGGTGCGAACAGTCGACGACTTTGGTCGAAAAGTTGCGAGAGTTGGAAAAAGAGCGGAACAACGCGAACGAGTTTGAGCTTTTAGAGAGCACGATTCCAACGCACGCGAAGTTCGCGACGTTTAAACGAAAGAATAATGGCGAGTACACCGGAATGTTAGGTGGCATTAACATCGGAGATCGATTTGAGAATTGGCGCGATTTCACGGTTCTCGTCCAAGGCCAAACGCTCGTCGAAGCGTTGGAAAGTTCAGTATCCTCTGGTGCTTCTTTTACTCCTTCTTTGTCGTCGTTGTCGACGTCAAAGTTGTTTGAGAAGTTGCGGTGGCCAAATGGAAAGAAAGATGCAAAGAATAAAGAGGAAATTCACACCAAGTTTGTCTCGAACAATCCAACCGGTTTTTGTCCTTTAGCTTGGGCGTTTCCACGAATAAAAAATTTCCCGGGCACGTTTGGCGTCAAGAAGTCGTTCGAGGAGATTTTGAACGATAGACAGTTTGACGATTACACGTTTTCTATAGCGTACTTAGATTCCTCCGGAGTTGCGATGATTCGCAAAATCATCGACCGAAACGCGAACGTGACAATCTTAATGCCGTGTTTCCCGAACGTGTATCACGACGCGAACAGAAAAGCGTTGGCAAAATTGAAAAAAGTTCACGAGTTGATTAAATTGAGATCGAAAACGTCCGCGCCTCGACTGTCGATCAAATTGTTACCGGAAATGTTACACGCCAAAGCTTTCGTGGCGAAAAGTACGACGAATCCAGACGTAGGCATCGCTTCTTTAGGGAGTTGCAACATGCGACAGCGCTCGTTTGGTCAATTTCAAGAGCTCAACATCATCACGCGAGACGAAAAATTTCGAGAGGATTTAGAAAACGAGCTCTCAAGTATTGCCTTTGCTTCCTTCGATGCGGATGACGAAGATTTCTTGTACGCCGAGCCGAAAGCGTCGGTAGAAGAATTTTTAGGCTAGTTTAGATTAGAATATGTATTGATATTAGATGTACCATGGTAATGTATCTTCTGTAAAACTACGAGTACTCTTTTTCATTCCCGAGGGGGGGGTCGCTTGCGTTCGCCTATTTTTTTACACGGATTGCCTGCCCATACCTCATACTCTGGAATATTCTTCGTAACAACTGATGCAATGCCGACGACGGAGTGTGCGCCTATAGTCACACCATCGACGATTGAAACGTTTGCGCCTATCCACACGTCCTCTCCAATGTGTACTCCTTCTGATTTTACTTTCTGTGAGCGAATGAGTGTTTCTGACTCGTCGAAGTTGTGGTTAAAGGCGAAAATAGAAGTGGACGGGCCTATCCTCGAATCGCTCCCTATCACGATGGGTCCTTCCATGTGACAGTGCTGATTGATCGAAACGTTTTCCCCTACTTCTATGGGCCCGTGTAAATATACGTTCGCTGCTATGCGACAGTTATTATGAAACACAATTTTTCTTCCTCTCTCGGCAAAGACGTTCACATTCACGTCGGCCATAAACGTGTCGTCTCCTATAAACTCTACGGTCTCCAATTCCATAAGCTTTTCCTGCACATCTTTCTGCCACGTTTTGGCGAACGTTTTATGCTTCTCGATGTCGTACAACCACGGCATGTGATTCAATCGTTTCCTTTTCTGTTCATCGTATTTACTCTTTTCATCATCATCATCACTGCTTTTTGTTTCAACTACTTTTTCCGTTCTAATTTTGCTGCTTCGTTTTCTCGACGACGAAAACAAAGCGCGAGAACGAAAGAGCGAAGGACGGAACGGATGTTTGCGCAAAAATAACGCGGGGAGGTGTGCGTGTGATTGCTTCGTTGCGTGTAGTCGTTCTATCATCATCTTAGCGATTTTGAGACTAATGAACTTCTTAATTAAAAAGTGTGGTGTGTCCTTGAACACTCACTCCTGTTGAATTTTCATGTGAGTCCTCAACCCCAAAATCAAAATTCTTTCCTCACTCTTCTGTCATCACACCCAAAGCCCATCTTCATCCTCGCAAAGGCGTCTTTAATTATTTATTAATATATATAATAAAAGATGCCATCGACGATGCCATCATCGTCGAGTGATGATGACGAAAACAGATCGTACTCTTACGACGACGACGACGACGAACGATACGAGGGAAAGAAGACGACGAAAGATAAAAAGGGAGGAGGATACACTTTAAACGAAGGTTTCAAAGCCGATGAGGAAGGGAAAAACAACAACAACAACAAGTCCCCGTCGTCGTCGTCGGGAAAGAAGAAGAAGAAGAAAACGTCCATCAAAGAAACAGTGTGCGTTTTCGTAGCGTGTTTATTCTTTTGCTCTCTCTGTCTCGCCGTCCAGTCGCGCTCGAAGTGTCTTCCCATCGTCTTTCTTCATCGTCAGACAGCAGCGGTAGACACGCGCATTGTTCAATTCGCTTTTCTCTCAATTCTTCCCGAAAAAACAAACAAACAAACGGACCAAAAAATGAAAACCTACGTTCACGCGGTGTTTGTTCTCGGTGTTTACATGGCTTAGCTCACCATTCGACTCACATTGTCTTCTTCTTTACACACACTTGTATATATATGCATACATATAATAACAACAGGTCGAACAAACTCAACTTTGACCGATCTCTCGGCTTTTTACAAGCCTCGAATCCGGTTCGGAAAATGTGCAGTAAAGTTGCAAACTCGATATACTTTTCGCGCGCGATTTTATTCGTCGTGATTTTGAACGGCGTCATTGTCGCGTTGGATACTCCAGATAGAGGGGTGGAAATGTACGGAACGAAGCCACACATTCCAAAAGATGTCACGTTTTGGTTAGGAAACGCGTTCTTAATTTTGTTCGGCTTGGAAGCTATCGTTAAAATAGTAGCGTACGGATTCTTACTCAACGGACCAGACTCGTACATGTGGTCGTATTGGAACGTGTTTGATTTGTTCATCGTCATCACCGGTATCTTGGACGTCATTTTAGACGGAGGCGGATGGATCACGACGTTGAGATTAATGAAATGTTTCCAACCGCTCAAAGCGCTGAGTAAGTATAAAGCGGGAAGAATGGTGATGGATACCGCAGAAAAAGCCTTACCGATGATGATAGACGTAGTACTCTTGCTTCTGTGGTTCGTCATTTTAGCCACGGTTATGGGCGTCATGCTTTTTGGCACGATTATGAGCGGACGTAACTATGAAGACGTTGCAAATTTAGGAGGTGACCCGAAAGAAAGATGTTCATTTCTCGTGTCAAATTACGGAACTGTAGACGGTGTGAGCATATCGCGCTATGATGATGGCGGTGTACCCGGCGACGAGGAGTTATGTTTGAACAGTGATGTCGACACGCTTGTAAAAAACGCAACTCTGCTCGATGGTGTCGAATCAAACGTGTATTGCTGCGATTCTGGCGTTTCACCGTTTGATAATTACTTGAATTTCGACAATTTTGCTCGCGGGATGTTTATCGTTCTTCACGTGATCACAATTGACGGTTGGAACGAACTCGCGTGGCCAGTCGCGAACACGGCGGGGTACGTTCCCGCCATGTCGTACTTTTGCGCCGTCGCCGTTCTAGGTGGGTTCTTCGTGTTTCAGTTATTTACCGCGGTCATTTGCGCTACGTTGGGTGAAGTCGAAGAAGACGATGATCCGGAAGCGCACGAGAAAGAGATGGAAGAGTTGCGAGAGGCGCACGAGAAATCTCTGGAGCCGGAGGAAGCGTACCCTCAACTAGAACACGCGTGCGCGCACAAACCGAGGCAGATGATTTTAGATTTAACCAATCATCCAATCTTCCAAAACTTTATCACGTTTACAATTCTCGTGAACACGGGATTGATGTGCGCTAATCACGTGGATAAAACCGATTCGTTCAAGGATGTCGAATTGATCATAGACCTCACGTGTTCGGGCATCTTTCTCTTTGAATTCGTACTCAAACACATTGGATTAGGAGTAGTGCGATACTGGAAGAATAACTGGAACAAATTGGATGGGTTTGTAGTGCTCGTGAGCATCATCGATTTCTCGTTGACCTACGGGATGTCAAATTCAGGAGGCGATGAAGAAGGCGGTACACCAGTCGATTTATCTTTTCTCAGAGTATTCCGCGTGTTTCGTATTTTAAGAACGCTCAAAATCGTGCGAAATAACGCGGAGTTTTCGAAAATCGCAAACTCTGCGATTTCGGCGACGCAAAACATGTGGGTGTTTTTACTCGTGTGGCTCATGTTCTTGGCAATTTTCGCGATTCTCGGAGTGCAACTGTTCGCGGCGAGAGAAAGTTTCGACGAAGAGCGCTTGAGTTTTAAAAACTTTGGATCAGCTTTGATAACCTTATTTGCAGTGTCAACTGGTGAGAATACATTTGAAGTAGCTTGGAGCTCTATGAAAGTAACGAATATCGCCGCCGGCATTTATATGATAATCTGGTGTTTCATCACCACCGCCGTCTTGGCGTTGATTCTCGGTATTCTGATTGACGCGATCGCGTCGGAGACATTTTTAATAGAAGAAGGTGAATTTCACGAGGAAGGCTCGACAAGTGTCATCGAAGAAATTCGAAAGCGCGCGTCTTCCCAGTCCACGCTCGGGAAGACGTTTGTCGAAGAAGAAAATTCCACCGACGACGATGAAAACGGGGAGCATTATTACGCTGCGAAGAGAAGAGCCAAGGCGAAGAAAGAAAAATTGTCAGCTGCAGATTTTGGTCGAGACGATAACGAATCAAGAGTACAGCGTTCGGTCCAAGAAGTTGCCGTTGTCCGACAATGGCTCGTCTCGATCGGATTCGCGCACCATACCGACGAGAGTCTGAAAATCCAAGAGTCTTTGAGACCAGGTCACGTGGTGCGCGCCCGAAAACGATTAACGTGTTATCGCGAAAGAAGAGTAAAGCAAGCGAAGGAAGAACTGAAAATCGCACGTGAGCACTTGAGCGAAAAACTCGAAAATGTAAGAACGATACCGCGCGCTATGTCCTTGCGTTGTAACGTGATGGATTCAGACGATATTTGGGTTAAGTTTGATCAGGAAAAGATGAATCCGGATTTTGTAAAACCAATCTTTATGCGCGCGCCGGAAAGATTGATGAGCCCGCAAATGCGCGATGTTTGCGAAGATAACTGTCAACAAATACGTAAATATCTTGCAATTGATCCAGTCACGGGCTGGGGTTCTTTTCGATGGATATGCCTGAAAATTGCTACGAATTTCTGGTTTGATACGCTCATTTTACTCTTGATTATTGCCTCTTCGGCGATGATGGCGACGAACACGCAAAGATGGCCTGTTGCAGGCACGAAAGTTGACGACGCTTACAATTTGATTGATATCATTTTTAACGCTGTTTTCACCTTGGAAATGGTGTTAAAAATGATTGGCTATGGCATCTGGAAAGGTCCCGGTGCGTATTTAAAGACAGGCTTCAATCGCCTCGATTGCTTCGTCGTGCTTTCATCTTTAGTCACGTACGCGGTCGGAGACGCGATTCCTGTCAAAACGCTTCGTATTCTGCGCGTATTGAGACCGTTGAGAACGATTCAAAGGCTCCCGGGTTTGAAATTGGTCATCACCGTGATCCTGCAATCTCTTCCTGCCATTAAATACGTGTGCATAATTGGCTTTGGGATGATGATTGTTTTAGGCATCACAGGTATGGAACTATTTCTCGGACAAATGGCTTCGTGCACGTTAGCTGGCGGCGAGGATACAATCGACCCGCTCACTGAGAAGAGTAACTTAGACAAAGCAGCGTGTCTCGAACAGGGTGGCGTGTGGCGAGCTAACCGCTTCAATTTCGATAACATCGGCCAAGCTATTATCACAATATTCATCATTTCCACCGGCGATAATTGGCAAGATATCATGTACGTAGCCATGGATTCTACCGGTGACGATACGGCACCAGAACGAGACGCGAACAAAGGTGCCGCTGCATTTTTCGTCTTTTCAATCCTATTTGCCATGATGTTGTGGGCGAACCTTTTTGTGAGTGCATTAGTTGATAATTTTACAACCTTGGCGAGCGCCGGCGTCACTTTAACGACAGAGAAGCAGCGAGAGTGGCAACAAGCCATGTTGATTGCAAATCGCGTGCACACGAATCGCTGGCGAAAAATTGTTCCGAAGAACCCGATGCGCAAGAAAGTTCACTCAATTATCGCAACGGATTGGTTCGATAAACTTTCAATCACCATGATCGTGCTGAATATGTTTGTGTTGATTGCATATCGCGCGAACGGAAGCCAAGCTGAGATGGATTTCCAATCGTACGCTGGGTATATATTTACTGTTTGGTATTGCTTTGAATCTCTTTTTCTCATCATTGGTATGGGATGGTACTTGTATTGGGAGTCCATGTGGAATAAGATTGACTTTGTCGTCGCGTGGAGCGGTGGGCTTGGCGCTATTTTACCGGGTATTCTCCCGTCAAATATTATTCGAATGGTTCGTTTCTTCAGGCTTTTGAAAGTAATACAGGTTTTCAAAGGTTTGAGAACGCTTGTGCTTACCGCAGTCTCTGCCATACCCGGAGTGATTAACGTCTCCGCGTTATCGTTGTTGGTAATTTTCATATTCTCGTGCCTTGGCGTATCTTTGTTTGGAAACGATACCGGTCCTTTCGATGGTAACGCCATTGGCGAGTACTCGAATTTTAGCAACTTTCAGCGCGCGTTTACGGCGCTCTTCATCGCGTTTTCAGGGAATTGGCAAGGTTTCTTTAACGACTTGTACGTGAAGGAAGACTGCTTCTCGGTTGATGCACCGGAGCCGGGTTCTGAGCCAAAATGTTCCCCGGATATTGCCAGTGCGTTCTTCTTCGTGATCTACGTCGTTCTATCGATATTCCTTTTTGGAAACTTATTCGTGGCTATTCTACTAGAGCGTTTTACGTTTGCTCACGGCGAGGAAATTGATGAAGATGATGACGACGATGACGACAACGAAGGCGAAGGAGACGGGAAAAGAGATGAAAACGACGAACCGTACGAAGGAGGGCCAATTCAAGTCATCATAGCTTCGGTGCGCTTAAGGCAAATTTTACGAATGTTTTCTCAAAAGATAAAATCAAAACAAGAGCTCTATGTTAAAGGCCTGAAAGAAGGTGGCTCGAGCTTCTTGCAACAACGATCTATGAACCAGGAGGAGAACAACAACACGTCGTCGACGTTGGGAAATCTTGCTTCTTCGGTGCCTTCATCCACAGATAACAGCAAAACGAAGGTTTATGTTTCGTCGCCATCTTTTTCTCGACAGTTCACGTTGCGCGAAAGTGCGGAAACGCCAAAAGCGAACGAAAGCTACGCGGAATGGAAGGCGCGAAAGAAGAAAGCAGCGGCTTCATAACTCATTATTATTAGTCCCAACTCCATTTAATTTATTTTTTTACTATATGCGCTTATATTACTAAAATCGAAAAGTTTCTAGCTACTAATTCGTTTGCTGTTGTTGTATTTGTTGTTGTTGTTGTTGTATTTGTTGTTGTTGTATTTGTTGTTGTTGTTGTTGAAAGCGCAATTGTATTTGTTGTTGTTGCTGCGCAGCAGCGGCAGCTTTTGATGCGAGCGCAAATGCCGTTTCGGCTTTGCGCACATCGGCCATCTTTTGCCGCTCTTCTTGAGCTATTTTACGGAGCTCGCTCGATTTAGCATCGAGAACAATTCGAGTTTCCTCGGATACGAGACGTTCTATTAAGAACTCTTCGGCTTTGGATAAAACGTTCGCCGACGTTGAATCTTCGTCTGAGTGTCTTTGCAACCGCGCGCAACTTTGTTCGCACACTTCGAGTCCTTTGTGTAGTGTTCGAAGCTCTTTAAGCAAACCGTCATCAACTCTATTCATACGAAACGCAAACCCGCTACGTAAAACGTTCTCTTCCGTGAGCAAAGCGTAAGCTTCATTCAGTCGTCTTCTCTTTACTTTCTGTTCGTTTTCGTTGTTCTCACTCGCTTTCCTCTCCTCTCCTTCTTCCTTTTTGTCTTCCTCTTTTTCTTTTTCTTCCTCTTCTTTTGTGCTGAATCCTTCCTTCTCGGCTATTAACATCCCGACAGCCTCGCGCAACAGTCGCAACTTCTTCCTCCTCGCGTTCTTGTTTTTATTGTCTTCGTCGTCGTCGACCATCAAAGAAGAAGGAAAAGAAGGGTCAAACTGAAACAAACCTCTCTGGTCGGCGAACGCGTGAAACGGCATCAACGTTTCGAGCACGTCCTTGGCCGTCCGAAAGAAATCGTCTTTCTTTTTATCTCCTTTTCCTCCTTCTTTGCTTTTAAACTTTAAACGCACAGAGATGGCTTTCTTGGCGTCTATCAGAGCTCTTTCCGAGGCAATAGACGCCGCTTTATTCACGTCCTGTGGGTTTGGAATCATCTTTCTTTGAGGGAGTTGTTGTTCTTGTTGTTGTTGTTGTTGTTGTTGTTGTTGTTGTTGTTGTTGTTGTTGTTGTTGGGGTACAGGAGGAGCGAGTGGAGGCGTTGCATTTGCAACTTCTACTGCGGGAGCCGGTGCCGCAGGAGGAGGAGGGTCCACCTGCATCATCGCTTGGTCTTTCTCCTCGGGTTCTTTCTTGACGTCGTGTTCCTGCTTTTCCTCGCCGCCGTTGGCGACAGTCATCGTCATCTTCTTTGTTTTGTCGAGAATTGAATATCGAATATGAGTTTTCGAGTAAAAATCAAACTCTTTCGGCACAAATTTTTAAGAAGAGAATATAACACGCTCGAGCGCACACAACAACAACAACAACAACATATCATGACGTTCTTTTCATCGGCGTCGTCAAACCTATCCTCATCGTTTGTATCTTCTTCTTCTTCTTCTTCTTCTTATTGTCATTCTTTTCGCGCGAGCGAACAACAGAAACACGCACTAAAGGTGATTATCCAAAACTGTCGACGACGACAACAATGTCGTCCTAGTCGTTTAAGCAGTGCTCAGAGAGGTAGCGGTAACAGTAGCATCGATGAAGGAGTGAAGAGAGCGGAAGAGGAGGAAGAAGAGGAACAAGAAGGTGAAGTGAAAGGCACGGAAGAGCTCTTGATGTCTGATTCGTTCGATGAGGCCGATTTGCAAGCGCGGGAAAGGAGGCAGATGCCGAAAACACCCGAAGAAATGAAAGCGAGTCTCACGATGATGATGGAAACAAAAACTGAAAAAGAGCACGAGGATAAAAAAACAACAAGCCCAGAGAGCGGGAGCGGCGGCGGAGGGTTGAAGAAAAATCTCGCCTTGGTAACGGACGAAAACGAATTGAACATGCTTTTGCGGGTGTTACCATCGAGAATTCGCGAGCAATTGCATAAACACGAAAGAAAACTTGAACTCATCGAAGTCGTCATGGACGTCGGGAGAGTGCCCTTGGCGAGATTCCCGGAAGGCCCTGCGGAGCCGTTGTATTCGAAAGAGAGCCTGAAGAAATTCGATGTCTGGGACGCAGAAAGCTCGAAAATTACCATGGATGACATCGACGAAGCCGTGAGCTTACTCGGTGAAGTTGGCGGAGATAACCGAGCGGGAATTGATGGTACTTTACACCGTATCTCGATGATTAGAAACAGAAGAGGAACCGTGATTGGTTTGACGTGTCGAGTTGGACGAGCGGTCAAAGGCGCGGCTGAATTATGTAAAGACTTAGTGAGCTCAGAAGAATCGAGCTCGGTACTATTACTAGGTCCACCCGGTGTGGGCAAAACGACGGCTATTCGCGAAATGTCCAGGTTGTTATCGGCGGATTTTAATCAAAGAGTTGTCATCGTGGACACTTCGAATGAAATCGGCGGCGACGGCGACGTGGCGCATCCTGGCGTAGGAAACTCCAGGCGCATGCAAGTAGCGGATCCGAAACTCCAACACGCAGTGTTAATAGAAGCAGTGGAGAACCACACGCCGCAAGTCGTTATTGTTGACGAGATTGGTACGGAGGAGGAAGCAATGGCTGCGCGAACTATATCAGAACGAGGAGTGAAAATGATTGCCACCGCGCACGGTCACACGTTAGAAAATGTCTTGAAGAACCCATCTCTTTGTGATTTAGTTGGCGGGGTCCAATCCGTCACGCTTGGCGACGACGAAGCGCGAAGAAGACGCGGGCAGAAAACAATTTTGGAGCGAGAAGGTCCGCCAACCTTCAGCATTGCCGTAGAGATGCTCGACATCGGACTCTGGAGGGTGCATACGGACGTGGCGTCGTCCGTAGATGCACTTTTAGCCGGGCAAGCTCCGTTTACCGAATTGCGAGCGCTTCGAGAGGACGGTATAGTCGTACAAGTTCCCGAGTTTCGCGAAAACTCTCGATCGTATGCATCAAATAGCGGGCCAGGAGCATCTGCTCCCAAATTTGGTGTCGGCGCGATGCAATATCGATCCCGTCCGGGTTCGGCGGCAACTTCCACTTCTTCGTCGTACGGTAATCGATCCTCTCTTGCGACCGAAGCGGCTGTCACGAAACAATTTAACACGCCCCCGAATGTTAGTGAAGCGTACGGGTCGTCTGGGTACTTGGGTGCAGATGAAAGAGACTCTGGATTGCGACGGAAAGCGCCTCGGCCGTCGGCACCTCCACCGTTGACTTCAGCTGGATATGTGGCGCAAGAAATCGCCAACGCAGCACTTCTTCGAGAACGTAAATCATCCGCATCAGAGGCAGCAGATGTTATGATGAATCGACGTCTCAGTGGGGATCGTTCCGTAAAAGAAAGTATGGAAAACAACGATGAAGATGAGGACGACGAGGATGACGACGACGACGACGACGACGACTATTCAAACGGAAACAGCGACGAAGAGGCGGTTCTGTGCGTCTTTCCGTTTGAATTGAACGAAAGTGAAGTTAGAAAGGTTTTCTTAGAGCTCGGATTCGAAACTTTAATTCATCTGGTGAGTCGTTTGGAGGATGCAGATGCAATTTTGGGCGTAAAAACTCGCGTAAAGAGTGCGAAGTGGTTACGGCACGCGGCAAGATCGAGAGGTATTCCAATTTATGCCATGAAAACGGAACGCCCGGTGAGTTTAATTAAGGCTGCGCGTGCGATGCTAGGCGAATCAGATATCAGCGCATCAGAGGACGATGCGCATTAACGTTTTGAATCGTTTTTAGTAGGAGATTTATCATTACCATGCCCGTAGTAGTTAGTAATCTGTAGTGTTGTACCCTTTGCCTTTTTGAAAAACAAAATATTTTCATTTTCTATACGCATAAGTTTGTGTAATCTCCACAGCAATCTCCCGTAGATACACACATTGAATCACAGCAGCACACATTTGATTCATCTGTGTAATCACACAAACCGCAGATGTTTGGAAGCTGTACTTGGCAACTACCGATGTGCGTGTTCTGTGGCGGCGACGGAGGCGAAGAAGAAGACGTAAGTGGTGGCGGTGGTATTGTTGTTGTAGGAGCGGATGACGGAGGCGATTCAGGTGGCGGAGGACTCTTTAAATCGACAGAAGTTGACGGTGGTGGCGGTCTCGTTTGATATAGCCAACTGAATTCGGTGACGCGCCGCGGAGCTGGAGGTGGCCTGGGAGGAGGCGGAGGCGGAGACGGAGAGCTCACATCTGGAAAATAGTCGCCGTCAAAGTCTTCGTTCGCTTCGCTCTGCTTAACTTCGTACAATAACAGTTGAGAACTGTGATAACGTTCGATTGGATGTAAGACGCGATCGATAAGAATCAACTTCGCCCCGTTGTGCGATTGCGCGACGTTCGATTTGATTATTAGAGCCGCGCGTTCTGTTTCACCAGACGCAAAGTTTCGGTTCGTCGTAAAGGCACTGCTTCGTTGCACAACGTTATTAACTCGCTCTTCCCTCGATAAAAAGTATTGTATTGAACAAAAATAGGAAAAGTCACCGCAACAATCACCATTTTGAACGCACGCTTCGTCGCAACAACACGTTTTCAGTTCAATGTTATCGCAGGTACCACACCTGTTTAAGCAGGTGGAAGACGTCGTGTCCATATTTTCCATAGTTGATGCTGACGAAGAAGATGCGTTCGTGCTAACGGCTTCGTTTTCCTCATTATAAGGAACAATATCGATTGGTCGCAGCATAACGCGCGCAGATAATGTCGTATCTTTGCAGTACTTTGAATATAACGCATTTGTTGTCGAAACGCTGTGAAATGAAAACGACTCGCAGACGCTTTTATCGATTGGCGAGACTGATCGAAATAAAGGAGCTTGTCTCCGGACTGCTAAAGCGTGTGCGCCTGGATGTGGATATGTATTGATTTCTCCATTTTGCGAAAGCAATATTTCGAGCGCTTCCATTTCACCAAGTTTGGAGATTAGCTTCACTTCATTCATTAGCATTGAGAGATCAATCGAGGACGAATACAAATGCGCTCGGGCGACATTTCTTAATGTCGCTTGCGTAGCCGAAAATGAAAGCTCATCGTACTCCGAGCTATTACGTCCGTTTCGTTCTCTCAGGGTAGATCGGAGAAATAAAAATGCTGCGTCGATGGGCGCAAACACCGTGATTGGTTTCTGTAACGCTTGTAGTCTCAAGACTTCACCGCTTGATTCGAGAATACGAGAAAACTTCCGCAAGTTTCTGTTTGTGGTTATTTTTGTCGCGATAGAGTTTACGCATCGGTACGCGTTGGGAAGTAGCATAGATTGACACCATTTATAGGCATCGTAAAAGCAAGCGTGTTGAATGAGGTATGCAGTTTTGTTCGACTCCCTGAATTTATCTTCGTCGAGCATTATAAATCCACATTTTCCAAACTGCTCCCCGTTTTTTACCGCAGAGCTTCCCAAAGCAATATCGCCTGAGCCAACGCGTCTCAAATTCTGTAATCCATCGAGTGAACGTAAATTTTTCGTCGCGTTTAAGTCCAATCTACCCTCTACGACTTGCAAAGACATGAAGTTGGATATACGCCTTATGCTTTCGCTCGATATTACGAAGTCTTTCCCGACGTGCCAAAGGTTTCTGAAACATCCAATCTCAAGAACTTCTAAACTTTTCGAAGCGCTGATTATAAACGACCCACCAACAGATTCAAGGGACGGAAACGCTGTCGATTCAACTCTTTGATGCACTCCTGAGACGTGGAGTTCGAAGTTTTGGCCAACTTTTTCAAGATTCGCCGCCGCGTTTCGCATGCTTCTCCTCAGGGAGAACGTCGAGGAAGATGACGTATCAATATAGACGAACGATCCGCGAATGATTCGCAAGTTTGGTAAGAAATCGTCTCGTGATGATAATACATCGCTGTTCGTAATCGTCAAGTTTCCTTTGACGTACATCAAAGAAGAAAGGATATCGCCTGTATTTTCGTAGTTATCGAATACGGTCAAGCTCCCAACACTCCTAAGTTTGTGAAAAATAGAACTTCGTTCACTCGAATCAAACGTGCCAGTCAGCGAAAGTTTCCCACTGATGTGCGTAACGTTACTCGCAATCGCATCTCTGTCATCCGTACTTTCAGTTTCATTCATATAATCATTAGCTCCGTATAGGATCATTCGAAAACCGCTCCGTCTCGTGGAGGAAACGAAAACGTCACCGTTGTAGGACAAACTTGCAACTCGTTCACCTAAAAGAAAGAGTGAAAAAAGGATGAAACGCGCGCATCGAGGCCAACAAGTTAGCAGCACCATCGACATTCTCCTCATATTTGGCAACGCGAGCAGACGATATTCTATCTTTAAGTCTTCATTCGCGCCGCTTAGATAGAATATTAAAAAAGCAGGCGTTTTTTTTAAATGCGGTATTACACATGCGCTCCAAAAAAGAAAAGTGGTCCGGATGTATTTTTTTTCTGGTGCATGAATTCCTAATTCGTTTTACAAATACGTTGACATAACCTCCGACCAAGTTCGACTCGAACAACAAACGGGGTTTCTCTGATCTCCTTTGCGGTTGACCTGGACCTTGAACACCTAAAATATATCATTCCTCGGCTTCCGCGCTCGTCTCCACATCCCCTATTTCCTTTTTCGTCGTCATCATCTCTATCGCCGGCTTCAAATCTTCTTTTTGCACGCGCTTCAAATTCTCTTTCAGCGCTTTAATCTTACGTAACCGTTCTTCCGGGTTATCTTCTCTGGTCAATTTACGGACAACGCGACTATCCTTAATTTTTGGATTGGATGTTATTATTTTCTCCGTGACTTTATCGATGCTTTCGTTCATTTTTTTTACAGACGGTTGTAAAAGTTCCGGGACGCTCTCCGTAATCTTGGCGCGCGCGCGCTGAATCTTTGGTCCGATCGGAGGCGAAGCATCCTCCGATTGCATTTTCATCTCCGTCAATCGAACCTTTAAAGTCTTCAACTTCTCCAACTCTTCAATCTGAGACTCGACCTCCGCCATCCTTCGTTTGACATCCAACACGCGCTCATCCTTTGAAAGTGCTGGTTGAGCGATTGCTTTTTCTCTCGGCGTTTTAATGTCATCGTTCGTGTTCGTATTCGTTGATTGCGTCGCACTCTCGGCGCCATCGACTTTTTCTTCTTTTTCCAAAGGCAATAACTTTTGTTCAATTTTTTGATTCGACGACGTCGCCGGCAACAACAGAGGCTGCTTTGTCGGTAAAAGCGGAGGCAATTTCTGGGCGATGGATTCCTCTTTTCTCGACGTCGACTCTTCTGCTTCTTTTTCTTTTTCATCTTTTTCTTCTGTCATTTCCTCGTCGACGTCTTTCTTCCCTTTCCCGTTTTTTCGAAAGCGTTTGAACAAATTTCGCACGCGTTGAAATCGAGGCATTTTCGGCTTTTCGTTACCGGAAGGTGAAGAGGAAAAAGAAGAAGAATCTTTTGCATCATCCTCGCTCACTGCACCGTATCGTCTCCCAGCCGAAACGAATATCTTCTTCGCATCTATATCATCTAAAGATTGTACTCCAGTCAAATCGACCGGTCCATCTACTAATATAACAAATTTACCTTTCATCTGATCATCCCCGGCGTTTCTCTTCACGCCGGAAGCGCGAAACGTGCGCGGATCGAATCCTCTCGGCGGCGGACGCCAACTCGGTCGACTTTCATAGATTGGTACTCTGCATACCGGTCCTGCTAAATTCAAGAATGCGCGCAATTTGCCTCTCGCTGTGCGCGAAAGGTTACCAACAGCTGGTCCGCCGCACGCGTAAACCCACGGAATCCACGACGGAATACCGAATATATCTGGATTCGTATACGTGTAAAGATGAAACACGTTAATCAAGACAATCTCGATGATTGGTCCTCCAACCGCTGCCGCACCTGCTATGACTAGTCCTTGGTATGTCTTATCAAAGTACGCCCACGCACCTGCCGCCCATAAGAGCAAAAAAACATCGATCGAGTGGTACGGTAAATGCCCCTCGCCGCCTGAGAGGAAATCAAAATCGGGCGAGGCAAGCATGCCCGACGCGGCGTATTGTAACGCGAAGAACGATATTGAAGCAAGCGTAAATCCCCACGAAGGCTCCCATCCACCCGCAGGTTTTGCGGGAGATTTTGCTATCAAAGCTTTCGTTCGTACTGGCTGTAAGTTACCTTCAATTTCCTTGATGCGTCGCGCTTTCACGCCATTTCTAAGAAATATCGAATCCAGCGTCGTCGTCCCTAAGCCCATAATTATGCCAGCTACGCCAAAAAGTGGTCCTACCCACCAATCCGTTTCGATCGTTCCAGACTCGCCGACGAAGAAGAATCCAATAGGACCCGAGAATACGCTAATAAACTGCTCGGACAGCGGATTGTGAAGAATGGGAGCTAGGATGATGTTCATATCTAAAGACACCGGATGCGCGTAATGCAAGACGTCAAAGCGAGAGTGTTGATGATCGAGTAAAGGACCGAGTACGAAAGAAGCAGCAAACATGACCAATGCTTCGTTCGCCAGTGCCGTCGCTTCGCTGGTTTTTTCGTTCTCCAACCACTCCCCACTCAATAATTTCGTTTTTGGTTCATCCTCGTCGTCCTCGTCCTCGTCGGTTTTGTTTTTCGCTTTTCCTTCCTCCTCCTCCTCGTCGTCCAAAGTGATTTTGTTGTAACTTTCCGTCCACTCTCGCGGTTGCTCCTCTGATAATCTTTGCAACTCAGACAGCGGCGAGATGTCCTTCCCCTTCTTTCCTGTCCTTCCATCTCTGTTGTTTCCTCTCTTTCCGTCTCCATCATCATCGTTCTCATTCGTCGTCGCTCTCATTATTGTTGAATTTTGTCCTCTTCGTCTCTGCGCTTTTGTTGCAACGCGCGATGTGGATGCGCTCAACGAGGAGAGCGCACGCATGATGATGACGATGATGATGACTCGTGAGGAAGAGAAACAGAGCTCTTTTCGAAAAGTGACGAACTCTTCAAATTTTATACACCCCCAAAGAACATACACGTATGAACAAAACATAACACCATCGATAACAACAAGAAGAAGAAGACGAAGAAGAAGACGAAGAATGGACTTTACGACAAAGTTGAAGTACGGTTTGAACCCCGCCGCGAAAGCTTCTTCTTCGAAAAACAAAAAGAAGCCGAAGCTTGTAAATCTTTTCGCGAACGATGAAAGCAGCGACGAAGAAAACGACGACAACAGAAACGGCACGATGAGCGAAGCAGAGAGAGCGAAAAAACGACACAACGAGGAGATTAAACGACAGCAAGAAGCCGCACAAGCAAAGGGAGACGCCGAAGCTAAGGAAATCTACGAGAAGGCTTTGAAAGAAGACCCGAACGTGTTCGCATACGACGATGCATTAACTGATATTAAAAAAGGAAGAGAAGCTACTTTGCGAGAAAAAGACGGGGAAAAAATCGAACGGAAATCGAGGTACATCGCTCAACTGAAAGAAGCGGCTGATTTCAGGAAGCGTGAACAGGATGTTACTTACGAGAGACGATTGATGAAAGAACGCGAGAAGGAGGACGAGCTGTACGGAGACAAAGAAAAGTTCATAACGTCCGCGTACAGGAAGAAGTTGGAGGAAGACGAAAAGTGGAAGAAAGAAGAGCTCGAGCGCGAACAGAGAGAAAAGGAACGAGAGGTACAAGGGAAATCCGATATGACGTCGTTCTATGCGAACTTGATGAATAGAAACGTAGCAACTGGGGGTGATACCGCGACGCACTCCAGGAAAGCACCCGAGCCTAAACTCGTTCATTCGCCAGCAGTTGTTGCGCAAAACGAGAAGAAGGAAGAAGAAAAGGCGAAAGCGATAGAAACGATCGATCAAAAGACAAAAGTCTCCCGCGGCGATGAGAATAAACTTCCAGCGAATGCGATAGAAAGAACCACAGGTGACGACAAGAGACTAGTAGAAGAAAAGAGTAAAGATAACGTGCAAAAAGAAGCGGCTGTCAGAGAGCAAGTTGCGGCTCAAAAGCAAGTAGATAGGGAGGAGAAGGCTAAGAGTGCTCGTGAGCGATATCTTGCGAGAAAACGAAAAGATCTTGATAGTTAATAGCGGTTAGTCTCATGAGTGTTGTGTATAACACATGCATTGTACGGTACCGAACGCCGCGGTAAGGCGTGTGTAGCCCAACCTTTAAGAACGAATACGCTAAAGCGCGCTATTTTCATTTAATCCCCTAAATTTGTGTGACTTTTTGTGACTTTTAAAAAAACGCCTGCTTTTTTAATATTCTATCTAAGCGGCGCGAATGAAGACTTAAAGATAGAATATCGTCTGCTCGCGTTGCCAAATATGAGGAGAATGTCGATGGAGCTGCTAACTTGTTGGCCTCGATGCGCGCGTTTCATCCTTTT
>Ga0209308_10000683_pt1 | contig 33705 bp, 35 predicted proteins | sample COGITO_mtgs_1204_3_FD_184806 | JGI IMG/M metagenome (GOLD analysis project Ga0209308, IMG submission 184806) | Pelagic marine microbial communities from North Sea - COGITO_mtgs_120405 (SPAdes) (version 2) | ecosystem: Environmental > Aquatic > Marine > Epipelagic ... | reverse complement strand
TTGCTGATGAATGTGATATGATTGCTGGTGAACTGATTGGTAACTTAGGTGATACTCATTTATATAAGAATCACATCCAACAAGCGAAAGAGCAAATTAATAGAGAACCATATCCATTACCAACAATCGAATTATCAAATATAGATATACTTAATGGTGAATGGGATTATGAAATAGAAGGATATAAGTATCACCCAACAATTAAAGCACCATTAAGTAATTAATTTATGAATAATATAAAATTATATGAGTTGAAAATAGAACAACTCGAAAAAGAAAATAAAGACCTTACATTAAAACTTGAAAAACAAGAATTAATAAAAGAGGGATATAAAGAAGAAATTTCAAAGTGGAATAAAAAGTATAAAGATTTAAAAACTCAATTAAAAAATGGATAGAGAAAAATTAGTAAATAAAATTGTGGAATTAAAACTTCTTAAACCACAAACACAAGAAATAAAGTTAAAAATACAGAAGTTACAACAAAAACTTAATAAATGATTAGAACAGCAGAATGTGTATCTCCGATGCACCCAGACAAAATGTGTGATAGAATATCAGACACATTATTAGATTTACATTTAGAACAAGACCCAAACTCACGAGTAGCAATTGAAACTTGTGGTGGTATGGGAGAAGTTTATATTACAGGAGAAGTAACTTCGAATGCAGTAGTAACAAAAGAAAATATTGTAAAGGTAGTTCACGATATAACTACTGATGATACGATTAACGTTATCATTAATATCAACTCACAATCGCCAGAGATTGCAAATGGAGTAGATACTGGTGGAGCAGGTGACCAAGGAATAATGATTGGTTATGCTTGTAGAGATAACGAAGAATTTTTACCACAAGAATATTTCTTATCAAGAGAACTTAATAAGCACGTATTTAGTAAATATCCTTACGATGGTAAAACTCAAGTTACTATGAATGGTAACTCACTTAGAGTTGTATGTTCATTTCAGAACGCACCAGCAAAAGAATTACAACAATTAGTAATGGAATATTTTGAAGATTATCCTGAATACTTTATCGAGGCATTACATTGTAATCCTGCAGGTGATTGGAACATTGGTGGGTTTACTGCCGATGCTGGTGTAACTGGTAGAAAGTTAGCAGTAGATAATTATGGACCGAGAGTTCCACTTGGTGGTGGAGCATTTAGTGGTAAAGATTCTACTAAGGTTGATAGAAGTGCAGCTTATATGGGAAGAAGAATCGCGGTAGATATCTTAGAAGAAAGACCAGAGGTACAAGAGGTAATGGTTCAACTTGCTTATGCAATTGGATATGACCAACCTCTACAAGCAACTGCAATCGTTGATGGAGAACACGAATTTATCAAAGGATATGATTTATCACCTAAAGGAATTATAGATTTCTTAGAACTTAGAAAACCAATATTTAGTAATACAGCAGGGTTTGGACATATGGGTGCAGGATTTAAATGGAAATAAATTAGGAATTGTAAAATAAATTTCGTATATTTGTATAACAAATAGCTTAAGATGAGTAAAAAATATAAAGTAATATTAATTAGTGGTGGATTTGACCCTGTACATAAAGGTCATATCGAATGTATCCAAAACGCTAAAAAGTTAGCAGATGAAGTTTGGATAGGACTTAACAATGATGGTTGGTTAAGGAGAAAAAAAGGTAAATCTTTTATGAAAGAAAGTGAACGAAAGTTTATAATGGAATCATTAAGAGATGTGGATTATGTTTATGTAATGAATCCACTTATACATGGAGATGATACAGCAATTGATTTCATTGACCATGCAAAACACAAATGGCATTTTGAAAAGAGAGGTGAGTTAGAAGGTAATGTAGCATTTGGTAATGGTGGAGATAGAACAGAAACAACAACACCAGAGAACGATGTATGTAATTCATATGGAATAGATTCAGTATGGGGATTGGGAGATAAAGTACAATCATCATCTTGGTTATTAGAAAAATATTTAAATATAGCAGAATAAAATGAACATAGAACAATTAGTAAACGATTATCCCAATGATATGGAACTTGGAAAAAAAGTAAGAGAACTATATCGTGAGGCAAGAAAATTTCAAGATAACCTTTCTGAAAAAATGAAAGATGCAAAAATATTCGAATCACCTGATGGTGGTAGAACAATCTATGTTAGAGGTTGGGGAGAACCAACTTCAAATAGAAAATTATCAACAACCCAATTAAATTTATTTAATGAAACTAATTAAAGACTCATCACAATTAAAAAAACAAATTCTTCCAAAACCAATGACAAAGGAAGAAGTTGATAAAGTATCATCAACTCTTTCAACAGAACTTGAAAAACATGGTGGATTAGGATTATCTGCAAATCAAATAGGTTTAACAGATAGAGTATGTATAGTAAATGTAAAAGAACCATTGATATTGGTTAACCCAAGAGTTACAGAAGCTTCGAAAGAAACAGTTGTGTATCTTGAGCAATGTTTATCATTAGATAAAACTATGAAAAAACCTGTTCAAACTTTAAGACACAAATCATTTACAGTAGAATGTGATAACTTAGGAACAGTTATATTTTCATCTGATAAAAAAGAAGGAGAAACTTGGAAAGATTCAGAAGAATTTTATTCGGATGAAGGATTATTAGAATGTGTATGTGCTCAACATGAGATAGACCATCTTAATGGAATTCTCATAACAGATTCTTCAAGAAGATATACAACAACAATACGAAGAGAAAAAAAGTATGGTAGAAACGAAAGAGTAATGGTAAAATTATCAGATGGTTCTACTGAGTTTATGAAATACAAAAAAGCACAACCACTTCTTTTAAGTGGAGCTGAAATCTTATAATTTAATTTAAAAATGGGAAAACTTATATTTAACTATACAGACAAAGACTTTATTGATAATAGTAGAGAAGCAAGTAAAATTGAATTCGATGTACCCGATGATATGGATATAAATGAATATAAAGTTATCTGTGTAAGAATGGCATCAGCTATGGGTTATGGTAATAAATCAATCAAAAAATCTTTTGGTGATTTGGTTTATGGAAATGAAGATAAAAATGAATTGAAAGAATTACTAGATGAGCTTAACATTACAAAGACTACAAATAAAAAAACTTAACGATAGATTGTTAAATCAAAATATACTTATCCAAACGCTAATGGATGTTATATTAGAGAGTGGTATCGTTACAGAAAAAGAGCTAGAAAATAGATTAGATTCTAATCTTAAAAAAGCAAATGATTTACTAGAAAGTTTTGAAAAAGAACATTCCATTGAGGTGGAAGAAGAAGTTATGGAAGGAATGTATTATGGTCCTGTTGGGGATTGTTAAAAAAAACCTAAAAAGACTTGGATATATCGAATTTTTTTCGTATATTTACATAGTAAATTAGTTAAGGAATATCCTTATGAAAAAACAAATATTAACAGTAATCATATCAATGATTGCAACAATTAGTTTAGTTGGATTTACAACTAATTATATAAAACCAAAAATATATATGGTTACTGAGTTGGAATCCAAACCAGTTCAACCAATTAAAATAGAAATAGAACCTGTTTCAATAGATATAAACGAAACAGAAATGTTTTTAAATGCAATAGGAATGAGAGAATCCTCAAACAGATACGATGTTGTAAATGGTTGGGGTTATATGGGAAAATACCAATTCGGTAAAAGAACTTTAAAGAATCTTGGTTACGATATATCAAAAAAAGAATTCTTAAACTCACCACATATACAAGAAATGGCAATGTTAGATTTACTTTCACACAATAAAAAGATTTTACAATCTTATATTAACCAATACTCAGGTGTTATAGTTGATGGAATAGAAATAACAGAAAGTGGTATATTAGCAGCTGCACATCTTGGTGGACCTGGTAATGTAAAACGATACTTTAAAAAAGGAAAACAATTTAAAGATGGTAATGGTACAAAACTTACTTCGTACTTAACCAACTTTAGTGGATATGCATTAAATTTAAAATAACATGATAGAACTACTTACTACCTATAATATTATTATAGGAGTTTCTGTAATACTCAATATTATTTTGTTAATAGGTGTTAGAAACTTATTAAAACAAAATGAACAACTTGAAGATAGATTAATTAATACAATCAACTCTACAAGAAATAAAGTATCAGATGCTCTAGATAATATGAGAAAATTAGATAAACGAGAGGCTTTTGAAAAAGATGATGAAGTTGGAGTAACTTTTGATGAAATCAAAAAAATAGTAAAAACCCTCAATAACGAAATATAATATGCCAAAACCTAGAAGAAAAAAATCCAAGATATATTTTGGAACACCTGCACAAGAAGCAATCATAGAGTATAATAACTGCGATGATTCGGTTATCCGGTCTAAAATTTATGAGGAAAGAATTAAATATCCTTTTGAAAAATTAGCAGAAAATGTAATGAATACATTTAAGTTTACTTATTTTGATGTACCAAAAATAGACGTACAAACGGAAGTAGTATCTATTATGGTACAAAAGATGCATATGTTTCAAGAAGGTAAGGGTAGAGCTTTTTCTTATTTTACTATTATTGCAAAAAATCATTTGATTTTAAAAAACAATGGTAACTTTAAACGATGGAAACAAAACAATCTTCTATCACAAATGCCACAAACATGGAACCCAGAAAACGATTTTGTTAAAGAAGAACGAGATAATGAGTTTTATGAGTTTAAAAATATAATGTTAAAGTATTGGGATGAAAACTTAAACTTTGTTTTTACTAAAAAACGAGATTTACAAATTGCAGATTCTATACTTGAATTATTTCGTAGAAGTGAACACATAGAAAACTTTAATAAAAAACATTTATATTTACTTATCAGAGAAATGACAGATTGTAAAACTCATTATATTACTAAGGTTGTAAATGTGATGAAAAAACATCAAAAGAAATTATTAAATGATTTTTTAGAACATGGTGAAATTATCAACAAACCAAAGCCTAGATTTTGGGAAGAAGAAGATAAAAAGGATGATACAAATCCATATATAGATAATGAATATTTGTAAAAATGAGTAACGGTTATATTTTAGGAATAAGTTGTGGTTATCATGATAGTGCAGCTGCATTAATTAAAGATGGAAATGTTTTGGGTGCATGTGAAGAAGAAAGATTCACTGGTATCAAACATGATTCTAGATTTCCAATTAATACTATAAAGTGGTTAATGAACACATACAAAGTAACACCAGATACTTTAAACGCTATTTGTTTTTACGAAAACCCACAAAATAAATTAGATAGAATAAAAGTAAGTACTGAAAAAAAACCTAAAAAATGGTATGAGTTTTTAAATAAAAAAAATAATATTTTAATTAAAAATCAAGAGGCTTATAAAACTCTTCAAACACAATTAAAAAATCTTTGTGGTAAAAATACAAAAATACATTATACTGACCACCACCAATCACATTTAGCATATTCATATTACACTTCAAACTTTAACGAATCTGCAATCCTCTCAGTTGATGGTGTAGGTGAATGGGAAACAACTGTTTTAGGAATAGGAACTGAAAATAAAATAAAAAAATTAAATAGTGTAAATTTTCCACATTCCCTTGGAATGTTATATTCAACATTTACTGCCTTTCTTGGGTTTAAACCAAATGAGGGTGAGTATAAAATAATGGGTTTAGCACCATATGGAGATTGTAAAAAATATAATAAATTATTTAAAGAATTATATACAGAAAAAGAAGATGGTACTTTTGAATTAAAAATGGAGTACTTTACATATGAGTATTCTAATACACATATGTTCAATGAAAAGTTAGGAAAATTATTTGAATTTCCAAACAGATTACCAGATGAACCATTAGAACAACATCACAAGGATTTAGCAGCATCATTACAATACAATTACGAAAAACTGTTTTTTAGATTATTAAACGAATTACACAATAAAACAAAATCTGATAACTTATGTTTAAGTGGGGGTTGTGCATATAATGGAACTGCAAATGGTAAGATATTAAAAAGAACAAACTTCAAAAATCTATACATCCCACCAGCTCCATCGGATGCTGGTTCTGCTATTGGATGTGGACTTGATTATTATTATAAATCAAACGATACTGTAAGAATAAAAAATTCAAACCCATATCTTGGTCCAATGTATTCAAAAAATGAAATTTTTGAAGCAACAGAAAAATATAAAGATAAAATTTGGATAGAAACAAAACTTTATGAGCAAATTATTGATATTGTTGCTGAAGAAATTAAAGACGGTAATGTTATAGGATGGTTTCAAGGTAGGATGGAGTTTGGTGCACGTGCATTAGGTAATCGTTCTATATTAGCAAATCCAAGAGACCCTCAAATGAAATCTCGTTTAAACAAGATGATTAAAAAAAGAGAAGGGTTTAGACCTTTTGCTCCAATCGTAAAAGAATCTTCTTCAACTAGTTATTTTAATTACCAAGATACTGTACCTTATATGAATCAGGTAGTAAAGGTAAAACAAGACCATGCAAAAAACTTACCAGCAATAACACATATCGATAATTCGGCTAGAATACAAACTCTAAATAAAAATCAACATAGATATATGTTTTCTTTGTTAGAAAAATTAGAAACAATAAACGAATATCCTATTGTTATTAATACTTCATTTAATTTAAAAGACCAAACAATGGTTCTTACACCAGAGGATGCAATTAAAACTTTCTTAAATTGTGAAATGGATACTCTTATACTTCATAACCTTGTAATTAAAAAAAAGATAGTTTAATTAATTTTTTCTCTATTTATCTTAAAGAACCCTTGTCGTATAATAAAGAGGCTAGGAATAGAAACCCAACGAATTTCGGTTGGGTTTTTTTGTACATAAATATATAAACACCTATTATACTTCTTAAAATGGGTATAGAATATATATTGTAATTTTTTCTATCATATATACCATAGTTATTGAGTGGATATCCCTTAGTTTTGCAAGATGGAAAAGTTATTCACATTTAATTAAAACAAAAGGAAAAACAATATGGAATTTTTGAAAAAAATAGGCTCTTGGGCTGACGAATTAACAAAGATTGGTATTAGCATAATCGCCTTAGGAGTAGTATTTGAAGTACTATTCAAAGGTGCAGACATCCCTTTCTGGCCAGAAGTATCAGTAGTTGATAACATTATGGCTATTCTAGGAAGTTTGAGTGCTGAAGGTCTGTTAGGACTTGTAGGTGCTTTTGTACTGTATCACATTATTAAAAAGTAAGAATTAGAAATAATTCTACTAACGCGTTCAAGATTAAACCTCACCCTAAAAAGTGAGGTTTTTTCATTTACTATATTTATATACAACTAATATGGTATAATCATGAGTACAGATTTTGAATTATTTCCTGGTAAGAACCTTAGTGGATTGTTTAAAGATATCTATGAGAATCAACAAAACAAGAAACAAAGAATCTCTGAGCTAATTGCTGAAATGAAAAAAGTAATTAGACATGCAGGGGATATGGCAGTAATTGGGCCAATCATAAAAGATTTAGTAGATACATCAGTTAAGAACGATGATTCACTAATCAAGATGGCAGCAATTGCACAAAGAATTATTGGAGCATCACAAAAAGCAGAAGGAGATAGTGGATTTCTTTCTGATGATGAAAAAGAACAATTATTAAAACAACTCGATGAGACCATTACACAAGTTGCAGATGAACAGGATATAAAAGTTGATGAACTTACCAATGAGGTAGAGGAACTCAAACAAAGGGTAGGTGTAGATGAGTAGGTTAGGAAGTTCAAGCAGATTTTCACGACAAAGTTCTAATACTGCATTAAAAAAACCTGAATTTGGAATTGTTTTAGATGTAGTTACTAATGTAGATTCTGATTCTATATTTGATTTCGATTTTGATATTGAAAATAAAGATAAAATTGATACAAGAAATACATCAATAATTGGTTCTTGTAAAATAAAATTACTAACCGATATAACATCTAATATACAGGACTTAACATTTACTCCTCCATTAGATTATTTAAATTTAGATTTACCCATAATAGGAGAAACTGTTGAAGTTTTAACCCTTGCATCAAATCAACAAGTATATAGGAGAGTATCAAGTCCACAAATTAATATAGGAAATGCTATTGAAGATGTAAACAAAACTTTATTTCCTGAAACTGAAGATAGTAATACTACTTCAGATTATAAAGAAACATCAGAAACAGGAACACCAAATTCATCAGCGGAAGAATCTTCTATTGAAAACGAATATTTTGAACAAACTAAAATAAATCCTCTTCAATTTTATGAGGGTGATAAACTAATTCAATCAAGATTTGGTCAATCAATTCGTTTTAGTGGTTACAATAATGTAGATAATGTTTTAGCCCCAACAATTATTATAAGAAATAGACAAGGAGATAAATCATTAAAAGATTTAAAAATAGGAGAACCTACTTTTGAAGATATTGTTGATGATGGTTCAATTATTGTATTATCAAGTGGAGAACATTTATTAGAATTTACTCCTGGTACGGTTGATACACCATTAGAAACAGAACCAATATATGCAGAAGAACCCGAACTAAAGGGAACAGACCAAACCTTAATCAATAGTGGTAGAATTATATTATCATCAAAAGATTCTGAAATGTTATTTTACTCAAAGGGAAATTACTCTTTTATATCAGATGGTAAACTTACAATAGATAATGGATTGGATGGAGCTGATATGGACTTCAATGGAGATGTATTAATTACTACAAATGATAACAATGTAACAATATTAGGGGGTACTGGAGAAATATACCTTAATACAGAAGAAACAGAACAACCTTTGGTAAGAGGACAAGTATTGGTTGAATTAATGGAAGAACTCATCGATACAATTAATGCACAAATATTCTCAACTCCAGCTGGACCAACTGCAATGGGCCCAAATAATCGTTCTGATTTTAATTCTATAAAATCAAAATTAAATGATTTTCTTTCCACACTTAATTATACGGAGTAAATATTATGTCTTGGGATAAGTTTAAAAACAATATGTTAAGATATATGCAAAGACAAACTATTGTTAATGGTGAATCTGTAAATGTATCTAATGAAGTAGAATCCTATGATGATTTTTCAGAATTCTTTACACAACAATATAATCAAGTTGTTTCAACTGGTAAACAAACACTAAATGAAATACCAATTGATAAACCCAAAATAGATGATATGGAAATGCAGATTAAATTAGCTTGTAGAACGGCATTGGGTGTACAAGATGGTAATCATAATTTTATAGATGATATAGGTAATGGTGTATTAGCCTATTGGACAGCAGCAGAATTAATGACTCCAATTCCACCAATTCAAATACCAAAAGGAGCTGTACAAAATATTGAATCAACAAAATCAATATGTACCAATCCTGGTGAATGGAAAAAGATAGGAGAAATATTTCCGGTAGATAATAGTGAAGTTTTTATAGATAGATTAATTAGTAAACTAAAAATACATCTTACAACAATAGAGGGTATATATCAAACAACATCTCTTTACCCAGCTGGTATTGCTTTAGTATCTTTGCCAGGTATAGTAGAATGGAAGGGTTGGACAATACCATAAAATTAAAGTACATATATTTATATTAAGATAAACACAATTGAAAATGAATAACAAACAATTAATAAAAGTAATAAAGACTCTTGTTGAGGTAGAAACTGCCAAACAACAAGAACGTTTTTTATCGAAAACTTTTCCAAAGATATTGGCAGAGGAAGTAAATAAAAGATTAGCAGAGGTGAAGGGAGGTGTAGTCAGCGTTCCCTCTCCGCAAGTAGTTGTAGAGGATGTGGTAGACCCATTTGAACAAGCAGAACTTGCACTTGAGGAACAAAGACAGGCACCAACAAAACAACTTTCAAAAAATCCAATATTGAATGAGGTTTTAAACCAAACACAGCCATTTACAAAAGCACAAAGAGCAGGTGGTGGAACACCAGGTGGTGGTAAATCAGTACTAGATAATCTACCACAACAACAACCAATCCAAGAGAGTATGGATAAAACTATTGAGTTTACTTCTCAAGGAGCTGGAGCTGGAGTTGGAGGATTAAGAACTCAGATGGCTCATAAAATGGGATATGGTGATGTTGCAACAAAACCAAATAAAACAGGACTTGGTGTACGAACAGGATTACCTGGTCTTGATAAAATATTAAATAGAGATAATTCAGAACTTGTAAAAAAGTTTAAAAGATAGGGAGTAAATAGTGGCTTATATTCTTGATAAAAAAATAGTAAAGGATACCAAAGAGTTTAATAACTTTGCGTATGGTATTACTTTGCCTGTACAACGAGGTAATACAGGATATTTTTCTCAGGCATTTAATTCATTTGAACAAGCAAAAAGTAATTTAAAAAATTTACTGATGACAAGAAAGGGAGAAAGAATATTTCAACCAAACTTTGGAACAGGATTACATGAATTATTATTTGAACAACTTACTGATGATTTATCAACTAAGTTAGAACAAACAATAACAAATAGTGTAAATTCTTGGTTACCATATATAAACATTGATTCTATTGATGTTAAGATGACTGATGAAATGAAAGATAAACATAGAGCAGAAATGAGTATATCTTTTACTATCGGTAGTCAATTTGAATCACAAGAAGTAACATTTACATTAGAGGGATAAAATAAATGGCATTAAATTCATCATTTAAAAGTAATAAGGGAAGAGATATAAAATATCTTAATAAGGATTTCTCAAGTTTTAGAGAAAACCTAATTGATTACGCAAAAACATATTTTCCACAAACTTATTCTGATTTTAATGAATCCTCACCAGGTATGATGTTCATAGAAATGGCATCTTATGTTGGTGATGTGTTATCATATTATGTAGATGATTCATTGAAAGAATCAATGATGTTATATGCAGAAGATAAGAAGAATGTATTAGCATTATCAGAATACTTAGGATATAAACCAAAGGTAAGTTCTCCAGCAATAACTAACTTGGCAGTTTACCAAGTAGTTCCATCAACAGGAACAGGTGATGAAATTAAACCAGATTCAAAATATTATCTTAGAATAAAAGAAGGAATGTCTGTAAGAGCAAGTGAAACAGGAACTATTTTCAGAAGTACTGAAATTTTAGATTTTGCAGATTCAACAGATAGAGAGATTAGTGTATATAATTCAAATGAAGGAGCACCTACTCAATATCTTATAAAAAAATATGTAAAGGCAATATCTGCCGAACTGAAAAAAATAACATTTGATTTTGGTAGTACACCTAAACAGTTTTCTAAGATAGAATTAGGAAATGATAATATAATTGATATTTACGATGTAAGGGATTCTAATGGAAACAAATGGTACAATGTACCTTATCTTGCACAAGAAATGGTTTACGTTGATTATCCAACATCAGATATAACTGATAAAGATTTAGCACAATTTAAAGAACAAGCTTCAAATGTATTAAAGGTAATAAAAACATCTCGTAGATTTACTACAAAGGTAAATGAAAATAATTCTACATCTCTTGTTTTTGGTGGAGGAAACTCAACATCAGGTGATGAAACTCTAATACCAAATTTCAAAAACGTAGGATTGGGATTAAATAATTCAATTGATAGATTAGGGGATTCATTTGACCCTTCTAATTTTTTAAAAACAAAATCATATGGCCAGGCACCAGTTGGTGAATTTACAGTGTCTTATTTAGTAGGTGGTGGTATTGAATCAAATGTTGGAGTTGGTGAATTAGTACAAATTGAAACAATTGATTTTGATGAAGATAGAAATTCATTTACACCAGAAGAAAGAGGTTTATATAGAACAACAATAAATTCAGTAGCCGTTGATAATGAAGAAGCTGCAACTGGCGGTAAAGGTGCAGATACGATAGAAGAAATTAGAGAAAATGCATTAGCAAACTTCGGTTCTCAAAATAGAGCGGTAACAAGAAAAGATTATCAAGTAAGAGCATTATCAATGCCATCTAAATATGGTGCGGTTGCAAAAGCATATTGTGCACCTGATGGAGAATTAGATAATAACTCACCATCATCTATTCTTTCTAATCCTGATTCATTAGAAGAATTTACTAATTTAGTTTTATCATTAAAAGAAACTGAATCAGATAGTGAAATTGATATTAAAGAAAAATTACAAAAGTTTCTTAAAAATAAAAAGAACTCTGTAAACGAAAAAAACAATCCATTTGCTATAAATTTATATTTACTTGGTTATAATCAAGACAAACAATTAAGTAGTTTAAATCGTGGTATAAAAGAAAACCTAAAAACATATTTATCTGAATATAGATTATTAACAGATGGTATTAATATTATAAATGGATTTATTATTAATATCGGAGTAGATTTTGAAATAAGAGTTTATGGTGGATATAATAAAAGAGAAGTATTAACAAGAGTTCAAAATGAATTATCAAATTACTTTGATATTGATAATTGGACTTTTAATATGCCAATAAACATTTCTGAAATAGAATTATTAATTGCAGGAATTGAAGGAGTACAATCTGTACCAAAATGTGAAATTACTAACAAGTGTTTAGGAAACTATTCTTCTAACTCATATAACATACAAGAGGCAACTAAAGGTAAAATGGTTTATCCATCTTTAGACCCTTCTGTATTTGAAGTGAAGTTTCCAAACAAAGATATAAGAGGGAGAGTTGTATAATGTATCATTTCGTAACAGCATCTAAAGATGCAACAATTTATTTACAACAACCAAAACAAAACACAGGATTCGATGAAATACTTGAAGTATCCAAAGTTTATTACGGTAACTTAAAAGATGTATCAAGGTCACTTATTCACTTTAACACAACAGAATTATCTTCTTCTATTGTAAGTGGAGATGTAACAATGAGTTCTGCTGAATTAATTATTCATGAATGTGAATCAATGGAGATACCTACAAATTATTCAATATATGCTTATGCAGTATCACAATCTTGGGATATGGGAATTGGGACACGTTTTGACGAAATATCAACAGAGGGTGTAACTTGGAATAAAAGAAACACCAGTTCATCTTGGTTACCTGGTTCTGCATCTTTGGATAGTTCTGGTTCATATAATGGTAAAGGTGGTATGTGGTATACCGGTTCTTATGCTACACAATCATTTAACTACGAATCAAGTGATATTAATATGAACGTTATTACTCCATTAACTGCTTGGATTAGTGGTTCATTACCAAATAATGGATTTATATTAAAACACGATTCATCATTAGAAAACAATACAACTGATTATGGACAATTAAAATTCTTCTCAAAAGAAACAAATACAATATACCAACCTAAACTAAGAATTGGTTGGGATGATTCTTCATTCTCTACTGGTTCATTAACAGAACTTACATCTGATGATATTAATGTAACTTTTAAAAGATTAAAAAGTATATATAAGCGAGGAAGTAAACCTACAATTAGAGTTTTTGGTAGAGAAAAATATCCTCTTAAAACTTACACCAACGAATATGCTTACACAGATGTATATTATTTACCATCTACAACATATTATCAAATAAAAGATGCAATTACACACGAAGTTGTAGTTCCATTTAGTGATTATACAAAAGTTAGTTGTGATTCAAATGGTAATTACTTTAAATTAAATTTAGATAGTTGGGAAATTAATAGAAACTATTATATTGAAATAAAAACAAATAGAGATGGTGTAATTGAATACTTTATTGATAAAGAATTGACTTTCATTGTTGAAGAATAAATAAATGGGATTACAGGATAGATTTAGAATAGATGAACTTGTTAAGAAAGGTTCAACTGCTATTAGAAAAGATTCTAATGGTAATATTCTTGTGTCTAAAAAAGATGGAAAACAAAAAAAGCCTAAACTATCCTCATCAGTTAAAAGAAAATTTGATAAAACAAAAGAAGATTTAGCAAATCCACAATTAGTTAATCCCAATGAAAACCAAACTGATTTTGCAGGAGAAACAAGTGGTTATGTTGAAAAACCAAAATATAATGAAGATGAATTAAAAAAGGCACTTGATGTAAAGGTTGATGAACTTATAAAAAAGAAAAAACCAAACAAAGGACCTTATATTCTTAAATCAAAATATGATGCAAAATTACTTGAAATAGAAGATTTAAGAAAACAAGTAGCTAAGTGGAGAAAATTATACGAAGAAGAAGTAGGAGTAACTACAAAACTTACTGCAGAACTAGAAGCATTATTAGAACTATTAGATTCAGTTGAAATACAGAGAGCTGCAGCAGAAAATAATTCAACTGCAATAAACACTCGTTATGTATCACTTCTTTCAGATTTTCAGAACTCAATTATAAAAGGAACTAAAGAGGGAATTGAAAGAGTATCTCTTGAAGCTCAAGTAAGAGGTTTACAGGCACAGAAATTAAGTTTACAAGAACAACTTAAATTAAAAGACCAGATAGAAGAAGCTGAAGAAGAATCACAAGCTACAATTGCTGCATTATCTATAACAGGTTTACCAGGAGGATTCGGACAAACTCGTAATTCTGGATGGAAAGTACCTGAAGATGCAGTAAACTCACCATCTGAAATGGCAAGCAATGGTGCAATAATATTTAAATCACAAAGAAAAAGTAGTGGTTGGCCAAATGGTCAAACAATGAATATCTATAATTTAACAGAAGAACCTTTAAATTGGTCATTAACAGTAGCACCAAAAACAGGATATAGTGGAAATCCTGTATTTGCTTTTTCTCAAGCAACAGGAACAATCGCTGCAAGAAGTGGAGAAACTCCTGGTGTTGCAACATTGAGTGCATCAAAAATAAGAAATCTTAGAGGTGGTTCATTTGGTGGTAGAAAAAAATGGTTTACTGATAATTTAAAACTTACAATTGGTGAAGATGTATTTGATATTCCAATTGGATTTTATAGAAAAGTTAAAAACGGCGGTAAAGGTAACTAATGGCAATACAGGATTTTAAAAATATAATTGATAGAAAAGGATACTTGGTAGAAACTGAGGATAGAAAGATATTTGAAAAGGAAATATCTAAATCTAACTTTGGACTAGGGTGTTCTGATATGATTGAATTTATATTATATGATTCAAATGATAACCAACTACCTCAAGGAGATGATGGAAAATTATCAAGATACATTAGTATAGATGATGTAAATATAAAAGATTACTTTATTCTAACAGAAAGTTTAGAAACTACCAAAAAGAATGGAACTTCTGAATTTATAGTTGATATAGAAAAACTTGTAAGAGAGGCGGGATATTCTAATGGTATTTTTAAAACTCAAGTAACCTTATTAAATAGGAGAGCTGGAGTAGATTCTTTAGATGGAAACAATTTATGGATACATGAAATATCACCATCACGAACAGAAATAAGAATATTACCAAATCGTTCAACTAAATTAAATACAGATTTAGAAAAAAGATATTCAAACTTTGTAGATAATCAATCATTTAGAGATGATGTAATTTATTATATTACCGATTATGTTAATAATTTAGATTTTGAAAAAATATTTTCTAATTTTAAAAGTATAAAAGGAAAAATTACTGATGGTGAAAACTATATTAAGTTAATTCAAAAAGAATTTAAAATAGAAAATTTTGAAGTATTCATCAATAGAGTTAGAAGTAAAGTTATTGAATCAATGACTTACTATTCACAAAACAGAAATTGGAAAATATCAGATATAAATTATGGTAAACCAATTAAAGATGAAACAAGTTGTATTACTTTATCAATATCAGAATTACAAAGAGATATTGAGCAGAGTATAATTTCTTGTATTGATTTTTATTTACCTAAAAGAGATGTTCAACAAAATAATATTCTAACAAAGGAACAACAAATAACAATTGATAAACTTAAAACTATTTTAAAAACAACAACATCAGAATCAATATATGATACAACTGAACCTGATGAAATAATAGGAGATGTGTATGGATGTACAGACCCAACTTCTTTAAACTACAATCCAAATGCAAATATAAATGATGGTTCATGTAGATACGAATCAATATCAGGATGTACAGACCCAACTTCTTTAAACTACAATCCATTGGCTACAATAGATGATGGTTCTTGTAAATATGAAGATATATCAAGTGTTAATAAAATATATTATGTTTGGTCATTTGAAGGTACTATTAATTATATAGATGAAAATGGAGTATCTCAATCTAAAGTTGGAGTAGAATATGACTCAATAAAAATAAGAGCTCAAAAAGATAGTATAACATTTGATGGAGATATTCGAGAATATGCAAAAGTAAGACCAATTGAAAATATTTATAAACAATATATAGTAACAAATTTATTTATACAAGATGATTATAAAGGACTAGGTCAAGTGAATCGTGTACAGGTATCATACATGAACGATAGTGATAGATTAGAGATAAGTGAGGAAATGGGACCAGGTGATTCAATTCAATTTTGTGCACAGAAAGATTCGGTTGTACCACCGCTAGGATTCCTTGGTAAAAATATAAAAATAGTTGAACTAGGAGATTGTGGTGCATCCGATATTCCGATTGGTGGTGGAGGTTCTAATCTTGATATAAAATATGATTCAGTTGAGGGTGGACAAGAACTTACAACTGTATATGGTACAGGACCAAATGGAGAAGTTACATCAGAAGAAATACTAATAGATACAAGGATTTTTAGATAATGGCAGAGAAAAACACATATGGAAGAAAGCGTGTTAGGGGAATTTCTACTGATAAGGGATTTACCGATGAAGTTGTTGAAAACAAAGGTATTCCAATTGTATCTGGTGGAGGCACATCTGATAGAGCACTAATAAGTTCGGGAAAAGCTCAAGGTCCTGTTACTACAACTAAAGATGGAACTAAAGTTTCTACATCAGGTGTAATATCTACACCAGGATTAGAATCATATGATTTTCTAAAAACGGCCTATGGTGCAAACTATCAGGCATTAAGAGTAAATATTTCTTCTACTGAAAAAAATGCAAAGATTTGTATAAATGGTATAGAATCCTCTGGTATGGAAGGAAATCCAAATTCAGCAGGTAACACTCCAACTTACGAAATACTTTCAGGACCACAATTACTAACACCTAGAGTATATACTGTAAAGACAAATAACAAAACATCTAAAGATACTTACAAAGTTTATTCAACAAAAGGAACAACAGCTTCAGATATAAAACCACTTGTATTTGATGATTTTGAAGTCATTGGATTAGATGAACAAATAAAAATTGGTAATGGCATTCCACTAGGATTTGATAAAATAGAAGAAGAACTAGTAAAAGCAAATCCTATACTCGGAGAAGTGGTTTATGTTAACTATACCTTTTATGTAGAAAAAAATGGTAAGTTACTAAATATAGAAAGTATAAATAATTTTGGACTTGCGTTCATTGTTGATTTACCATTTACATTTGAAGCTGGTGAAGAAATAATTGAAACTCCTGCAGAAGAATTATACTCAATTAAAATTAGTACTGAGTTAGCTAACGATAATGATATAATCTATACAACTTCTTGGGGTGCTAAAGGAGAACTATTAGAGGAAGATGATTTACTACTTAAATATCAACCGAGTGTTAAGGGAGAAATTCCATATGTAGATTTTTTTAGTAATGGTATATCTCAAACAACACATGATATAACTTACTCTGTAATAGAACCAACTAATCGTTCACCTAAGACAAACAAATGTTTAGATAAGAGAGTTGAACTTCAGCTCGGAGAAACATCTGTTTCTATTAAAACTTCTAAAATAACTGTAATAAGTGCTCCATCTAAACCATCACTAGTTGTTGATTTAACAAATGTAGAAATTAACATATCATCAAAAGAGGATGTAAAGATACCATACAGAAGTAGTAATGCAGATGAAGTAATTTATACTTTAGGTAAAACAACAAGAAGTTTATCAAAAAGTGGTAGTTTATTATTAACAAAATCTGATTTTTATAATGGAGTAGGTAATTATACAATATACTTACAACCAGTTTCAAAATCAAATGGTAGTGGTGATTCGATAAGAATAAATGTTAATGTTATTAATAAAGAATATTTACCTGGTCCTGATATTACTATTATAAATTTCCCAAATACAATTAAGGGAGCTGATTTTCAAGGATATAATGTTCCATTTGAAATTAGTTGGCAATCCGTAAATACAAATTACATTGAAATATATGCTGGTGGAAAGATAGAAAAAAATCAATATTTAGGAAAGTTTGGACCAACTACTAAAGCAAACTTTATTGTAGAAGATGTTCTTAAGAAAATGTACGCATCTTCTACTAAATCAAAAGGTTATAGAGATATTGAAGAAATACAACTTTCACTTTTACCATATAACTTAGAAGGAGATTCTGTTACACTTGGTAGACATGAGAAAATAAATATAATATTTGATAAAGGAGATTTAACACTTAGGAGAGATAATGTAATATCTGATTTAAGAAACTCATTTGTTTCTGTATTAGATAACACTATATTTGATGAACCAACAAATCCTTTTTTATCTCATTACTTACACTTGGGTGATGGTAAAAATGAATTAATTGCAACATATGCAGTTGATACAGAAACCTTATCTGAATTTAAATTTGATGAAGAACGAAATAAAAACGTAAAGATAAATGAAGAAAAGGCATTGGTTCTTAAACTTTATGAACCACTTCCAAGTCAAATAAGTAGAAATGATAAATTATGGATTTCTAAAATACAATCCATTCCTATAATTGACCAAATAACAATTGTAGATGATATAACAAAAGAATGTAAGCCTTTAACTCCTAACTTCACTTTAGATGTTGGAGATGATATTGGTTATCAGATACTAGATGATTTAGTAGCGAGTGGCTCTGTTACCTCTAATGAAGTAGTAGGTCAATTTATTTCATCATCTGAATTTTCATTAGATAATTTAGATATAAACTTTGTTACTTCTTCAACTCAACTTAATGAAGATGAATCTGGTACATATGTAGAAAGTAATGAAAACTACGAGATAGACTGGAAAGGATTTGTAAAATACTCCTCAGCAAAAGAAAGAGTGGCTAACTTCTTCTACAAAGTACAACTTATAGAATCATACGAAACAAAATATAATGGTTTAGTATCAGGTAGTTTAATTGATTTCGGTAGTGGAACATCAACACAAATTACAGGTTCGGTAACAAGTTCAATTGCAATTCAAAATGAATCAAAAAGAACTCTTGGAAAAATAAACAATCTTAAAAAAGGATTTGATTCGTTTGAAAAATTCTTATATACCTCATCATCAATTGATGGAATAACATATCCTGGTGCAGGTGGTAATGAATTATCATCTAGTTCTGATGTAAGTTCTTGGTATAACTCACTTTATGAAAATGCATCAACTTATGATACAACAAACTCTTCAAGATTTGTAAATAATTTACCACAACATCTTCAAGATGATAATAATAGTAGTGATTTTATTTTATTCTTTGATATGATTGGCCAACATTTTGATGTTATCTATTCACATATAAAGGCAAGTTCTCAATCTAAGAAATCAGAACATAAATTTGAACGAGGTATAAATTCAGAATTAATTTATCATATGTTAGAATCTTTAGGATTCGATGCTGATATGGGAGTTAAATCACAACTACTTTGGGAATATGCATTTGGAAAGAACTCGGATGGTACACAGGCATCTGAAATGAGTGGTAAAGATAGACAACAAGAAATATGGAGAAGAATATTAAATAACTTACCTTACTTATTAAAAACAAAAGGTACAAAAAGAGCAATACACGCTGCAATGAGTTGTTATGGTGTACCTGCATCATTATTAACTATAATGGAATTTGGTGGACCACAAGATGTATCTAGTGAAAGTGCAACAAGTGATTTTACATTTGAAGATAGAACTAGTTCAATTAATATTAGTGGTAGTTCTTCTATTATAGTACCTTGGAAAGAATACTCATCAACTTTTCCAAACGCAGTTGAGGTTAGAGTAAATACGAATCAACAACAAGACCAACAAATAATAAGTGCATCAAATTGGTCTTTAGATATTATAAAAAATACAGGTTCACTTGCAAGTGTAAAGTTAACAGTAGGTGAAGAATCTGCAAGTACAGCAGTAACTCCTTTATTTAATGAAGAATATACTCAAATAGTAGTTTCAAGAGAAAGTGGAAGTACATCTGATAATTTTAACTTATATGTTAAAGAAGGATTTCAAGGAAGAATCAGAAATGAAGTAAGTACGATACTTACAACCACAACAAAGGCATGGGATAGTGGAAGTGAATTATATATTGGTGGAAACACATTAACTGGTTCATTAGATGAGTTTAGATTATGGACATCTCCATTGAGTGAATCGGTAGTTACTAATCACACATTACTACCTGATGCAATTGATGGTAACCATGTTTCTTCATCAACAGATGATTTAATTTTAAGATTGGATTTTGAATATCCAAAAGATAGAAACGCTGATACTGAAATAAAAAATGTTTCGGTTATAAACACTTACGAGCCGTTTGTAACTGCATCTAATTTTTTAAGTGTATCTGATTATCCTTATCAATACCAACCATACGAAAGAACAGTAACTGCTAAAGTTCCACAAACAGGTTTTAGTTTTGGAAATAAAGTTAGATTTGAAACACAAACATTAGAATCTAATTTAAATTATAGAAGTAGAGCAACTAAAAAATCATACGACCAATCTCCTATTGATTCTAATAAATTAGGATTATTCTTTTCTCCTATAAAAGAAATCAATATGGATATAATGAAATCTCTTGGTTCATTTAGTATAGATGATTACATTGGAGACCCAAGTGATGATTATAAAGATTCATATACTAAACTAAAAAATCTTAGAAATTATTATTTTGATAGATATAATTTAAATTTCCAAGAGTACATACAGTTGGTTAGATATATTGATAAATCATTATTTACTACTTTAGAATCACTTATACCAAGTAGAGCAAAAACAATAAGTGGATTATTAATTGAACCACATATACTTGAAAGAAGTAAATTAGAATTAAAACCAACTACTGCAGAAAACAATCAATATAGTAGTGAAGTAAATACTCAAGAAGATATATCTATTACTTCTGATAATCATATGATATTAGCAAGTGTAACTTCATCACAAGAAGTTTCTCTTGTTGGTAATACAAATACATTTAATGCAGAAGTAACAGCATCAGATGATGTAATTGTTACAAGTTCATATGATGTATATGAATCAGAGATATCAGCTTCTGATGATATAAATCAGTCAGGATTTATCACAGTAAATAGCGGTTCTGATATGGGTGGTATTAGTATTAGTATAGATGCACAATTCACCGGTTCAGTACAAGGTGCGTATGATTCAACTGCATATCAACAAATAGGAATGGGTGCTGAGTCATTATCAAGATTAGGATTTGGATTATATGGAAGTGGTTCTCATTCTATTAGAACACGATTAGATAAAAATAATAATTTTGTAAAAGATAGAGTAAAAGTATTTTTATTAAAAGAATCTTATTTAGAAGATGTACCACAGAATATAAATTCAAGTGATGAATCATTGGGAAGAGAATTTGTTTCTATAACTAAATTCAAACAAATTGTAAATATATTACCATTCACAGGTTCAGATGGACTTGAAACAACCGACCCAGTCGTAGCAGGAAATATAGTACAAGTTACTCCATTAGATGGTAATTTTGAAACACATTATAGTAACGTTGGTGATTTAACAAGTGGATTAGAAAATTCATTTTTTAAAGGTTCATCACAAACAAGTAAAACAACTTTAGATGGTGGTTCGCCTATTGTAACATTTACTACGAATCCTAATACATTGAGAGTTTCTGATAGTGGAAGAGGTAGTGGAGAACCAATTTTAGAAGTTGATTAACGAATAAAAGATTAGAAATAATATATTTTTATAAAATACTTATATTTATATATTGAATAACAAGAGGAAAATTTAATTATGGCTTATTTAAATAACACAGAAATAACAGTAGATGCAATTCTTACCAAAAAGGGTAGAGAGAAATTAGCATCTGGTGAAGGTTTAAATATCTCAAAATTCGCACTAGGTGATGATGAGGTAGATTACACACTTTACGAACCAGCACATCCAAAAGGAAGTGCATATTATGATGCGGCAATCAAAGCGATTCCGATTACTGAGGCTTCACCAGATGAAACTCAAATCTTAAAATATAAATTGGTGACTTTACCAAAAGGAACAACAAAAATTCCAAAAGTAGAATTTGGTGTACCTTCTATAACTGTAAATCAGAACTCAGGCCAAGTTCAACTTTCCCCAACTACTTCACCAAGTGGTAATACACAAAGTGGATATACTGTTATTCTTTCTAATAAGAATGCAGGTTCGATTGTAGGAAGTGGATTATCGGCAGGAGCTAGTTCAACACCAACATTCTTAGGAGATGAAATAACTGCAACTGCAGCAATAGAGACGGGATTACAATTTACATTTATTCCGAATCCAAATATAACACAAACAACACAAACAACTATAACAGTATATGGTAATGAAACAGGTGGTTCTCAAACTATTCCTGTAACAGTTACATATGTACAACCAAGTTAATAAAGGATAAAGAGATATGGCAACAATACAAGGACAAGCTGGAGTAAATTTATCACAAGAATTGGCAAACTATTTAGATGCTAATCAAGGAAATCTTACATCAGAACAATTAACAACAATTATAAATCAGTATTTAACTGGTGGAGATAAGTTAGGTGCAAGTGGTGGACAAATCACAAATGGTATCTATAAAAGATTTGGAGAGTTTGACCAAGTAAATGGTAAAGTAGAAGTTGTAACAACTGGTCTTTGGACAGGTAATACTGGTAGTTTATCTACTTTCGTAACTTCTTCTTCACAATCAGCCGCAAGTTTAAACTACTATGTAAATGTATATAACGAATCTGCAGGAGATGTTCAATATGCAGTTGCTTATGGACATAAATTCGGAAGTGGTTCAGTATCCCTAACTAACGATGATAGTTCAACATTGGCAAGTAAAGCAACTTATGCTCAATACAAACAATTACTTTTAGACCAAGGAGATGATAAATTTAAATTCTATTCAGGTTCAACAGAAGATGGACACGAATCGGATGATATCTATATAATCAATGTAGCTCGTGCCCGTTACAAAGAGAAAATGGATGCAGGAAACTGGTCAGTAATATTAAGTGGTTCTAATCAAACATTTAACTTCATTGATAATAGTGGAAAGAAATTTTCAGATTCAGTTGGTAAGGCTGGAAGAATATTTAATGTAGGTAGTGGTTCATTAAACTTAGGTACTGAATCAGAAGCTACTATAAATTCTTTAATTGATTCAAATGGTAGAGGATATGGTAAATTCTATCCAGACCAAGGAATCATAGTTCTTAACCCAACGGCAATTCATCAAACAATTGGAACATCAGTAGATAGTGGTTCTAATAGTGGTGCTAGTATATATGAAGGAATTACAAGAGAAGGACAAAATCATTTCTTATTACATGAGGCAATTAGAGGTGGTGGAGATTTCCAAGCAAGAAGAACAGAAAATGTTTCTACTTCACATTACTTTGTAAGAGCAACAAACAGAGAATATAACTTCTCTAATAACCCAACATTCGTAACAGGTTCAGATGGTTCATTTGCAGAATCAACTTTTGAAAAAGACCCAAGAACATTTATTACAACTGTTGGATTACTAAATGATGCAAACGAAACGATTGCGGTGGCTAAAACATCACAACCAATTCCTAAATCATTTGATAAAGAAGTATTAATAAAAGTTAAACTTGATTTCTAAAAGAACTTAACGTTTAAGAAACCCCACCACGAGTGGGGTTTTTTGTTTCCATATATTTATATAGAGGAGTAATACCGGTATGTTAAAAACAATTCCAAAATCAAATGTAAGTAAAAGAGCTTTCCAAGTTCATAAATCTTGGACAGTTACTCAAGATGATTACGCAGTAATTACGGCTGAAGAAGAATCTCGTGGTTCTTTTGATAGTGGTTCTGCTAATAATGTAACTGTAAATGGTTCTACTATTTATACATCACCTTTATATACAAGTCTTAAATCAAAATATTATTCTAATATAGGAAATACTTTTACATTAATTGGTAAAGTAAAAAATATTGGTAATATATCTGAAGAAAGAAATTTAGGTTCATCTGCTCAAATAGTAAAAATACCTCAATCAGTATTTGGTGAAAAAATAAAAGCAGGTTCTGTAACACTAATAGATAACGATAATGAAATAACATTTTCAGATAATTCAACTGGTGGTTTAACATCATCTAACCCTCTTTACACCTTAGTGTTATTAGATTTTGAACAAGAAATAATAACAATTAAAGATGCTGATAATGAAGAGTTTACAGGAACAATTAGTTCATTTGATGTAGAAACAGGATTAGCTACATTAACATTTGGTGGAGATACTGATATAGTTACAATAGTATTAATTGATTTAATTTCGGGTACATTACAAACATCTGTTCCACTTGATTTCGATGGATTGAATATAGATGAGGTAAAGTATGGAAATATTTTTTATTCCGAGGGATTAATTGTACTTACCAACGCAACCTCTTTCATTAATTATACACTTGATTTTAAATCAACAAAAACAATTTACGAAACAGAAGTTTTAGTTACTGCAAATGCTGGAGAGTTTAATACATCGCAAAATCCATCAGCGGTTAGTGTAAATATAAGTGGTTCTTATGATTTTGAAATTACAAAAATAAATAACGTAATACCAGGTGGTACAAAAAAGATTACAGAAGTAATTGATATAGATAAAAAATCAGCATATACTTCATCTTATGATGGAAGTACAACAGGTAGTTGGAATGATTATGATACTCATAGACAAACTGACCCAACAGGTTCTTATTTAACACCATACATAACAACAGTAGGATTATATAATGATAACAACGAGATGGTAGCCGTTGCTAAATTACCTACTCCAATTAAAAATTTACCAGATTATGATATGAGCATCATTATTCGTTTTGATACTTAATCTATATTTATATAATACAAAGGAGATACTAATATGGCATCAATAGAAGAATTATACGAAAAATCAGAATTCGCTAAATTAGCGAATACAGGAAAAGATAAAACACCTTTATCTGCAGATGAAGTAAACAAACTTCACAAAGATGATAAAGCACTTGGACAAGCAAGAGGCGGAAAGTTAAATCAGAAAAAATACTCTGATTCAGTATCACGATAAATTTCCTATCTTGGGTTTACTTTTAAACAGAGCTCAGAAGTGGGCTTACATTCATATACCAAAAACTGGTGGAACATCCCTAACAAATATTCTTAATAAGATAGATGGAACAGAAACTATTGCTGTACACGATTCTATTAGAGCATTAAATGATGTTTCAAAGTTTTTTATATTTACAATAGTACGAAATCCATATACAAGAATGGTTTCTGCTTATTTACATAGATTACGAAAAAATGAGTTTAAGTATGATTTTCAAACTTTTTTAAAAACTTATAATGAAAATCACTTAGATATACTTCCTCAAAGTTATTATATAAATGCTGGTAGAACTGAAGATAAACAGGTATCATATATAGCAAGATATGAAAACTATGAAGATGAAATAAAAAAATTATTAAATAAACTAAATCATAATTCAAAAATACCACATTTAAACAAAAATCCAATTTATGATAAACATCCAACTTTAAAACAAGAAATGTATTACAATGCATTTTATACTGAAGATTGGATGAAGAATATCATAAAAGAAAGGTATGAAAATGATTTCAAGATTTTTAACTATGGGTTGGACATATAATTCAAAAAGTATAACAGAACTATCAGATATGCCAGATGGTACATTTGGTTTTATATACAAAATAACTAATGGAATTACAGGTGAATTTTACATTGGTAAAAAACAAGTAGTTTCTATTAGGAAACGAAAGTTTGGTAAAAAAGAAACAGCTGCTCTTACAGATAAGAGAATGAAGAAATATGAAATGGTTGAAAAAGAATCTAATTGGTTAGATTATCGTTCATCAAATGCAACAGTACAGTTGTGGTTTCATTCTAATGCACTGGCTTTAGAAGAAGATAGAAGAAGTGATATCAATGATACACTAAAGTTAGAAATACTTAGATTCTGTAAAGGAAAGAAGGCTTTAACCTATTATGAACTACAAGAACAATTTGCACACGATGTATTAGGAGATGATTTATCCCTAAATGATAATTTATTAGGAAAGTTTTTTAGAAAAGACTTGGATAATTAAAATATTTTTCGTATATTTGTATTGTTAAAAGTGTAATTATGCTCTCACATCACGAGAAACAAGAAGTTATTAATATATTAAACGATGTTCTAGGGCCTGGAACATCTATGAAAAATGATGAACAGGCACATTTCTGTCCTTTTTGTCATCATCATAAGAAAAAACTACAAGTTAATATTAAAACACAATATTGGCATTGTTGGGTTTGTGATGCAAAAGGTAGAAAGATACAGAGATTATTAAAAAGACTTCATGTAGATTCTCGTAAACAGAAAAAGTTATTTGAAATCTATGGTGATGATTATGTAGTTTACAATAAAGATACTGTTGATGAGAGAGTAGAGTTACGATTACCAAGTGAATTTAAATCACTTTTAAAAGTACCAACAGGTAAAATAAAACCTGTTTATAAAAAGGCTCTCAAGTATGCAGAGGAAAGGGGTATTACTAAAGAAGATATTACAAGATATAATATCGGTTATTGTGATACTGGTATGTATTCCAATCGTATTATTATTCCTTCCTATGATTTGGATAATAGACTTAATTACTTCATTGCACGTTCTATACACTCTGAAGAAAAGTTTAAATACAAGAATCCACCAGTTTCGAAAAATGTTATTATGTTCGAAAACCAAATAAATTGGAGCGAACCAATAACTTTAGTAGAAGGTGTATTTGATGCAATGGCAGTTAAAAGAAATTCTATTCCTATTTTGGGTAAATTTATTCCTACTAAATTAAACGAGGCTATATTTAAAAATAGAGTAAAAAACATTAACATCTTATTAGATGAAGATGCTCAACAACAAGCGTTACATTATACTATGCAATTTAGTAATCAAGGTATTTCTACAAAAAATATTAAACCCACAGATAAAGATGCATCTGATATGGGATTCACAGAAGTAAATAATAAATTAAAAGAATCTAAAAAGACAGGATTTGGTGATATTATATCACAAAAATTAAAAGGTTTATGATATTATATTCTATTGGAGATTCTGTAACTTGGGGAGCAGAATTAGAAAATAAAGAAAACGAAAGGTTTTCAAAAATAATTGCAGATGAAATAGGTTTTATTGATTGTAATAATGCATCAGCTGGTGTTTCTAATGATTATATTTTTAGAAATACTATGAGAGATATAAATCAATGGATTTCAACTCATAAAACTTGGAGTGAAGAAAGTGGTTGGGTTGAGTCTGATGAATTTAAACTTATAATTGGTTGGACATCACCAACAAGATTTGAATGGTGGACAGGAAGTGAGTATCAACAAGAAAGATTGTGGGTTGGTTATGATAAGTGGGGAGATAATGATAAAGATAAAACAACTGAGGACATATTTGTATTACATCAGAATGAATTAATACCATCATATATTAGAACATTTAATTATATTCAATCATTGATTTCAATATGTGAACTTAATGGCATTGATTATTATTTTTTTAATGCTTTTTATAAATACGAAAACGTAACTGAACCTAAAACAAAAATTGATAAATTTGGTAGAGATACTGAACAATTAGGATTAGATTACTTAAAGATAGATATGGATGATATGTACTATTATTTAAATAATAATAATGGTACATTTCATGAAAGAAAACATCCAACAAAAGAATCTCACAAAATGTGGGGAAATTATATTATAGATAAATGGTTATAAATAAAGTTTACCATCTTGCAGATTTACACATTAGAAATCTACAAAGACATAAGGAATACAGAATAGTATTCAAAAAATTCCTAAAAAAAGTTAAAGAAGATAAAATTGAGGATTCCCTCATTTATATTGCCGGTGATATTGCTCATGCTAAAACTGAGATGTCACCCGAACTTGTACACGAAATAAGTTGGTTTCTCACCGAGTGTGCAAAGTTAAGAGAAACTGTGTTAATCACAGGTAACCACGATTGTAATTTAAATAATTCCCACAGACTTGATGTACTCACACCTATTATCGAAAATCTTGGAAATGATAGAATTCATTATCTTCGTGATACTGGTGTTTACCCTATCCACAATCTTACTTTTGTTGTCTATTCTATATTGGATAACAAGGAAAATTGGCCTAAGGGAGATACCGTTGATGGAGAAAATACAATCTGTCTTTTTCATGGACCAGTAAACAAAGCTCAAACAGATATTGGCTATACCGTTTCCTCTAACTCATTCCAAGTGGATATGTTCGATGGATTCGATATGGCTATGTTGGGTGATATCCATAAACGACAAACTTTCGGAGATGGATATGAACACATTGCTTATGCAGGTTCTATGGTTCAACAGAATCATGGAGAACTATTAGAGAATCATGGTTATTTACTTTGGGATATTCCTACAAGAACTTTTACAGAACACCATCTACATAATGATTATGGATTTCTTACAGTTGATGTAGTTGATGGTAAGATACCTCAATGGGTGTATGATGAAATAGACACAAAACTTCCAAAGTATCCAAGATTAAGATTGAGATTTACAAGAACAGAGGCATCTGATATGAAAAGAAGAATAACTGAACTTAAGAAGTTATTCAAAGTTGCTGAAGTTACTGTAACTAGAACCGATACAATCGGACAACTAAAAACAAATCAAAAGGTAAACAAAAACATTGTTGGTAATGTTAAAGATGAAACCTTCCAAAACCAACTCATCAGAGATTACTTAGAAAGACAGTATTTGTTAGAAGATGAAGAGTTAGATAAGATAGCAGAAATAAACTCAGAATTAAATTCACATATAGATGAATCAGATATGATGGGTAACATTTTATGGACACCCAAAGAGTTTCAGTTTTCTAATATGTTTTCTTATGGTGAAGATAATTTAATTAGATTTGATAAGGCACAAGGTATCATGGGTATCTTTGCTCCTAATGCAAGTGGTAAATCTTCTATGTGGGATGCACTATCTTTTTGTATCTATGATAAAACATCTCGTACAAACGTTTCTAAAAATATTATAAACAATCGTAAGACAACTTTCCATTGTAAGTTTAACTTTGAAATAGATGGGATAGATTACTTTATTGAAAGAAAGGCTCGTTATGTTAGAAAAGCAACATCGGTAAAGGTAGATGTAAACTTTTGGAGAGATAACAATGGAGTTATTGAATCACTTAATGGTGAACAAAGAAAAGATACTAATAAAGAGATAGAGAAGTATTTAGGTAAGTTCGAGGATTTCGTTCTAACTGCACTATCTTTACAAGGAAACAACGCATTGTTCATAGATAAATCACAAAGTGAAAGAAAAGAAATACTTTCACAATTCATAGGTGTAAACATCTTTGATAAATTATATCAGAAGGCAGCAGATGAGAACAGAGATAATGCAACACTTATCAGAAAATTTAAGAGTGATGATTTTACAACAAAATTGGCGGAAATCGACACTGATTTAAAATCAAACAAAAACGAGTACAAACTTTATGAGATGAACCAAAAAGCTCTTCGAGATGAAGAAGAAGTTTTAAATAAAAAGATTATATCTCTAAATGAAAAGATTGTAAAGTTAAATGCAGATAGTGGAGTTTCAATTGAAGAACTTGAAAAACGATTAAAATTACTCGAAACCAAACGAGATACAATCCAAACAAATAAAAAATCTACACAAGATAGAATTACCCATAGAGAAGAATTACAAATCACTTTAGATGAAATTGTTGATAAATTTGATGAAGAAGAATTGGAAGATGGTATTGGTAAATTAAAAGATTCAAAGGATAAACTAAGAGATATTGAATCTACAATTGATAAAATCAATATTAAAAAAGAATCTTTATATGAAAGAAAAGACCACTTAGATAAACACAAATATAATGAAGAGTGTGATATTTGTATGGAAAATTCAGAAACGATTCTACAACAAAAAGAAAAGGTAGAAGCTGATATATCTCATTACCAAGAGTTATTTTCAGATAATGATAAGACAAGATTACAACTGATGTTGGTGATTGATTCTTTGAAAGGATATGAAGATGAATGGAATAACTATATTGAAGCAAAGAATAAAGAAGATAAAATTGATAGAGAGATATCACAACTTATCAACAAGTTATCAACAATTGAAACTGAGGAATTACGAAATAAACAACAAATTGCTCAACAGGAACAACTTATAAAGGAATATTATAAGAATGAGAAACAAATTATAAAGAATAAAGATATACGAACTGATATACAATCGGTAAGAGAAAAACTGAATGTTACCAAAGATGATTTAAGAAAAGTAAATACAGATGTTCTTAAATTAAATGGTAAAGTATCAGCATTACAGAACCAAAAGGAAACTATTGAAGATAGAATCAATGAGGTTAAGGATTTAGAATCTCAGAGTAGATTATTTGATTTCTACTTAAATGCTCTTTCTAAAGATGGTGTATCGTATGAATTGATTGAAAAGGCATTACCAATGATTGAAGGTGAGGTAAACAATATCTTGGCTCAAATCGTTGAATTTGGAATGCAGTTAGAAATTGATGGTAAGAATATTAATGCTTACTTAGTGTATGGAGACCAGAGATGGAGTTTGGAAATGTGTAGTGGAATGGAAAGATTCATTAGTGGATTAGCAATTCGAGTTGCACTTATAAATGTATGTAACCTACCAAGACCTAATTTCCTTGTGATAGATGAAGGATTTGGTACTTTAGATAGTGAGAACTTACAATCTTTATTTATGCTGTTTACATACCTTAAAACTCAGTTTGATTTCGTTATGGTAATCTCACACATTGATTCAATGAGAGATGTTGTAGATGGTTTGATTGAGATTAAAAAAGAAAAAGGATTTAGTAACGTAAAGTTTTAGAATGCGAATAGTAGTTACAGGTGGTTGTGGATTTATCGGTTCTTCTTTTGTACATCTATGTGTAGAAAATGGATACGATGTATTGGTAGTTGATAAACTTACTTATGCCGGTAATATAGAAAACATACCAGTTGGACTTCCTGTATTGGTAGAAGATATTTGTGATGTAACTGCAGAAGATTTAGGTGAATATGATTATTTAGTTAATTTTGCTGCAGAATCTCATGTAGATAATTCAATCAAAGATGGTAAACCATTTGTTAGAACAAATATCGAAGGAACATTTAATTTATTAGAACTTGCTAGAAAAAATGATAAATTAAAAAAATTCATACAAATATCTACTGATGAAGTTTATGGAGATTTGGATGAATTACCTTACGATGTAACCAAATCAAAAATTAATGATAAACTGATTCCATCATCTTATTATTCAGCAACAAAAGCATCGGCAGATTTATTAGTAGAGAGTTGTGGTAAAACTTATGGATTACCTTATATAATAACTAGAACTTGTAATAACTTCGGTTTTAGACAATATGATGAAAAGTTCATACCAACGATAATACGTTCAATAAAACAAGATAAACCTATACCTGTTTATGGAGATGGTTTACAAAAGAGAGAATGGATATGGGTTGAGGATAATGTAAATGCAATTATGAAAATAATTAAGTTTAGTGAAACTTCATATCAAACACATTATCATATTGGAAGTGGTGATGTATTAACTAATATGGATATAATCAATATGGTTGGTACTATATTAAATAAAACACCACGATATGAATTTGTTACTGATAGATTAGGACATGATAGAATGTATTCGTTACAATCTAATAATAAAATAACTAAACATTTATTTGAATATTTAAAAGAAAAAATATGATAGTTGATTTAAATAAATTTGATGATGATAGAGGTTCTTTAACTTGTATAGATACAAAAAAATGGGAACAAGTAAACATAAGTAAAAATTTAAAAAAATTTACTTTTAGAGGAATGCATTTTCAAAACTCCCCAAGACAATCAAAACAAATTATAGTTACCAAAGGAAGTATAATAGATTTTATTTATAATCTTAAAACAGAAACCTTAGAAGCATATCATTTATCTGAGGGAGAAAGTGTTTTTGTAAATAAACATTCAGCACATGGATTTTTAACCTTAGAAGATAATACAATAGTTACTTATCTAGTAAAAGGAAAATATAATCCTAAACAAGAACATTCTATTGTATGGAAAGATATACCTCACTTAAAAACAATAATCCTAAGTAATTGTAAAGAATCCGAACTTGTTATATCTGAAAAAGATAACGAAGGAAAGTAATTATTTTACTCTTAGTACATTTGTTGGTTTAGGTTTACTTAATCTTTGTCTTATTAATCTTTCAATTAACCCTGCCTTAGAATACCCATTCTCACAACAGTAATTGTGTAATTCCCTATATAACTCCCTTTTAACTTGTATTGTAGTGTATTTTCCCATAATCTATATAATTCTATATAATATATATTTATAAATATAATTATCAAATATTTATAGTAGTAATAATAGGAAAAATATAAATGGCTATAATAAAATCTTTCTCACCAAAACAAAACTTATCTAATTTTCAAGTTTTTATCAATGATGATAAACCTAATTCTGAGTATTTTAAAATAACAGAATTTAGTGATACCTTTACTGGTGGTAAAAATGGTTTTCTAATTGATGGTTCGGAATGTTTAAAAGAAACAAGTGAAGTAAAAATAGAAATACTTGATGTTGAGGGAAATCCTATATATTTTGAACCTGGTAAAGGTATACCTGATTATTACGAGGGTACATCTAAATTAGTTGGAGTTTATGTATATGAAGATACTCCAATTGGAACTGCTAAAATTACAATACTTGGTGAATTAAAATCTTATTTTGATGATGATGGTAATAAGGTAGATATTCCAAATGAATGGAAAGATGTTTATAATGTAAAGTGGGAAAGAACAATTCAAGTTAATAAAAACTTGGCCAATGAAAATATAGTTAGGTTTGTAAAAAGACCAAAGGTTACGATTACTGAAATTGTAAAAACTATATTTAACAAATCAATACCAGAAGTTACACAAACAGGTAGTTTAGAAGGTATATCATTAACACCAACTGCTGGTACTGATTTATCAATATTCTCTACTCCTACTAATTACAAATTAAAAATAACCGATAGTGGTTCTTGGACATCATCAATTGATGAAAACAACATAACAGTACGAGTTCCAACCGATGTATCAACTACTGAATATGTACCAAAAATAATTGAAGTTTTAAATGATAAAGAAGTATTGGTTGATATACCATTTACAGGAAGTAACAATCTTGTTTCTGATTTTAATAGTACATCATATACTGCCTCATTTGCACATACCGAAGCACAAGTAATTACAGAATCAGCATTAACTGGTTCTTTTGCTAAAATAGATATATCACAACTTAAAACATTTGTTGGTGATGTTGCCAGAGTTAAAGTATTTAGAAAATCAAAAAATGCAATTGGTGATTTCCAATTT